>OBUQ01000222.1_pt1 | contig 65856 bp, 52 predicted proteins | sample 1494951 | NCBI WGS metagenome assembly OBUQ01 (sample SAMEA2579938, study PRJEB22360) | human gut metagenome | biome: human gut; feature: human-associated habitat; material: faeces | place: Denmark | collected 2008/2010
TGTGGAAGGTAAACGCGGTTCTGAATGTCTCTTAAAATCTGTCTCAAATATTGACTTCAATCCATTTTGTCACTGAAATGCTAGTAAAAGAGGCGCTACCAATTGCCCTAAGACAGTCTTCTGGATTTATACCTATTCGCAAGTACGTTAGAAACTTAGACCCCTCAACGCTTCCAGAAATTGTTATAAATAATCTTCACCGATTCGCTAAATATGGGGATTTTTTATCAATACGATTAAACTCACAAAGACGAAACCAGTTTATAAGGCCACAAGATGCACTTATTCACCCAGGTGAAGACTTTACTCGTCTTGCTTTAGTCAGATGGGACAAACAAAATATCCATTTGCTTCTTGATTTTTTAAAAGATCACTTAAATTCTAATCCTCAAAAATTCCAAACCACTACTGGGATTCGAAGACTCATTAGAATCTATGATTTTATCCAGTACACATAAAAAAGAGGCCTTAGACTTAGTCGATCAGAAAGACTCAACACATCAAGCGGACCTCTTTTGCATATCTTTATTTTACCACACACACCTTCAAATTCAATAAGCCTAGATTTTTTAGGCTTTTATTTTCACCCATAAAACGAACGTACGTTTGTCAAGGGCGGTTTAAAAATATCGGAAAATGGCGATTAAAAATGTAGGTTTTTGGCGGCTAGTTTTGTTGTTTTAGTCGATAGGATTTACCGGTAATCTTGATGACATGGGCACGATGAACCAAGCGATCTAGAATAGCAGAGGTCACCGTTGGGTTTTGGAAGATCTCAACCCAAGTTGACAGTTCACTGTTACTGGTGATGATGGTGGAATGCACTTCATAGCGAGCGTTGATGAGCTGAAACAAAAGATTCGCCTCATCATGGTCAATCGGCAAGTAACCGATCTCGTCAATGATCAAAAGATCGTAACGGGCATAACGTCGAATACAACGGTCCAACGTTCCTTTCTTGTAGGCTGCCCCTAAGCGTAAGAGCAGTTCGTGACAGTTAACGAAAAGTGTTCGTTTGTTCTGCTGGCAAGCAGCGATTCCGACCCCGATTGCCAAATGTGTCTTACCAACACCGGGGCTGCCGATGAAGATCAAGTTCTCATGCTTTTCTAGAAAAGCTAAGTCTTGAAAGCTCATCACCAGCTGGCGATTCACGCTTGGTTGAAAATCAAAGTCAAAAGCCTTAAGCAGTTTAACCTGCGGGAAACGCGCTCGTTTAATGATCCGGTCGACATGCTCACCCTGACGCCAATCAAGCTCAGCTTTGGTCAGATTAAGCATTGCTTCTGTGAATGAGAGTTGTTTGCCATTAATCTGGTCAAGATACTCCGGCAAGTAAGCACTCATTTTCGTTAAACGCAACTGCTCCAGATTGTTCATCAGTTCTTGAAATCTGCTTGTCATTTGGCCACCTCACACCTCATCGTACTGTGAAAGGCGTTCCGTAATGTAAGCCGTGATGTCTTCATCTGGGCGTCCTCTCATCAAATCCGACTTAAGAATTTGTACCTGATCCTCAAGGGCGTAATTAAACTGATGTGTTGTTATTTCGTGCGCACGAATCAACTCTCCGTTATAATAGATTTTGATATGCCGCTCATCATCGGTCAGCTCAATGCCAACTGTGCGACCAATGTAGCGCGGATCAACGGAGTACTTGCATTTGCGGAAGATAACCATCGATTCCGTCGAGACGACACGCGTAATGTCTTCTTCGAAATAGGGCTTGAGTAGGTTGCTTGGCAATGGATGCAGGTACTCTTTTTCTTCGTCCTCCCACTTGACGTAAGGAACTTCAGCGGTTGCTTGGGAAACTTCGTGATTAAGATCGTCGCAGAGTTCATTAATGATCTGGATCAGATCAACGCCATCTGAGAATTCATGATTATAAGTTCGTAGGCACTTGGTGGTGCGCGCTAGGGCCTCAACGGATCCCTTCGTCTGTGGGCGATATGGCCGGCAGGTAATTGGTTTATAGCCGGCATCTTGACTAAATTGTCTGAACCGCCCATTGAACACCGGGTGTCCAAACGTCGATTTACTGTGGTCAACGACCTGCTTCATGTTGTCGAACCAAACCTCGGTAGGGACACCGCCAGTGGCTTCAAATGCTTCGGTCAGGCACTGAAAGAGCGTATCCTGACTGCGTTCAAACGTTAGGCTGAGGTACTTGAGCTTTGAATAAGGCAAAACATACAGAAAGATGTTAAAGCGATAAGCAACACCTTCGTGACTGTAAAGTGTTAGCTCTTCTTTCCAACTCAACCTGTGCGGATAAACCAGCAGTGTGTTCAACGCGAATGGTGGCCTTGTGAATCCGATTCTGCTTAATCGTCCGGCAGTAATCACGAACGATTGAATATTTTCCTGTGAAGCCTTTCTTCTGAATAAATTTGAAGATCGCCATCGCCGAGCAATTGTCCTCTAGCTTGGCCTTGATCACGTGACGATAGTTGTCCAACAAACTGGGACGATGCTTCTTAGCTGAACCTTTGCACTGCGCATCTTGATTAAGCTCGGTAAAGGCTTGTTTCACCGTTCGGTAGTCGGCACCATATTGGCGGACAATGGCGGCGAAGTTGGGTTTTAAATCATCATGCATAAATTGTTTCACTCCTTCTCGAATATCACGTCTCACATCAATAACCTCCTGGTTAGGATGTGATTCATGGTATCAAAAAAAATGTAGGAAAACCGACAATTTCTGTCCCCCATTTTCCTACATTTTATAACCGCCATTTACAGCCTAGCTTGTCTTTAGCTTACTAGCTTTTAAAAGGGAATGAAAGCCCTTTTATTTGGTTTGCACTCAAGTTTAGGCGCATAAGTTCTTTTTCATAGAAAATAGCGGCGAATAATTCTGACGGCCAGCAGGTCATGGCTGGAATTATTCGCCGCTTTCGGCTGGCATGCTGTTGGTATAGCGCACGCGGCGCCACTACGGCTCAATTAATTTAATTGCTCGAATTTCATGTAATCCAAGATCAATGGGATCTGAAGGATTATCTGGCTTAATCATGAACAAAGTCTCATCCCAGCCATCTAACTCGTTTTCAATTTCTTGAACAATTGCCTGAATTTGTCGCCCATTTGTCAACGTAAACAAAACATGTTTCTCGCGATAAGTGTCAAACAACTTCTGATAACTCATGGTCTGAACTAACATGCCTTCACCTTCTCTCTAGCTTGGTTTCAATGGTATAATATGCGCGCCTGTCTTACTAAAAGAAACTTGAGCACACCAAAGATGAGAGTGCTAATTTAAGGCTGTGATCGTCTTAATGTCATGCATCCAAACTTCACCGGGACCGTCCTTTTTGAATGGTATTGTCATGAAAAGAACATCGTTCCAACCGTCAAGCTGGTTTTCGATTTCTTCGACATAGAACCTTTGCGTATGCCCATTTTTAAAAACAATTTGAACATCTCGATCGCGATACTTCTCAAGAATCTGCACAAAGCTCAATTCAGTAGGATTCATTCTTCTCGCCTCCTCATCTTTATGATTTCCTGGTCAGCGAATGTAAGTTATTTTCTAAGATCATCTTTGAGCGCCAATATACGTTCGATATTTGCCATTCTGAGGTGTTCTGGCAACATCTTGTCTATCTCGGCTGGAGTAAAGAATTGTTCTTCTTCATCCTTTAGTGCTCTTTGAGTAGCTCGATAACTTTTCTGGTCAATTCGCGGGGTTGTACTATAAATTTTGCCAACCGTCGAAGTTAAAGTGTTACGTTTTACAGAAAGCTCATCATCAGAATACTTGTCGAAATCCGTCATCAGTGAAAGGTATGCCTCTCTGTAACTTCAGAGATCATCAGCCGTTTTTCGGTGTTCGGAAATAACCTGAATGCCATCCGTGTCCTTGTAATACAACGTAAGCGCAAGCAACGCAGCAGAAAATAAGGTTGTGATAAGTTTTAGACAGAATATTAACACCCAAAACACTAATAAGACCAACAGTAGAAACTGCAGAAAGAACAATTTTGATTCTTGCAACCCTTTTCCGCTAGATATCCAACCGATTGCCCATCTTATTATGGGCAGTGTACGTGTAGGTTAATTTTCCATACGATTCACGAAGCTGGACCATCAAATTGCGTCGATGGTGTTTGTCATTTTCTCCCAAGTCATATCTATTTCACTATATATTCAAGTCCCTTGCCTAATGCATCGCGGCTTGCATCAAGATCAACTACTTGATTGCTACCTGGCGCATAAAGACTACCAGACCACAAATAATGTTCTTTGAAATAATTGTTCAACATCATTTCAAAATCACCGGTACTCGATTCAGAATGCTGACCTGGTTCCAAATATCTCCAGCCGTCGATTGCTTCATAGGCAAAGCTATCAATTGCAATACCAGCAAGCAAGCTTCAGACTACTAAAACGTTCGTTACGAACCACACGTAGATGGCGACATGTGGCCTGAAGCAACCCATTACTTGCTTTGTTTTTTGCTTTTATTGCTTCTTGTTCAGCTTTTGGATCAGTGGCTTTCCAATTTCCTCCCATGTTAGAATCCGGATAACGAAAGCCTGATTGCTCCTCACCAAAATAACCTATTTTGAGAAAAGCCGGGAGAACCTCAAACTTTATTCCGTCTGAGAACTGAATTTTCACAACCTAACCATCAGCTCAAATGTCGCTCGTTGGATAACTATTATTAATTGCTTCCCTTAACGCTTGTAACAGACGGGACTTGTCCATCTCCTCTTGCCTTCTGAAAGTGGTCAAACTCACTCTCGGGCAAACAGTACAACACATCAACATCACCCGTCTGCACCGCAGTACTCCGCCCGTACGAACCGACATATAGAGAATGTTCGTTCTCGCTCTCAGAGTTCCAAAAAGCTCGATTTCCCGCCTTTGTGATTGTATGATATCGACGTGTAATGATCTCACTCACGTAAAGACTGCAGAAGTACATCTTTATGCTTTTCAACATAGCTCGCCATAATAATCCTCCACTCCAAAATCCCTTTTATTCCGAGACATGTTTTTCTCTGAAAATATCAAACAACGGCACTGGTTGAAATTTGTTTGGCGATATTTCCACGGGCTCTTCATCTAAGTCAAACAGTGTCAATTCTTCAGATCCGTGTACTTTTGGTTGGCCATCGACAGAAGGTCCGTTAGTCCTTATCGCATCGAAAGTATACTCAGTACGCTGAATCTTCCGAATTCCCCGTTTCACGGGAAGCAAGGTCCATTCACTGAAGATGATATCATCTCCATTCTTGTTCTTGCCGGTTAGAGCATCTCCTTGAACAAGGTTAGCACTCAAAATTGTTAATGCGCTCTTAACAACCTTCTTGTTCTCTGATGCCTGATATTTGCCCATCTGACGCAGATACTCCTGATAGAACACTCGGTACATGTGCATTACCAATAGCTCAGTATTATCTACGAGAAGCTCAATGCCGTAAAGTGAGGTTAATGCAATCAATGCATTCTGTTCAAAATCCTCAATGGAATCACCCACGCTGCTTGCTAGATTGAGTTTTCGGGAGAGTACCTCCGTCAAGAAGGCGCCCTCACCAGCTGCGGGCTCTAAAAACGTAGCGGTAAGTGAATTTAAAGCAGCATTTATCTCAGGCTGATCAAGCATCGTCATCACTACTTGATGCGGCGTAAAAACCTCTCCATGTTCTCTAACCCGACGGTTTGACTTTATTAACCTTTCCTTTGACATCAATTCATCACCTGGACATTATTGCTAATGAATTCTTGCTCAGCTTGACTCAGTTCATACTTTAAATATAGTTGCTTATCAATCCCCTCGACGGAGGCACTCCACTCAACGTCGGAGGCACTGGTGAAATCCTGTAGGGGAATCTCAGCCCACACCGAGTTCGGATTATGCTGTGTAACCTTCCTTACCGATAAAAGAGCTCTAGCAAATTTGGTCTTAAGGTACTTTGCTAGATTTTGTGCCTGACTCTTGTCAGAAAAGGCACCGATGCTAATAAAGGTATCTGTACAAATTTCACCCGGATTTAGAACAACAGTCTCTGTCAGCCGTTCACCAAAGTCACCCGATCCATTGGCTTCGGTAATTGCTAGATTAAAAGTATCTATGCAATTATTTGGAATTAAATATCCTCTCAAAATGAGCTTGTACACTCGCTTAGCCTGTTTTCTTCCCAATATACGAAGATATGGTTTCCGCTTCGTGTCATCTGTCAAAAAAGCAAATGCTAGCTTTTCAAAAGCATTTGACGCAACCATATTACCAGTCCCCACGCCAATCATCTTCTTAGCACTCGGATTTTCCTCAAAAAATAGTTCTGAGAATCTATACTGGCCACGAGGCGCAACAATTGTGCTAAGCGAAACAAAGTCTGTTCGACTTCTCACCCGTTCAATAATTGACTTCACCTCTGAATACGGGACAAATTGCTCAATTGCGCCAAAATCCATATCGGTGTCACGTAATGTGATCGCCAATCCACCTTTGATATCTGTGTTTGGAAAAATATTTGCACTTTTCGGCTCATATGCAACCACTCTCAGATGCGGGTCGCTTAACATGGTAGTATTCCAAGCCTTCGGAGTCTGACCAGCATTAAAAAGAAAGCGTGCGGGTGTGATTAAAACCACTTTAGGCGCCAACGCATAGGCCATATCCATAAACAAATGATAGATTGGTTCGGCACGTGCGGTGTCTCCGTTGCCTTCTTGCTGGTACGGCGGGTTCCCAATCACCACATCAAACTTCATATACTTGAACGCCTCCTTAATCTTCTTCACGCCAGCATCAATACTCTGCCGTGCTGTCTCGACAATATCATCTACATACACAACGTGCGTTTTATGGTTTCTATAACCTGTCAACGTACGTTCTGCAATCGTCTTTGCCATTGGCGTCTTAGCTACCGCAAAGACGTTTTGATCAAGAATGTTGGCCCACAGATCTTCCAAGTCTTGCACAGAGAACTTACCCGCAGTAATTTCATTTAACTTCTGAAATTCTTGGTAATACAAAGACGTCGCCACATACAGCGGGTACAACCCAGTCTTTGAGTTTATTTCGAGATTATGGGCATCATTGTTGAAAATCTGATCAGTGAGATCCGTTGTGCGCCATTCGGCAATCTGTTTGCCATCCTTTGTCGAATTCTGATATGCGTCATCAAAGAAACAGTATCCGCCAATCGTCTTACCCAGTTGCATGTTAACCACTCGCCACGGCGTGAGAACTGTTTCTTTATCTGGGTTCTTGAACGTACTGAACACATCGGCAATTTGTAAGGTCCGTTCAATCGGGTCCAGCTGATCCAATTCCTTCACACGGTGGCGAATTATGCGTCCTGCCTCGACGAATACTTCAGGATCATAATACTTGGAAATCTGACGGAATTTATCTTTGGTAATCCCTTGAGGCATGAATTCCGACCAAGACTGAGCATCAACCAAATCTACAAACTTGTTGATGTCAACGTTCTGGTCAATATCGATATCCATCCCGTAAATCATCATCGGAATGCGAATGGAGATACCACGAAGCACCGAGATCATCGACTTACGTTGCTTCTTGAGCGTATTCTTGCGATCGATATCAGCCTGTTCCTCCGGCGTCCGCTCTTTCTTCGGTTTCTTCTCAGCTCGAATAGCCTTCTCATACTGTTCGTCATCCAAGCCCTGATGGTTCACGTCAATCGTATCCGGCTTCTTCTTGGCCTTAGTCTGGCCGACAATCGCCTTTATGTCGTTAAACATTTCAAGGTCAGAATTGGTCAATTTCAACAGCTCATCATTGTACAGAGAATCGTCATCAAAACCAGATTGCACCGCTTTTTCAGCATAGACTTTCTTCAGCTGCGTCAAGAGGGTATCAACTTGGTACGCCTGCATGCCCTGGCCTTCTTCGCCTATAATTGGGAGGAAGTTCAGGAGCTCACCAAGTTTTGCCCGCTGATCAGAAGTTTGTAACTTGCCGACACCGGTGCTCATCTGACGAGAGGCTGCCATCACTTTCAAAGCACGGTCTGGTGCAAAGTCAAAGATATAGCAGTTAGTCTTACGGCCAAACTCTTCATCTTCATAAGGTGTCTGGGCACGAAAAGCAGCCTGCAAGTACTGCATGGCACTATTGGTATTCGAAAGGAAAAGTACGCCTGTCCACGGCTTAATCGTGACACCAGTGGTCATCTTGCGAACAGTCAACGTAATGGTGTGCGTACGGGCCGGGTGATCCGTAATGGCATCATTTACCCGCTTCAAATCCGAATCGGTAGCCGTAACCACATTGTCGCTCGTATCTTTGTCAACGATATTCACGACGTTATAGAAGCCAAAAACTGGATGGTTCTCTAGCGCCGTCTTCATCGCCTTGGCCGACTTCACAGACGGCATCAACCAAAGTGTGTGACGCAGATTATTCCGGAATTCCAGAGTGGAGAACGGATAGTTGGAACGTTCATCACGACTAGAGATATTGTCTAGAAATCTGTTCACCTTATCAGCATAGACAAAATTTCCCGTCTCATCGTCAACCTTAAAGAATTCGCGGAAGTTGAAGGACTTATCATCATCAAGAAATTCCGGACTTTTGAACCGATTCTTGATTTCAAAAGTGTACATCGAAACAGACGGCAACCCGACATAAGGATTGCGTTCACCATTAGGATGCTCACTATTCCAAGAATACTTGGCCTGTTGCTCCATCACATAATCCCAGGTATAGACTTCGTCCGCATCATACTGATCGAGTAGATTGAATGGTGTCCCAGATAGTTCCAGCACACGGGTGTACTTCGGCGTGACAACACCATCGATGACCTGTTGCGCAAGATCTGTCTGGGTGCCTTCATGCGCTTCATCGATGATGACAAGGTCCCATTGAGTATCTTTCACTAGCTGGTTCTTGTCAGAGACTGTGCCACCAAAAGCCTTGGAGCCACGAAGATCCTGGATACTAGCAAAGTAGACGTACTTATCCGCTTCACGTTGTAGTGCTTCTAGAGATAAATCTTGGTCGCGCTTAGAACCATATTTGTAACCTGACTCAGGCATGCCTATCTTCTCGAAGTCATCAAACCAGCCCTCTGCGACCACGGGGCGGTGCGTCATAATCAAGACTTTGGCGTAGTTCTTCTTTTTGATCAGTTTCAGTGCAGACAGGGTCTTGCCAAAACGCATCTTCGCGTTCCACAGCATTTTGTACTTGGTCTTGAAGGTCTTAGCCGTTTTATCGACCGCGTCTTGTTGTTCCGGGCGCAGCTCAATCTTTCCCGTTGCCTGAACCGGCCCATCGATTGACTCGCGACCATTCTTGACGGCGGCAATCGCCTGCTTCACTTGGTCGGCGCTAACCTGAAACCACTCTTTTGCCCCTTGCTTCTCAAATGCTGCATCACGCTTGAAACCCGACTTTAACAAGACACGGTGAACATCATGATCATCAAACCATGTATCAGAAACTTTGCGGTGCGCAAGTTCGACCCAGTCAAGATTGTATGGTACACCAGAAGTCTTCATGTATTGGCTAATCCGATGATGTGCCTCACTTCGAAGGTAATCACTGTTTGGCGACCAATCCTTCTCGAGGTCCTGACTAGCTGTGGTTTCGCCCACCTTCTCAAGGCCGGTATAACGTGGCCAATTACCATCCGAATTATCACCTGAAAGCGAGTAGATCATATGGCGTTCAGAAGTTGAATATAAACTGCGCTGAGCCGGTTCAACAAACGGCTGGACCTCACCTTCATAGTCACAATATGTTTTAGCGAACCAGTACATTAACTGAATCACTTGTTGCAATGCCGCAACACCGTCTCGCTTGTCATACTGTTCTAGTGTGTGAGACGCTTCATTCCCCGGTTGCTTGATTGCGTACAGCAAATCTACCAACTGCTGATCCAACAGGTGATGATACTTCACTGTCTTGAGATTTTGCGCGAAGGTCGCATCGTTATCCATGTAATTCTGATCTAGGACAAACTTAACGACGTTCTCTGCAATCTTGCGTGCAGAAGTTAGTTCGGACGCATAGTTTCCCATTGCGTATTCCTGTTCAAGGAAGTCCGCAGCGCGGAAGTAGCTCAAGCTGTCCTCGCTGCCTTGCAAGAAATCAAAGTTGCTGCTCATTAGTTACCCTCCAAATAAAGTTACAGAAAGTAGGAACAATATCCATTTCGCATAAACCATACTCAAGTATTGTCTATCTTTATGCGCCATAATCACTGAAAACATCAAACACTTCAGTGGAAATTTCTGGTTTAAGCTCCTGGAGCTTAACTTCATCAATAATTGGTGGCAACGCTATCTTCGCTCTTACAAACGATGAATCCCAGATTGTATTATTAGGGTTCTTTACAGCATTACATATTTTCCCTGAAAACGTTAATTCTGAGCCTGACAGTACTGATAGCCGTTGCAACCACACATCCAAATATTCTAAATTTGGAGTATTCTCTAGCTTCGTTGTGATCTTAGATACTATCTCGGCGGATTTGCTAGGTTCCCGTTGTCCTTTTAGGAGTATCTTGCTAAGTACGCCGACTCCCGGTGCGATAGCCTTCGGATTCTTGCTCACGATGTCTGCTACAATACTTATCAACGGCTCAATAGATTCCTCAATCAAATTTTGTTGATCTAACCTTTTAGCAAACGATGTTAAAGCCTTACTGATGCTTCCTGAATTTGGAAATTTTTTTGATAACCAAAGAATTTCCAGCAGATGTTTTTGTAATGTTAACTGATAATTAACCCTACGATATTTTCCATCCCAGACCTTAGGCATTATGATTGGTACTCTTGAATTCCAATAGACCTTATCCGGTTTAATAGCCGATTCAATAATATCGGAGACAAGCCCTGTTTTCTTAGTATTAAAATGCATATTCAGGTCAGAAAGTACATCGGCAAGCGCCTTTACAATCTTCTCAGCAATTTCCTTACTATTTGAAAAAATTCTATAATCATCACGATATCTAACTACTTGCCAATCTACGTCATTCAGATCCTCCAATTTTTCCGAAAGAAGTAAGTCGGAATACCCAAGGACAATCTCAGCAATGAAATTAAAAAGTTCTCCACCTTGTGGAATTCCATTTGTTTGATTACACTGAAGCCTTTCCACTGTCCAATCCAGCATATGTGCAAAAGACTTGTCATTACGTTTTCCCGTCGCCTGCTTTGCTGCATCTTTTCCCCGTATGGCCCAATCAATCGTATGCGTGTAAACCGAACCATAGCAGTTGGTAATGTCCGTTCTAATGCAGTACGCATACTCTAGTGAGTTTACGATTGAGGTCTGTTCTAACTCTTCCCACCAATTTAAAATAGTCTCTGCGGTATCACCCTTTTTTCCAGTTGACTTAACAGGCAGACTAATACATCTGATTTTCGGATTAGACTCGAACAGTTCAAATCTATCAAGTAATTTCTGCCAATTCCCTTCCTCAGTTATTTGCTCAACTAGGTCAGCATATAAGAACGGATGTACAATTTTAACTTCTCGCCAATCATATCCTGCATCCTTGTTCAAAATAATAGAGTAATTTGCGTTTTCGGCGGTCTTAAGGATATTGCCATTAATCATCGACTTGAGTTTTCCGCCTGAGACTTTTGAAAAGGCAAAATCAAGCACTGGCTGAAAGTCAAAGTATTCCGGTAATACCATATTTACATAGCTACTTGATTTTAGGAAAAAGGCTCGCGCTTCTGTAGCCGTCATTTCAAGTACACTTTTTCTTTCAGAGGACATTCCAGTCATCACCGCCATCAATCCGTTTTCACTAATTTTACCACGTATTATAGTTTTATAATTAGCAAAAAATCCCCGCCACCTCAGCCCTCAATCGGCCCAAAATTGGCGGGGATATTGGCGGGAAACGTAACAAATTCCCCGCCAATCGTATCCTTTGTATCTTCCGAAAGTGCTGTTAAATCAGCATTCCGGGTTCAATTAACATGTACCTTCTATTCCCACTCAATCGTTGCCGGCGGCTTGGAAGTAATATCATAAACCACCCGATTAACATTCTTAACTTCATTCACAATCCGGCTTGAGATTTCCTGTAGGACATCCCAGTTGATCCGGGCAAAGTCGGCGGTCATGCCGTCAATTGAGGTGATGGCGCGGATGCCAATGGTGTAGTCGTAGGTTCGGCCATCGCCCATGACACCGACGGATCGGAAGCCTGGTAAGACGGTAAAGTATTGCCAAATGTCCTTGTCCAAGCCATGCTTAGCGATTTCTTCACGGAGGATATAATCGGAATCGCGAACGATTTCGAGTTTATCTTCGGTGACTTCGCCGATGACGCGGATGCCGAGGCCTGGGCCAGGGAATGGTTGACGCCAGACGAGGGCGTGGGGCATGCCGAGTTTTTCGCCGAGTTCGCGGACTTCATCTTTGAAGAGCTTGTTCAGAGGTTCGATTAGCTTGAACTTGAGGTCTTCTGGCAGGCCGCCAACATTGTGGTGAGACTTGATGGTCTGGGCGGTGTCGGTACCGGATTCAACCACATCGGTGTAGAGCGTGCCTTGGGCTAAGAAATCGATGCCGTTGAGCTTGGCTGCTTCTTCATTGAAAACTTCGATGAAGTCGCGACCGATGATTTTACGTTTCTTTTCAGGATCAGTAACCCCTTTGAGGTCGCCGAGGAAGCGATCTTTGGCGTTGACCTTGATGATGTTCAGACCAAACTTGCCTTTGAGGCTTTCCATGACTTGATCAGCTTCGCCCTTACGCAGCAAGCCGTGATCAACAAAAATACTGGTCAGCTGGGTGCCGATGGCTTTGTGCAGGAGCACGCCGACTACAGATGAATCAACCCCGCCAGAAAGACCGAGGAGAACGCGCTTGTCGCCGACTTCTGCCCGAATCTTGTCGATTTGTTTGGTGATGAAGTCGTCCATGCTCCAGTTGGCTTCAGCCTTGCAGATGTCGAAGGCAAAATGGTGGAGGATTTCATGGCCATATTGCGTATTTTGAACTTCAGCATGGAATTGAATACCGTAGAATTTACGATCATCGTCATCCATGGCACTGATTGGGCAGTTGATGCTGGTTGCGGTTCGCCGGAAGCCTTCTGGTACGCGGGTCACGAGGTCGCCGTGGCTCATCCAGACGGTTTGATCTTTTGGCAAATCGCGGAAAAGCTTGGCGCTGTCATCGGTGACTTCAATGTCCGCTTTGCCGTATTCACGGTTGTCAGCCGGTTCAACATCCCCACCGAGCCGTTGTGCCATCAGCTGCATGCCATAACAGACACCCAGAATCGGAATGCCGAGCTTGAAAAGATCCTCATCAACACCTAACGCGCCTTCGTCATACACACTGTTAGGGCCGCCTGAGAAGATAATGCCTTTAGGCGCAATCTTCTTGACTTCCGCTGCCGTGATCGTATGAGGCTTTAATTCAGAGTAAATCCCAAATTCCCGGATTCGCCGGGTGATCAATTGATTATACTGACTGCCATAATCGAGGACGATGATCTTGTCGTAATCCTTGTTCTGGTCATTTGCCACAGTCCGCCACACTCCCTTGTTTGAATGCACTAATTTTACAGAGTTTTCACATGTCGGTCAATCACGGGTGAGAAGCCTCTCATCTAAGCGTTGCCAGCGATAAGCTTCAGAAAAACCTGGCGTGTCCGACACTGCTAGCCAGCTGTTTTTCAACTGACTTATCAGCCATATCTTACCATTTTCGCAGCGAAACTTGGTCAATTTCATGTCCCGTTGTTTTGTGCAAAATAATATCAGCACGATTTTTGGTTGGCAGGATGTACTCATTCAGGTTCTTGAGGTTCACATCGCGCCAAACTTGCCGCGCCATTGCGAAGGCATCGGCTCGGTCGCCAATCGCGTATTGATAGTAATAGTTGTTCGGATCCGTGAAGGCCGTGTCGAGGAGGATGCCGAAACGCTCCAGATACCATTGTTCAATGAGGTCAGGATTGGCATCAACGTAAATCGAGAAATCAAAGTAGTCGCTGACGTAGATTGGCTGCTTGCTTGGCAGCTGGAGCACGTTGATCCCTTCGACAATCAGAATATCTGGTCGATCGATCAGCTCATATTCGCCTGGGACAATGTCGTAAATCTGGTGGCTATACTTTGGTGCACGCAAAGCGCCGCTCGCATTTTTGACGTTGTTCATGAAATGGATTAAAAGTTCCATATCATAGCTTTCAGGAAAGCCTTTACGATCAAGAATTCCCCGACGTTCTAACTCAGCATTAGGATATAAAAAGCCGTCTGTCGTCATCTGTTGCACGCGTTTTTCCGGATAAGCCCGGCTCAGCAACAGTTGCAGCAAGCGCGCGGTGGTGCTTTTACCAACTGCCACCGATCCAGCAATACCAATGATGAATGGTGTGTGCGGATTTCGTTGCATCCCTAAAAAGCGGCTCAAGGTGAACATATCGCCTTGATAATCCTCATAGCGGATGTGAATCAGGTGTCGCAATGGTGAGTAGATCATTTTGACATCATCAAGACTGATTTCATCATTCAATGATCGCAACTGCGCCAACTCTTCATCAGTGACATTGGTGAAGTTCTGGGAATGGAATTGCGACCATTCTGCACGATCAAATTTATAGTAATTCATTTCGGATTGCATAACTTACCGTTTCCTTGCGTTTAATGTTCTCATTTTAGCATAGAAAGCCCCAGTTGTTCGGCCAATCCTTTTCTTGACAACAAAGAAAAAAATCTTCACAATCAACCTATCAAAACGACGCGATGCCAGCTCGAACACTGACGGAGGTGCCAGCAATGCTTGAACTAGTAGGCGAGTTTCTCCTTTCCTTTTTCATTGAACCGATTTTAGATGGCGTAATTGCCCCACTTTTAGCGCCCACTTTTAAACAAGAAAGTTCCTTGCGAACTAATTCAATCAGACTGATCATCACGCTCATCCTTAATAGCGCGATTGCAGGCGGTGGCGGCTGGTTGTTGTTCGAATCCGCGACGGCCTCACCGGTTTCTGGGGTGGCGATCATCGTCGGACTAAGCATTTTCTCGCTTGGCTTCGGCTTAATCGTGCGTGCTATCATCAAATACGGTGCTTACATCCGCGAGTTGCGTCATATTCGGACGGCCAAGCGTGATGCCGAAAAGCCTTATCAGGAACTTTAACATTGAGGGTGTACGCATTTGCCTAACATCCAAGGAGGCATGCTGAATGCTTAACCAAATTGGAAAATTTATTTTATCGATTTTGCTGGCTCTTTTCCTCGTGCCAACATTCCGCCGCAGTCCATCCCCGTTTTGGTACTGGGCATGGTATGTGTTACTGGTCATTTTTTGTGTCAGTGGCACTGGCTTTGGTATCTGGCTGCTTGTCCTCGCGCGGTTTCGCACCACGGCCGGCATTATCGTCTTTGTTGGCATCTTATTGATAGTGTTGATGCCACTCTTCTTAATTCGCGCGACCACCCAATTTAATCGGTATCGCCATCGTAGTCAAAAATAGGCAAACAAAAATAGGCAAACAAAGAGCACTCTTCATCGAGCGCTTTTTGTCTGCCTTCAATTAGTGCCAGTCATCACCTAGTCGTGCAAGGTGAACTGTAACTTCATTTTTGGCGCTGCTGCCGCCACCATTTGACCTAACAACTCATTGCTGTTGGCCATGGCGATCGTTGCCATCTGCTCATTGGCAGCTGTCAGATGATCGCCAATATCCTTGGCATCTTTGACAGCTTCATCAGTTGTGAGCTGCAAGTGCCGGCAAGCGGCGACTGTTTTTTGTTCAAAAACATCTTCTTGATCTTTAAATAACGAAAAATCGTAGTCACCAAACGTTGCTAACAGGTTGCTTAGCCAGTACATTTTCGTCACATCGAACTTGTCGCCGGTTTCGCGGTATGCTGCTGGTGTGTCATTGACATTAGCGTAAAACGGTACAACGGCATTAAAGGTGTTCGGGCCAAATGCCAACCAGTGAATGCCGGCAACTGCAGCTGGCACATTGTTGCGAATCTGCAAAATGTGCAGTTCCTGATTACGGTTGATGCCGATTGGCCGATAAAGCTTCTTCTGTGCTGGGGTGCCTGTCGTGCCGTAAACATCGTATGGCGTATTTTCATAGTGGGAACTTTCCACAAACTTCACGTCTTCGATGCTGATTTTTTTGCTAGTCCGGCAAATGAATGGCAGATCCTGATCGATCGGTGTCGTATCGAATTCAGGGTTGAAGTACTTCTGACCGTACCAGGCACGTGGGTTGTTGTAACGGGTATCCTTGATCGTGGCGGAGCCGAAAATGTGGCGCAAGTTGTACCCTTCCGCATCTGGATTGAGGTGATAGGTTTCAATCAGATCGCGCAGATCGGCACTACTCATCGTGTCATCGCTAGCAAAATCGAAATCGGTGATATTGAAACGGTTCGGCGCCACCACATAGGCATCGTCGGGAATTCGGATGGCTGCCCAATGATGGCCGCCAATACTTTCAAAGTACCAAACCTCATCTTTGTCAGCAAATGCGATCCCGTTGCTTTCGTATGTGCCATATTGTTCAAGCAAACTGCCCAAGCGTTGAACCCCATCCCGCGCGCTATGAATGTATGGTAGAACGATCGTTGGCATGTCTTCTTCGCCAATCCCCGCTGCCACCAGCGGATCAACACCAAGGACACGGCTATTGGTTGTAATCGTTTCGGTTGAGGTCATGGCAATATTTTCGCTATTAATCCCTGCTGCCGCCCAGATACCGTGGCCGTCTTCTGCTTCCGGGGTGGCCGTGTAGCCCAAGGGATCGGCCGGCAAATCAATCGCGAACTTGCTGAGCACGGATTGATAGTGACGCGGCTGATCTTCAGGTTTCACGTACACGAACTTCTGCGGATGCAATGGTGACTCACCGTCTTCGTTTCGGGCAATGATCGTGGAGCCATCAATTGAAGCTTTCTTGCCAACAAGCACCGTGGTACATGAACCGACATATCGTTTTGCCAAAATAATCGTCCTTCTTTCAAAATGAATCCGCATATTTGCAGCACTGTGCGGGAGTTGATTTATGGTTTACTTTACCGCGCGAAAACAGGTTTGCCAAGCGTGCCCGAAAACAAGTAACAAAAATAGCCATCCCTAAAGTTTAACCGCCTTGGGATGGCTATTTATAAATTCAGAGCCGCTGTTGACGGCGTTGTTGGTTCATAGAGGCTAGCGACTGGAAAACGGTAGCCTTTTTACAGACTCATTTATCATGCATTTTAATGGCGCGTCTAGTCAAACTGTTCTGGTCTCTGGACTGACGATCCTTTTTAAACTTTTCAAAATCCAAGCTTTCAATCCAACGGCACCTCGCCGAAGCTAGCATTGATTTTCCGATAGTCGGCGCGTCGTTCATCGTAACCGGCTAGCAAGCGCTTTTCAAACTCGGATTCTGCTTCGACCGGCGGCAGTGGGCCGTCTTCTTTGTGGCGGGCTACAAAGGTTGCAAAGGCGGTGCCGACTTGGAAGCGTTCGCCAGTGGCTAGATGTTCACCAATTAACTGAATGAAAACTTCCAGTGAACGGTGACCCACGCCGCTGACCATGCACCTAATGACCAGTGCATCCCCCATTTTAACCGGTGCTGCCAGATGCACCATGTCCAATGAGCCAGTCGCTAAACCACGGCGGCCGAGTCGTTGTGCGGCAATTGAGCTGACGTCATCGATCCAAGTAAAGATCTGACCGCCAAACAATGTCTGATGCGCATTCAGCATACCTGGAAAAACACGATAACTAGAAACAGCTAAGGTGTCATGCATTTTGACCATCTGTTTACCCCCGCTCGTACAAGTCAGCCGGTACTTTGTCTAACAACGGCGTCACATCAGGACTAGCCAGCATGGTTAATCGATGCATGGCCCGGGACGCCACCGTGTACAACAACTCACGTTCATCCTCTTCATGGTAATTGGCCGCATTGATTTGCCAAAGCACAACGGCATCGAATTCAAGCCCCTTAGCCAAAAAGCTTGGAACAACGATGACGCCGGCTGCGAGTCGTTGATTTTCAGACTTGATCAAAGTTACTTTGATGCCAGCCGCCTTCATTTGTTCATAAATGGCTTCTGCGGCTTCCAGCGTTTTCGCAATGACCGCAGTTGTCTGCTTCGCTTCATTGTTAATTTTCAATTGATCCTGCAAAGCCGCCATCAACCCGGCTTCATCTGGACGAACGACCAACTTTGGCAATGGTCCTTGGCGATTGAACGCCACGATTTTTTGACCAGATGTGAGAATCGCTTTCGTAAAGTCGGTGACCTGTTTGGTAGACCGATAACTTTGGGTTAACTGCACGACGCGGGTTTTTTCTGGATCAAACAGCTTGCTGGTTTCGTTAATCAGCGTCCGCGAATCGTCTTTTGTGAAAATAGCCTGATTGAGATCGCCTAGCAACGTAAACTTCGCCCGCGGGAAGCTGTCCTTGAGGTAGGCGAGCTGGTATGGTGTGTAATCTTGAATTTCATCAATGAAGACATACCGCATCTCGCGTTCACCATGGCGACCAGTGATCAAATCATACAAGTGCAGATATGGCGTTGCGTCTGCCATTGGTAGTTGGCGTTCCTTAAATAAGGTAATAAAATGATCGACTTCTGCCTGCCAGTCATCAGCACTAATGCCCTCGGCTTCGAGGTCATAAATAGCTGGTACTTCACGCAAGAAACTAACATACTGTCCGCGAATATTAAGGAAGCGATTACGGACAATATCTTGTTGAATTTCGTTGAAGCCACGCATCACCAGTTGGCGGGCGAAGAACCGATATTCGTCATCACTATTCTTAAACTCTTTCGGGCCGTCTTGTTGCATGGAGCGAATCTCTTCACCGCTTAGATTCTCAACGGCTTCTTGCACCCACTGCGATTTCATTTCGGATTCAATTTTCCGATTGAGCATTTTGATCAGCCGTTCCTTGGTGGCGGTCAGGCGATTGCCCATGTGATAATTTTCATTGTAGCTATAAAAGATTTCATGAATCCGCCGGCGGGAGAAGAATACCTCACCACGGAAGCGAATGTCACGGAAGCGCAAGCCTGATTTTTCAAGACTTGTCGCATATTTCTTGGCTGTCTCAAAAAAGTCTAAGCTGCCTTTGACACGTGCAATTTTCTTTTGAACTGGGGTTAGCTGTTGCTCGAACTGAGAGAAAAGGTTTTGGACGTCAATGTGTGGTAACCGTCGCGTGACATATTGGTAATAAGTGAATTGCACCATGTTCTGTTCGCCAAGTTCTGGCAAAACATTGCTGATGTAGTCAGAGAAAAGTTGGTTAGGACTGAACATAATCACCTGACTACTACTCAGGTTGCCTCGGTACCGATAAAGCAGATAAGCGACCCGCTGCAACACGGCACTGGTTTTCCCGGAGCCAGCTGCACCTTGTACAAACAATAAGTCCGCTTTGGTGTCACGGATAATCTGGTTCTGTTCGCGCTGGATCGTGGTCACAATCGTCTTCATTTGGGTGTCTGACTTTTCGCCTAACACTTCCAGCAGCATCTGATCGCCGATGGTTTCGGTGGTATCGAACATTGTCTGAATTTTGCCGTTTTTAATGACAAATTGACGCTTCAAAGAAACCGTGACCTGTTGCGGGCCATCAGGCGTTTGATAGGTAACCTTGCCCAAACCGCCATCATAGTAAATTGAGCTGATCGGCGCGCGCCAGTCGTAGATGAGAAACTTACCAGCTTCATTGGTGAAGGAACCTAAGCCGATATAAATCGTCTCCGGCTTTTCCCGGCCTTCTTGGAAATCAATCCGCGCAAAATACGGATTGCCCATCAACCGCTTAACAGTCGCGAGTTGCTGTGCGCTTTGCTTCCACGCATTGGTTCGCTCATCAAGCACGCGTTGCTGTTGCTGGATTGAGGCCGCAGTTTCAATCGTTTCAGCGTAGTCGGTGAAGTTCAAGGAAAAATCATTGAAGAAGTTGTCACTGATGTTCTTCTCTTCAGACTTTGTCTTAGCCATCTCTTTTGAAAGACGGCTTTCGGCACCGGAGAGCTCCTTCATGATGCCTGTCAAATGTGTCTGCTCTTTTGCTTGTTCGTTCTCAGCCACGACGTCATCCCCTTTAACGGTTACTAAATAATCGTTATAACATCTTATCACTTATGCGTCTTTGTAGCAAAAGAGCGTGAACAGGCGCGGTTAGAAACCTTCCCGAGCAAAGCATTCTTTAATTGCTTATACGCAAGCTTCTGAGCTAATAAACACGATTCTGATACCGATTCTATTCTACGCGGTGGGTTCCGTTAGTCCGAGTTGGCTCCGCGGCGATTGGGCTGGAACGCCGTGGGCACAGCTTTGAACTCGCGCAAAACCCGCGCGATTTCAAAGTCTGGCCTTGTTGTAGGCGGTAAACCGCCAACAACAATTTCACGGCTGAGCCCATCGCCGCTCCGCCAACTCGGACTATCGGGCATCCTCCGACTGAGATAGAAAGACAATTGCACACGGCCTTGCTCAAACTAGCCATCAATGTAAGCGGTCTAAAGCCTTCCCCGCAACAACGGCGTCCATGCTTCAAGCACGTACCCAACCGCCAAGCCAATCGCGACGCCTAATAATATTTGCTTGAATGGTAAGCTAATCAAAAGACCTAGCAACACGCATGTACCAACGATGACAGAGCGCCGATTGAAGAACCCCTGGCCTTGTTTTTTTGATTTATTATTTTGTGACATGATATTTCCTTTCTTTTATCCGCACTTTTCGTTACCATTGACCCATCTATTATCGCTGATTGGAGGACATTATGGAATCCATTTCGTTATTAATTGTGCTCACGGCGGCGTTTTTGACGCCGCTGCTGATGGCACATTTTCATATTAATAGTATCCCGACTGCTGTTGCGGAAATTTTGGTTGGCATTGTGCTGGGCAAAAGTGTCTTAGGCTGGGTCAGGACCGGTGGTGAGATGGGCTCGCTGAGTGAGTTGGGTGTCACCATTCTGATTTTTCTTTCCGGCATGGAAATTGACTTCTCGCTGTTCAAGCCCCAGCCCAAAACAACTGATGGACCCAAGCAGCCAAACCCGGTCATGCTAGCAGTCACGGGATTTTTGACTGTCATCGTGCTTAGTCTCGGGTTTAGCTACTTCCTGCAACTCATTCACTTCTTTAACTATCCGATTTTTGCTACGATTTTGTTCACCACCATCGCGCTGGGTGTCGTGATTGCCGCGCTGAAGGAAAAAGAGTTGCTGCATCAGCCGATTGGCCAAACTATTTTATTAATTGCCGCCCTTGGTGAAGTGGTGCCGTTGGTAAGTTTGACGGTTTACTCAGCGTTAGCAGGCAAATCGGATCGTAATTTGTGGCTATTATTATTGTTGCTGCTTGCCGCCTTATTCCTCCTGAGCCGGTTTAAGCGCATCTACGGCTTCCTTGCCACCATTGATAAAAGTACGACGCAGTTAGACATTCGGCTGGCCTTCTTTCTGGTTTTTGCCTTAGTCACCGTGGCATCACGGGTCGGCGCCGAATCAATTCTCGGTGCTTTCCTAGCTGGCATGGTGATGAAACTGCTCGGTCCCCGGCAAGAAACGCAGGATAAGTTGACCTCATTAGGTTATGGGTTCTTCATTCCTATTTTCTTCATTGTCACCGGCGCTAATCTTGATCTAAAAGCACTGGTTGCCGACCCAAAAAGTCTTTCATTAATTCCGCTAGTTCTGATCGGCTTCTTCATTGCTAAGATTGGCTTGATCCCAGTGCTGCGCCGGCAGTTTAAGCCTCAAAACGCCTTGGCTGGCGGTTTCTTGCTGACCACGACCATCACGCTGGTCATCCCGACCCTGACAGTTGGCCGCAATCTCGATATTTTATCAGACCAGCAATCCGGCGCGTTCACCCTCGCCGCTGTCATTGCCTGTGTCGCCGGTCCAATTCTCTTCAACACCTTTTTCCAGCCAGAACCGGAACATTTTAAAAAGACAAAAGTGACCTTCATCGGTGGCAATCTGCTGACAGTACCGATTGCCCAACATCTCAGTCCTGATCGCTATGAAGTAAAACTGTTGACAGATAAGCCAGAAAATTACCACACGTATAATTCAGAAATCAACATTGCCTTGGCAGCCTATACCGAATCCGCTTTGAAAGCCGCTGGTGCTTATGACTGTGACATCATGGTTCTTGGCGATTTCGATGCCGACACCAACTACGATCTCGCGACCATGGCATTAGCCGAAAAAGTGCCACGGATCATTGCGCGATTCGCTCCAAAAGATGCTACCAGTGATCGCTATGATCGCTTGCGAGCCCAAGGTGTCGAAGTGTTTAACGCCTTAGAGGCAAATGTTGCTTTGTTGCGGAGTCTCATTGAAACGCCGTCAACCTTGCAAATTCTAGATGACACCGTTGCTGGCATTTACGAAATCACCGTTCGCAACTCGCGATTTGCTGGCCTTGAATTGAAAAATCTGCCATTTATTGATGACATTACCGTTAGTCAAATCTATCGCAATAAAAAGTTCGTCGCACCGCATGGCGACACCCAAATTCATCTCGGCGATCATTTAATCTTTTCCGGTGACAAACACGTGATTCGCGACATTCGCGAACAAGTCGAGAAATTGAATTAAAGCTCACCGCATCGCGTGGTACAATGAGATTATTCTAAGAAAAAAAGGTGATCAAATGAAACAAGGGACAACAATCCTGACCTTAGACAATGGGTATCATTTGTGGACCAACACACAAGGTGAGGGCGATATCCATCTTCTTTGCTTGCATGGCGGCCCTGGTGGCACTCATGAGTATTGGGAAAACTTTGGCGAAGAGCTGGCCGATCTTGGCATTCAGGTACATATGTACGACCAACTTGGCTCGTTTTATTCCGATCAGCCGGATTATACCGACCCGGAAATCGCTAAAAAATACCTGACCACTGACTACTTTCTTGGCGAAGTAGAAGAAGTTCGCCAAAAGCTGGGTCTGGATCATTTTTACCTCATCGGCCAAAGCTGGGGCGGTGCCTTAACCCAGCTATATGCCCTGAAATATGGTCAGCATCTTAAAGGCGCAATTATCTCTTCAATGGTCGACAACATCAACGAATACGTTGATCATATCAACCTCGTCCGTGAAGAAGCTTTGCCGCCGTCAGCGGTTAAGTACATGAAGAAAATTGAAAAAGCTGGTAACTGGGACGACCCGCAGTATCAGAAATATGTAGATGTCCTCAATCGCGGTTATGTTGATCGCAAACAGCCACCAGCAATTTCACACCTGATTAGCACCATGGCCACGCCTGTCTACAATGCTTTCCAAGGCGACAATGAGTTTGTTGTGACCGGTAAGTTGAAGAACTGGGATATCAGTGATCAGATTCACAATATCAAGGTTCCAACCTTGCTCACATTCGGCGAACATGAAACCATGCCACTGAAGTCAGCCCAACGTATGGCTGAGGTCATCCCACATGCCCGACTGGTCACCACCCCAGACGGCGGCCACCATCACATGATTGATAACGCCCCAGTTTACTTCAAACATTTGAAGCAATTCATCTCTGATGTTGAAAATGGGACTTTTAACGACTAATATCACCGAACGCGCCGCAGTTAGCGACGCGTTTTTCTGACGAAGGAGGATGAAAGCATGGCTTATACAGTTGATTTTAAAACGGTCAGCACCATTGGTCTTGAAAGCTCGCCTGTTGCTGCAGCATTGGCAGGATTGCGCGCAAATGAAGCGCGTTACATCTGGAATAAGTATAAGGAACCTTATATCACTTATCCGGCTGCCGAAAAACCTGACAGTCTCGCGTGGGTTAATGAAATTCTCGCCGAACGCGACTTACAAATTTCTGCCAAGCCCTTGGAAGTCAGCGATTTGAACTTACCGGATTTGCACTGGGTTGAGGTTTACTATCAAGACGGATTAGCCATCAACGTGATGTATAGCTTGTCCGACCCCAAGAAACGCGCGGTTGGCTTTAAACTTAGCGATGGCATGGCGGTGCCGACTGAGCTTGAAGGCAAGTTTAAATTTGCCCGGCAAAAGTCGAAGCTTGCTGGCACCATTCGGGGGTCTTTTTTCGTCATCAAGGGCAGCCATTGAAAAAAGACAACTTTTTAACTTGATAAGCTTACACATACAAAAAACGGCCACGGTGATGTTCCTCAATAATGGAGGTATGACATCACCGTGGCCATTTTTGCGTATAATCGTTTAAACAAAGACTGAAATGGCCAGCTGAATATTTAGAACGGTGATCACACCCGTCAGAAAATAGCCGACCCACCGCACGAGTTGCGAATTAACGTGGATACCCATCAAATCACGCCGATTCGTCAAGGCCACCAACGGGAAAAGCGTAAATGGCAAGGCAATGCTCAATGACACCTGTGCATAGACAATAACTTGCTCAAAGTTGTGTTCGCTAAAACCAATCATGAAGCCAATCACCATGATGGGAATGAGTGTCACAAGCCGCGTCAGCAACCTCCGCTCCCACAATGGCATGCGAATGTTCAGATAACCTTCCATCACAATTTGCCCTGCTAAGGTGCTTGCAATCGAGCTAATCAAGCCCGTGATGAGCAACGCAAATGCGAATAATGTACTCATTAACGGACTAGCCAGCCCGCCAACAATCATCGGATTTTTCAACCCATTATAGACACCTTGAAAAGCCGTCACATGGCCGCCCACGCCATAAAACAACGCTGCCCCAAGAATCAATAGCAAGGCATTAATCAGAAAAGCGGCGACTAGATGCACATTGGAATCCCACTTACCAAACCGCAGTGCCTCGGTCACCTGTGCCGGAATATGTTCGTCGTATTTGCGACTCTGGGCTAGTGAAGAGTGCAGGTAAATGTTATGTGGCATGATCGTGGCGCCCATGATGCCGAGACTAAGCAGCAACATGCGATGATTCGTCAGGATGTCCGTATGTGGCACAAAACCGCCAGCAATCCCGCCAATTGACGGATCGGCTCGCGCAACTTCAATGCCGAAAATGATGCCGACTGTGAGAATCGATACCAGCACAATCAACTCAATTCGGCGAATGCCAAATCGCAAGAATAATAAAACAACCAGCACATCAGCGATGGTTAGGAGCATTCCCCACATCAGAGGCAGGCCAAACAGCAGTTTTAGCGCAATCGCCGTCCCCACAACACCAGTCATATCCGTGGCCATCATAGCCGCCTCATTGATCAACCATAAGCAGATGCGGCTCCAGTGCGGAATAAATGCGGCAATTGCTTGGGCCAGATCTAGTCGTGCGACCACGCCCAGTTTAATCGCCAGCGTTTGCATGAACATGGCCACCAAAATCGACATCAAGAGTACCGATAGCAAGGCGTAGTGATACCGACTGCCACCTTCAAGTGCCGTTAGCCAGTTACCCGGATCCATATAACCAACAGCAACCAAGGCACCCGGCCCGCTGTATGCCAGAAACTTCTGAAAAAACGAAGATTCATAAACACTCGGCACCTGCACGCTGCGGTTAATGTCATCAAGACTGCGTTTTTCGCGTTGCACTGTTAAGCGTTCATCAGGCCTTGCCATGGTTCGCCTCCGCCGCAATCTTATCCTCAGCCAACTTAGCTAAAAAGTCACAAAACGGCTCGCAACCATTCATCGGTCGGACAGTCGCAAAGTTTTTGCCGCCATTAGCACGAAATGTTTGATAATTCTGGACATTATTTTCTTCCAGTGTTTCCAAACAATCAGCCACAAAACTCGGAGTTGCCACTAACACATTGCGCTTACCCAAAGCAGCCAGTTCCATCAACCGATTGCGTAAATATGGCTTCAACCACGGAACCGGGCCAAACTTTGACTGATAACACATCTCAACCTTAGTCTGGGGCACTTTCTTAAGATACTGCTTCACACCTGCTGTGGTCGTTTCACATTCCTGCTGATACGGATCACCATGCCGCACCATCGCTGTCGGAATGCCATGATAGCTCAGAATCACGGTATCATACGCCCCCGCTTCATAAGCATCGTCGATCTGTTGCGCAAGAATCTTTTGATAGTCTGAATGATCATAAAAACGGTCAATAACCACGGTCTTCACGCCTGAAGCCGCGACCTTATCCAAAATAGTCTTCGTCGTACTTTGCGTGTATTCAGGAAACAGCGGAATCACCACAATCGGCGCATCACCACGCGCTGCCATCGTCTGCAGCGTTTCGCCAATCGGATACTCGCCGCCATAGTTCATCGCCATCTGCACATCCCAGTCAGGCAACCGCTCGCGAAGCCGATCCCGGGTCACCTGCGTATAGGCAATCAATGGCGAGCCAGCTTGGGTCCACTCATGCTTATAGAAAGTTGCTGACCGCCAGCTGCGAAAGGGTAAAATAAAACCGCGCAAAATCGGTTGCCACAGGGCTTTAGGCATTGTGATGACGTTCTGATCACTCAAAAACTCCCGTAAATACCGCCGTACATCCTTTGTCTCCGGCGAAACCGGCGATCCCAAATTAACAATCAACAACCCTTTTGCCATCTTGCTACCTCCGCATGTGATCCACTGAATAATTAAAGAATAGCACACGTTGGGACTGATTGCGGCGTTGTTCAAGATGCTCTTTAAGCATAACCACCATGCTTTTCTATGCTAAACTAGTCTTAGCAATTAACTTCCGAGGAGGCAGATGAATACAATGAAAGGCATCACAGTCTATCTGGTGCGCCATGGTCAGACATGGTTCAACCATTTTAATAAAATGCAGGGTTGGTGTGACTCGCCATTAACCGATAATGGGATTAAAGATGGTACTAAAACGGGTGTCATTCTACGCAACGTGGCCTTCACACACGCTTATTGCAGCGACACCATGCGAGCTACTCGCACGGCCGATCTGATTCTCAGCAAAAACGTCACTGGCAAGATTCCGCTAACCGTCACCCAATACTTTCGCGAACAATTTTATGGCTATTTTGAGGGTGAAGATTCTAGCAAAACTTGGTATGAAGTCGGCTTCCCGCATGGTGCCAAGACCTATCCGGAAATTTTGGAAAAATATGGGGTTGACGCCTCAAAAGACTTCATGCACGATGCTGATCCTTTCCACGAAGCCGAAGATGCGCGCACTTACTGGACTCGGCTGATGAAAGGCTTCCGCCAGTTGCGGGCCGAAAACCATGAAGGCGATAAAGTCCTGATGGTCAGCCACGGCACGACCATTCGCAGCATCGTCGATAAGTTCGGCAAAAATGATGGGTATGTGGTCACCGATTCGCCTCGCAACGGCTCCATCAGTAAAATTCTTTTAACTGATGAAGGCATTAAAGTATTGAGTTATAACGAGTTTGAAGCATAGTTTGTCCAAACCGAACTTTTTGCCACTTTTGTATTGTCGAGCAAATAAAAATGCCCCTTCGGACAAAACCAGTCTCTAAGGGCATTTTTATGTTGTTCATCTGTCAATAGATGTCTGCACACGACGTTTTAGCCGGTTAACTTTAAGCGTTCAAATCTGCTATTTTTCAAGAAAACAAAGATGGTAGGCTCAAACTTCTTGCCGTGCCAAACTCCGGTCTTTAAAATCACAATAATAATCCATGAACAGGTAAAAGCGAACAAATTCCCGATATTAGGGAAATTGTTCGCTTTTAATTGTCAGCTGAGAATTATGTTCCAGCCTATAGTGCGACCTAAAGGATCTTTTCTTTAGGCTTTTTCCGCTAAGTTCTTATTGATCACAATGCTCTGGTACATCCAAACTGTCGCCAGATAATAGAGTGCATACAGAACGATGAACAAACCGAATGGTAACGCAAGATGCCCGTATGGTGCGCGCAACATGGTCTTAAAAAGCTGAAGGCCAAACAAGACGTGGATAATGCCAACGAAACCTGGGAGTAGGAACAAGGCTCCGATTTCTTGCCGAATTGAGCGTCGCAATGCACGCGGTCGTGCCCCGATTTTCTGCAACATCAGATAACGACTCTTGTCATAATTGGCCCCAGATAGAATCTTGAACATCAGCGTTGAAGCTAACATGCCGAGGAAAGCAATGCCGAGGAAGAAGCCCATAAAAGCGAGGCCAGAGAACATGCTGTTCACTAGCGCATAAATCATAAACTTCTGATCGCCGTTACTGCTCCATAATCGCGGATATTGCTTGCTTTGCAGCTCGACAATTTTCTGAATCGTGTCGTAATTTTGACCGAAATCCTTAACTTTAAACGTGGTCAAAGTTTCTGCATTCCCGAGCTTCGCGAAGGTCGCGGCATCTGCGACTTTCATTTGTTTACCTCGATTATTGCCGATAAAAATACCAAAAGAACTTGGGTAACGTTCAGTCATCTCCGCAAAGTTGCGGCTCGTGACTTTAATATTCGGCGTATCAAGTCCTCCGTCATTGGCTTTGATTTCAAGCGGATGAGCGTTGAGAGCTTGCTGGCTGATGTAAACCGTTTTGGCATCCGATTTAATCGTATAGTCTTGCTTAGCAGTGACATCCTGCAACCGACTGATTTGCGCACGGGTCGCGGCATTTGGCGAGGCAACTGTTAAATCGTAGGCGGTCGCCTGACTCGCCAAATCCGGAATATCATGCGTAAAGCCAAGGCCAACAGTAATCGCTCCTAAAGCTAAAGCAAACAGCATGGCAACCACGGATAAAATCCGCGTATAGTCCCGAATCCGGAAACTCAACTGCGACAAGGTAAACGTATGCAACTGTTTGGCCGCAAACTTGTGGTTTCGCTTCAATAAGCCAATCAGCGCGACAAAGACTGAGTTAAACAGGAAATAGGTTCCTAGAACAATGGTAACCAAGGCCAATGGAATCGCCATAATCCCGATTTTAGCGATGGCATACATGCTGTAGTAACCAACCGCAAGCAAAATCAGTCCCAAGACAATCTGTAAGACGAAAATTCCTTTGCGTTGTTTGATTCGATTTGGTGTCTGCGCTTGATGCAACAACCTTAACATTGGGGTTTTCAATAGTTTTCCAGCATTATAGAACGCCGAAAGAATGAATAAGACAATGAAGAAGCCTAATGTCCACAATACGGCTGGCAGCCAAAACGCTGAGAAGCCAGTTGCCGGCGCATGTAGGGTGTTAATGAGCCATTGTCCCACAAAGGTTGTGCCGACCATCCCGACCAAAATACCGGCAACTGTTGCTAAAAGCCCAATTGCCACGGTTTCAAGGAAAATCAGTTGCGCAATCTTTCGCCCTTTTGCACCGAGCATCATAAACATCGCATAGTCGCGTTGGCGCATGCTAAGTAGAAAACTATTGGCATAGACGATATAAACCAACGTGATAATGGCCAGTAGCACCGCGCCGAAACCAAAAATAAATGGTGTAAAGCCAATCGGCGAATTTTTCTTTAAAAAGCTTGTGTTTGTGGCAAGTGACATGAACATGTAGAAAACGGCGCTGGCGATAACCAGACCGGAGAATAAAACCGCATAGTCGCGGAAGCGGTTCTTCAGGCCGCCGAGTGCAAGTTTCGTTAACATAGACGACGCCCCTTACTTTTGAAATGTGCCGAGTGTGTCAAGAATCTCCTGATAGAAGGCTTCCTGACTCTTATCACCATGGACCAGCTCGGAACCGATTTGCCCATCTTTAATGAACAAAATACGGCTGGCATAACTAGCCGAAAACGGATCATGGGTGACTAACAAGATGGAGACATCCTGTTTCTTATTCAATTGTTCCATGGTATCCAATAACTCACGGGCTGACTTGGAATCCAAAGCACCCGTCGGCTCATCCCCGAACAGGATATCTGGCTTCTGCACCAACGCCCGGGCAGCGGCAACTCGTTGTTTTTGACCACCAGATAACTCCGTTGGATAGTGGTCGAGTACTTCATTGATCCCTAATGTTTGGGCAATGCTATCAACAGCCGCCGCCTGCTTCTTCGCACTCACATTTTGCAACGCCAGCGGTAGGGCAATATTTTCGCGGCCAGTTAGGTTCTCCAACAAATTAAAATCTTGGAAAATGAAACCGATTTTTTTAGCTCGAAAATCTGATAAGGCATCCCCTTTTAATTTTGTGACGTCAGCACCTTTGATCAAAACGGAGCCAGAAGTCGGTGTATCTAACGTACTAAGGATATTAAGCAAGGTCGTTTTCCCTGAACCTGATGCGCCCATGATGCCGACGAATTCACCGGGTTGTACTTCGAAACTGACACCTTTCAATGCGGGTGTTTGTTTTTCCCCTTTTTTACCATAGGTTTTCGTAACGTTGTCAACAGTTACGACAGGTTGCTTGTCCATAATAGACCTCCATTTGTATCTTTATGTTTTGTTTACAAACTTTATGATAGCGGGTTAGGCTGCCTTTTTCCTGATAATGGCCTAACGGATGGTTGTTTGTAACTTACGGCTTTGTAAGCTGCTTTAGTCTTTCTTTACTTTTTGCCGCAAAACCGCCGCAATCCCTGATATAATCACTAATGGCTTTTGAAAATATACATGAAAGTTGGGTCGCAGTGGGAAAACTCCGTAATAAGGCGCCGGGGATGAGTTTAAAAACCAGTCGTTTTTAAACCTTCAGATATTTAAGGAGCCTTTTATATGAATGAATTAGATAAACCACAGAAACAATATATCCCTTGGGTGGTTGTCGGCCTCATGGACTTTGTCACAGTCATTGGGTTTGATGACATCATTTATAACTTCCAGAATCAAGGACTGGTCGCCTTCACCAGTTGGATCATCATGACTTTCTTCTATGTGATTCCTTACAACCTGATTGTCGCGCACATGGGCTCGACTTTTTCCGAGCATGGCGGTGGCATCACCAGCTGGATGCGTGAAACCAACGGCGACACTGTCGGCTACTATGCGGCTTGGTTCTACTGGATTACCGGCCTGCCCTACGTCGTCGATGTCGCCAACTCTGTCGTCATCTCATTTGGCTGGATCGCAAATGGCAATGGCAACATTCAAGCCAACCTTGGCAATGCTTGGTTTGGAATTCTGACCGCCGTCATTTTCGTCATCTTCATCTGGCTTCAGCATTTCTTCAAAAATAAAAGTCTGGAAATCATGTCAACGATCGGCGGTGGCGCGATGTTTATCATGACCGTTCTCTTCGTGGTGATGACCTTTGTCGGTTTGTCCAAAGGTGCACCAATTGCCACGCGACCCTTTGATTTCAAAGCTTTTATTCCCAAAGATTTCTTCTCACTTAGTTTCTTATCAACTTTCGGCCTGTTCGTTTTTGCGATGAACGGCTCCGAGCTTGCAGCGCCATACACCAAAGACATGCGCCATCCAGCCCGCGACTTCCCCAAGGCATTGAAAATGATTGCCATCATGACCATGTTTCTCACATTATTCGGCACTTTCTCGCTCGGCGTTTATTTCAACGCTCATCACTTGCCGAATGACTTGAAAATGAATGGTTCCTATTATGCTTTTCAGGCAATCGGTCGCCAGTTTGGATTAGGTAACAGCCTGATGTATCTTTTCGCTGTTGCCCAAGGCATCTACATGTTGGCCCAACTAGCTGTTATTCTTGACGCTTCAACCCGTGTCTTTCTATCTGACGTTGCCAAACGCTTTATGCCGCGGCAATTAACGAAAATGAATGAAGACGGCTTGCCAATCAACGGCTATTGGATGACCACGATCCTTTGTGCTTTGATCATGGCGTTAGGTGCTTTGCTACCAAAAATCAACGACATCTTTAATTGGTTGTTGAACCTCAATGGCATTGTCAGCCCGTTGTCAACCTGCTTCCTTTTCTGGTCTTACACCATGGTTCGCTTACATCAGGATCGCTTCCCGACGCCAGCCTATACTTATCTAAAAAATCGAAAAGTTGGCTTACTCGTTGGGATCTGGATGTTGGGAATTACGTTCCTGCTTGGCACGCTTGGCTTCTTCCCGACAGATGCGACTGCGGAGACGTTCGCTTTAATGCTGGTTTTAAACATTGTCGTTCCGATTGGCATGGTGGCCCTTGGGGTTTTGATGCCATGGATCGCCCAACGTCAACGAAAAGCGAGAAACGGTCTCGCATTTGGCAGAACAACTTGGCTCGGCTTCACCGTGATCATTTTGCTCGGATTGGTCAGTGCCGCCACATATGGCATGCATGTCAACCTGCTCAACCATCTCAATCCAATCTTGCAATGGAGCATCATTTTTGTCGTTGATCTCGTCATCATTGGTGTCGTTGCCAAAGTCACCGCCAACGGCCGCCGTCAAATTAGCACTGACTAACCGTTTTTAAATTGAATCGTCACTAACTGCGACCGTCAAAATCATACAGGCGGTCGTCTTTTTATCCTTAAAATTATCACCGGCCAGCATGCGCTATCGTTCACCGTGATAAACTAGTTAATAGGAGGTGCCGCCATGCTCAGCTATACGATTATCTACAACCCGGCGTCCGGGCATTCTAAAGGACCAACTGCTGCCGAACAACTCAAAACGAAACTGGAAGATCGCCAGCACCAGGTCACGATGGCGCCAACCAAAAGTGCCGATGACGCGCGCGAGTTCGCCTATCACGCCCAAGCAGACATTGTGGTGGCTGTCGGTGGTGACGGCACCATCAATCAAGTTGTCGCTGGTCTCGCACCGCGCAAAAATCCGCCACTGTTGGCCATTTTGCCTGAAGGAACCGTTAATAATCTCGCCAAGGTTTTGCATATTCCGTTACTGTTGCCGTTAGCCATCAAAAACATTCTTGAAGCTGCCCCACAGCCACTCGATGTTGCTCAGGTCAATAATCACTACATGGTCAGCACGTTGACCCTCGGTGTCTTAGCAAATGCGGCTTTATCTGTGACCCAGAAAGAAAAACAACACTTCGGCCCGATCATCTACCTCATGAAGGGCTTTAAAGTTCTGGCTCAACATCAACATTGGATCCTGCAGTTGGATAGCGCTGATGGTAAGTGGCAAAAAGACACGCAGTTCCTATTAATCACGATGACAAACTCAGTCGGCGGCTTCACCAACGCCGTCCCTGACGCTGCCCCTGATGATGGTCGGCTGCACGTTTTCCTCGCCCCCAAACTGACCTTGTGGCGATCACTACTAGCAATCCCGTACTTCATCACCGGCAACTTCCAAAAACTGCCCGGCATGACCTACTTTGCAACCAAAGAGTTGACCATCAAGACACCGAAAACCTTACAAAGCAGGATTGACGGCGATCCTAGTACCAAAACGCCATTGACGCTGAAGGTGATTAGCGATCATATTCAGGTCCTGGCACCGAAAGTTGGGTAGATTTGGGCTACCGTGTTACACTTGGTCTAATGAATCGAAAGGGGTGAATCGCCATGCGGTTACGTCAGGCGCACCATGAATGATGATCTGCTAGCACCGATCCGCGGCGACCAAGCCCGGATCAATGAAAGGAATTTATGACTGAACAATTATCCAATGAACCTCAATCAGAAAATGTTTTAATTACCGGTATCTCGCGTCAGCAGCCCGACTTTGATTACACCATGACCGAACTCGGTGAACTTGCCAAAGCGGATAACTACACCGTCGTCGGCGAGGTCCGCCAAAGTCTCGATCGCGCCGCAGCCGCCACCTATTTTGGCAGTGGCAAAGTCGATGAGATTCGCGAACTTGCTGACGTCAAAAACGCAACGACTATCATCATCAACGATGAACTGTCGCCATCACAACTCCGCAATCTCGAAAAGCAAACCAAACTGCACGTGATTGATCGAACCCAGCTGATCCTAGATATCTTCGCTGATCGTGCCCGTAGCAAGGCAGCCAAAACCCAAGTTGAAATTGCCCAACTGCAATACGCCTTACCGCGGCTGCATCCCAGCGCCAACCGGCTTGATCAGCAGGTTGGTGGTGGTGCTGGTTTTGCCACACGTGGTTCAGGGGAAACGCAACTTGAACTTGATCGACGGGTTCTCAACAAGCGGATCAGCCATCTGCGTCGCGAACTCAAAGACGCGAGTGTTGGTGATCAGGTCCGCCGCGCCCGGCGCGAAGGTAATGACATCCCCGTCGTTGCACTAGTCGGTTACACCAACGCTGGCAAAAGCACCACGATGAATGGCTTACTCAATCTTTTTGCCGACCGTCCGGAAGACAAACAAGTTTTTGAAAAAGACATGCTCTTTGCCACCTTGGACACCAGTGTCCGGCAACTCACCTTGCCAGACAATCGCAAGTTCCTGCTCAGCGACACAGTCGGCTTCGTCTCAAAACTGCCACATAATTTGATTGACAGTTTTAAAGCCACCCTCGCTGAAGCAGCCAACGCCGATCTTTTGATTCAAGTCGTGGACTACTCCGATGAAAACTATCCGGAAATGATGGCTATCACTGAAAAGACGTTGAAAGAAGTCGGCATCGAAAATATTCCGATGATCGAAGCTTACAACAAAGCCGATTTGCGTGAAGGCACCCGCTATCCTGAAGTCACTGGCCAACGCATCGTGTATTCCGCCCGCGACAAAAACTCGTTGGAAGCCCTGACCCGTCTGATCAAAGCCGACATCTTCGGCCAAGACGAAGAACACACCTACCTGATCCCATTTGATCAAGGTCAACTCGTCAGTTATCTGAATCAGGAAACTGTCGTCAAGGCCACTGACTACCGCGAAGATGGCACGCTTATTACCGCTGTCGTCAACCCAGTACAAAAAGGTAAGTTGGCCCGATTCGCTGTAAAAGAAGAAGTTTAACCCCCTTTTGCTGGGAAAGCACAAAAGAAGAGCACCAACGGCAATCAGATTGCCGTTGGTGCTCTTTTCTTTTTGTCTAGGTTGCTCTGGTTAGACGCACCACTAGCTGTCCGGCAAAGAAACGCCTGTCAGGGTCTTTATTCCAAAACGCCAAATTTATAACCATTGTCACGATAATACTGAATGATCCGCGGCAACGTTTTAACCGTCAGATCCTTACCAAGGGCATCATGCATTAAGACAACCCGTACGTTACTGGCCGGATAAACATTCAGGGAACGTAGATGGTATTGCAGCATCGCATCCTCAGTCTTCGGCTCCTGCGCCGGACTAAGTGCATCGCCAACTGCCGCATCCCAATCAATCCAATCGAGACCAAGCCGACTAAGCGCGGCATCTGCGGCAGCCAAGCCCTTCCAGCTAAAATGACCACCCGGATATCGCCAAATATGACTGCGAAAATCCGATCCCAAAACCTGTTGGACAACGGCTTGGGCACTCTTCGCCTCATTCTCGATTACTGCCGTGGCTCCCACCCGACTAGGATAAAGCAAACTATAATCGTGCGTCATGCTATGTAATCCAATTGCATGCCCAGCATCATATTCCGCCTTAAGAACCGGCGCTGTCTCTGGACTAACCTGCTTGCCAACGACGAAAAAAGTCCCATGAACGCCAGCCTGACTGAGAATATCCAAAACCTTAGGCGAATTAACCGTATTCGGACCATCATCGAAAGTTAAAAATACCACCTTCTCTTTAATTGGACTTGTATACGGTGCATCCATCTCTTGTTTGACTTGGGCAACTGGATAAGCATATTGATTGGCCTCAGCAATATGGTTTTGGCCCACCTGTGCCGCTTTCGACTGCGCCTCTTCCCTAGAAGCCTCCGCTGCTGCCCGTCGCCGAGATGACACAGCCGCAACATGCCGTTTTGATGCCTTCCTCGCCGCGTGCCGCCGCGAAGAAGCCACAGCCGCCTCATGCTCACTCACCGACTTCGCGTGCGTCTTGCTTGCTGCCATGGCCGCTGCGTGTCGGTCTGCGTATAGTTTAACTGAAAAGATGGCGATTACGATTAGGAAAACGCCTAATGTAACTGCCCACCATTGCCACCTGAATTTGCTCTTCATCAAATAACCTCATTCGTTGTTTCATACACATGCAGTATTAAAAGTAACATAAATGTACCTCAAAACGATATTCTTTTTAACTCGGTGAATTGTGCTCATCAGACACATACCGCGCGTACGGCTATCCAGTGCCAGACAAACGCCACAGCCCGCCATCGATTATGCCAATTTTTTGCAAAAAAAGAAAGGTTACCCCATGAGGTTTACCTTTCTATCGATTGCTATTATTCACTACAGGGTCGGTAATCACTGTTTGCCGCGGCCATCACAGGCAATTGCCGCGTCTTCATCAACCTGTAAAATGATACTTCACTTTAAGTCCTTCTGATTCATCAAATAATTTGACTTCAAATAATACTCGATATCATCATAAGTTTTAATGGCCTTTTCGGTTTTCTTTGCCGGTTTTGTCGTCAAGGCACCATTAATCATATAATGGTTCTTCGTGCCAAAAACGGGTACTTGTTGTTCAAGCTTCTGCAGTACCTGCATAAACTGAGATCCTTGCCACCCTGCGTGGGTAAAAATCTCAGGTAGCATATACATAGGACTCATTGTCGGGCCTGTGCCGCTGAAATCAGTAGTCAATAATTTTTTTGCAGCTTGATTAGACCAAATAACATACGGCGTGTTGTAGTAGTTCTCATATCCTTCGTGGGTCGATTGTTTCAAGTTAATCCCTAACATCTTATACGTTGAGTTCTTGTCGCCTCCCCAAGGGTTATGGTCACCCCAAAAAGCTAAGACCACTGGTTCATCAAGCTGATCCAACTCATTTTTAAGTTCTAGCAGAGCATCCGAGGTTTCCTTAATGCCCGTCAAATAGTTGTTAATAATCGCATAGTCCTTCTTGTTATAACCCTTTTTCCAAGGAAGTAGCGCCTCACCATCAAACACTGTGTCGTAAGGTCCATGATTTTGGATCGTGACTGTTTGATTGAAAAATTGTTTACCATTGGCATTCACCTGTTTTAATTGTTTTACAAGGTCTTTAAAAACCAAGGTATCAGGCACGACGTCAGCATCACTAACATGTTGATCATAGTAGTTGTCTCTAAACAGAGTTTTCTGGAAACCCAAGTACCGATCAATATTTTGCCGATTATAAAACCATGCATCACCTGGATGCATGAATCGCGTGACATAGTTTTGCTCATTGAAATAATGGACAAAAGAGTTAGTCATGCCATTGATTGGACTCATATCGGAAAAGCCAGTTAAAACCTTACGCTCGGTATCAATTGTACCGCCACCAAAAATCGTAGTTGTTAATTGTCCTGCCATCCCTTCAGAAGCAACCTCATGCAAACCTGCATAGACAGAAGGATCAATATCTAAATCAGACCACTTTGAAAAGTCCTGAAAAGCCTCAAGCTGAACGGTGATGATATTAATACGTTTGTCAGCGGGAATACTTTGATATTGATATTTATTTAAAGCTTCCTTAGCATTGTCAGCACTGTAGTTGTCTGGTGGCACTAACCAATCATTCTTGACTGAATGAATAAACGCAAACATGTAACCATTCACAACGTAACGATCAGCATCAGGTCCCCAAGGGTCATCATTAGCTAAAACATAGTGATCGTCAACGAGATAGTAACGACTAAGGCCATATGCTGACCCAAGCAATAAAAGAAAGACCATGACTAACCGAACGTTCAATCGTGCTGATACCGGTTTCAAAAAAAGGGTGATAATGACCGTTAATAACAACAAACTGCCAATTACAAATAAATATTTGGCTGGCGGGACATAACTATACCGTGCGCCCATATTACTTGCCTCAGATGCCAAGGAAATGTCAGCAAAGTCAAATGGGTAATCACGGTACTGCAACATAAAATAATTCACCATTGCGACAATGATTGCCGGAATCTGGCCGACAAAAACGGCTAACATCATTCGGTTAAAAAGTGCATAGGCGATCAGCATGATGACAAAAATCGGCATGAAATTGAGTAAAAGTAACGTTGGACTCGTGAAAACCATCTTGGTCAGTTTCAAATCATACGCTGCTGATGACATGTAAATCGTTGCAACGCCAGTAATAATGGCCAGCACAGCCAGCACAACAATATTTCTTGTGACTAACCCACACTGGTGCCAACGATACTGTCTAAAACTGGTAAAGAATTTACGATTAGCATAGATTTTTGTAACAGGTTGTAACCGTGTACCTCGAACAATTTGTCGGTAAAAATGCGGGGATACAACAAGGGAATCAGTCCGCAAATAAGTTATCTTTTCAGCAAGTGGGCGCGCTGCTGGTAAAGGATAACCTTGCTCATCTAAATCTAAGCCAATATGTCTACCCCCTGATAGTAGCAAGTCCAAAAGCTTGTCGGGTATCGCGGCCACAATCCATGTGTCAGACTTGACCTTGAGATGAGATTTTTTTACGAGTCGCTGGCCAAGTCGTCGCCATTTCGATTCATTGATTGGTTGTTTGAATAACCATTGCCAGTATCTAGCTTGAAAGGTCGTTATATCAATACGTTTGAACCTAAACAACAGCCAAGCATAGCCCATTGGAAAGATGATCCAAATTTGCCAAGGTCTATACCGCAAATAAAACAGTAGAAGCGTAGCATTAAAATTTTGCCGGTTAAATCGAGTATCAATATCAATCACTTACATTGCCTCCCAAACGGTACCATGACCATCCCCCAATGGACATTTTTCGTACAGCCAAAAATTATTAATTTAATGCTCAAAATATTGAATAATTTTAAGCATATCATGATCCCTTGACAAACAAAACCGTTAACTGCTTAACTGTCATATTAGTTAAAAAAATTAAAACAAACGGGCTGCTTACCTGGCTTCACTGTAAAAACGGCCGGTCTCCCAGATCGAGAGGCCGGCCGTTATTTTCGTGAGCGTTAAGCTTCACAGGTAGTGTGCTCTGTCGTCAAACTTTAAAAAGCCATTTGGTATGGAATAAAGGTTTTGTACGCTCCACTAATCAAGAAAATCAAGACAAAGATCACTGCACAAACCCCGACCATCGACAACGTCCGCGTCTTTTTTGGCATAATCGAGAAGACGATTGTTGGCAAGACAATAGTCTCTGTTGTTGTCGCGATAGTTGACAGACGGCCACCAATCGTCGACAGTTGCGACAATGACAATAATGTCAACGTGGCAAATAAGTATACAACCATCAAAAACTTGAACTTTTCCGATCCACCAATCAAGGCATTCGAAACCATACCACGGTTTAAAATGTAAAAGCCTGTGATGCAAATCATAACCTGCATCAACGTTACCGGATCAAACAAACCTGAAGACAAATAATTAGCATTAGTCACATATGGTGCATATCGAGGCAAGGTATGGACAATGATCACGCTTAGAATCTTCGGAGCCACAAAACCGACAGCTGCACCAAAAACTAAAAAGCCTAGTACCCATTTAAAATTAATTCTTCTAAAAAGTAGCCAAAATGGATAGATCAGCAAAAAGAACAACGCGGAAACGTGGATTGTGGCCGATAGACCAACAATCACCAAGAATGGTAACGGCTTCTCATCATAGACAAATTTTAACGCTAACATGCATGTCACACATACAAGCGATGCGCGAATTTGCCCCATATCGCGCATAAAGAAAAAACGACTCAAGTAATACGCGATCGGAATGATAGCTGGACGAAAATATTCCTTGGCAAAGAAATAAAAAAGTGTCAGCGTGACAACCGCCCATGCCAAGAGAAAAAGCCAAAACGGTGCGTGAATCCAATTAAACAAATTCCGTAAAAATAGAAACCCTGGCTCAACCTGTCCTGCCGAATAGTCACCCGCGTAAATTGTTTTGTAAGGGAGAAAATCGTTGCCCGTTTCATACCGCAACCCGGCTACGAGCGCGAGTATGATGACACCTAACCAAGCCCAGATCGATGACATGGTCACACGCCCGAGTAACATGAAGATCATCATAATTGCAAAGAGCCCTAGATAAAAAACCACGACATCATTCTCCTATTACCCGTTATGAGACGACTCCTGAAAAATCGTCATCAAAGTAGATCTCATCCAACTTGATAATTACGCTTGATTCAAAACCGTACCGACAAGTTCCGCATTTAGGTCACGCACTTGCGCAATTGTTTGCTTTACCAAGCGTTTCGAAGGACCATCTGCTTTGGCAACGACAACGACACCCGATGCCAGTTCCGCAATCAATCCTGCTTCGCTCGCATCAGCCATGGCCGGTCCATCAATCACAATGATGTCAAATTTGGTCTTAACTTGTTGCAGAAATTCCTTGAATGCTGCACTTGCTAAGAGCTGTGCCGGATCCGCCAAAGATTCGCCAGCAACGGCAACGGCCAGTCGGTTGATTTTGGTATCAACGACTAGCTTGTCGACATCAACACTCTCGAGAGCCACGTCAACTAACGATGCTAGCCCATCTTGGGCCTTTAGATCAAATACCGACGCCAAGATCGGGCGATGGAGATTACCTTCAACCAGAAGCGTCCGTTTACCTTCAGTTGCGAAGCTCGCTGCTAAATTAGCTGCAACATAAGACTTGCCCTCCCCCGACGTTGCCGACGTCATTAACAAGACAGGAATGTCATCGCGGCTCACTTGCAAGGCAATATTATTTCTTAAAGTGCGGAACTCTTGTCCCGAAACCGATTCATCACTAATAAATTGATGCGTATTTGCGTTTGTCATGGAAAACTCCTCTTAATTTGTTCAACAAAACCAAATCAAACCACATTAGCGGGCAGATTAGAGTTTCTTAAGTGTAATAACCCCAAGAACAGGTGCATTAGCGATTTGCCCCAATGTTTCTTTTGTCTTAATTGTAGCCTTTTTGATTTCTCTAAGGACAATCCAAGCAAGACCAATTAAGAATCCTACAACGGCACCAAGCACAACGATGAACATCGGTTTAGTACTTGTTGCTGCCGAACTTGGGGTTGCCTGTGCCAGAATCGTTACCGTGTCATTGTGATTGGTAATTGCAGCAATAGTCTTTTGAAACGCAGCCGCCATTTCGTTAGCGATCAGTGCCGCATCTTTGCTGTGCTTAGCGGTCGCATGAATTGAAAAAGCACGGGAATTATCTTCATTATCAACTTTAACTTGCTTTTGCAAATCACTACTGCTGATGTTCAGGTTGTCCTTTTTCAATAGTTGGGCTGAGGCTTCATCAAAGACAGCAGATGTTTTAAACAAGGACTTGCTGGTTGCCAACAATTCAGAATCATACTGATTTTGATTCAACATCTGATTGACTGATTCAGTATTATTTTTCTGCTGATTAACAACAGTGAGTGCCGTCGAAGAATAAGCTGGTTTCATGACTCCATATGCAAAACCGGCTGCCACAGCAGCACCCAACAATAATGTGCAGAGAGCGAGCCACCAGCTCCTACGAAGTGATACCATCAATTCTTTCATGCTCAGTAAGTTTTCCATGATTCCTCCATCATTAACACGATTTCTTAAATTCACAAATAGTGTCCGACTCAGCAGACCCTATCGTCAAAACAACATTGCAATGTGTCTAATGTACCACAATATTTCCAGAGATCAGCCAGCTCAAGAAATAAAGACATCTGCCTTACAAACCTTTCTCAAGTTATCTTCTCGGTTGATCGGTCGCTTAGAATTTTCTTAGTGACCATCCGCGTTTTTATGATACCGCAAAGAATGCGGAAGTCATACGTTTGAGCCGGATTTAAAGAAATTTGCAAAAGTTTTCCCCCAAGCAATGGTGCCATTTTTGATGGAAGAGAACAATGAACTGTGGATCATCTTGTAATAATAAGATGGCCAACGCCAATTGTTATACACACCTTGAACCAAGATCGGAAAGAACAAGAGAAAATACATATTGCCGTCTGTCAGTTCAAGCCCGAGCCAAAGTCCCAACAGATTGGTACCTGCAGAAATCAGGAACGCTTTGGTATATGGAATGATGTTTGCATTCGCAATATAGGATGCGTGCACAGAATGCTGCTGATAGAGGAAATAGTACAAAAGCAGCGGCAAGAAGACCTGAAGTGTCGGCACAGATGCAGGCTTGATCAACTTCAACAGTGGGAAAATGACCAGCAATGTCCCCACAACCGCAATGACGAACAACCAAACATAGGCGGCAACTGCTTTAGAGGTCTTGTCCCTAATGGAATCAAAGTCTTGTTTGACAAAGTTTGACTGCAAGATCGGATTATAAGCCCCATTGATAGCCGATGCCGCGGTGCCAATAGCAGAAGCGAACTGAACACCCACTGAATAGACGCCGGTCACTGATAATGGCAAGAAAGCACCGGCCATCAGGGACATGCCTTGTGACGTCACATAATTAGACATGCTGACCAGCCCATCACGCCAAGTATTAGGCCAGATAAACAAAAACACATCTTTTATTTCTTTCCAATTCATTGGCGATTTCAAGGCGTCCCGGTGCGCACGAACTTCTTCGTCTTGCCAATAAAAGTGATTACAAATTGTCCGGAAAATGATGCCGTACATCACCAAACCAATAACAGGAGCTAGAATTGAAGGATAGAGCAGAAAACCGCCAAAAGTTAGCAGAATTTGTAATGAACGTGAAAACACTTGTGCTTTATTGACAGAATCAATCTTGCCTGACCCACGGAGCAACGCTGAAAAATAGCCAAAATAGAGGTTCAGAAACAACGAGAAACAGAATACAAGCCAAGTCCACTTATATTCAGCCGCGGGCAATTTGCTAAAAACAAAGGCGTTCATATAAATGGTCCCGAAAATACCGACCAAAATAACTGCCACCAGCGCCAAAATCATGTAAATGGCGCGCGCCGCGTGAATCGTTGATGCCAATAAATGGTAGTTTACAGCGGTGTGATCATGTTCTTGATCAACTCCGCGCGACTTCAACGTTTTTGCCCCTGACCAGATGTAAGCAATGTTTCGAGCAAAAGCTGGATCAAAGCCAAAATCAAATAGCGCAATCAAGCCGTTGATACTTAAAATCAAATACCAATATCCGATTTCTTGAGAACTCAAGAAATGAAAAATAATTGGTAGCAAGATAAAATTGCTCGCCATCGAAAAAATAGTCCCTGCATAACTCCAGACAATGCTTTTTCTGGTTACTTCAAACCGATTTCGCAACTCATTTCCTCGTTTCACTTGACTTCAAAGCTTTGATAAATATCGCGCAACCGCTGTTGCATTAACGACCATGAAAATTCCTTTTGATAAATTTGCCGCATCAAGGTTGCCTCTTTAGCCCAGTTTTGACGCTTATCAATAAGACGTTGCAGTCCATCAGCTATATCTGCTTCAGAAGTGCCACAGACAGCACCGAAACCATACTTAATCAGCCAATCAGACATGCCAGACTTTTCGATCATGAGCAATGGCTTGCCAAGTTCCATAGCTTCAAAAAACTTGTTAGGTGAAGCATATAAGTGATTTTTTAGCACAGGATCATATAACGCCACCAGAATATCAGCTGTTTTTTCAATACCATTTACCTGATCATAAGGCACAACGCCAAGATATTGGATGCGCGGATCACGTTTACCAGCATCAGCAAACATATCCTGATACTGGCCTTGACCAGCAACCGTGAGTGACAACGCCGATTTTTTTTCAACGGCTCCTAACAGCTCTGGCAAACAACGATATGGACTTAACCCACCAATATAAACAATCTTAAAATCTTTCTGCGTTGGGTCAAAGGCTTCTGCATTAGTAGCAACTGGACTATCCAATGGCGAATTATAAATGACTGCCAAATGTTGCGGCTTAGCTGGTTCTATTTGACGACGACGATCTTCAGAACAGATAAGCGTCCAATCAGCAGTGGCCATGGTGACATTCTCCCAATGAACAACCATTTTACGATACCATTCCGGATAATTTCGGGTATCAGGTGCGTAATCAAAGATATCATAAACCAGTTTGGTTTTGGTCTTCTTGGCAACCTTTGACGTGATATAACCCGTATGCACATTACATGCTTGAACCGCATCGTATTCATGCAAGTGCTTGCTCAACCAACGATAGAGAAAAGCTTCAAAACGCATAAAAGCAAAAACTTTAAAATATTTAAAAGAATATGAAATCTTAATACCGGTAAAGATCGCCTTCAATGTCTGGCCGTCAAAGTCAAACGTATCTGTCGTCATTCGTCCATGCGGATCTTCACGCCAGCCAAGAATTGTGACATCATGACCAGCAGCCTGCAAAGTTGCACTCTCTTTTAACAATCTTGAATCATCATCGACATGACCAGTCGATACAAATAGAATCTTCATGGTTCCTCCCAGTTTATTGAGAATGATCGTTAAGACACGCCAATCCCAGTCCAACTAATAGACATACTTCAGCAAGAACGGCAGTACTTCTAAAATTCGAAGTTTGTAGAGCATGATTTTGACCATCAACTTCTTATCTTTTCGATACGCCACGAGTTGCTTAAACGAATATTGCCGCATCCTTTGACGAATCTGCTTTTTAATCTCAGGGTCTTTCGGACCAGCAAGATTTTGGAAGAAGATCGACAAGCGTCTCCTTAGCACATACTCATTGATATCACGATTCGAAGCAAGCCCACTCTGCCTTAATTGACGTTCAATCTGATCAACAACTTCGGCGTAATCAGTCAGCTTCTTAGTATCAACTTGATGAACGGTCGAGTCATTATTCTGATAGTAATAATACAGGACTTCGTGCAATCTATAAATATGCTTTGATCGTAATAGAATCGGCACAAAAAAAGCCAAGTCTTCAGCAAAGCTACAATCAGGAAAAATGTCCGACCCAATCAAGTCGCGTGCAAAAATCTTATTATGAGGAAAACCGCCAACAACATCCCGCGAACTGCCTAACATTTCATGAAGAATCTCTGGCAATCCTACTTTTTGACTGTTAACGTTAATTTGAGCATTGGTCTGAGGCAGCGGTGCGCCTTGCTCAAGAGGCTGGTAGTTAAAAATAAAAAGATCGAAGTCAATTGTCGTCACAATCTGGAGAATCCTTAAAAGTGCATCACTCCGAACCGCATCATCGGCATCAATAAACCAAATATATTTTCCTTTTGCCAGCGCAAGGCCAGCATTTCGGGCACTTGCAACGCCATTTTGCTTCTCAAAGACCACTTTCGTATGTGGATGAGCTGCCCGATAAGCCTGGATAATTTTAACACTACCGTCAGTCGACCCATTATCAACTAGAATCAACTCTACGCTCGGCGGAATCACGCCGATACTTTTCAACAGTCTCTCTAAATAAGCTTCACCGTTATATATAGGTATAATAATACTCAGCTGATACATACTGCCTCCTGATGAAGATACTATCGATTGAAGAATTTGTTTTGAGATGAACACAATGATTGCCCTTCGCAAAACATGAAGGTCGTCAGAATTTTTAAAGACCAGACTTCAAACGTCAACAACCAATCTGATTTTAAATCGTCTTAAAAAAGAACATTGCCGTCTGTTCACATTGAAAGCATTATACCATAGCACCAACCAAGAACTTAGTCGGTCTAAATATGTGATGATGGCAGTAACTTCTGACTCTAACAAACAAGCATATTCGTCTGTATGTTAAACTATTTTGACGATATTTTTTAAGAGAAATGCGTGGATTCGTGACTGTTTTTCAGTGAGAAAATCGCAAGATAGCTTAAAATAATCAACATGGGGAATAAGGACTAGTTAAATTGGGGGCATATACTTAATGAGCATTAACAGAACCAAATTACTCAAAACAAGCATCATCATCGTAATACTAGGTCTGATCAGTTTTTTAAATATCCTACCACTACTAAATTTCAACTTTGCAACATCGTATATGGGTGATGATTTCTTTTTCCATGTTCAAAGGGTTTTGGCACTGGACAATATCTTTAAAAGCCCAGTGAATTTTGATGTTTTCGCACATACTGCCACAATGGCAAACATATTTTATCCTTGGGAAACAGTCTATCCGCTTTACCTGATCTATCACACAACCGGTGACTTTATTTTTAGTTATAAGCTCTTCTACTTTCTAATAACATTCTTGACAGCAATCTTGGCTTATTGGTGTTTGTTCAAAATTTCGAATAATACCTTCAGTGCATTTTGCTTCGCGGCACTTTACGTTTTCTCGTTTTACCGAAGTACCAATTTCTTTGTACGCTCTGCATTAGGTGAAGCAGTCAGCATGACCTTTCTGCCGCTGGTTCTGCTAGGACTATACTATATTCTTTTTGATGACTACAATAAATGGCGATCTCTCAGTGTAGGTATGACTTTGATTACCTATTCGCATACACTCTCACTTTTCATGACCAGCATCTTGATTGTTGTTGGCTTCATGGTTAGCTTGGGTTTTTTAGATCAACGAAAAGCCCGTATTAAATCGCTTTTTACAGCGGGTTTTTGGACCGTGATTTTATGCTCCCCTTACTTATTTTTGGTAATTAATACCAGCTTAAACAATAAGCTTTACTTAAACTGGCAACCCGCCTTGCATGGGCTGCCGTTGACCGACTGGCTGATGAATTCGCTAGGTAATCGTATGTACCCAAATCTCAACGTCAGAAGTAGTTTAGGGGCTTCTGTCGTGATCGCTGGTGTCTTAGCCTTTATGTTGTTCATCATCGTGAAACGATCCCGAACAGCTTTTAGCACATTCTGTCTATGGGGTGGTTTGGGAATCATGCTTATCTCAACGTCCCTTTTCCCTTGGTTTCTAACGAACAACACCATCTTCGGCAGAATTCAATTTGTGTGGCGGTTAAATGCCTACATATCGCTTCTCTTGCTTGCAAGTTTTAGTCTCATTCTTGGGATCGTGATTCGGAAAAATGTTTTGTTGAAATCCGTTTTCTTATTAGCACTTATCGCAGGATTGACAATTGGTAATACAACGGCGCTTGCCACTTTTACGGCTGCCAAAGCTGAAAAGACTCCTCGAGAAGGAACACTTGTCAAAAATGTTAAAAATATTTTTTATGGTGACTATACGCCAGAGCAAGTCCAGAGCAAGAAAAATCTTCAACAAATTTTACAAAAGCAGTTCTTCCTAAACTCGCAGCAAATTAATCCGGTCTATCACTTCACTGACAATGACTTTACTGTACAAGTTGATAACTCAACGCAATCACACGCAAGACTGACAATCCCGGTATTCTGGTATGCGAGTCAGGTCGTAACGGTTAACCAAAAGCCGGTTCATTCAAAAATCTCGAAAACAGGTGCAACCCTTGTTACGATCCCCAAAGGCAGCTCAGTGATCTCTGTCTCATATCAATATCCCAAGTCAGTTGTTGTTTTTATTGTGATAGCTTGCTTTGGACTAGCAGCCATTTTTATGCCATTGATCTTTCGCAACACAGGCTCGGCAAAAGTTACAAAAACTGACTAACCTTCTCATGACGTCCAAAGCGTGAGCTGGTTTCTGCGCTAGCGAGCGCATTTTATCCTAAAAATGACATTACTAAGCTTAAAAACAGCCTCGACAAGATGTATGCTGAGCAACGCATCTTACCGGGGCTGTTTTGTTTAATCAGCGCAAAGCCTTATTGCTTTACGCAAGATCGCAAAAACTGAATTAATTTCAGAAGTCCGTACCCAAAAATGCCAAGTAAACTGATACCATTAATGATCGCGGCCGCCCAGAAAAGCTTCGACGGAGCATAACCAACGACCAAATGATTCTCACCCAATCTTGGTGTCACAATCAATGCGCCAATATTGCTTCGCTTGTACTGTGAGGGCTCCAATTTTTTGCCATTTAAAAAAACGGTTGAATGCTTATAAACAATCACTGGCATAAGCGTCGATTTTCGCTTTTTAGCTTGCCAAGTGAAGTCAAGCCGACTATCTGCATCAACTTGTTTCCTGACATTTACGTGATTGTGCAGAATTTGCTGTTTGTACGCATCATAAGCGTAGAGCGTGTTTTTTACATTCGGGACAGGTAAATAATCTGGCGTGTTTTTGGTAATAACACCAAAAATGTTTGCCTGATCATATGCATGATTAAACAAGTCGCGAATCTCTGCCTGATTTTGAATGGTTGAATCAGCACTAACTGCAACCTGATCGCCTTGCCACGCTGTTGCTTTCTCGTTTACCCAGGTGTAACCATTGACTAAATTTAACCCAGCGACACTAATGAAAAGCGCTGAGAACAAGCGAGTGCGTTCCGTCTTGGCATTAATATTCAGTTTTTGAATCGATATTGTTGTACCCAGAATCATCATTGTCAAGGCGACTGGGTTGAAGCGTTGCGGAAACTGAATCGTTTGAAGAACATTAAAATGATCAGCAAGAAAGTTCCATGGAAAAAGTGGTGAAGATAGCCACAAAAACAAAAATCCATCAAGGTTAATTAGTTTTTCAACGATTTTCAGTCGTTTCCAGTTCAACGCAGCAAACACTAGCTGAAAGAGAATCATCGCTGACAAAATCAAACCCAAGTCCAGACGAGTCATGTTGCCAAGCGACAATCGCGAAGCACTGCCAAGTAAATCGGTGACTTTATATGGCATAACAAGGTGCTCGTTATGTAGCTCATAAATTGCTGCCAATGTGCTAGCATTCAAGGCAACAGCAACCCCAACGGCTGCAACGGCATCAAGTATTGTTCGCCATTTATTCTTAGCCAAATAGAGTCCCGGAATGAAGAAAATGGCGGCACTAATAACGTACAGTATAACTGTAAAGTTCTGAACCGCCATTAACGTAGCTGCTGATAAACCAAATAAAACAGGACTAATCGGCTTTTCATGATTGATCACCATGCGGATCAGCGGAATCGTTGTCAGCGGAAGTAGAGCCGCTCCCCATCCCCGCAAAGCCGAATCGGTGACATAAAACAGCACTAAAGGTGTTCCCATGTATAAAACCGCAGCAGCAAAAGCCATTTGACGCTTCACTTGGCAGTACCGAGTCAAAAAATACATACCACTTCCCGCTGTTACTAAACATAAAAAACTGGAAATGATCTCTGCTCTAAACCAAGTTTTGGCAATGATTAAGATAAAACCGTGGCAATAAGCAAACGCACTGCCATAAACCGCGTTAATAATGCGTCCTGATTGTCGAAACGAATAGAGTGACTGAAAAAAGTTGAACTTGCCGGTCTTGAGTTGCATGGCCGCTTCATAAAAACGATTCCAATGAAATTCCCAGTCGTCGCCAACTGCCAAAGCATGATAGCTTAATTGCGGTGACAGTACAATCAACGCCATGATAACAATTCCTAAAAGCCACGCAAGCTCATGCGCCCAACTCAGTTTATTTTTTTCGTGCATGTGAATCACTCCAACTTCCAACGATTATTTTCAACAAAGTATCATTTCCGAAAAAAAGTTTTCAAGACTAAATCGCTCTTTTTTTAGACACGAATTCATTAAAAAGGGCCCTGCAAGCACTAGCAATCATCTAGTAAATGCAAGACCCGTTTTACTTTCTATTTGCGACTGACAAACTGCTGGCTTGGTTTAAAGCTACCTAATAGTAAGGGCACCTTTGTCAATCCAATAAATATGGCCATCTGGGAATTGAACCTTAACGTAAGTGCCTCTATCAGTCTTTTGTTCAATTGTGGCATGAACGTTCTGACCATCATATTGCTTAGCACTGTCGTTGCCAACAAGTGTCGTAATGCTTGTATGATAAGGGCCATCAGCGTAAAGGCCGTCTACCCGTGTCTTCTGATTCACCACGGCATTATAATTAACATCTGACGTTGAAAGAATTGGACTCAATGGTGACATACTCGTCAAAGCCAATTTGTCTGTCCAATAAGTTGTGCCATTGCCAAGTCGAATCTGGACATAAGTTGATTTGGTGGATCGCGAGGTGGTGGCCTCGGCAATAACTTGTACCAACCGTCCATTTAGAGACTTGGTATTGGTATTACCGATCGCTGTCGCAGAAGATGTGTGATAAGGCCCCTCTTGATACAGCCCATCCGCTCGATGATTTTGATCAACAATGGCCAAATAGCTGACTGTCTTCGTGAGCAAAATTTTGTCGAAGCCTGCCTCATCAGCCATTTTCAAACCACGTTTATCAATCCAGAATGTTTGACCATTCGCTAAACGTATCTGATTGTAAGTCGTTCCACCCGCTCGCGTCGTAACGGCTTCAGCAATGACTTGAACGCGTTGACCATTATATCTAGGTGCATCGCTGTTGCCACCAGAAGTAAGGGCAGACGTATGATATGGACCTGATGTATAAATGCCGTCTGCGCGTCCCTTTTGTTGAATAGTCGCCGCATAATTCACTGATTTGTTAGAAACAATTTTATCAAAAGAAAGTTGAGCCGTTCCATTTTTATCAATCCAGAAAACTTTGCCATTTTGAGCGCGAACTTTCAAATAAGTACCACGTGAAGTAATTGTTTCCGCTAACACATGAACTGTCTGATTATTATACGCAACGCCATCAAAGTTAGAAATTGCCGTCGTCGCACTCGTGTGATAAGGAGCATCAGCATAGATACCGTCTTTTCGGCTATCTTGATTGACGATGGTCGTATCGTAATTCACTGCTTTTGTAGAAAGGATCGTATCGTATGAAGGCGTTTCAGGCTTAGGTGCCACGGTATTTGCCTGCGTAAAAAGCCCTGTATAGTCAATTGAAACATCAACTGGGCTTGAAGCGCCTGGTAAGTATGCTAAAGAGGAATACTGCCATGCGCCAAAGTCTTGATTCCATAATGAACTAGCGCTGGGTGTGTATGGGTAATCCGCAACCCAAGTCCGGTTCTTACCAACAGTAGCAATTGCAGCATTCGAATAACTATAATATTTGCCGGTATATAAAACGTGGTTATTGTATCCGCGTTTGTTCAAAGTTTGCCAAAATGCAGTTAAATTCGCGCCAACATCTCCGCTCACATCATTATCTTCAACATCTGCCACAACATTCGTTTGTTTACCAACATTTAACGAATCAAGTGTATTGGCAAAATAATTAGCTTCATTGATCGCAGCTGCCTGTGAACTAAAATGCACATAGTGATAAACCGAAATCGCCATGCCCGCATTCTTAGCATACTGAATCTGCTTACCGGCATACGGATTCTGATAGAAATTACCTTCTGACGTCTTCACTACCGCGCCTCTTACCCCAAGCGAGCGAAGTGTGTTGAAATTAGCCTGTGTGAGCCAATACTGATAAGAAGCGACATCAACAACATCGGTCCTTGGTACTGACTTATCACCAATGGTAAAGCTCATCATCGTTAACGAACTAGCCGCAAAGGTTTGTATATTTGCCTGTGCGCCTCCTGACGTCGCAAGCGTGCCATTACTCGAAAATGACCGCGCACGACTTGCTGGGGCAGCTGGTGCCTGTTCAGTTGTCGTTGCGCCAGCAGCATTTGAATGCTGGTTCATTTCGTGAAAGGGTGCAGTTTGGTCCTGACTCGATTGCCCACTTGTTCCTGTATTTGCACTGTCGTTCTCAGCAGCAGATACCGGCGTGCCTAAAACAACTTGTGAAAATAAAAGTGAAGAGGCAATCGCAGCAGTTGTCCAAAATAACTTATTCTTCAACTTTTTCTCCTTTTTCCCCATTGTTAAGCTCCTTCTTAATTGTGTTCTTTAAAACACGCTCATTATACATGGACTTCTGTGCCTTTTAAAGAAACATTCTGGTGACACGTTTTGCGTTTTTGTATCAAAGGTCACTTAAACACCGCCATATCAATCAGCTCATGACAACGAGTCTGTCAAATTATCGGTAAACATTTTTCTTTGAATGATCTTCAACCAACGATAAATAACCGGCGTTGCTAAAAGGAACAAAGCATAATATTGCTCAAAGCGATACCGCGTCTGCGTTTCCATAACTATGTAAGCAAAGAAGAACATGCCATAAATCAACGCTGGCAACAGGTAAGCTACCCGATCGATGAGAATCTTCTCAGTCACGACATGCTTAAATGTTCCCAGAACTGTACCAGCATAAATAATGATACCAGAAAAGTTTAGCGATGAAATCAACAATGAATGACGTTCAAGAAAGGCCTGATCGCCTCCGAGATTGTATTGATTGTCAACATTACCCAAAAAACTAGTAAATCGATCCATGACATCTTGAAGGTTAACGCCATGTACAAAAACACGCCGTAATTTATCAGCAGCTGCCTGTTTATATAAACCATAGTCAAAGTGATAGGCTTTTAAATCATAATATAACTGTGATTTACGGGCACTTGTTGTATATTTTCCACTAACGCCTTTTCCGGTAAGTCCAATCAAAAACTTATAATAAGGATTTCCGCCTTTGATACCGTACGGCGCAACACCTGAAATGATAAACAGTCCATTTATGATCCATCCTAGACCCCAAAATGCGGCTACAAAAGCGATAGTAGCAAGTAATCTTTGACGGCTTCTGTGGTAGACAGCCTGAATCAATAGTGTGGCAGCAATCGCCATCGCGACGACAACAGCGGTCGGCCGCAAAATTTGTGCCAAAGTGATACAAGCCGCTGCCAGTAAGAGATTCTGCCAAGACTGTCGTTTTAAAATAAAATAAATGGCCGCTGCTTCTAATAAAAGTCCCTCATGTTGGTTATTGATAATGCCTGCACCTATAAATATATATGGGAAGATGGCGAATAATCCTGCGCCAAAAGTGGCTATATGTACATCAACATACAATCTCAGAGTTTTAAACAGAATCAAAACGGTCAAGGTGATGACGATCATTTCGACGATTTTGAAATACAATAACCGATAACCAAATACTCGCATTAGCAACGATAAATAATAAGCATAGCCAATTTGAAAATTATAATATCTAAAATAGTCACTAGGCTGAGCAGCATGCTTGCCAAACGTACCATTCACGATATCTTGCGCGCCTTCTAGCAAGACCTTATAGTCACTGACCGGAACTGGACGATAAATATAGTTCCAAATTCCCAATAATATCAGAGAAATCGCGGCTAAAATGACGAGTGCCTGGCGATCTGATAATTGAATCAAACTCAATTTAAAAAGTAGGAAAACCCCACAAATAATGCCCATGCCGCCCAGAACAAAGGCAGACGTATCCCATGCAGCACCTTGAATAATCTGGAGCTTAAATAAACACAACAGGCAAAATGAAAAAGCAATTACTAGCAGATATCTGCCAAATTTATCAATTATCTGGCTGAGTTCTTGCATAACCCTATTCATTCGATTTTCCATTCTTCACTTCTTCCTTTCAGAGTGGTGCAAAAATCGTTAATACTTCATTAGTGCCCACTCGCGTCAGCGGGACACCTCAACCGTCTATCAAACAAGCAGCCGAACGGCGATAGCTCATTCGTTTTACCCCCAGTAACTTCAAACCTCATACTAGCATGACACAATAAAAACCCTCTGATCTTTTTTTGCATGTTATACTATTTTGCGAGCATTAATGTGAAGAAAGCAACATAAATGGAGGAGTACCTGTATGGACATTATTTTGTTACCATTCATCGGACTGATCCTTGCGAGCATACAGCAGAGTCAGAATCTCAAAAAGGGCCACTTAGGAAAAAATACCACAAACAACTTAAAGGGCATCAGCATTATTTTCATTATTCTTCACCATATTAATCAGGAACTTGGACCAGTTGCGGGTACTTTCTTCGCTTCTCGGCTATCATTGGCGGGACGTCTTGGGGTTGCAATCTTTTTCTTCGTCTCTGGTTATGGCATCATGCGACAATATCAGATCAAAGGCCCTTCTTATTTGAAGAACTTCCTTCCACACCGGCTTCTGCCGATTGTAACGCTATACATATTAGCCATGGCTTTAATTTTCCCTATCAAACATTTTCTAATGGGCTTGACATTGAAACAAGCTGCTATTTCGATGACAAATGGCGCGCCATTTGTCAATGATAGCTGGTTTATATTAGCCATCATTTTCTTTTACTTAGCATTTTGGCTGGCAATGAAATTGTCAAAAGGACATGCGCTACCTCTGTTTGCTATTTTGCTGTTGTTGACAGCCATTTACACGGGTTACATTTGGAAAAAAGGCATGGGTGAATGGTTAATCAATGCTGCTTTTGTTTTTCCCACAGGTGTCTTATTTGCCTACTACGAAGATCGTTTTATTCCCTTTATTCAACGTTACTATTCACCGATCATGCTCAGCACATCAACTTTATTCGCCATATGTTTTACACTTGACGAAGTTCACAGTTTAATGCGATACAGAATGCTCAGTGAGATTTTCTTCGCACTCGCCCTCATGATCATCAGCTATAAAGTTGAATGTGACAACAAACTGTTTTTGATCAGCAGCGCATGGTCCCTGAACCTATACCTATACCATCCCTTCATTGCCAGTCTCCTACACGGTAATGCTGCAATTGCTGCACACAGTGTCATCTATGGCCTACTCGTGATCATACTAAGTTACCTTGTTGCAGGGGTCATTGCCTTCATCCAAAGGAAAGTAAAAACTATTCGACCAAAAGAAACAATTCCCGTAAAATCCTAACGTCAGATTGATGAAGGGATTTAATAGTTGTCGCTTTACGTTGACTCTCTGGAAAGCTTGACTTACTAGAGAGTCATTTTAATACTAACAACCAAAATCCAATGAGTCTTAAGCCCTGACTCAGTTATTATTGAGAATGGTTTTTCTTTTCTTGCTCTTTCTCTTGAGTCTCCTCCCATGTCTGGTCACTGATAATGAAACGTGGTCGATGTTTCGTCTCCATATACGTTTTGCCAACATATTCTCCAATGACGCCAAGACTAAGTAATTGGATACCGCCTAAAAATGACACAATGCAAACAATGGATGCCCAGCCAGCAACCGTGGCCCCCTTGAATGCCATCACAGCAGCCCAGATAGTACCAATAAAGCCCAATATACTCACTACAGCTCCTAGTTCGGCAATAAAGACAATTGGCTTGATAGATAAACTTGTCACGCCATTAATCGCTAATGACACCATATTTGACAGGGGGTAATGACTCTTCCCTGCCAGTCGTTCATGTCGTTCATAATAAACTGAAGTGCTTTTAAAGCCCACCAGCGGAAACATTCCTCGAAGAAATAGATTAACTTCTTTAAAATCAGCAAGATGTTGCAATACTTTACTGCTGGCGAGTCGATAATCCGCATGATTATAAACAACATCCACGCCCATCAATCGCAAGAATTTGTAAAAGCCTTGCGCGGTCACGCGTTTAAACCAAGAATCAGTCTGCCGATCGGATCGCACGCCATAAACAATCTCGCAACCATCTGTATACGCCGCGATCATGGCATCCATAGCGTTAATATCATCTTGACCATCCGAATCAATGGAAATCGTGATATCACAATGATCCTTAGCTGTCATCAAGCCAGCTAAGACAGCATTTTGATGGCCGCGATTGCGACTTTGTTGGATGCCTAGATAGTGAGCATCTTTTTGTGCAAATTGTTGAATCAATTCCCATGTGCGATCTTTTGATCCATCATCTACGAAAAGAACCCGACTATTCTCCTTAATTTTTTTGTCACGAATAAAGTCATTGAGTTTGGCTAAAAACTTCGGTGCCGTGATGGGCAGGACTTTTTCTTCGTTGTAACAAGGAATTACAATCCACAATGTGGGCAGTGCCATACTCAAACTTCCTCCTTAACTACTATCGCCACTACAAGCTTCTGTAGTGGCGAGGATGACTGATGATTTTTCTACTTAAATGGCGCCGGGCGATTTTGAATCTTACCAAAGTCATACAAGATAGCATCCAAAATTCGACGAGATGCATGACCGTCGCCATATGGGTTCTTAGCTTCTGCCATTCGCCGATATTCGGTTGGATCATCCAGTAATTGCAACATAGCTGTTTTAACCGTCGTCGGATCAGTCCCAACTAGTTTAAGCGTGCCCGCTTCAACCCCTTCAGGCCGCTCAGTGGTGTCCCTAAGAACCAACACTGGCTTTCCTAAAGATGGTGCCTCTTCCTGAACACCACCAGAATCTGTCATGATGAAGTAACTCCTTGCCGCCAGATTATGAAAATCAACGACATCCAAAGGATCAATCAGATGAATTCGCTTGTGGTGACCAAGAATGGCGTCTGCCGCCTCTTGAACAACGGGGTTGAGATGTACTGGATAAATAATTTCAATATCCGGATGGCTTTCTACGACTTCACGCATCACTTTGAAAACTCGACGCATCGGGTCCCCTTGATTCTCACGACGATGCATGGTCACTAGAATCATCTTCTTATTGGGATCGATCATATCTAACACTTCGTGGTGATAGTCATCGCGAACTGTTTGATCAAGGGCATCAATTGCTGTATTGCCTGTTACAAAGATTTGGCTTTCTGGATGATTTTCTTTCAAAAGATTTGCCTGACTTTGATTTGTTGGTGCAAAATAGAGATCACTCAAAACATCGGTCAGTTGACGATTCATTTCTTCAGGATACGGACTGTATTTGTTCCAAGTCCGTAACCCCGCTTCAACGTGCCCAAGCTTTGTCTGTTGGTAAAAAGCCGAAATGCTTGCCGCAAAAGTGGTTGTCGTGTCTCCATGCACTAATACAATGTCCGGCTTTTCTTTAGCAATGATCTGACCCAGTTTCAAAATCACATTGCTTGTGATGTCGGCTAACGTTTGTCGTGATTTCATGATATTCAAATCATAGCTGGGTTCAATATGAAAAATCGATAATACTTGATCCAGCATTTCCCGATGCTGACCGGTTACGACGGTCACTTCTTCAAACTCGTCACTGCGGTTCTTTAGACTTAAAACGACCGGAGCCATTTTAATCGCTTCAGGGCGGGTTCCAAAGACCGTCATCACTTTAATTTTTGCCAATTTGGCACCTCATTCTTTTCAATTATTATAGAATCATTGTTGAGCAAAAGGCTCAAACCCTTTTGAACTTACGAAAAAAGTATAGCAGATTATCGAGTGGGAATCTAAATTACTCGTTAAACCACTGGCGATCACTATATCATTTCATTCAGTTCCTGCCCACTACGTCAAGCAAAAAAATAATCCTCTCAGAGTTAATCTCCAAGAGAATCACTTTAATCAGATTAATGAGAAGCAGTTATTGAGATAAACCAACCTATGCTAACGTGTCGCCGTGCCTTCTTGAATCGTTTTCATTGGGTCAAGCCCAGAGATCTGATAGACTGCATTGCCTTCAGTCCAAGTGATCTGATTCTGACGGGTATTCGCGGCGGTCACAGCTAAGTCAACTGTTCCGTGTGTTTCTGGTGCCGGCAACGCATTATTTGCAAACCAGGTAACCGCTTCTTTGGCAAGAGGCAAAGGATCTTCACCGTTAACCGCTGAGGCCTTAACTGTCACAGTCCATCGTCCTTCATTCCAAGTTAAATAAGAAGAACCCGCTGCTCCCTGACTTGCCGCGTAAATGCCATCACCGATCGCGACTTGCGGCAACCCTTGAGTTGATTGAGCAGCGCCAATCTGTGCCTGAGCTTGCGCATTATTAGCATAAGTCTTCTTTTGAATCGCTAATTCTGCATTCACATTTTGCAGGGTTGCATCATTATAAGCTAATGCATGACTTCCAGGACTGAAGAAAATCGAGTAATTTTGACTATCACCAGTGGTAAAAACATTTAAGTGTTGGGTTTGATCAACTTGATAAGCGCTTGGCCACTTAGGATTGCCAAGTTGCCTAAAAGTCGCCTGTTTCAAAGCGGCATAGCGCTGGTCAACGTTTGCAGTGCCACTTGTATTGGTGGTAGAGGAAGAAGCCGCATCTGCACTCTCAGTTGTGCTTGAGCTAGTCGAACTGCTGCTCTTGGAGGCTGTCTTTTTTTGCTTCTGACTTGTTGAGGCTTTCGCGGTCTTTTTGCTAGATTGAGTTGTTCTCACCGATCCGCTTTTACTGCTGCTTTGACTGTTCTGACCACACCCAGCTGTAAAAAGAAGCAATACGGCAGGTATTAATAATAGTGTCTTCTTCATCTTTATTGCCTCCCTACTTATCTACTTATATTATATGCCACTACTCTTAATAATTCACTGACAGGTCAATTAACTTTCCGAAAATAAAAAACATGGTTCCTTGGAAAAGGCAGCCATGTCAATGAACTTTTATTCACGTCAATTAACTTAAATGCGTAATGTCCTGTTCCACCACAATATCATGAAGTTTCTGACGTGGTGGTTCTGGGTCTTCATCTAACCCTTGTGAGGAAACTTTGTCAAACAATATTTTAATTGTTTGCAATAAGATACGCGCATCCAGAAAAATACTGTAGGTCTTAATATACAGCAGATCGAACTTCAGTTTACTATGATAATCAGAGGCATACTTGCCATAAACCTGAGCATAACCAGTAATACCAGCACGAACGTTATGCCGCAAGTAATAATGGGGTTCCTGCTCGTTAAACTGGTTCACAAAATAAGGTCGCTCCGGTCGAGGACCCACAATTGACATGTCACCCTTTAAAACATTAAAGATTTGCGGTAATTCGTCCAGTCGAAATTTACGCAAATATTTGCCAACCGGTGTAATTCGTGAGTCATGTGCAGTTGCCAAAACAGGGCCCGATTTTGCCTCAGCTGTAGCCGACATCGTTCGGAACTTCAGAATTTTGAATTCACGTTGGTTTAGCGTAATTCGAGTTTGTTTGTAAATAATTGGCCCCGGTGAGGTCAATTTAACCAATAAAGCCGTAACCAACATAAATGGCGAGGCCAAAATCAGCATGAGAAGTCCAACAACAATATCAAAAATGCGTTTGAGAACGGCACTTTCAAATTTAATTCGAAATTGTGTAATTCCCATGACGCTTTCATCTTCAAAGTTCATAAGGTTGGGACGCAACATCAACAGGTTATCAAACGTTGAAGGCAGGAGGATCGTCTTTTCGCGCTTAATGATGATATCAATAATCTCACGACGCGTTTCATCAGGCAGGCTCTTGGTCAGATAGAAAATGTCTACCTTATCGATAATGGCTTTGGCATTCTCAACAAAATGATCAGAAATAACGTAGGTGACTTTATGCTTATTATTCTTGGCCGAATTGAAGTTTTCCAAAACTGCTGGCAGTTCATGTTCATAGGATAAAACTGCGACTTTGTAGTTACTCGTAAAGCGAATGTACATGTAATAAATGAACACCCGCCAGACGCCAAGAATCAAAATGCTGAGCAGGAATGAGTACCCCAGCACCAATCGTGGAAACGCGAAAAATCGGCCCATGAAGGTGATCATCGTCAATCCCAAGATCGTAATCAATTGTGCCAAAACAGTGTTGAAGATGATGTCACTGATCCGCCGATTATAATAGACATAAACGCCTAGAAAAAAATTAACCAATAAGAACAGCAATGAAATATAGATCGCTGATCCTTCATACATTTTAAAGTTCCACTCCGGAATGTCTACACCAAAACGCCAATAGAAGGCGAGTAGGATACTTAAATTAAAAAGACCGACATCACCGATCATCGTTAACAGCCGTTTAAAGCCATTGCACTCGGCACTTTGTTTCATACAGCAACCCTCTCAATAATTATCTTTACTTGAAAACAAGCTCACTCATTATAGCATACGTCTAAAATTTGACCGCACTGAAGGCCGGTGTCAACCTGCAACGTGCTGGATGATCAATAGCCATCAAAAATCAGCGTTGGTCAGGAATACCATCTCTTTCCGCACTCTTAATGCCTCTTCGAGCGGAAATGTCTGCCCACAAATATGGAAAGAATGTCTTAAAGATATGCTTGAATCGCCCGCGAAGCCCTAGATTCGCACTGCCCCAAGAATTATCGAAAAGATGTTCCATGTAATTCGCACTCCGATTTCGGCTTGCGTATGTAAAGTAATCTCGAGGATAGACAAGAATCCCTGACGCCAGTTCCTGTTGTTTTCCATTCATCCGAAACTCCGGATAGAGCTTCATCAAAATTTTAGTCACCACTGGATTACTCGTCATATTTTGCATGTCATTTTGCAGTTCAGGAAATCGCCGCCCAGCATAGACATCTAAAATTTTTGCCAACAATGGTTCCTTGGCCTCAGCACCAATGAATGATGTCAAAATGCTGTTGTCATATTGAAATCCCCATACCATTCTCTGCTTTAAAAATGGCGCAAGATCTTTTTTAACGATCATATCCGTATCCAGATAAAACCCACCATACTGATACAAAACCGCATAGCGCAACTCATCTGCCGCATAGCCAAGTTTACCAGCTTGAAACATTTTTTCCGAAAACGCGTATTGACTCAAGTCAAAGTTTTGATCGTTCCAGAATTTAAATTCCCAGTCCGGCAATTTCTCTCGCCATTCTTGGACACGCGCCTCAACGAAAGCAGGCGGTTTTGTCCCAAACCAGGCATAATGAATAATCTTGGGAATCATCATCTTCCTCTTTTCTGCATATCAGCGTTTGTCAGTAATGCCCATCAGCGAATAGTGAATGAAATAATACAAACTCTTGAAAAATCCTAAATGCTCATGCTGCCGATAGATTGTCCATGTCCACTGAGCAGCCTGAAGTTTATTGGAGCTTAATGAAGTCTGATGTTTCCGGTATTTAGCCAGAATCAGATCTGAAGCAAGATAGGCAACTATACCACTGCGCGCAATGGATAACCAGCAAGCGTAATCTTCATGGTTTATCTGTGGAAATGGATACTGTAAGGCAGTCTTTCGAGTCATCATCACCGTTAACAGTCCAATACGATTACCCTTTAGCATTTCTTGATAAGTTAACTGAGTTTGCGACACTTTTCGCTGACCAACCTGAGTACCATGATCATCAACAACATCATAATTGCAGTACGAGAAATCAGCCTGATGCTCCTGCATAAAGCTAATCTGAACCTCGAGCTTTTCTGGCAACCACATGTCGTCACTATCTAAAAAGGCGACATATTGTCCTTGAGCATGCGCAACACCAACATTGCGGGCATTGGCAACTCCTTGATTCGCTGAAAGTTGAACGAGCTTAATTCTGGCATCCTGGGTCATTAACTTCTGAACAACAGTCACCGTGTCATCAGTTGATTGGTCGTCAACCACCCAGATTTCAAAGTCCTGAAATGTTTGTTGTCGTACAGATTGAATCGTGGCCGGAAGATAAGCGGCAGCATTATACGCTGGGACAATGACAGATACGCGCGGTGCACTTTTCAAAACGGGTTTTCTCCTTATTCAAAGCAAACAACGTCTGACACTAAAATTATCAGCCACCATTGTACCATATGGCCAATCAATCTATCACTGCAATGACGCCACATACTTCGCCAACCCCTCAGCCAGCGGCGTATGCGGCATAAAGTCGAACTGATCCAGCTTGTCTACCTGAGCATACGAGTCACGGATATCGCCCAATCGGGGTTCTTGATAAGTCGCGTGCAGTGTTTTGCCAGTTAACTTTTCAAGCTCTTTAGCGACCTGATTTAACGAGGTTTGCTGGCCATTTGCAACATTAAATACGTCGTCTCGGGCACTCGGTGTTTCGAGCAAACCGCGAATGGCCCGCACAACATCGCCTACATAGATAAAGTCACGTGTCTGCTCACCATCGCCGAAGAAGGTGAACGGCTTGTCGGCTTTTAACGCATCCATCATGATTGACAAAACGCCGCTGTATGGTGATTTCGGGTTTTGCTTTGGACCGTACACGTTGAAGAAGCGGGTGCAGACAACTGGCATGTTGTACAGCCGCCCATAGTTAAGAACTTCCCGTTCAGTGGCAAATTTATCCACCGCATATTGTGTCAACGGTTTAACTGCCATGGTTTCCGCTTTAGGCAATGCTGGTGAATCGCCGTAAACGGCTGCAGAGCTCGAAAAATACAGCTTTTTAAACGTGATTTGATGCGTACGCAAAGTTTCCAGCATGCTAAGATTGGCCTCTTGATTCACCAAATGCGTTGCATACGGGCGCTCAACGGAATCTGCCACACTGGCAATTGCCGCCAGCAAAACGATGTAGTCAAATTTACCGTCAATCAGCAAACGGGACATGAAATCATGGTCCGTGATGCTGTGTTCATAAAAAGTCACCCGATCAGAGTCTGGAATATTTTCCCGCAGACCCATTGATAAATCGTCGACGATGGTCACGGTGTTCTTCGGGTCGGTTAATAGCAGTTCGGTTAAATTGGACCCAATAAAGCCGGCTCCGCCAGTCACTAAGTAGTTGCTCAAAATAGTTTCCTCCATTATGGTGGCTTCATTTTCTTCATTATCGTATCACAGCTTCTGTCATGTCACTGCCACTTACTGAAAATGTTAGCAAAATGATAAAAAGCGCCGCTGTCTAGCGCCGCTCCTTTACTATGATATTTTTCTAAGCTACATGGATCCTAATTCGACTGCACGAGCCGCCGATCCAACCAACGACTTGCCAGTGACAAGGCATAGTTGACCACGAAGTACATCACTGCCAGCGCCACGAACATCGGGATCATATAGTTGATATTCTGCCCATAAATAATTTGCGCGTGGTAGGTTGCTTCTGGCAAGAGAATGATGGTGGCCAGCGAGGTGTCCTTGACCAGCGAGATAAACTGGCTGACGATTGGCGGAATCATTTTCTTCAAAGCTTGTGGCATGATGATGTAGCGCATGGCTTGATAGAACGTGAGCCCATTGCTGCGAGCGGCTTCCATCTGGCCACGCGGCACCGCGTTAATGCCGGACCGGACGATTTCGGCGAGCATGGCCGATTCGAAAATGCTCATGGCGATAATCGCCGCAGCGACAACATTCAAGCGAATGCCAATGTCAGGTAAGGCAAAATAAGTGAAGAACAAAATCAGCAGTAATGGCAGATTTCGAATCAAATCAATCACAAAACCTACAATTGCTGAAAAATATTTAATTTTCACGTAACGTGCTAGGCCAAGAATCACGCCCAGAATAAAGCTAAAAAATATCGAGACAATCGAAACTTCCAGTGTCACCCCTAGTCCTTGAAGCAGGTAACGCAGGTTAATCCATGAATACGCGTCAATAAAATTATGCATAAGCCCTGCTCCTTTCTAGGCGGTGACCCATTTTTTCTCAAGATATCGCATCAGATAACTTAATGGCATCGTCAACACGAGGTAGAAAACCCCAACAATCAGATACGTATCAAAGGTGGAAAACGTCGTGGCGGCGATCAGTTTGCCTTGGTACATCAGGTCAAACCCAGCAACAAAGGCGAGGACAGAACTGTTCTTGACCAAGTTGATGAACTGATTGCCCAATGGCGGAATAACCATTTTAAAAGCTTGCGGGAAAATAATCTGGATCATCGCTTGATTGTACGTCATACCAATGCTACGAGCGCCTTCCATTTGCCCGCCTGGCACAGCTTCAATGCCGGCACGCACCGTTTCCGCGATGAATGCACTGGTATAAATCAGCAAACCAATCGTCCCAGCCGTAAAACCGTCAATTTTAACGATGAACTGCGGTACGATCACGTAAAAAGCCAATGTAATAACTAGCAGCGGGATATTCCGCACTATTTCAACGTAAATGCGCCCGATCACCCGCAAACTCTTGAATGGCGAAATTTCTAGGAGTGCGAACAAGGTGCCAACGATTAAACTGCCAATCAAGGCGAGAATGCTGGAAGCCAGTGTGTAACCGACACCGGACATAAAGGTTCCCCAGTTATTGGTAAGAATTGACCACATGCTATTCCACCTCCTTGAGACTGAAGCCTGGCACATCACCAAACCACTTCTTAATTAACTTGGCATAGGTGCCGTTTTGCTTAAGTTGCTTAATCGCCTTATTGACAGCCTGCACAAATGGTTTTTGACCCTTGTTGATCGCAATCCCATAAGGCTCCTTCGTAAAGGTACCGCCTGTGACGATATAATTTGGATCTTGTTCGGACATCCCATAAAGAATGCCGTTGTCAGTCGTGAGTGCATCGCCCTGCCCTGACTTCAGCGCAGTAAAAGCCTGCGCATAATCAGACAACTGCAAAACGGTGGTATCTGGCGCGGCTTTTTTAACGTTGTCAACGGAATTGGAGCCTTGCACCCCGATGACTTTTGTCCCCTTCTTCAAGTCTTTAACGGACTTAATCGGGCTGCCTTTTTTAACCAAAATACTTTGGCCAGCGTTGAAGTAAACATCGGAAAAATCCAAAATCTTTTGACGTTCTGGCGTAATTGTCATCGTTGCAATCACCGCATCGACGTTGCCGCCTTTGATCATCGGCACCCGAGTATCACTGGTGACCTGGACCAGTTGGGCCTTGCCTTTGCTACCAAGGATCTGCTTCGTGATTGCCTTAGCCATATCGACATCAAAACCTTCAATTTTACCGGTTTTGATATCCATCAGTCCAAACAAACGGGTGTCAGCTTTAACACCCCAGACAATCGTATTTGTCGTCTTGGCAGTTGTTAAAATATCGCGATCGGCGACACTTTTGCCGCAACTACTTAGTGGCATCATTAACAACACTAAGAGCAACGGCAGGAGCATGCGTTTCCACAATTTTGCCATTCAACTTCCTCCTCTTTAAACGCGATCGCTGGCGTAGAAATCTGCGCATAAGGATCTTCAAGGCCATCACTTTCAAGGCCGTTTATACGCCATTTTCACCACCCAGCTCACGCCCTTAGTGGTTAATAATTTTACTGATGAATTCCTTGGCCCGTGGCTCTTGAGGATCATCAAAGAATTGATCGACATTGGCCGAGTCAACCAGAATCTGGCCGTCATCCATAAAGACAATCCGATTACCGACGTGACGAGCAAAGCCCATTTCGTGAGTGACAACCACCATGGTCATGCCCTGTTCGGCAATTTTCTGCATCACATCCAGCACATCGCCGATCATTTCCGGATCCAGTGCACTGGTCGGTTCGTCAAACAAAATAGCTTTAGGTTTCATCGCCAAACTGCGGGCGATAGCTACCCGCTGTTGCTGTCCACCAGAAAGCTCACCTGGGAAACTGTCGGCTTTATTTTCGAGGCCAACCATTTTCAACAGATCATGCGCTTCCTGCTCAACTTCTTGCTTATTTCGTTTCAGAACCAAATCTGGTCCTAAGGTCACGTTTTGCAACACATTCTTATTGGCATACAGGTTAAAATGCTGGAAAACCATACCCACATTTTTGCGAATGCGGTTCATATCGGTTTTCTTGTCAGCTAGGTCAAAATCATTCACGATTAGTTGTCCAGATGTGATCCGCTCCAGCCCATTGATGCAACGAAGTAAGGTACTTTTGCCGGATCCAGACGGCCCAATGATGGTGACAACTTCACCACGATCAACTGTGAGATTGATATTCTTTAAAGCATGAAATTTACCAAAGTACTTATTAACGTCATGAAATTCGATCATTGACATGTTCGAGGACCTCCTTGGGTTCACTGATGCTTATCATGGATTTTACAGAGAAACTTAATAATGCGCAAATATTTCTTATTCATTATGACAACCTTTTTGCTTTGAAGAGCTTCTCATCGCCTTTATTTGGGACTTCTGAGCGTTCTATGAAGTTTTAAAAGGTCTTGTGATCACTGGTATCTAAAACCGCTCAGACGTCAGTAGCTACCCTTCTATGACAAATGAATCAGTCCTAAAACGTTATGATTGCCTTGCTACCATTCAAAAGGACAGTTATCTTGATTGCCCGCCGCTGGTTAATCACCGAACTCACACTCAAAAAAATCAGGCCAACGTCACTTTTGCGTTTCTAGAAAAGTAACGTCGTCCTGACTGTAGCCTTTTTTCAATTGATGGCACAACTATTTCATAACAGTTTATTCATCGTGGCGATGCCGTCTGCTTTCGCGAGTCGGCAAGGGCTTGGATGCAGCCTGCGAGGTTGACGGGGCTGGTTCATTGGTCATCTTAGCAGTTTCGCGTTGGCTTTCGCGCGTTGTGTGTTGTGAATCCAAAGGCTCCGCCTCATGCTCAGGCTGCCGATCACCAGTAGTTGCCTTGTCCTGATACGCCAACTGCACGGTTAAACTGTAAGGTTGCGCTTCCTTGCGTAAGCCGCTTCGACCCAGCAGCTTCTGTTCACCACCGATCAAAAAGACATTGGCAACCACAAGATGATAGTCACGCTGCGCCGCTTTGACCGGCAACAAACCAACCCGATCAACGGTAGCCAGTGGCTTGGCCATTAAGGCAATTCAACCGCCCCCGGTGTGCAGCACCG
>OBUQ01000235.1_pt1 | contig 63387 bp, 50 predicted proteins | sample 1494951 | NCBI WGS metagenome assembly OBUQ01 (sample SAMEA2579938, study PRJEB22360) | human gut metagenome | biome: human gut; feature: human-associated habitat; material: faeces | place: Denmark | collected 2008/2010
CCACCGCGATCGCCACCGCGACCGCCGCGGTCGCCGCCACGGCCACCGCGATCGCCAAAGCCGCCGCGACCGCCACGGTCGCCGCCACGGCCACCGCGCTCGTCACGGCCGCCGCGAGGACCGCGGTCCTCGTCCAGGCCCATGGCGACGAGCGGAGCGATAACCTTATCGAGAGCGGCCATCAGCTCGGTGGCCTCCTCGTAAGAAAGCTCAGGCAGGAGCTTCTCCTTCTTGTTGGCAAGCTCGACCAGGCCCTCAGCGGCATCCTCGGCAGCGAAGACGACGATCTTGCGCATATCGCCCTCGGCGTCGTCGATGCGGCCGACCAGATCGGCAGCCTCGGCCTCGGCCATCAGGCCATCGAGCTCACGAAGGCGCATGCCCAGCAGGTCGGACATCTCCTTCTGCTCCATCTTGGGCTTGAGGTCAAGAAGCTTGATGGCGCGCTCGATGTTCGCCATGCGCTCAGCCTTGGCCTCCTCCTCCTTGGAAATAGCAAAGCGACGGCTGCGCAGCAGGCGGGCGGCCTTCTGCATCTTGTCCATCAGCTCTTCGTCATCGTAATCAGCGGCGGCCTCGACAACCTCGGCCTCCTCCTCGGCGGAAACCTCGTCAGCAGCCTCAACCTCGGCAGCTTCGGTCTCCACGGTCTCGACTGCCTCGACCTCGGCAGCCATGGTCTCGTTCTCGGTCTCGTTCATGATCTCTTCGTTCTCAGACATGAGACTCCTTCTTGGCCCTCTCGGGCATCATCGCCCCATTCGCGGGGCCCGTCGCGCACTCTTTGCGCTTTAAACATTCATGCCTCTCGGCAAAACGTCCATTAGTTTATGGTGTCGCCATCCAATCTAGCTGCAGAATCTATGTGCACACATTAATGCGACATGTGCGACTCGCGGCGGGCGTACACCAGCGACACCGCGAACCCGGCCACGGCAATCACGGCCGCTACGCGCACGGCAGCCGCAAATCCGATCGCCTGGGCAACGTCCGCCGCAACGCCAGCGGCGCCGGCAACCGCCGCAGAACTCGAGAGCAGGCCGATAAACAGGGACGGGCCAAACGACGCGGCAATCATGTTCCACGTGTTGAGCAATGCCGTTCCGTGAGGATGCTCAGCGGCGGGCAACGTCTCCAGGCCGGCCGTCTGCGAGGGGCTCAGCACCAAACCGACACCGGCATACACCACAACAGTCAGCGCCACGACAATACCAATGTTCATGCTTGCCGCGGTCATCGAAATTGCAGCCTGTCCCACAGCAATCAGGGCAAAGCCGACCGGCAGCAGCGGCCACGCGCCACGGGCATCCATCACGCGTCCGCCCACAATCGAGGTCACAGCGTTGCAGGCAATCGCCGGCAAAATGAGCAAGCCAGCAACAAGAGCCGTCATGCCGTATGCGCCCTCAAAATAGAGCGGCAGCAAAACGCTCATCGAGAACGTCGTCATCATCGACACCACCACAAGCAGGCACGCAGGCCAAAAACGAACGCTTGCCATGGGGCGCACGTTGAGCACCGGATGTCCGAGCTTGAGCTGACGGGCCGTAAAGAGGCCGAGCAGCACAACGGCGGCGAGAAGCGTCACGATACCGGCCATCACATTGGTCGAGAACTCGCCAACGGAATATACAAACGCCGTGATGCCGGCCGCAAGCAAAGCAACCGACAGAATATCAAGCTTAGTGTTCGAGCGCTCTCCAACATTTCGAACGAGCTTTGCTGCCGCCGCGGCGACCACGACACCGCCCACCAGCGGCACTACGAACACCGCCCTCCAGCCAAACAACGTGCACATAAGACCACTGATCACAGGTCCAAACGCCGGCCCCAGCGTAATGCAGGCACCGCCCAGACTCAGATACAGACCGAGCTTCTCGCGCGGAGCGCAAGATAGCACCACATTCATCATGAGCGGAAACAAGATGCCCGATCCCGCAGCCTGCAAAATGCGACTTGGCAGCAAGACGGTAAACGTTGGGGCGACCAGGCACAGGACTTCTCCGGCGACCATGCATCCGCATGCGAAAAACAGCAGCCTGCGCGTCGAGAAACGACCGGAAAGAAAGGCCATGATGGCCGTAAAGATCGACGTCACGATCATGTAGCCCGAAACAAGCCACTGCGCCGTGGTGGCACTCACCGAAAAGGCCGCCATGATGTCGTGCAACGCCACGTTAATGATGTTCTCGTTAAACGCGGCAACAAAGGCCGCGATATACATTACGGCGAGAAACGCCGAAGTGGCCGATGGCGCTACTTGAACTTGTTGCTGAGATTTGCTCCCCATGCATTTCCTTCCTCTTGGAACGACAGTCGCATCGCCCCAGAGGAACGGTCCAGGGCGAAAAATGAGCCCTAGACTTACGCCAGACGCCGTACACGACGAATCTGGCAACATGGTCCAACATCGAAAGATTGTAACGCGGACGCACAGCTTTCCTTCCGCGCTATTATTAAAAGTCCACGAAAGCATAAGACATGAGGAGCCCGCCATGATTAAGCCCATCATGAAATCCGAGTTCTTTTTGCGTCTGCCTTCCGAAGACGCGGGACCCGACGATGCCGCGACCGGGCAGGATCTCCTAGATACACTCCACGAGCATGAGCGCGAGTGCGTGGGCCTCGCCGCCAACATGATCGGCGTGCGCAAACGCATCATCTGCGTAAAGGACGGCAACAGGACACTCCTGATGTACAACCCTCAAATTCTTGAGCAGGTCAATGCCTATCAGACGAGCGAAGGATGTCTCTCGCTGATCGGCGAGCGTCCCTGTACCCGCTATCGCCGCATAAAGGTTGAGTATTTGGACGAGAACTTCGTCCACCGCATCAAAAACTTCTCGGGCTACACCGCCGAGATCATCCAGCACGAAATCGACCACTGCAATGGCGTCGTGGTTTAGGCCACCTGCCAAAATGAGGGTACCGGAGGCCTCCCTATGGATATCAGCCGCTTTGGCGAATTCGCCATCTTAGCGCAGTCACGCACGTTTCTTGATGCGGCGGAACTGCTTTTCATGTCGCAATCAACCCTCTCCAAGCACATCATGGCAATGGAGCACGAACTCGGCTGCAAGCTCATCGATCGAAGCCAGCGCCACGTAACACTCACCGCGCAAGGTGAGGCGCTCCTCCCCTATGCGCAAAAAATTGCGACGCTTCAGCACCGCTATCTTGCCGCCATTCAAATAGGCGCAGGTGAGCCGCTCGAGCACCTCACCGTAGGTTCTATCCCCATTATGGCCCCTTATGGGATCACGGACGCCGTCATCGATTTTCAGCAGGCGAACCCCTCATATTCTGTCGAGCTCATCGAAGGCGAGGGCGACACACTCAAGCGCATGCTCCTACACGAGGACATTGACCTGGCCTTCATCCGTGACAGCGGCGCCATCGAGCCGGAGTTCAAAAAGATTCCCTTTACGACCGACCGGCTCGTGGCCGTCCTTCCGCTCGACCATCCACTCGCCGAACGTGACACCGTCGAGATAGACGACCTTATCGACGAGAATTTCCTCATGCTTCCCCAAGGCTCGTTCGTAAGCGAGCTCGTCCTTTCCCTTTGTCGCGAAGCTGGATTTGGCCCACGTGTTACGTTCACCGGCAAACGAGCCGAGAACATCATCTCTCTTGTCGCACGCGGCGCCGGTGTCTCATTCCTCATGCGCAAGCCGGCGGAATCGCTCGCCAGCGGAAAGGTAGCCCTGGTGCCGCTCGAGCCCGCGACGACCTCCGAGGTCAGGCTCTACCTCAAGCGAAACGCCGCGCACTCGCAGGCTGTCGTCTCGTTCATTGGCTTCCTCCCCTACCGTCAGCTCCTGCAGGGCGACCGTGCGTCTTCCATCGCGGCACGACCGTCATAATCCCCGCTGCTCCACAACCGCAGACTTGTGACCGCAAACACGCTGACAACGGCACAAAACACAAATATGCCTCGGGCGGCACGTCGCCGTCCGAGGCATATTTAATCAAAGTGCGCAAAAAGACTAGTCCACCGAGATGCTGAGTGCCTTACCGCCCTTGTCCTTCCTGGTACCGATCACCATAGCGGCGACAAGAGCCAGAACGAAAGCGACCACGCCGGAGATGACAAGGCCGATAAAGCCCGTGTCGATGCCGGCAGGGTTAATAAAGCTCGGGAAACCGAGCGGGCCGGAGGCGCCGAAGGCATAGAGCTTGGCACCCATGAGGCCGGCAATGGCGCCGCCTACACCAGCGGAAATAAAGGTTGCCCACATAAGGCGCTTACGCGGCAGCAAGATGGCGTAAAGCGCAGGCTCGTTGACACCGAAAATCGAAGAGACAAGGGCGGGAATGTTGACGGCAGCATTTTCCTCGGAGTCCTTGGTTCGGATGATCATGCCAAGCACAGCGCCGGCGATGGCACAACCGCCTGCATACACGAGCGGGTTAATGAGGTCATAGCCGTAGGTTGCGACATCGAGGAACCACAGCGGGATGATACCCCAGTGCAGGCCGAACATGACGAGCAGGCTCCAGAACGTGCCGATGACGAAGCCGGCGATGGCGGGTTGGAAGTTGATGAGCATCAGAATGATCTGGGCAACGATGTTGGAGAGGACCGTCATGACTGGACCGACCACAAGCAGGCCAAGGATGCCGCAAATGAGGAGCGTCAGGATGTTGGAGAAGAACGAGCTCACAAGCGCGGGCAGCGCGTTAGAAAGGGCCTTGTGCACCTTGGAGGCAATCCAGACGATAAAGATCGCAGGCAGAATCGTCGATGAGTAATTCTGCATGATCAGCGGGATGCCGAAAATATCACCGTAGACATTGGACTCGAAGACCGTACCGGCGCCGAGCGTGTAGAGCGGATCTCCGCCCATAAGGGCAACGAGCGTCGGGTAGACGAGGATACCGCCGAGCGCCATTCCCATAACGGGCTTAAGTCCGAACTTCTTGGCCGACGTCCAGCCAATGATTAGCGGAAAGTAATAGAAGACCGAATCTCCGATTGCCGAGAGCGTCACATACGTATTGCTGTCCTTGGCAAGCCAACCGGCAACCGTGCAGAGCGCCAGCATCGACTTGATAAAGCCACCGGCCATAAGCACGCCAAGAACCGGTTGCAGAATCTCGGAGATGATGGCCAGCAGACGCGAGAATGGATCGCCCTTCTTGACGTCGTCGCCCTCATCGATATCGAGTGCGGGTTTGGAGTCGAACCCGCCAATCTGAACAAGGTCGTTGTAGACGGCCTCGACAGTGGCACCAATCACGACCTGATACTGTCCGCCGGCCTGGATGACGTCAACGACGCCCTTCGTCGCCTTAAGCTCATTGGTCTGGGCGAGCGATTCATCCTTGAGGTGGAAGCGGAGACGCGTAATGCAGTGGCTCACGTCCAACACATTGTCTCGACCACCGACCTTTGTGATGATTTCATCGCAAAGCTTCTGGTATTTCATGGAATTCTCCTTTTTCTGAGCGGGGTATAGCATCGATTTCATGCCTCCGTAGTCGACGTGGGAGGGCAAGGAACCCGCTTCCCCCTTTGAAATCCGCGGACGCACGTACGCCCGGGATGCGAAACGGCAGAGAAGATGGAAGATGCCGATCACATGGCAGCGAGCCTCATTGGCCCATGTCACGCAATCAGGTCTACAGACGCGAATCTGCTGCGCCGAGAAGTCTCGTCGTCTGGCAGAACTTGTCACACAGACGTTCCGGTTCGCCCTGGGGAATCTGAGTACGCTCGGTCTCAAAGGAGAGGCCGTACTCGCGTGCCGGAAGGAAATACTCGAAATAGCCGTTGGTGTAACCGCAAACTATTCCCTCGACCGGGCATTCGCGCTTCATGCGAATACCCAGGTCGCTGCCGAGCTCGCTCGGAAACACAAAGAGGTGCATACCGCCCAAGCTGATAACAGCACACTTAAGCGTGAGTGAAAAGTCGTCATGGGCAACGGTGTGATAGAACGTCTGAGGCTCAATGCGATCGAGAATGACCTCGCGATCAAGCTTGATCTGGGAAATCGCCTCGGCAAGACCGGTCGAAACACGCTCGACCTCGGGAATGCCGCGTCCCTGGCGAAAATTGCGGTCGCTACAGTCGCCAGCAGCACCGACGACCATGGCCGGATAGTAACCAAGACTCTGAGCGAGCTTTTTGCCGGTAAGACCGGCGAGTTCGCTCGTGAGCTCCGTGCAGTCGGGTCCGACGCAGGCGGAATGCACCGCCCAGTTCACAAAGCCCGCAAATGGCTTGCCTTCGGTATCGAAGAACGATACGACAATGACCTCATTGTCGGCGAGTTCACCTGGGATGATGCGGTTGTCGTAGAAACCGGTGATGACCTGCTTGCCCAAGCGACAAATCGCGGGCTGTGCGTTGGCGCGGCACTCCTCAAAGCATTGGCAAATGGTATCGAGGAACCAGCGGTAGTAGTTCTCGTCGAATTTTCCCGTCCACCAGCTGCGGTGGTAAGCGACGATTGAAGTATGGTCGTGCGTCGCCGAGAGCAGAACGCAATCACGGTCAATGCCGTAGCGCTCAGCGAGCATTGTCTTGACTTCCTCGGCCATGCTTTCCTCGAACTCGAGGACATCGGCATTAAAGAGAAACACTTCACGTTCGCCTTGCTGGAAGAGGATGGCGTTGGCGAAGACGTCGTCATGGACGCCTGTCGCAGGTTCAAGACGGTTGGGAAGATTGCGGTAGCCAATCAGGTAGATGTCGCCCTGTGGGGTAATTTTGCGGCGCGCGTGTCCAATGTTCATGCACGTTCTCCTTCTGTGTCACGCCGCATTCAAGGCGGCAATGATGATTTCGACGAGGCGCTCATGGGATCCGGCGGCAAAACCGGAGTTCATAGCCTCATAGGTGATCTTTTCGTACGCGTCGGGAGCCGGTAGGTACTTCTGTCCGCCGTTGACGAGCGTGGCAAAGAACACAGAGCCGGACTGGGCGGCGCGCACAGTGGCGCCGAATGCACTCGAGACCTCGGGTTGTACGCCGACAAGCTCGACGTTTCCCAGCCGGAGCAGATAGACCCTCGTGCGCTGCTCGCCAGCGGCATGAAACTCATACGTTCGGTGCGGAGCCAAAGAGTGAAAATCGGCGCGTGTCTGAGCGGGCAGGAGAACGTCGACCGTGCGGGCATCGATGCCGGTAGCGTCATCCTCACGCGCCATGCGAGCGGCCTCGACTAAAGCATCGCCCAAGGCCTGCCCCTGCTGGTGCAGCATGCGGTATCCGTCCTCATGGGCATCGACCGTCTGCTTAACGCCGGCCGCATCGAACATGACGTTCATGGCGCGCTCCGCCGGACCTTGGTCGCCCGCGGCGCCTGGCAGCAACAGGGCAACGCCGCCCAGTTCGCGCTCGAGTGACATGGCGGCAAAACCAAAGAGGTCTCCGCTCGCCATGCGCCTCCCCTCGGAGTCGCGCGACCCGTCGAGCACGGAGGACTGAACGTCCGCCGTCGCGAGCACGGCAACATACTCGCCCCCGGCATCCCTTATGGCGAGTACGGGCATCGTGTGGTCGGCAAACCCCCCGGGATTCGAGCCCAACCACCAGCCGGCAGGCGTCTCAATGTCGCGATTAACGTTCACGGGGCATTCGCCCTCCACAGTGGCGAGCGTGGCAGAGCGAATGCCCGCAACAGCGCGCTCGACAGCCGTGCGGGCGGCAGCGACGAGCGCTGCGCGATAGCGCTCGTTGCGATTGCGGGTAGCATCGTCGGCAAGATGCCCGGGAGTGCGGACGTGAGGCATGGAAAACGTGTGGGTAGGAACCACCCAAGAATAAGCACCGCTGCAATTGGCGGCATCCTCAACAACCTCACGCAGATCGGCGAGTAGAGCCGGAGCGATCGAGGTGACCTCAAGCGAAAGGACGCAGGCGCGTCGCCCCGTCCCCTCGATGATAAGGGCACGGGCGAAGACCTCATGACGGAGTTCGTCGAAACCGTCGAACGGCAACACGTCACCAAGATCGATGGCCACACGAGCGGCCCCAGCCCTCATCTCTCCTTCGTCCATGGCAGATACTCCCCTCTGATTGCCGCTCACTCGACACCGTACAGTTGCTGCGCCGTACCGCCAAGCACAAGGTCGCTGTCTGTATCGCTCAGATTTGCAGCGCGAACGCAGGCGACACCCTCGGTGAGCCACTCGCGTTTAACGGGATAGCTCGTGCCAAAAACAATATGGTCTGCACCCAGCACGTCAACCGCGCAGGCGAGGAGCGTCTTGCCCCAAGGCTGAGCATGGGACATGTCGAAATAGATGTTGTTCTCGAGGCGCCTGGAAACGGTCTCGGTATCGACCTGAAAACGGCCAGAAGCATCAGGGCGCTTGGGACCATGAGGCAACAGCATCTCCTTGAACGCAAAGTATGCGCCGCCGAGCATGGAGTGGACCATCTTGATATTGGGGTAGCGCTCAAAGAAATCACCAAAGATCTCTCGGCCGATCGCCGTAGTTTGGTCGACGCAGCGGCCATAAGAGCGGCGAAGGTTGTCGTACGCGAGAAGCGACTCGTTCTCGACCGGCACGGGAACATGGTGCACGTAAACGGTGACATGGCGTTCGTTCAGGTGCTCGAAAAAGCTCGAGAAGACCTGATCGTCGAGATAGCGCTTGCCGTAGTGAGCGCAGAGCTGCACACCCGCAAAACCATCGTCGAGCCTGCGGTCGAGCTCCTCCAAATTCGCTTTGGTGCCAAAGGGCGGCACGGTGACAAGCGGAATCAGACGGCCATTTGACGCCTTCGCGTCAGCAGCCATACCGTCGTTGAAACGCCGGCACATCTCGAGCGACATCCACTCGTGGCAGCCGGGGAGCTTGAGGATCGCCTTGTCGACCCCCGCCTCATCCATATCGGCCAAGCGCTTCTCGAGGGTGTAGTCGCCCTCAATGTAGTTAAGACCCGGAGAACCGGCGGGCATCTCGATCACGATCTGTCGTTTGCCGGCGGAATTCATGGTCAGATAGCCTTCGGTGTCATAGGCGCGGGGTACCTCGGCCAAAAACTGTTCGCAGAGCGTCTCGTCATGAAAGATGCGCTCGTCGAACCAGTAGGAATTTGCATCGATAATCATTGGTTGGAACCGCCTTTCATCTTGTTGAAAACATTCTAGAAAAGCAGGTACCCGGACATCAATTCCAGCTTAAGCCCATTGTATTCCATTTTGGAATAGAACTAGCCGCTCACGCGCGAACCTCGCCCGCTCAACGAGACAAGCGCTAACAGCACGGGCTTAGACAGAAAACGGTCGGCCCGCATCCGTTGCGGGCCGACCGTTTCATTACAGGCTACCTTTGCCGTTACGCCTGGCGGTAATGGTCAAAGAAGTCGGCGAGGTCTTCGAGGGACTCTTTGAGTACTTCCATGCGCGGCAGGTACACGATACGGAAGTGGTCGGGCTCAGCCCAGTTGAAGCCGCCGCCGCGCGTGATCAGGATCTTCTTCTCGTGCAGCAGGTCAAGGGCGAACTGCTCGTCATCGGTGATGTTGAACTTTTTCACATCCATCTTGGGGAAGATGTAGAACGCCGCGCGCGGCTTAACCACCGAGATGCCGTCAATCTTGTTGAGCGCCTCATACACAAAGTTGCGCTGCTCGTAGACACGGCCGCCGGGACGGATGTAGTCGTTAACGGACTGATGACCACCGAGTGCCGTCTGAACGATCGACTGAGCCGGCACGTTGGAGCACAGGCGCATGTTGGAGAGCATGTTGATACCCATGATGAAGTCGCTCATGCAGCGCTGGTTGCCCGAAAGCACCATCCAGCCAATACGATAGCCCGCAATCATGTGCGACTTGGAAAGGCCACTAAAGGTAACGCAGGGCAGGTCGGGGGCGAGCGAGGCAATCGAGACGTGCTCGTAGCCGTCCATGCACAGGCGGTCGTAGATCTCATCGGCAAAGATCATCAGCTGATGCCTGCGTGCAACCTCGACGATGCCCTCGAGCACCTCGCGCGGATAGACGGAACCCGTGGGGTTGTTAGGGTTGATGATGACGAGGGCTTTGGTCGCGCTCGTGATCTTGGACTCCATATCCTCCAGGTCGGGATACCAATCCGCCTGCTCATCACACAAATAATGTACGGGATGACCGCCGGCAAGGGTTGCGCACGCCGTCCAGAGCGGATAGTCAGGGCTGGGAATCAGGATTTCGTCTCCATTGTCGAGCAACGCGTTCATCGAAAGCTGAATGAGCTCGGACACGCCGTTGCCCGTGTAGATATGCTCCATCTGAACGTTGGGCAGGCCCTTGATCTGCGAATACTGCATGATCGCCTTGCGCGCGGAGAACAGGCCGCGCGAGTTGGAATAGCCTTCGCAGTCGGGCAGCTGCTGGCGCATGTCCTTGATGACCTCATCGGGCGTGCGGAAACCGAAGGGCGCCGGGTTACCGATATTGAGCTTGAGGATGCGCTCGCCCTCGTCCTCCATACGGGCGGCCTCGTCGACGACGGGGCCGCGAACGTCATACAGGACGTTATCGAGCTTGGTGGATTTAGAAAAAGTGCGCATGGTGGTGCTCCTTGCAATTTGAGCTGAGGGATGGGGTTCGGGCTTGGAATCGTTGCGGGGTGATGATGCCTCGCCTTGATCGGCGTCGCCGGCAAGCAGCCAGGTAACATCGACCTCCAAAATACGGGCGAGCAGCTCAGCCACATCGCGCCGCGGGATCGTCTTGCCGCTCACATATTGGCTCATCTGACTCTTGCCGAGTTTTTTGCCGAGCATCTCCGATGCGCGGATCACGTCCGACTGGCGAACGTCGCGATCGGACATAGCCTGTCGCAGGCGATCGCTAAACGTCTCTTGGGCCACTAGAACCTCCTTGCTGGCAAAGTTCAATTTATAGAACACGAATTGAACCAGGGTTCAATTTAGCAAGCAGTATAGCGCCGTACCTCATTCGAAAGTTCAATTTCATAAGAAAATGTATCGGACTCCGAGATTTGCCCAAAGCGAACAATGGTGTGTACACGTTTAGAGGTATTCGAGGAAACGGGCGGCGGCAAGCGAAACATCGGCCGTTCGATATATGGCGTTGATCTGCCGATGGGGATGTCCCTCGAGCGAACGCACGGCAACATCGAACTGACAGCGGCGCAAGATGAGCGCAGGAAGAACGCTCACGCCCAGGCCATCCTCCACCATGGCCATAATCGCATAGTCATCCCAGGTCGACAGCTTGGAGCGCACCGTGAGCCCCGCACGACGGAATAGCGGCGTAATCTCATCATCGGTACCCCGTTCCAGCAGAATAAACTGCTCGTTGGCTAAATCGGCAAGAGAAACGACCTCCGCCGTGGCAAGCGAGGAGTCCGCTGGCACCACGGCCATCAACTCGTCTTGCACCAACGGTCGCGACGCCATGCCGGCGCCACGTGGCTCGCGCGGAATAAAGCCCAGGTCGCAGCGGCCTTCCGCCACCCATTGCTCAATCTCGGAGTAATCACCCATCAGCAGCTCGTAATCGACATCCGGATGATCGGCGCGAAAGCGCGCAATCACCGGCGGCAGTACATGGGTCGCCACACTCGAAAACGTACCAATGCAGATCTTGCCGCGCATGAGCCCACGCATCTCGTCCACGCGTCGCTGCAGGCGGCCAAACTCCTCGCAGAGCGCCTCAACCGCCGGCATGATCTGCCGCCCATCGGCAGAAAGCACCACACCCTCGCGGCTGCGGTCGAGCACCTTAAAACCCCAATCGGTCTCAAGGTCGCCCACCATGCGGCTCACGCCCGACTGCGAATAGCTCAGCCGCTCGGCGGCGCGCGTAAAACTGCCGGCCCGCACCGTCTCGAGCAGCACCTGCATCTTTTGAATATTCGTTTCCACGGCACCCCTCCACCTTTACATGAGTTTTTGTCATGTTATCCATGCATTATATTCGCTTTTCTTCTAAAGCCAGTTCACCCATAGTGAACATGCTCGGATATAGAGGGGATGTCAGCACATGAACAACGGATTGTTTACGTACTTAGCAGCATTGCTATTGTTTGGCTCCAACGGCATCATCGCCGCTGCCATCGCGCTGCCGAGCTCCGATATCGTACTGTTGCGCACGTTTTTGGGCGCTCTCACCCTTGCCGCCGTCCTCTTCATAACCAAGCGCCATAACCTGCAGGCTCCGTCTCGCCCCCGCGAGGCCGCAGCGCTCATCGTCTCGGGCGCCGCGCTGGGCGCCAGCTGGATTTTTCTGTTCCGCGCCTACCAGACGATCGGCGTCGGCGTATCCTCGCTGCTGTACTACTGCGGCCCCATCATCGTTATGGCCCTCTCCCCACTCATTTTTGGCGAAAAGCTGACCGGCAGCAAAATCGCCGGCTTTATCGCCGTCGCCTGCGGTGCTTTTCTCATTGCAGCGCAAGGTCTAGGCGGCAATATGCCCATTGCGGGCATCGTCTGTGGAATCGCCTCGGCCTTCTGCTATGCATTGATGGTCATCGCCAGCAAGGGTGCGCCTCACATCGAGGGCCTCGAGAACTCCGCACTCCAAGTGAGCGCCGCCTTTGTGACCGCACTGGCCCTCACGCTCATCACGCAGGGCGCTCCCTCGTTCCTGTCCGCCGGCGTCGCCGCCAGCATTGATTGGCGCGCCGTCGCTATGCTCGGCGTCGTCAACACCGGCATTGGTTGCCTGCTCTACTTTAGCGCCGTCGCCAAGCTGCCCGTTCAGACCGTCGCCGTCGTCGGCTACCTCGAGCCGCTTTCGGCGGTCGTGTTCTCAGCCGCCCTTTTGGGTGAAGCCATAACACCGGTCCGCCTGATGGGCGCCGCGCTTATCATCGGCGGCGCGATTTTTTGCGAACTCGCCGGCAAACGCGCAAACGCCAAGGCTGGCATCGCCCAGATAGCACGTGTTTAAAAGCCCCTGCTTTGAAATGCTACCTGCGTAGATAAATAATCCCCAGCTGAGGATTATTGTCTAAAATAACCCGATGTGCCAAACTGCTCTTGTATGTATAAAGACGGCATAAAGTTTTTTGTCCTAGACAGATAACCGGATGTCTAAGGGAGTCCTCGTGGCACACAACAAACTGGAGGCAAACCTCCAAGACCAGCGCGGGCAAGGCGGGCACGGAGCCATTCCCCTCTCCGCTGGCATGCTGCTCGTAACGCTCGGCGTCGTCTATGGCGACATCGGCACGAGCCCCATGTACACCATGAAATCAATCGTCGCCAACAACGGCGGCATCGGTACCGTCAGCGAGGACATGATCCTGGGCGCGCTTTCGCTCGTCATCTGGACCATGACGCTCGTGACCACGGTCAAGTACGTGGTAATCGCCATGAAGGCCGACAACCACAACGAAGGCGGCATCTTCGCCCTGTTCAGCCTCGTACGCAAGGTGGCACCATGGCTGATTCTGCCCGCCATGATCGGCGGTGCGGCACTGCTTGCCGACGGCATCCTCACCCCCGCCGTCACGGTCACCACAGCCATCGAGGGTCTGCGCACCATCGAATGGGGCCATGCGCTGCTGGGCGACGGGCAGACCAACGTCATCATCATCACCATCATCATTATCTGCGGCCTATTTGCCATGCAGCGCGCCGGCACCTCGTCAATCGGCAAGCTGTTCGGCCCGCTCATGACGCTGTGGTTCCTGTTCCTGGCAGGCGCCGGTCTGTTCAACATGCTCGGCAACCTGTCCATCTTGCGCGCGCTCAACCCCATCCGCGGCATTATGTTCCTGTTCTCGCCCATCAACCATTCGGGCATTATGGTGCTCGGCTTTGTCTTCCTGTCGACAACCGGTGCCGAGGCACTCTACTCGGACATGGGCCACGTGGGCAAGGCAAACATCTATGCATCCTGGCCATTTGTTAAGGCGGCCCTTATCCTCAACTATCTGGGTCAGGGAGCTTGGCTACTCGCCAATAACTCCAACCCCCAGATGCTCGCGATGGATATCGTCAACCCGTTCTATATGATGCTCCCCGAGCCCCTGCGCCCCTTTGCCATCGTGCTTTCGGCCGTGGCGGCCATCATCGCCTCACAGGCGCTCATCACCGGCTCGTTCTCGCTGGTATCCGAGGCAACGCGCCTCAACCTTATGCCGACCTGCGCATCCACTACCCCAGCGACACCAAGGGCCAGCTCTATATTCCACTCGTCAATAACATCATGTGGGTCGGCTGCATCTTCATCGTGCTGCTGTTCCAAAACTCCGAGCGCATGGAGAGTGCCTACGGCCTCGCCATTACCGTGACCATGCTTATGACCACCACGCTTTTGACGAGCTATATCGCCGGCATCCTCAAGCACAAGCTGGGCGCCTGCGTCTTCGCCCTGCTCTTCGGTGCCATTGAGCTGTGCTTCTTCGCCTCGTGCCTCACCATGTTCTTTGACGGCGGCTACGTAATGATCTTCTTGGCCTCGCTGCTGTTTGGCCTTATGTACGTGTGGCGCCGCGGCACCGCCATCGAGCGCACGCAGACGATCCTGCTGCCCGTCTCCAAGTACATCGACCAGCTCAATCGCCTGCGCAACGACGAGACCTACCCCGTGCTCGCCGACAATCTGGTGTTCCTCACCAACAGCCCCGATCCGCTCACGCTCGACCGCGACGTGCTCTATTCCATCCTGGACAAACATCCCAAGCGCGCCAAGGCATATTGGTTCATCAACGTGCACGTTACCGACGAACCCTATACGCACGAGTATTCCGTCGAGACCTTTGGCACGGACTTTTTGTTCCGCGTGCGCCTGGACCTGGGCTTTAAGGTCAACCAGCGCGTCAACGCCTATCTGCGTCAGATCGTCGGCGACTTGATGGCATCGGGCGAGCTGCCGCCGCAACATCACACCTACTCCATCTACGAGACGCGCGGCAACGTAGGTGACTTCCGCTTTTGCATGCTGCGCAAGATGCTTGCCCCCGAAACGGACATCAACCGCAATGACCACCGCGTGATGGCCATCAAGTACGCCGTCCGCCGCGCCTGCGGAAGCCCGGCACGCTGGTACGGTCTCGAGAACTCGGCCATCATCATTGAGTACGTACCGCTCTTTGCCCGCATGCGCCCGGCCGTCAAACTTGTGCGCACCCAGGTGCCGCTCGAGGTTCAGATCGAAGAGGCCGAGGAAATGGAGGTCGACATCTTCTCGGACGACTTGGTCAACGGCAACGAGGCCGGCAAGAGCATGAACGTCGATCCCACCGAGCTGCTCGAGAGCGTCGCCGATACGCCCGAACAGCAACTCGACGGACTCGAGAGCACCCAGTTCAACGACACCAACTTCTAACACGCCACCAGCCATTGACGACAACGGCCTCGCATCTCATAGGAGGTGCGAGGCCGTTTTATGTCGCAACGGACCAGTGAGCTACGAACGACGCGGCTCGGGAACCACGAGCCTATCGGGGCTCGCGCCCTCGGCATCCATCAGGCTCACGTAGCGAATCGACGGATCCCCATACATCGCGTAGTAATAATTGCCCGTGCGCGCGCTAAAGCATCCGGTATAGATAGTCTTCTCGAACTTGCCATCGCCCATCCTGGACGCTCCCTCGATCATCACCACGCCCTCGAGCGAGCGGAACATGCGAACGACGTTTTCGGTCTCGCTCTCCTTTTGCGGGTAATTGGCATTGAGGTACGCCGCCTTTACAAAACGGCTCGGCGAATAGCAATCGCCCGGAATGCCGCGCATGCCGGCACCGGCTCCATAGGGCTTAAGCTCGGCGCCACGCCATGTCGCCGTCTGCGGAAAATCGCTTGTGGCGGTGATATAGGTGCGCAGGTTTTCCATGTGCCACGGGAAGGTCGGCTGGTTGGCAAGGGTGTCGACCGGATCGTCGTATACATGCAGGCCGTCAGCCATCATCTCGACCACGATGCTGCGCTGGCTGTCGCCGATAATCCAATGGAGCAGCGACACGCCCAGCCCCTCTCCGGCAGATTTGGCGACAATCACCGTGTCGCGCAGCGCGGCCTCGACCTCATCGACCGTCGAGAACGTCGCTGCCACCCACAGGGGAAACTCATAGGCCGCGATATTGGTCTTTCCATCAACCGGGCCCTCGGCATACTCGGCATAGCCGGGAAAGTTGAGCCCCGCCACAGCCAGACCCGCATCGTTACCACAGTCGAAAAACATGGGATAGTTCTTGTAATCGATGCACATGCCGATTACCGCGTGTGCCGCCGACGCATCGTCGATAAACGAATACGGGATGTGAAACCCGCGCGGCATCACGCGAACCTGTTGGCCGTAGTCAAAGCTCCAGTCGAGGTTGCGGCCTAGATACATGTGGCCAGAATTATCGGTAAATCGAATGCTCGTACACATAGCGCCTCCTAGCTTTACGTTCTTGCTAAGCTCATTGTCACCAAACAAAAAGGCGCTAAACACAAAAGCCCGGACATGACAACAATGTCACGCCCGGACCAAAAGAGACGAAGTGCGGTGCTTTGGTCCCCTTAGACCAACTTTCCAAGACAGTGGTCGATCATATGCTGGACCATCTGCGCCTCGAAGCCCACAAAGTCCTGCTTGCGCTCGCGCATCTTGCCATCGACGATCTGGTCAAAGGCAACCTTGCACTTGATATAGCGCGTGGACTTGGTGACCTCCTCGTGCGTCAGGCAGCTCTCCTCCATCTTGCTGGCGCCCAGGCCAAACACCAGACGGGGGTTGTAGAGCACGTGGGGCTCGCCGGCGTCGTCCAGGTAGACGCAGACCTTCTTGGTAACGCCGATCTGGTTGGCGGCCAAGCAGCCGGCATCATCGAGCGACTTGATGGTATCGATCAGGTCCTGAGCAACCGACTCGTCCTCGACGGTCGCAACCTCGCAACGCTGGGACAGGATAGCCTCGTCGTGGCAAAGCTCTTTAATCATACGTTCCTCCATAGGGGTCGTTGTAACCGCTTAAGTATACGGTACCCACACATTTTCATGCGATAAATACCGTCCGCCTGTTACAAAGCGCCGAACATCAACATGCGAGGAACAGCAAGGTTGTAAAGGCGATATAGTAAATGAGTTCGTGTCAATCGGCCTAAACTCGGGGCCGAACAAGGAAAGGGTATGCATGGACGAACTTTTTCACGTCAGTGAGCGCAAGTCCACAATCGGGACCGAACTTCGCGCTGGACTGACAACATTCCTGGCGATGGCCTACATCATCGCCGTCAACCCCGCAGTGCTCTCGGGCGCTGGCATTGATGCGGGAGCGCTCGCCTGCGCCACCTGCCTGGGCGCCGGCATCATGACCATCTGCATGGGCATCTTCGCAAACCGCCCGCTCGCCTGCGCGTCGGGCCTGGGCATCAACGCCATGATCGCGGGCATCGCCACCACCATGTGCGGCGGCGACTGGCACGTGGCCATGAGCGTTATCTTCCTCGAGGGCATCGTCATCTTGCTGCTCGTCCTGTGCGGCCTGCGCGAGGCCATCATGGACGCCATCCCCGTGGTCCTGCGCCACGCCATCTCGGTGGGTCTGGGCCTGTTTATCGCCATGATCGGCCTGTGCGACGCCGGCATCATCACCGCTGGCGCCGGTACGCTTGTCGGCCTGGGCGACATCACCTCCCCCACCTTTATCGTCGGCATCATCTCCATCGTCGTGACGGTTGCCCTGGCTTCCCGCAACGTGCCGGGCTCGCTGCTCATCGGCATCATCGTCGCCGTTATCGCCGGAATCCCGCTGGGCGTCACCCATGCGCCCGAGGGCCTCATCGCACCGCTCGACTTCTCGACCTTCGGCGCCCCGTTTGCCAGCACTGCCGACGGCAACCTTGCCATCGTGAAGGTCCTGACCGACCCGATGCTGCTCGTCGTTGCCTTCTCGCTGCTCATGAGCGACTTCTTCGACACCATGGGCACCGCGATGGCCGTCGCCAAGCAGGGCGAGTTCTTGACCGAGGACGGCAATGTCGAGGACATCCGTCCCATCCTGGTCGTCGACTCCGTGGCCGCTGCTGCCGGTGGCTTTATGGGCGTCTCCTCCATCACCACCTTCGTCGAGTCCACCTCTGGCGCTGCCGACGGTGGCCGCACGGGCCTCACCTCCGTCACCACCGGTGTGCTGTTCATTCTCGCCGCGTTCTTCTCCCCCATCGTCACCATCGTTTCCAGCGCCGCCACCTGCGGTGCTCTGGTCTACGTCGGCTACCTCATGATGAGCGAGGCCTCCGAGATCGACTGGTCCGACGTGTCGCAGGGCTTCCCGGCGTTCATGATTGTCGCCGGCGTGCCCTTCACCTACTCCATCTCTGCCGGCATTGGTCTGGGCTTTATCGCCTACGTGGTCGTCGCGCTCTTTAAGGGCGAGGCCTCCAAGATCAAGCCGCTCATGTGGATCGCAGCCCTCGCCTTCCTCGTCTACTTCTTTGTAGCGTAGGCGCAAGATTCGCAATACCAAACAGCAAAGCGCGGAGTCGCATCGAGTGGCTCCGCGCTTTGCTTTTAAAGCCAGGCACCACACGGACACGCGATGTATTGCTTCGCAAGTTTTGGACGTTTTGCTCTTCAAACGGCACTACCGACGGCTACATCCTGCAGATATGCTGGATATAACCGCATAGGCCCTATGAGGATGGGAGTAACCATGGCCGCCTTGTTCACGACCCCCAAGCGCAATGACAAAACCTCTGGAGCCCATTTTGTCGAGCCCGACCTGCGCCGTCGCACGCTGCTCGCACACGGCAGCTGGCGCCGCGTAACGCGCCGCATCGTTGTAGGCGCCGTATGCGCGCTTACGGTAAGCTCGCTGCTCATGCCGAGCATCTCGCTCGCAGCCGAGTGGGTGGACGTTGGCGGCGTCCGCCACGAAGCGGCCGCGGGCCCCACGGGAGACGCCGCCGGTACCTGGTCATGGGATGGCGCCGATGACATGAAGCTCAACGGCTATAACGGCGGCGCGATCGAGGCAGCGGGCAAGCTCAACGTGAGCTACGAGGGCAACAACACCGTCACTAACGACGACGGCCGCGGCATCAAGGTTAAGGATGGCGCGAACGAGAACGCCGAGCTTAATATTCAGGGCGACGCGTCCAGCACGCTCAACGTGACATCTTCTCGTGACGCCATCACTTCCGTCGGCAACATCAACATCGACGGCGCTGGCACTGTCAACGCCACGAGCACCGAGCACGATGCCATCGATGCCGGGGGCGATGTCACCATCAAGGGCTCGGGAAACGTTAACGCCACGGGCGATTCGGATGGCATCAGGGCCGACGGCAACATCACGATCGACAACAGCGGAACCGTCACCGCCAAGGCCACCGAGGATCAGGGTATCGATGCTAACGAGAACCTCATCATAAAGGGCGGCGGCAAGGTAGAGGCAAGCTCTATCGAGGACAATGCGATTTGGGCCGACGGCAGTATCGAGATCTCGGGTGGCAGCCAGGTCAAGGCAAGCTCCGAGGAAGACGCCGCCATCGACGGTAAAAACAGCCTCACGGTCACGAACGCTTCCCTCAACGCAAGTGGCGTTGGGTATGGCATCTATGTCTACAAGGGCATCACGCTCGATGGCGCGACCGTGACGATCCGCGCAAGCTCAGATGGCGGGGAAGTCAGCGCACTCTTCACCGATGAGGACGACGTCGTCATCAAGAACGGCTCGGCTGTGGATGCGCTCGCAGAAGGCAGGTTCTCGGTTGCAATCTCCACCAGTAATTTCTACTCCGACGAAGCGGGTGGCCACATCTACATCAGCGACTCCGTTGTCAAGGCCATAGCCCGCTATGCCGAGACCGGCGGCGACGGCCCCGACCACTACAGTGGAGACCAAAACGACGAAATCATCCCTGAGTCCGAGGGCCTGAACATCGGCATCTTCGCGCAGACCGAGAAGGGCATCACGCCCGCGACCATCTCGATTGTCCGCAGTAAGGTCACAGCTGAGGGAGACACGGCGGCAATCTTCGCCCTTGCCACGAGCGCGGACGGCGAGACAATCGGCACCATCGAGATCGAAGGCGCTCCCATCCAGACGCCCACAGGCGGCAAGATCATTGGCTATCGCAACAAGGAAGAACGCGACGACGGCATCTTCTACGAGGTGGGTCAAACCATCGGCACGGGCGACGACGTGATCGACTCCCCCTATAACGAAGCTGTCGCCAAGAGCACGGTCATCGCGCCTCCCGAGGAGATCAAACCCGAGGAGAAGCCAGGCGAGACCAAGCCCGAGGGTTCCAAGTCCGAGGGCACGAAGACGACCAAGACCGTTGCAGCTGCAGCCACGGGAGCCAAAACCACCGGCATCCTCGCGGCAACCGGCGACGCCTCGAGCGCAGCCATCGCGGCAGCCGCCCTTGCGGGAACAGCCGCCATCGCCGCGGGCGCCGTGGTGAGCCGCAAGCGCTCGTAAACACTTTTTCGCACAGGACGGGTGGATCGCGGCCCTTGCCTTCCTCGTCTACTTCTTCGTGGCGTAAGGGCAAGGCTGCAAAAACTGAACAATAAAGCGCGGAGTCGCCATGCGGCCCCGCGCTTTTCTTTTAGCGCCGGTCCCTGCGCCGGCGTGCGGCCTATTTCTCCCCCATTTTGGCCATTTTGCCCTCCAAACGGCACTACCGCCGGCAACATCCAGCAGATACGCTGAATCTAGTCGTATAGGCCTATGAGAACGGGAGCAACCATGGCAGCCTTGTTCACGACCCCCAAACGCAATGACACTACCGCCGGAACCCATGTTGCCGAACCCGACGTTCGCCGTCGCATAGGACTCGCGCACGGCAGCTGGCGCCGCGTGACGCGCCGCATCGTCGTAGGCGCCGTGTGCGCGCTCACGGTGAGCTCGCTGCTCATGCCGAGCGTCTCGCTCGCAGCGGAATGGGTCAAGGTCGGCGGCAACAAGTACAACACCGCGGCGAGCGACGAGGCCGGTACCTGGTCGTGGGACGGCGCCGACGACTTGAAGCTCAACAACTATAACGGCGGCGAGATCCAGGCCGCAGGCAAGCTCAACGTGAATTACTCGGGAAACAACATCGTCACTGCCGACTGGATCGAAGGCATCAAGGCTTCTCATGGCAAGAATGAGAACGCCGAGCTCAATATCCAAGGCGACGCGGGCAGCACGCTCAGCGTGACATCTACTGAGGACGCTATCCTCTCCACGGGTAATATCAACATCGACGGAGCCGGATCCGTCAACGCCACGAGCGCTGGGTTTGATGCCATCGACGCCGAGGGCGATCTCGCTATCAAAGGTTCGGGCAACGTCAACGCCACGGGCGTATCGGATGGCATCAGGGCAAACGGCAATATCACGATTGACGACAGCGGGGCCGTCACCGCCAGGGCTACCAAGGACAAGGGTATCGGAACCGACAAGAACCTCACCATCAAGGGTGGCGGCACAGTCGAGGCAAGCTCAGCCGATGGTGAGGCCATTTGGAGCGGCGGCAACATCAATATCTCGGACGGCAGCCAGGTCAAGGCGAGCTCCGAGAAAGACGCCGCCGTCGAGGCCAAGGGCAGCCTCGCAGCCACAAACGCCTCCCTCAACGCAAACGGTGTTGAATATGGCGTCTATGCCCACAAGGGCATCACACTCGATCATGCAAACGTGACAGTCCGCGCAAGTAAAGGCAGATACGGTGACGCCATTGCCCTCTTCACCTACCAAGACGATATCGTCGTCAAGAACGGCTCCACCGTGGACGCGTTTGCGGAAGGCGAGGTTTCGGCTGCATTCTCCACCAGAAACGATCGACCCAACGAGGAGGGTGGCCACATCTACATCAGCGACTCCGTTGTCAAGGCCATAGCCCGCTATGTCGAGAACGGCGACGGCCCCATCCCCTACAGCGAAAACCAAGATGGTGAGACGAGCCCCGAGCCCCAAGGCGAGAACATCGGCATCATCGCCCAGACCAGCGAGGGCGTCACACCCGCAGTCATCTCGATCATCCGCAGCAAGGTAACGGCCGAAGGAGATACAGCGGCAATCTTTGCCCGTGCCATGAGCGCTGACGGCAAGACAATCGGCACCATCAAGATTGAGAACGCCGCCATCCAGACGCCCGAAGGCGGCAAGGTCATTGACTATCGCAAGCTCCGTGACGGCATCTACGAGGCAGGCCAAGCCATCGGCACGGGCGACGCTGTGATCGACTCCCCCTATAACGAAGCTGTCGCCAAGAGCATGGTCATCGCACCTCCCGAGGTAGCCAAGCCGGAAGACCCCAAGCCCGACGAGACCAAGCCCGCAGAAAGCAAGCCCGCGGAGTCCAAGCAGAACCCCAAGCCTGAGGGCTCAAAGCCGACCAAGGCCGTTGCGGCTTCAATCACGAAAGCCAAGACTACCGGCGTGCTCGCGGCAACCGGCGACACCTCGGGTGCGGCCATCGTGGCAACCGTCCTTGCGGGAACAGCCGCTATCGCCGCAGGCACCATGGCGAGCCGCAAGCGCTCTTAGACGCCTCTGCGCACATGGCAGCTCCCGCGAAGGCCCCGAGTCCCAGCACCGTTTAACAACGCCACCGCCGAGCTCCCCTCCGGCGGTGGCGTTTTCCATATGCGTCCGCAGGGTATGCACGAGATTGTCTTTGGTCTAGCCCAACCTGCATGAGCCGGCGTGCGACAATGGGGGCCGTCGATATCACAACGCCGAGAGAAGCCCGTCATGGAAGCGCATCAAAAGCAGATAACCGTTCATGCACAGCATGCCGAAAGCGCACCAGTCATCTATCTTCCCGTGGTCATGGGCGACGGCACGGAGGTTTATGAACGCTGCCGAGAGCTCAACTGCCCACCGTTCACCCTTGTCGCCATTGGCGGACTCGATTGGAATCGTGAGCTGAGCCCCTGGGTATGCGACGGTACCGTGCGCGATGCCGAGCCCTTTGGTGGACAGGCCGCTGGTTTTCTTGACGAGTTGTTGAAGCAGATAATCCCAGAGGCCGAATCATCGCTCCCGCAACCGCCCACCTGGCGCGGCGTTGCCGGCTACTCGTTGGCGGGCCTTTTTGCACTGTGGGCACTTTGGCAAACAGATGTCTTTGAGCGCGCGGCGAGTGCATCGGGGTCGCTGTGGTTCCCCGACTTTATCGACTACGCGCGCGAGCGCACGATGACAGCTACGCCCGACGCCGTCTATCTGTCACTCGGCAAAAAGGAAACCAAGACGCCCAACCGCATGATGCGGCACGTACTCGACGATACGCGCGCGATGGAAGAGCTGTTTATCGAGCGTGACATTCCAGCAACGCTGGAGCTCAACCCCGGCAATCACTTTACCCAAACTGACCTGCGCATGGCACGCGGCATCCACTGGATACTGACGCATTAAAAATGGCATCCACGCGTACATACGCATGGACGCCATTTTTAATTTGGCTGAACGCAGCTGCTATTCAGCAGTCTCCTCAAGCTCGGAAGTATCGAACTCAAAGTCGTTACCGGGCAGGATGGCGTTGAGCACAATGCCCACCAGCGAGCCCACGGCAAGGCCCGAAAGCGAAATCGTCACGCCGCCCAGCTCCAGCACAATGGCGCCGGTGGTACTGTAGGCAATGCCGAGCGAAAGCACGAGCACCAGAGCCGCCACCAGCACGTTGCGGTTGTTCTGGAAATCAACCTGGTTCTCGATGAGGTTACGTACACCAACGGCGCTGATCATGCCGTAGAGCACGAGCGACACACCGCCGATAACGCACGCCGGCATGGCGGCAATCACCGCAGCAAACTTGGGGCAGAACGAAAGCACAATGGCACAGCAGGCGGCAATGCGAATCACGCGCGGGTCGAACACGCGCGTCAGGGCAAGCACACCGGTGTTCTCACCATACGTCGTATTGGCAGGGGCGCCAAAGAGCGATGCCAAGATAGTCGCCAGGCCATCGCCGAGCAGGGTACGGTGCAGACCGGGATCGGCAATGTAATTGCGTTCGCAGGTAGAGCCAATGGCGGAAATATCTCCAATGTGCTCAATCATGGTCGCAAAGGCCAGTGGCATGATGGTGATAATGGCCGTCGTGGCAAGACTGCTATCGAACTGCGGTCCAAAGAGCGCAAACACGGTGTTGTCCCACACGACGGGCAAGCCAACCCAGGGGGCGGCTGCGACGCCAGAGAAGTCGACCTCGCCCAGCGCGGCCGCAACGGCATAGCTCACCACAACGCCCAGCAGAATCGGCACGATCTTGACCATGCCGCGGCCCCAAATGTTGCAGATGATGATCACGGCAACGGCAATAGCAGCAACAAACCAGTTGGTCTGGCAGTTAGCAATGGCAGAGCTTGCCAGGATCAAGCCGATGGAAATGACGATGGGGCCAGTCACCACCGGCGGGAAGAAACGCATGACACGCTTGGCGCCAAAGGCGCGGAACAGGGCCGCAAGCACCGGATAGAGCAGGCCGGCACAAGCTACGCCCAGGCAAGCGTAGGGCAAAAGCTCAGCCTCGCCGTTGGGCGCAATGGCGGCATAACCCGCGATAAAGGCAAACGAGGAGCCCAGGAACGCGGGCACCTTACCGCGCGATAGAAAATGAAACAGCAGCGTGCCGATGCCGGCGAACAGAAGCGTCGCCGAAACGGAAAGGCCGGTGAGCACGGGCACGAGCACCGTGGCTCCGAACATCGCAAACATGTGTTGCAAACCCAACACAAACATGCGCGGGCGGCCGAGCGACGATGCATCGTAGATGGCATCGGTGACGGCGGGCGTCGAAGACTGGGACATGGAAGTCCTTTCGAATGGAAGGGCGATCAGGCATATCGGATAACCTGCCCGAACGATACGATCCGAACCATTGCACGCGATATGCAGTACCTCGCACGCGCCGCCACCTGCAAACGCTAGCGCTATTTCCAAACGCGCTCGGCAATACGCCTGACCAGCGCAATCTTTGCCCACTGCTCGTCCTCGGTCAGCTTATTGCCAATCTCGCAGCTGGCAAAGCCACACTGCGGAGACAGATACAGGTTCTCGAGCGGCACGTACTTTGCCGCCTCGCGGATGCGCTCGACGATAACATCCTCGTTCTCGAGCTCTGCCGCCTTGGTGGTCACCAAGCCCAGCACGACCTTCTTGCCGGGAGCAACGTACTTGAGCGGCTCAAAACCACCGGCGCGGGGCGTGTCGAACTCCAGATAGAACGCGTCAACGTCCTCATGCGCAAACAGGTACGGCGCGATGGGGTCGTAGCCGCCCTCAAAAGCGTAGGTGGAGTGGTAGTTGCCGCGGCATACATGCGTGTTGATAGCCAGATCGTCGGGCTTGCCCTCGATGGCGGCATTGTTGAGCGCCACGCCCAGCTCGCTTACCTTTTGCAGGTCGACCGGGCTCATGCCGGTTTTGGCAACAAAATCGGTATCGCAGTAGATGCCCCAGGTGCAGTCATCAAACTGGATGTTGCGGCAGCCCGCGGCATACAGGTCAGCAATCACGGTGCGGTATGCTGCGGCAATGGCATCGACGAGCTCTTCGTCGGTCTTGTAGACGGCGTGCAGACTCTCCTGCTGGCCATCGCAGCGGTCGAGTGTGACTTCGGAGAACGTCTGGATCGGCGCCGGAATGGTCTGGCGCGCGACCTGGCCCTCTCCCTCGAGCGACTTGATAAATTTGAAGTGCTCGACGAACGGATGATTCTCGCCGCTAATGGGACCGGTTACCACGGCGGTGTCGGCTGTGGTCTCCTCATCGTGGAACATGTAGCCCGTGCGCGAGGCGCGGCGCTCAATGCCGTTGAGGCCCCACATAAAATCGAGGTGCCAGTAGCTGCGGCGGAACTCGCCATCGGTAATCACCTGCAGGCCGGCAGCCTTCTGCTTGGCCACTAAGTCGCGGATGGCCTCGTCCTCGACGGCCTTAAGGCCGGAAGCGTCGAGTTTACCCGCGACATAGGCGGCACGGGCGTCCTTTACAGCCTGCGGACGAAGAAAGCTGCCGACGATATCGGCGCGAAACGGCGCGTTCGGTTGAATCGAAGTGCTCATAGATATCTCCCTTTGCATTGGTTGCTTTACTGGGACAGAGTATGAGCGCTCATATGACCATCGTAAAATATACGTTTATAACAGTTTGATATAGATGCTTCCTATATTAGTTGGGACTGCCATAAAGAGATTTGACCCGTGCAGAACGCAGCAGTCTAGATGTGCTGACGAATCGCTTCGATATAGGCCTGCCCGTAGCGCGTAAGTGTCGTGTTCTTGCGCGTGATGATGCCGATCTCCATGTACTCGTCTACATCGAGCGGAATGGAGATAATGCCGGGGCCGTTAAGTTCATGGCTGATCACGCCCGAACACACCGTGTAACCGTTAAGGCCCATAGCTAGGTTGAACAGCGTCGCACGGTCGCGCACGCGGATATTCTTGCGGCGCTCAAAGGTCGAGGTCAGCTCCTCGGAATAGTAAAACGAGTTGTAGCTGCCCTGCTCATAGGACAGGAACGGGTAGTCTTCCAAGTCCTCGAGCGTCACACTCGAGCGACCCGCCAGCGGATGGTCGGAGCACACAAAGACATGCGGCGTGGCGCAGAAGAGCCCCTCGAATACCAGCTCATTGGCAGTGAGCATGCGCTCGATGACCTCGCGATTGTGCTCCGACAGATACAGGATGCCGAGCTCGCTTTTCATATGCGCGACGTCCTCGATAATCTCGTGGGTCTGTTCCTCGCGCAGGGTAAAGTCGTAGCGCGCGGCATCGAACTCGCGGATCACATCGACAAATGCATTAACGGCAAAGGAATAATGCTGGCAGCTCACACTAAAGTGCGGCACCTGCTCGGACGTGCCTTTGTACTTGCCCTCGAGCAGGTCGGCCTGGTCGAGCACCTGGCGCGCGTAGCCCAAGAAGGTCTCGCCTTCCTCGGACACAATGACGCCCTTGTTGGTGCGCTCAAAGATATGCACACCCATCTCGTTTTCGAGATCGCGGATCGACGCGGTGATCGAGGGCTGCGACACAAAGAGCCGGCGCGAGGCCTCGGTGATGCTGCCGCATTCGGCAACCTTAACAACATATCTGAGCTGCTGAAGCTTCATAGCCTTCTCCCTAGACGTTCGTGACGTCGAAACCCGTCGCGTCCATCTGACGCATAAACGACGGCATCTCCCCCGTCGCGGCGCAGGCGGCAATCTGATGTAGAGCCCCGGCGACCGCATCGTCTGCCGCAGCGCCGATATGCCAGCGCGCGGCAGCCGTGACGGCCTTGTTGGCATTGGCGACTGCAACGGAATTGGGAACGGCATCGATCATGGGCAAATCGTTATCGGAATCGCCGAATACGGCCACCTCGTCGGGCGTCAGGCCCAAAGCGCGCGCCAGCTCCAGCGCAGCACAGCCCTTGTCCCAGCCGGTCGGAAGAACGTCGAACAGGCGCACGCGGTTGTTGGGAAACACGAGCGAGAGCTCCGGCACCTCGGCGGCAACACGCTTGCGCAGCTCGGCGAGCTCCTCGCGCGAACGGGCACTCCAGATATTCGCCTTGTATACCGGGGCATCGTCAACGACAGGACGACAGGGAGCCTCTTCGCCCTTGAGCCACGCGTTGCCGCCTGACTCCATGGCGCGACGCACACGCTCGGGATCGCTTGTCACGCAATAGGCGTCGTTGTCCCAAAAGTCATCACCCAGACGGTAGACCTTCAGATAGGTATCGTCGGTCTCTTGCTCCAGGTAGTCGGCCAGGCGCATCAGGGCATCGTTATCAGTTGTGCGCGAGGCAACCGCCTCGCCATCGACAAACATCACCTGGCCGTTGCAAAACGCACCGGTCGAGAAGCACTCGGAGCGATTGCGGAACATCCAGCCCATCGCGGACGGCTGGCGACCCGAAACCGGGCCAAAATGCAGGCCCGCCGCTTGCATGGCATGAATGCCCTCGATGGCGTAGTCGCTGGCGCCATCGTGTCCAGCAGGAATCAGCGTATCGTCCATATCGGTCAGCACAAGTTTGATCATAAGGTCCCCTCGGTCATTCTTAATCCCGTCTATTGTACCGACCTGCCAAAAAGGGACAGGTTTATTTTGGCAGGTTTTATCTGGGAAAACGCAAAGCCCCAGTTGTTACCTGCCAAAATAAACCTATCCCTATTTGGCAGGTGCGCTAGTATAGGGAACAACAGATTCGATGCGGGAGTGCCGGCGGTGCAAACCACAAGGCTGAGAGGGCATGGGGCCCAATCCTTTGAACCTGTCAGTTAATGCTGGCGTAGGGAGCATGCCGCCTTTACAGGGGCGCTGTCTATGCACAGCGCCCCTTTTCTATGCCAAGGAGGCATGTGCAGTGATTGATTCGGAACAGCTTAAGCAACATATGGTCAAGGCCGTAGAGGAGATTCGAGCCACCAATCCGATGGCCGGCTCCATCACCAACACGGTGACGATCGACTTTGTCGCCAACGCGCAGCTCGCCGTGGGCGGTTCGGCCGCCATGGTCTATCTGCCCGACGAGGGCGAGGCGCTCGTTGCCGGCGGCGGCGCCATCTATCTCAACATGGGCACGCTCTTCCCCATCTACGAGCAGACGATTCCCCGCGCGGCCAAGGCGGCACACGACGCCGGCAAGCCCTGGGTGCTCGATCCGGTGGGTCTGGGCATCGGTAGCCTGCGCACCCAGCTGGTAAACGAGCTCAAGCAGTACAAGCCCGCCATCGTACGCGGCAACGCCTCCGAGATTATCGCGCTCGCCGGCCTGTGGGGTCTTGAGGGTGAAGCCGCCGATCTGAGCCGCGTGCGCGGCGTCGACACCACCGATACGGTTGACGCCGCCCGCGATGCCGCCGTGGCGCTCGCCCGCTACACCGGTGGCGCCGTAGTGGTCTCGGGTGAGGTCGACCTGATCACCGACGGCACGACCGTGGCCAAATCCCACGGCGGCAGCCCGCTCATGTCCAAGATCACCGGCTGCGGTTGCTCGCAGGGCGGCGTGCTGGCCGTGTACGCCTGTGCCACCGACCCGTTTACGGCAGCCATCTGCGGCACCGCCGTCTACAACGTTGCCGGCACGCGTGCCGCCGCCGTTGCCGATGCCCCGGCAAGCTTTAAGGTCGCCTTTATCGACGAGCTCTACCGCGCGACCGCCCAGGACATCGCCAACAACCAACTCGAGCTCGAGGAGGCATAAGCCATGTCCGAGCCCGCAACCAATGCCGGTATGAACACGCTCGTTGCCGTAGCCATCGCCCCGTGCGGCACCGGCGACGAGCTATCCGCCGAGGTCGCCGAGGCCGTGCGCGTCATTCGCGAGAGCGGCCTTCCCAACCGCACCACCTCGATGTTCACCGAGATCGAGGGCGACTGGGACGAGGTCATGCAGGTCGTGCGCGACGCAACCTTTGTGTTGGCGAACAAGGGCATCCGCACCGAAGTCGTGCTCAAAGCCGATATTCGACCCGGATTTACCGACACCATGACCGGCAAACTCGAGCGCATGGAAGCACAGATCAAAAAGCAGGAGGAAGCACGATGAGTATCCGCGACAACCTTGATATCTCGGCCTATCTGGTACTCGGCCCCGAAAACACGCTGGGACGTCCCGTGGGCGATGTGGTGGCCCAGGCGCTCGATGCAGGCTTTACCTGCATCCAGGTGCGCTCCAAGGTGGCAAGCGCCCGCGAGATCATCGCGCTGACCGGCGACGCCGCGCAGGCTATCGCACAGGCCGGCAAGACCGGTCAGGTCGCCTTGCTGATCGACGACCGCCTGGACTGCGTACTCGCCGCGCGCGAGCAGGGCATCGCTGTCGACGGCGTGCACGTGGGCCAAAGCGATATTCCCGTCGAGGTCTGCCGTAAACTGTTGGGCCCCGACGCCATCGTGGGCCTTTCGGCCCGTTGCGAGGAGATGCTCGAGTACGTCAAGACCGCCGACATGAGCCTGGTCGACTACCTGGGCATCGGTCCACTCCACGAGACCGAGACCAAACGCGACTGCGGACGCGCAGCCGACGGCTCTATCATTACCAAGAGCTTTGAGGACCTGGCCGCACTCCACGCGGCAAGCCCCGTGCCCATCGTGGTGGGCGGCGGCGTCAAGACGGCCGATCTACCGCAGCTCAAGGCTACCGGTGTTGACGGCTTCTTTGTGGTGAGCGCCGTCTGCAGCGCCGATGACCCCCACGCCGCAGCCAAGGAGCTCGTCGACACCTGGCAGCAGGCATAGACATAAGCCGAGCGGCTGATTCGCAGCCTCATATTTTCAGCAACGGAAAGCGCATCCCAGTTTGGACCTCCATTCTGGGATGCGCTTTCCGTATAGAGGGCCAGTGGGAAACTGCATCCCAGTCTGAACGCATATTCCGGGATGAACTTTCCGCTACGGGCCTCTCGCGGAAACCGCACCCCATTCCAAACGCCCATTCCGGGATGCGCTTTCCGCATGCGACCCTTACTCCGCCAGATACGCTTCCAATGCCGGCAAAGTCGCCTCCGCATCGTGGCGGCCGATCTGATAGATGCGCTCGAGCTCATCGGGCTCGCGGCACAGCGACGGCACCTTCACCGATTCGCTCGGACGCACCACAAAGACCTCGCCGGCAGCCTCGCGACGTGCCAGGTCATCGAGCGTGGCATTGTAGACCTCATGCCGATGCTCAAGCGCCGCAACAAACTCCGGATAGTGACGGAACACGCGACGCAGCATGGGCATCACGCTGTTGGGCTGCTTCACAAAGCCCGCCGGCTGCGTGAGTACCACGATATTGCGGTCATACCCCTGCGCAAACAGCCATGCACTGGGAATAGAATCGGCCACGCCACCATCCAGATACTTATGCCCGTCAATAGCAACGGGACGCGTCGCCACAGGAATCGCCGATGACGCCCGGATCCACTCGATATCCCGCTCGTCGCCATAAGGCAGGTCATGGTAGACGGCCTTGCCCGTCTCGATATCGGTGCATACGCACGTAAACCGCATGGGGCAGGCGCGATACGCCTCCAAGTCAATGGGATCGCGCTCGATGGGCACCTCGTGATAGGCAAACTCGGCATTGAACATATCGCCGGTTCGCAACCAGCTCGTCACGCTCGCATAGCGCTTGTCGGCGCAATAGGCCTTGTTGTAGCGAATGGCGCGGCCGATCTGGCGCGATTTAAAGTTGTAACCAAACGCCGCGCCCGCCGAGACGCCCACCATATGGTCGCAGGTTAAGCCATGCTCCATCCATACATCGAGCACGCCCGCCGTATACATACCGCGGTAGCCGCCTCCCTCGAGCGCAAGCCCCACCGTGCGCGTCGTATCTGGCTGTGCCATGCGACCATCTCCGTTCCTGCGTTTTAAACCGGAACAAGTATACCCATCAACATATACCGACTCAGTCGCATTTATATCGAGCATCGCATCGTCACGCTACCGATTGGTGAATAATGGCCGCCCGCGGCAGGGGCACCCATATACAATCCTCTATTGTTGTTTATACTACTCAATAGTTATCAGCAGCGAACACAGACCGACATATTAAACCAGCGACGCAGCAAGGCGGGGGCCTGGATACACGCAAAGCGTTGAGCAGCAACGCGTGTGTACAACGAGCTCGCCCGACGCAATACACCCCGACCTCAGAAAGCCGCTTACAGCATGGATACCGCCAGCAATTACACCGAGACGCTCGAAAAGACCATCCGTGACCTTCTCGAGCGTCAGGACGATCTGATCAGGACCGCCTTTACCGACGAGCTCACCGGACTTGGCAACCGCGGCGGCTTTGCCCGTTCCCTAGAGGAAATCTGGGAGCAGGAACTGCCCGTGACCATGGCGTTTATCGACATCGATAACCTTAAGCATTGCAACGACATCTTTGGACACGACGAAGGCAACCGCTATATCTTGCAGGTAAGCCTCTATCTCAAGCTGTATATGAAGGTGGACGAGGCGGCATTTCGTCTGGGAGGTGACGAGTTTGCCATCCTGTCTACGATCGCGACCGAGGATGACCTTGCCGAACGTCTGGAGCACTGTCGAGAGGTCCTGCTCAAAAATAACGATTCCGAGATGCCTCACTCATTTAGCTACGGAGTGTCACGCGCCGACCCCGCCCTGGGCGAAGCCTCCAATCGCATGACGCTCGATGCCGACCATCGCATGTACGACTACAAGCTACGCCATGCCGTGCACCTTGATCGACGCAATATCACGCAAGTCCACGCCGACGACTTCGAAGTTAGCGATCGCATTTTCGACGCCCTTTCGATGCTCAACGAAGGCCGCTATTTCTTTATCGAGAACTTGGACAAACATCGCACCCTTTGGTCACAAGGTGCCATGCGCGACCTCGGTCTTCCTTCGGAGCATATAGACAACTGCCACGATTACTGGAAAACGCGTGTCCACCCCGATGACCTCGAGGCCTATAGCGACGATATCGACCAGATCTATAACGGCTCCAAGCACCGTCGCGTCATGCAGTACCGTGTGCGCAACGCCGCCGGCGACTACGTCCTCTGCCGTGCTCGCGGATTTCGCATCGACGGCGACGAAGGCGTCCCCTCGCTCTATGTCGGCGAGCTCGTCAACCACTCGCTTGCCGAGACCGTCGACGCCGCCACAGGTCTCGGAACGCAACGTATGCTGCTCAACGCTATCGATGCCTGCCGTCGCGACTGTTGCGAGACGGGGCTTATAGCGGTGCGCGTTCGCGGCACGACAAAGCTCAACGAGCTCTACGGGGCCGAGGCCGTCGACAACATGCTTGCCGAATACGCAGGCCGTATGTTGTCGATCACCCGTGGCAGGAGTCGCGTCTACCGCTCACGAAGCGTCCAGTTCGTCGTGCTCAGCAACGATTTGGACCACGAGGCATTCGAGCAACTGGTCCGTCATCTAAAAGAAGCCGTTTTCGCCCCTGTTCAAATCGCAGGCGATACCATTACCCCCGTCTGTCTAGTCGTTCCGGCCTTTTACGAGCGCCTAACCAATCAAGCGACCGCCGTTTTAGGCGAACTCGACCGTCGTCTTCGCACGGCCGGCGGACTTGTTCCCAACGACAGTCTCCCCATACCCGAGATAGAGCGCAAAAGCGCCATCGCCGAACGCATCGATATGCTCACGGGCCTCTGTCGACCCAGCGAGTTTATGCGGCGCGCCAACGCATTTCTCGAGACAAGGCGCGACGGTGCCTGGTGCATCGCCACCGTCGACATGGGACACATGCGACTGTTCAATGAATGGCATGGACAGGCCGAGGGCGACCGCGTGCTCGCCGACGTGGGCACGGTCCTCAAGGACATCGAGAATGCCGACATGGGCGTCGCAGGATACTGGGGCCAAGACGACTTTTGCATACTCATTCCCTTTGAGCGCGACACCGTCCATCGAATCTATAGTCGCATTCGCGAGACCGTGGCCAAGCACGATGACGGCGTGGGTTTCTGGCCGTCCATGGGCGTCTACCCCATCGACTCCAACGAGGAAATCACTATCGATGCACAGGCCAAGGCCATGTTTACCAATCGGCGCGCAAAAAACGACTTTAAGGAGCGCATTGCCATTTTCCGCCCCGAGGAGTACGAGCGCGAAATCTCGTTCCACCGCACACTGACCGAATTCCAGTATGCGCTCTCAAACGGCCGCATCACTTACTACTTGCAGCCCCAGGTCGACATGGAAACCGGCGAGATTATTGGCGCCGAGGCGCTCACGCGCTGGATTGACAAGGATGGCTCCCTCATTTCACCCGTCACCTTTATCCCCGCTCTCGAGGAAAGCGGTTTTGTGGTGACGCTCGACAAATACGTTTGGCAGGGCGTTGCCTCGTGGCTGCGCGAGCGCATCGATCGAGGGCTTCGCGTGGTTCCGATCTCGCTTAATGTGTCGCGCGTGGATATCCTTGCCTGCGACGTTGCCGAGCATATGGGGGCGCTCGCCGACCAATACAATCTTCCGCCCGAGCTCATGCGCATCGAGATCACCGAGACAGCCTATACGGGAGAGTCCGAGGCCGTGGACAAACTGACGGCCGACCTGCACACCCTCGGTTTCTCGACCTACATGGACGATTTTGGCACCGGACAGTCCACGCTCGCGATGCTCAAGAATGTCAACGTCGACGTCATCAAGCTCGACCGCACGTTTGTGCCCACCGACCGCGATCAAAGCCGTAGCGCGCAAATCGTTTCATCAATGCTCGAGATGGCGCAATCGCTCCATCTGCCCGTTGTAATCGAAGGCGTCGAGACAAACGAGCAGGCGAACATGCTGCTCCAAATGGGTGCCCACTACGCTCAGGGCTTCCTCTACTACCGCCCCATGCAGGCAAAGGATTTTGAGGCATTGCTCGATGGCGGTAACAAAAACTGATACGCTCGCGCGCAAAACGATACCGCCGAAGGGGCGCTTGTCCCCATTGGCTAACTTATGCCCCCAATCCAAACCGAATTGGGGATATGATGCAAACCACTGTTGTGCCCAAGGAGGTTATCCATCATGAACGAGTCGTATCGCCTGGGCGAGCAATCGATCATTGCCTATCTTCAGCGACTTGCGAACGGGGTCTCGACCGCCGAGCTCGATGTTGCCGCGCTGCCCACGGAGCTGTGCGCCATCGGCGAGCAGCTACAGAAGAAATTTGCCATCCTGCAGCAAGAACGCGAGCTGCTTGAGCGCGGCGCCTATATCGATTCGCTCACCAATCTTGGCAACCGTGCTGGACTCCACCGTTATGCCGAGCTGCTTTGGCACAAAGGCACCCCCTTCACCTGCGCTTATATCGATATCGATCGCCTTAAGCATTGCAACGATACGTTTGGCCACACCGAGGGCAATCGCTACATCCTGAGCATCTGCCGTGCACTCACCGAGACAATGGAACCCAATGACCTGCTGTTCCGTATCGGTGGAGACGAATTTGTACTCGTATCCCCCACGACAGATGAAGCCGAACTCGAGCAGCGCCTGGAGCGGACGCGCACCGACCTTATCGAGGCAACATCGGGCGGCAAAGCGCCCATGATCGCTAGCTTTAGCTTTGGCTGCTCGCGCGTCGACCCACTCGCTGGCGATACGCGTCGCCAGATGACCATGGACGCCGACCGCAAAATGTATCGCTACAAGCTCATGCACCGTGTGCAGCAGCCGAAGGAAAACGACGCATCCATGCGCCCGATCGCCGATCAGCCTCCCTGCAACGACCGGGTGTTCCAAGCGATCTCCATGAGCTCCGAGACGCGCTATCCGTTTATCCTTAACCTCGATACCGGCGAATCGCAATGGTCGATTAATGCCGTGCGCGATTTTGACCTGCCCTCCCAGCATCCCTATAACTCGCTCGATATGTGGCTCGCCCGCGTTCACCCCGAGGACCGCGACAACGTGCGCAGCGAGCTCGATATGGTGGTAAACGGCGCGTGGCACTTCCATTACATGCAGTATCGCGTCATGAATACCGCTGGTAAATATGCGCTGTGCGAGTGTACGGGCTACCGCTTGGATAGCACCGAAACCGAGCCCAACATGTATGTGGGCATTATCATCAACCGAAGCTTGGCGGATACGACCGATTCCGTGACCGGCCTGGGCGATATCCACGCCCTGGTCAACGCCATTGGCGAAATGCGTCGCGTGGCGCGCAAGGCAGGCCTGGTCGCCATCAAAATCGACGACATCGCCAAGGTCAATGCCCGCTTTGGCTTTGATGCGGGCGACCGCGTTTTGGCAGAAAGTGCCGCCTGCCTCATGGACTGTTCGCGCGGCAAGGGCCGTCTGTTCCGCTCGACCGGACCGATGTTCGTGGCGCTTTTCGATGACCTTGATCCCGAAGAGACCGACGCGATCGCAGAAGAAATCGAGCGGTTCTTGGGGTCGCCCGTACTCTTTGGCTCATTTGAATATCAGCCGCCCATTCGTGTGGCCACACTTCATCTAGATGCCGTCGACCGACAGCCCGTTTCCATTTTGAACGAGCTCAAAGCGCTGCTTAAAGAGGCGCCGCAAGTACCGGGCACCAAGCTGGACTAGCGTCGTGGGGCGCATGATGGCTAATTTCCGATCTCAACCGAACACATTGAGCAAATAGGTCGTACCCGCAGTTAGCCGAACGCCCCCGCAGTCCCTCCCGGGGCCCGGGGGCACCGTTTTCGATACTCTTGGTTTCCTTCACCCGATGCAAATAAGTGCTCAACAACATAAAACCTATCCCCCGCCACGGATATGCCCTCGAGTAAATCTGTTAAGCCAACCCTATCAAATTCTTTTGACAATTGGCTGTATTGGTCCATTTTGTCGTCCATCCCGCTTCCGCTGGCTATCGCCTCATAAACACAAACCTAACGAGCCGCACGAACGACAAAGAGGCCAAGCTGAACAGAAGTAGAACCAAAACTTCAAAAACACTGGTATTCCAATCGCGCACCCAGCCCTCTACCGCCCACAAGAAAAACAGCAGCCCCATCCATAACGTCACAGAAGAAATCAACTTTGCGTAAGGGCGTATATCAATCCCGCTCTCCCTTTTTGTGACATCATATCCAGCAATTGAGCTGAGCCATCTTCCTCTTCTGTATTGGATTGAAAGAAGAATCAGGGCAATCGAAGTTATCAAGCAGACAGCATCCTCTGTTTCCATAGAACTTCCTTTGCTTTCCGTCCTAGCTGCGCGTTCACAATCGAATCAAACCAAGTGTGAATTACTCGATAGCAACCGCCTTAGTATTAATCATAGCCTCCGCAGCAGCCCGCCTTCCAAGACCTCAAAGCTCGCCATCGAGGGCGACCCGCCCAGACCCCTTACAATCTGCTCGCACGAGGCCCCGCACTCCAACATCCTCTGGACCGTATCCCGCACGTACCTGGTGGGCGAGCCTGCCGTGGGCCCTCGGGGCCGGCATCGCGCCCCACGCCATCCGCCCGCTCGTGCGATAATCCTCTGCAGAAGTCACCAACAGCAGAGGGAGTTTGTGATGAAGGTTCTTTTGGTCAATGGCAGTCCCAAGGCAAACGGCAACACCGCCCGCGCACTCGCCGAGGTCGCCGAGCAGCTCAATGCCGAAGGCATTGATACCGAGATGTTTCAGCTGGGCGCCAAGCCCATTCGCGATTGCATCGGTTGCGGCCAGTGTGGCAAACTTGGCGGTCGCTGCACCTTTGACGATGACGTGGTGAACGAGCTCATCGCTGCCGCCGAGCAGGCCGACGGTTTTGTCTTTGGCTCGCCCGTCTACTACGCGCACCCCAGCGGCCGCATCCTTTCGGCCCTCGATCGCGCCTTCTATGCAGGCGGGCATGCCTTTGAGCACAAACCCGGCGCCGCAGTCGCCGTCGCCCGTCGCGGCGGCACGTCGACCACCTTCGATGTGCTCAACAAGTACTTCACCATCAACCAGATGCCCGTGGTAGCGTCCACCTACTGGAACAACGTCTTTGGCGCCATGCCGGGCGAGGCCGCCCAAGACGCCGAGGGCCTTGCCACCATGCGCAATATCGGCAAAAACATGGCCTGGCTGCTGCGTTGCATCGAGGCGGGAAAGGCCGCCGGCATCGAAGCCCCCCAGGCCGATCGCGCGCGCACCAACTTTATTCGATAAGTCCAGCGGTGGTCACCTCGATGCTCTATCAATGTCAGCGAAAAGCCAGCTGATGAGGAAAGGTGCCTTGAAAGAGGAGGGCGCTGGGCTTTTGCCCGCGCCCGACGATTGAAAGGCAGATTGCCCATCAGATGGCTTTGCAGCGTCGATGTGACCGCCGTTCGTTAGAACGGCGGAACAAATACATGAACGTGCAGATCTTCGGTACCAAAAAGTCCTTCGACACCAAGAAGGCCCAGCGTTATTTTAAGGAGCGCCGCATTAAGGTGCAGTTTATCGACCTTAAGGAAAAGGAGATGAGCAAGGGCGAGCTCACAAGCGTGATGCAGGCGGTCGGCGGCATCGACAAGCTGCTCAACCCCAGGGCCAAGGACGAGGAGACGCTCGCGCTCATCCAGCACCTCACCCCCAGTCAGCGCTTCGATAAACTGCTCGAGAATCAGCAGGTTCTAGCCGAGCCCATCGTGCGCAACGGCAAAAAGGCCACCGTCGGTTATTGCCCCGATGTATGGGGAGCCTGGGAGTAGCCTGTGTTATTTGCCAGCGCGTGGGTATAAGAGCAGGCGTTTGGCATAAGATTCAACTGTAAGCCATGTCTAACAAAGGAGGGCACATGCCCAACAAACCCGTGAAGATCATCATGCTTACCGGATACCTCGGTGCCGGCAAGACCACGTTGCTCAACCACATCCTCGCTAACGACGGCGGCATCCGCGCCGCCGTAATCGTCAACGATATCGGCGAGATCAACGTCGACGCCAGCCTCATCGCCGACGGCGGCCTTTCCGAGACCGACGACCTCATCCCGCTCACCAACGGCTGCATCTGCTGCACGCTTTCGGACGACCTGGCCAACCAGCTGCAGGGCATCGCCGATTCGGGCAACTTCGACTACATCATCATCGAGGCCTCGGGTATTTGCGAGCCCATCCCCATCGCCTACACCATCTCGAGCTTCTGCGACGAGGCCAAGGTGGGCGGCGAGCCCAAGCTCGCGCTCGACAACATCGTGGCCGTGGTCGACTGCGCCCGCATGTACGACGAGTTCAACGGCGGTCGCGACCTGCTCGCCGAGGATATCGATGAGGACGACATCGAGAGCCTGCTTATTCAGCAGATCGAGTTTTGCTCCACGCTGATCCTCAACAAGACCGATACCGTCACGCCTGAGCAGATCGCCGAGCTCAAGGCCATCGTGCGCAGCCTGCAGAAGGACGCCGTGATTGTCGAGGCCCAAAACGGCGAGGTCCCCATGGAGGAGCTGCTCGACACCGACCGCTTCGACTTTATGCGCGCCTACAACTCCGCCGCCTGGATCGAGGCCATGGAGCATCCCGAGGAGCACGACGACCCCGAGGTGCTCGAGTACGACATCGAGACCTTTGTGTACTCCCGCCGCAAGCCGTTTGACCTGCAGAAGTTCACCGATTTTGTTGAGCAGGAGTGGCCCGACGAGGTCATTCGCGTCAAGGGCCCGCTGTGGCAGACCGGCGATCCGGACATGTGCTACATGTTTGAGCAGGCCGGCCACCAGATGCGTCTGATGGAGAACGGTCTGTTTGTCGACTCTGCGCCCGAGGGCGAGAAGCAGAAGATTATCGACGAGAACCCCGAGATCATGCAGATTTGGGACGACGAGACGGGCGATCGCATGACGAGCCTGTGCGTCATCGGCCGTCACATGGACAAGGATGCGCTCATCGCCGCCCTCGATGCCTGCCTGACCGACTGGCACCGCGCCTAGGTTTATCGAAGCGGGCATTTTCCGCCCACGTAACCGCCAAACCACCACGAAGGTGCCCTTCGTGGTGGTTTTTCGTTCTGAGCCAAGGAGATTCATGTTCAATATCGTGCTGTATGCGCCCGAGATTCCGGCCAATACGGGCAATATCGGCCGTACCTGCGTGGTTACCGGTGCCCGTCTGCATCTGGTGGAGCCGCTGGGCTTTTCGCTCGATGACAAGACGGTACGTCGCGCCGGCCTGGGCTACTGGCAAAACTTGGACGTGACCACCTATGCCGGCTGGGAGGATTTCCTTGCGCGCAACGGCCTCTCCCCCGCCGACGAGCGCCTGCATCTGCTGACCAAAAAGGCGCGCCGAACCTATGCGCAAAGTACCTACCGAGACGGTGACTATTTGGTCTTTGGCAGCGAGAGCTCGGGCATTCCCGAGGAGCTGCTCGCTGTGGCGCCCACGCGCTGCGAGCGCATCCCCATGCTGCGCGATTGTGACTCACTCGACAACGCCGAGGCCTGGGAAGCCCACGAGGAATCGCTCGGGCATACTGAGGACGGCCATGAGGCCATCCTTCGGCAGGATATCTGCGGCAATTTCGTCAATCCGGACGACTACCGCATCAGCGCACTCAACCTCTCCAACAGCGCCGCCATCGTCCTCTACGAGGCCCTGCGCCAGACAGGCTTTCCGGGAATGTGACAAAGGGACTGTCCCTTTGTCACATTCGGTTATAGGTAGCGACCGGTAATGCTTGCGGAGCAGGCTGCGATGTCGCCCGGCGTGCCGGCGCAGACGACTCGCCCGCCCGCATCGCCACCGCCCGGGCCCATGTCGATCACATAATCGGCGTTACGGATGAGGTCGAGGTCGTGCTCGATCACGATAACCGTGGCGCCCTTGGCAACGAGGCCATCAAACACGCTCAGCAGCACCTGAACATCGAGCGGATGCAGGCCGATCGTGGGTTCGTCGAACACGAATACGGCATCGTCCTGCACGCGGCCCATCTCGCTCGCAAGTTTAAGTCTCTGCGCCTCGCCGCCCGAGAGCGCCGGCGTGGGCTCGCCGAGCGTCAGGTAGCCCAGCCCCAGGTCGTGCAAGGTCTGCAGGCGCGCCTGAACTTTCTTGAGCCCCACCGTGGCGTCGAGTGCCTCGTCCACGCTCATATCCATAAGTTGCGGCAACGTGAGCAGGCTGCCGTCCTTGCCCTCGCGATGGATATGCGAGACGGCATCCGCATAACGCGAGCCACGACATGCAGGACAGACAATCTCGACATCGGGCAAAAACTGCACGTCAAGCGATATCGAGCCCGTGCCATCGCACGTGGGGCATCGCAAGGCACCGGTGTTGTAGCTAAAGGCACCCGCCTTATACCCCGCCGCCTTGGCCTCGGGCGTACGGGCGAAGGCGCGGCGCAGCTCATCATGGATGTCGGCATAGGTCGCTACCGTCGAGCGCACGTTGGCGCCAATGGGCGTGGCGTCAATCAGGTTGGCGCGCGCGATGCCCTCGGCATCGACCCAACGCACGTGCCTCGGCAGGCGCTCGCCGGCCGCTTGCGCCTTGAGCGCCGGGATGAGCGTCTCGAGCACCAGTGTCGTCTTGCCCGAACCCGAAACACCCGTCACCGCGACAAGGCGGCCGCGCGGGATATCGACTTCGAGTGGTTTGACGGTATGGATGGCATCGGTCGCCATGCGGATATGGCCTAGGTCGAACATTTCGTCGTCAGCCACCTGCGGGCGCAAGCGCTTGGGGTCCGAGCGCAAGAACGGCGCGATGCGGCTGTCCCTCGCGTGTTCGACCTCGTCTACCGTACCGGCGGCGATTACATGACCGCCGCCTGCTCCGGCAACGGGGCCCATCTCGACGAGATAGTCGGCTTCCGCCAGTACGCGCGTGTCGTGGTCAACAACAACCACGGTGTTGCCGTCATCCACCAGATCGCGCATCACGCCCACCAGGCCATCGACATTGGCAGGATGCAAGCCGATCGAAGGCTCGTCCAGCACATACAGCACGCCCGTCGATCGGTTGCGCACCACGCGGGCAAGCTGCACGCGCTGGCGCTCACCCGTGGAAAGCGTAGCACCGGCGCGGTCGAGCGAAAGATAATCGAGGCCCAGGTCGATCAGGCGACAGGCCGTGCTCAAAAACGAATCGCAGATGTCCGTCGCCATGGGCCGCATCTCGGTCGGCAAGGATGCGGGCACCCCGCGCACCCACTCAATCGCCTCGCCCAGTGTCATGGCCGCTGCCTGTGCCAGATTGATACCGCGCACCTGGGGCTGGCGTGCCGCCTCGGAGAGACGCGTGCCGCCGCAATCGCGGCATGGGCCCTCGCGCAAAAAGCGAGCCACGCGCTTAAGCCCCTTATCGTCCTTAACCTTGGCGAGTGCATTCTCGACGGTATAGACGGCGTTGTAGTAGGTAAAGTCGAGCGGCGTGGCGCCCTCGCCGTTTTTGGGAACGTAGAGAATGTGCTTCTTAACCGCCGGGCCATGGAACACGATGTCGCGCTCTTGAGGTGTGAGCTGGTTAAACGGCACGTCGGTGCGCACGCCCATCTCGCCAGCCACCTGTTTCATCAGATCCCACATGAGCGTGCCCCAGGGAAGCACCGCGCCCTCGTCGATGGTCTTTGACTCGTCGGGCACCAGGCTCGCCTCGTCCACTTCGCGCATGACGCCGGTACCGCCGCAGGTAGGGCACGCGCCGCCACTGTTAAAGGCAAGGTCCTCGGCACCCGGTGCATAGAACTCGCGCCCGCATGCGGGGCATGTGAGCGACAGGCCCGCGGCCACGTTAAGGCTCGGCTCCACGCGCGCCCCGCAATGCGGGCAGACGTGATGGGCGCAGCGGCTAAAGAGCAGACGCAGGCTATTGTTGAGCTCGGTCATGGTGCCAAAAGTGGAACGCACGCCCGGCACGCTGGGGCGCTGATGCAATGCGAGCGCCGCCGGCACGTGCAGCACCTCGTCCACTTGGGCGTGCTCGGCCTGCGTCAGACGACGGCGGGTATAGGTGCTGAGCGCCTCCAGGTAACGGCGCGAGCCCTCGGCATACAGAACCCCCAACGCCAGCGAGCTCTTGCCCGAACCCGACACACCGGCAATGCCCACGAGCCTTCCCAACGGAATGTCGATATCGATGTCCTTGAGGTTATGGACACGTGCACCGCGCACCTCGATAGCACTTGGTTGTTGCAACACCGTCATCGCTTCCCTTCCTGTTGATCGAATGTGACAAAGGGACAGTCCCTTTGTCACATTACTCGTGCCATAAAACACGATCTCGAATGTACTCGCCCAGCATGGGCACGGTAAACCGGACGAGGCCGTATCCGGCAGCCTCGATGACGCGCTCGCGAATCAGGCTTGCGCGATATTTACTCGCCCAGCTCTGGGTGCGATCGCAGCGCTCAATGATATCCGCCATGCGCGTCGGCTTACCCTCGTCAGCAGCCATGGCCTCGATAAAAAGACGCTGTGGACTGCGCAACCCATAATACAAGGGAGCGTCCACTGCTTCATAGAACTCGGAGACGGCATCGGCGTAGCCAGCCTCGACATCGCGCTCTTCAATGACCCGCGAGTCACGCCGGACAGCAGCCCGCCACATGTAATATCCCACCAGCTGGACCATATAGGGATGCCCCATGCTCTTGTGTGCTGCAAGGTCCGCCGTCTCCGCATCAACGCAAAGACCAGCGCCTTTGACCGTCTCGATATATGAATCGCGCACTTTGGGCAAAGAAATCGCCCCCAGCGTACGCTGCTGGGCGCGGCGCAAAAACGTTACGCTCGGCTCTTCGAGCAAGTCATCAACCATACTGGGCAAGCCGGCAAAAACCAGCGCAAGACCGCGCTGGTCGCTATCGAGCAAGCCCGTGACATCCTGATCTCCGAGCACTTGCTGATAGAGAACGGCAAGAGCCGCCAGCTCCTCGATAGACGCAGACTGCGCCTCGTCAATCGCAAACAGTATGCCCTTGCCTAGACCGAGCTTCTTGAGGCGCTCGTTGACCAGCCCTCGTAACGTCTCGCTCTTTGCTCGCGCCGCCTCGTCCGACATCCGGCCAAACGACGGCCCGAACTCCAATGACGTCACAACGGGTTTATTCGAGCGAAGCGCGTCGGCTAAGCGGTCGCATAAGCCAAGCGAAGCGGAATCGGAGATAACCGCCCATCCGCGCTCGCTGGCTAGACGTTGCAGCTCTCGCAGGAGAACCGTTTTGCCGCAGCCGCGGTTTCCCGTAATGAGCATGAGCCTACCCGGCGCTCCGGCGCCGTTATCGAGCCCTTCCTCGAAATCTTCGATGACCGACTCGCGGCCGATGAGTATCGGGGGCCGCTTGCCAGCCGTGGGCTTAAAAGGATTTGGATTCATGTCGGCCTCCTCGGATTGGCAAACCCTGCCTATAGTTATACCAACTTATACCGAGTTATACCAACAGCAGGTGACAAAGGAACTGCCCCTTTGTCACATGTGGCCGAAAAACTCGGCGTCTGCTGCTCGCCAGGGGCGGAAGGTAGAGGAATCGACCTTTACGTGCGCCGCGGCGGGTACGTCGTACCATTTGACCGTGTAGCCGGCGCCGTGAGAGCAAAAGACCGAGTCGGGCGTGTTGGGCAGATCGGCCTCGGGCTCATAGGCGGCCGTCTCGATTACGCGTTCGGCATCATGGCAAGCCGCATAACCGGCGAACTCCAGGTACAGATGACCGCGACCGCTCGTGTAGGCAGCCACCTCCAGCGCGTAATCCTGCACCTCGGATGCCGGCACGCGACCCATAAGCTTCGCCCGGTCTCCCGCCATCGTCGGCGGCTCGTACTCGGCACCCATGCGCGTGGCATCCGAGAGCGCCCGGCCCACGCACTCCCCCGGCACCTCGAGCTCAAAGTGGTACCACGGCTCCAACAGAACCGCCGCGCCGGCCTCACGCGCCTGCATCAAACCCTGACGAATCGCGCGGTACGTGGCCTGGCGAAAATCGCCACCCTCGGTGTGTTTGGCATGTGCGCGGCCGCCCGTAAGCGTAATGCGCACATCGGTGATGGGCGAGCCGGTCAGCACGCCCAGGTGATCGCGCTCCATGGCGTTGGTGAGTGCCAAACGCTGCCAGTTAAGATCGAGCTCGTCGGTCGAGGTCACGGTGCCAAACTGCACGCCCGAACCCGCTGGCAACGGCTCCAGGCGCAAATGCACCTCGGCATAGTGGCGCAGCGGCTCAAAGTGGCCCACGCCCTCGACCGGCTGCGAAATAGTCTCCTTATAGAGAATGCCACCAGGCTCAAACGAAACCGAAAGGCCAAAGCGATCGGCCAACACCAGCTGCACGACCTCGAGTTGCACAGCGCCCATCAACTGCAAATGAATCTGCTCAAGATGCGTATTCCAGCTTACGCCGAGCATAGGATCTTCGTCCGCCAACTCAGTCAGTGCTTTGAACACCGCTGGACATCGTGTTCGCCCGGAAGCACCGTATAGGTGAGGACCGGAGCGATGACGGGCGCATCGCCCGCGGGTTCCGCGCCCAGGGCGTCCCCTGGGCGAACGTGCGCAAGACCCGTCACGGCGCAAATACCGCCAGCAGCAACTTCTTGGGCAAGCTCATACTTCTCGCCGTTATAGATGCGTACCTGATCGACCTTCTGTTCCCACGCCTCGGCGCCGGAACGTCCGCCAATCATCTGTTTGGCATGCAGTGTGCCGCCGGTCACTTTAACCCAAGCCAAGCGCTCGCCGCGAACACCTTGGCTGACACGATAGACGCGCGCGGCAAACTCCGGGAGCCATGCCTGTTCGCGCATCAGCGCACATATGCCGTCCAGCAACTCGTCCACGCCTTGATCCTTGAGCGCCGAGCCGGTAAAGCAGGGAAACAACTTTCGCTCCGCGACCAACCGCGAAAGCGTGGCAGTCGAAAGCTCCCCTGCGTCGAGAAACTCCTCGAGCGCCGCCTCGTCCAACGCAGCAGCGTCCTCCTGAACGGCGCCGCCCGCCAGCAGTTCGTTGGCATCCAGGCAGCCCTCGGAAAGACGCTGCCCAAGCTGTGCCAGCAAAACATCGCGGCCGGGATTCTCCAAATCGATTTTGTTGATATAGATGAACGTCGGAATGTCATAGCGCGCAAGCAGGCGCCACAGGGTCTCGGTGTGCCCCTGCACGCCATCGTTGGCGCCTACCACCAGAATCGCGTAGTCCAGGGCACGCAGCGTGCGCTCCGCCTCGGCAGAAAAATCGACATGGCCGGGAGCGTCCACGAGCATAACGTGGGTGTCGCCATGGTCGAGCACAGCCTGCGACGAGAAGATCGTAATGCCGCGCTCGCGCTCGATCTCGTTCGTATCCAGATGCGAGTCGCCGTCGTCAACGCGGCCGCGCTTGCGAATGCGGCCCGCATTGAACAGCATGGACTCGGCCAGCGTGGTCTTGCCGGCATCGACATGCGCCAAGATTCCAACGACCGCTTGCTTCGTCATGGCTCTCCTCTTATTGCAAGCCCATCGCACGCGGCAACGGGCATCCTCGTTCCACACTGGATGATACAATTTACGGGCCGGCGGGCGAAGCGAGCCCTATCCCCCGACCGAGCTCATCGCCCTGCGTTGCCGCGCGGCGATTTTCGTAGGTTCGCGCCTTGCGAAAGCCGGCTTGCAAATCAGCGCAGCGAACGAAAATGGCCCCGGGTGGGACCATTTTCGTTCGCGCGAATTGTTGACACGCGCCCCTGCTCTTACGCCTCGCGCAGCCAGTCGAACGCAACACGCGGCGTGCCGTCCGAAACATACACGACGCCGGCGCGCTCGAACCCCGCTTTCATGCTCGCGCCCTGCATAGGCAGGTTGTCCGCGTGCGTGTCGATACGTAGGTGGTTGGCGCGCTCCTTGGCAAAGGCAAACATCGCAGCCGCGATACCGTGCACGGTGCCGTCGGATGCCACACGGTGCAGCACGGCGTACGGAGTGTCGCTACGCCATTGACCGTCCTCAATTACGTCATAGCACTCGTCCGGGCCCGGTAAAAAGGCAAACGTCGCCACCACGCGGCCGTCGACTTCGCACACATAGCTGCCACCGGCGGCGATATCGGCAGCCAGCTGCTCGGCAGAAGGCGTGCCCTCGGGCCACTGTGTGGCGTTGCCATGCGCGCGCATAAAGGCGCGGGCGGCGTCATAGATAGCCATGACGGCGGGAATGTCGGTCTCGAGGGTTTTTCTGATCATCACGCGGCGACCTCACGTTTATTGGTATCACTTTGATTGAGCAATGATACCAACGTTTGGAGAGGGGCGCGATGCAGATGGGAAGCAAAAAGCGAGCCGCTTGGTCAAAGGCCAAAAGCGAGTTTTTGGGCGCTGCCACCGGCGGCGATATGAGCGACCTGTTTGCGCGCGAGGACGAGCGCCGCGACGCCCTAGATGCCGAGCGCGATGAGGCCTGGCGATACAAGTCGTGCGAACGCAAAAACCGTTATGACACACGCGCCGAGGCCGAGGCCGTTATGGCCGACTGCGAAAACCGCGGGCGGCGCGGTTTGGCCTGCTACAAATGCGAATACTGCGGCGGATGGCACCTGACATCGCACCCTCGGAAATAAGCTCCGCATCGGCGCGACGCTCACGCAGCGCTGCCCATCGCGCGTAGGCTACGGGCGCGGCGGCACCAAAACATCGTAACGAACGGCCTTGCCCGCAAGTTGATAGCTCGGCTTAACGCCGGCAAGCAGCGGCCCCTTCATCGGCCGCTTGATAACAACCTTGCGCGGGCGCGGCGCAAGGGCAGCCTCGACCAGCGCCTCCTCATCGGCACACGGCTGTTCCAAATGGTGCAAGAGCTGGAACTTCTTTTTAACCGCCGCACTCTTGGTGCGCTCGGGAAACATGGGGTCCAGATACACCACATCGGGAGCCGCGAGCTCACCGCGCTCGACCAGCTCAGCCGTATGGCGAAGGCCGGCAATGCTGTCCTCGCCCGCATGTAAGCGCATGCGCGCCACGGCAGCCGCAAGCGCCGGATCATCCGCCGCGCGGTCCAAGGCATCCTGCAACAGCGCCGCGATCACGCAATCCTGTTCATACAGATCGACGGTAAAGCCCGCGGCCGCCAACAACAGCGAGTCCTCGCCAAAGCCTGCCGTGGCATCTATCGCCCATGGTTGCTCGATGCCTTTTGTGCGCGCAGCCTTTACCAGCAACTCTTGTTGCAGACGGCCCTGTTTAAGCCGTGGAAGCATGCGGCCAAAATCGGCACGCAACTCCATCGTGCCGTCGGTGAGCGTAAGGCCCTCGGACGTCCGCACGAGCTCGAGCCCTGCCGCCCGAGCAACAGAAAAGGGATCGGCGACACCCATGGACACTCCTTAACAAGCAAAACGAATACGTGAGCGCCGTTTATATCGGCACCCAACCGTCCGCTATTGTCCCACATGCGACATGGCCCACAGCATCCCAATGCAAAGCACCGCCATCAATCCCGTGCACACGGCAGCGATCACAGAATCACCCATGCGCCTTCCCAACGACCGCGGCTCACGCACTTGCCCTGCTCCGTACATCATGGCTCCTCCTTGAGACCAGCTCCTTGTTACGGCCTCATCATCTCAGTGCCGCACATGAGCTGCCATCGATTTGGCTTACGTCCAGCTTTCCTTTTTGAAAGGTTGGGTTGGGCTGCGCGGGCTCAAGGCGCTTTCAGGCGCATGCATCGCCGCGTTGAACTACAATGTGCTTCACCATATGTGCAGCACATGAGGTGCGCCAGGTTGGCGTACTCGTATCGAAAGGACCAGCCATGAGCTCCGCTCGCAAGACTCTCAAAATCCTTGCCCTCGTCTACTTTGTTTTGGGCATCGCCAGCCTCGTCATCGCCGGCGTCGGTATCGCCAGTGGCAACCTCGATTCCACGTACGGGTCAAACGCCATGCTCGCCGCGGTCGTGCTGGTCGCCAAGGGCGTTGTCGATCTTGCCGCAGGTGTTGCAGGCATCAAGGGTGCCAACAAGCCTTCGCAGGTGGATGGCGCGTTTAAGCTCGGCATCGTTGCCGCAATCGCCACGATTGCGCAGGCCGTGCTCACGCTTCCCGCGCTCGGCGGCAGCTCCGTCAATATCGTCTCCTTTGTCATCGTGGTGTACGACCTGTTCTTTGTTCAGCAGGCACACGCCGTTAAGGCCGAGAACAAGGACCGCCTGTAAGCGCTCGTTTCTCATAACCTCTGAAGCCAAGCAACTAAAAAGGGCCGATCGCGCAGCAACGCGGTCGGCCCTTTACGTTTGCCCAGATAAAACCTACCAAAATAAACCTGTCCCTTTTTGGTAGGTTAGTGGCGGTACTCGGCGATGATGAAGTCGATGTCGGTTTGAAGGGTGTCCAGGTTTGCCAGGCGCTCTTTATCGGCAGGGCGCGTGCGGTAGTAGTACGGCGTCATTTGGAACACCGCCTCGATGTCAGCCTGGGTCTGGAGCGTAATGTTCGCAAACACCCGCTGCGTTCCGACCAACTCGAGTTCAGTGGTCTTCGGCAGCTTCTCGTCATTGAGATATGGCGTGTCGTAGAGCACCTCTTTGAGGCCAAACAGATGCCGAGCACCCGGCACCACGGTATAGAGCGAGCCCTCTGGCGCCAGCACGCGGGCAAATTCGCGCTCGTTAAAGGGGGCAAAGAGCTCGGTCACCATATCGAAGGCGCCATCGGCCACGGGGATAGCCTTCATGTTGGCCACGAAGTAGGTCGCATCGCCGCGCTTGGCGGCCAGGCGCACCATCTCTTTGCCCAGGTCGAAACCGTAAGCATCTACGCCCGGCACCGCACCCATGGCGCTGGTGTAGTAGCCCTCGCCACAGCAAATATCGAGCAGCGTCATGGGGCAGTTCGTAGACGCGGCACGTCCAGACACCCGCTCGCGCACCAGCTCGACCATCGCATCGCGCAACGGCGCGTAGTATCCACGGTTCAGAAAGTCACGACGGCTGCGCGCCTGCGACTTGGGATCACCCATGGAGTCGCCGCTCTTGGACGAGCGCAGCAGATAGAGATAGCCCTCGCGCGCACGGTCAAATCGGTGTCCGCCCGCGCATGCAGCACCGCGCTCGTCGTCCACCAACGGTTCATGGCAAACGGGACACAACAACATGGCAACTCCTTAGCGCGAACAACACAACGCCCACCATTGTCGCACGCCTTCCCCACCTAGTCATAGAAGAGACAAGGAGTGTCCCCAGCTGCCGGCAGAAAAGGAACGTCCCTAAGTGCCGGCTGGCTGCATTAGGAGTATCATCGTCTGCGCAAATAAGCACGAAAGAGCATATTAGAGATTGAGAGCGTATGGCAGACACCGCATCTAAGCACATTGACATGACTACCGGCTCGCTGTGGCGCAATATTCCCCTGTTCGCCTTCCCCGTAGCCGCCACGAGCATCTTGGAGCAGCTGTCGAACCTCATCGCCACGGTCATCATCGGTAACTTCTCGGGCGACCAGGGAACCCTCGCCATGGCGGCGGTCGGCTCCAATGTTCCGCTTACCAGTCTTATGCTCAACCTTTTTATTGGCATGTCGCTTGGCTCCAACGTGGTCATCGCCAACGCTATCGGCCGCAACGATCAGAACATGGTCAAACGCGCCGTCCATACCTCGATTTTAATGGCGCTCGTGGGCTTTGTCGTCATCGCACTGGGCGAGATCTTTGCCGAGCCCATGCTCGCTGCGCTCAACGTGCCTGCCGAGACCATGCCGCTCGCTTCGCTCTACCTGCGCGTCTTTTTGCTCAGCATGCCCTCGATCTTACTCTACAACTTTGAGGCCGCGATCTTCCGCTCCGTCGGCATCACCCGCATGCCGCTGCAGGCACTTGCCGTGTCCACCGTCCTCAACATTGGCCTGGACCTCATCTTTGTCCCCGTACTCCACTGGGGCGTCGCGGGCGTCGCCATCGCTACCGCCATCGCCTACACCGTCAGCGCCGCTACGCTCTTTATCCGCCTGCTCAAGACCGACTCCGTCGTCCGCGTCACCCCACGCGACTTAGGCTTAGACCCCGTCGCCCTCAAGCGCATCGTCAAGATCGGCCTGCCCGCCGGCATCCAAAGCGCTGTCTTTGCCGTCGCCAACATCATCATCCAGTCCGCCATCAACAGCTTGGGCACCGAGGTCATGGCGGCATCGAGCGCTGCCATGAGCCTGGAGTACGTGTGCTACAACCTGCTCAACAGCTTTAGCCAGGCCTGCACCACCTTTGTGGGACAAAACCACGGTGCCCGCCAAATCGACCGCTGCACCAAGACGCTCAAGGTCTGCCTGGTCGAAGGCGGTATCGTCGCGCTCACCACCATCGTCATCATCGTAGGCTTGGGACGCGAAATCCTGGCGCTGTTCAACAGCGACCCCAACATCGTCTCGATCGGCTATATCCGCGTGTGCTCGATCTTCCCTGCCTACGCCTTTAGCATGTTCTACGAAAACATGTCCGGCTACCTGCGCGGCTTTGGCATCTCGCTCATGCCCGCCCTCATCACCATGATCTGCGTCTGCGGCATCCGCTTCTATTGGGTATTCTGCGTGTTCCCGCACTTCCGCACCTTTGCGAACATCATGATGGTCTACCCCATCAGCCTGGGCACCACAGCATTCTTTATGGTCGTGGCGGTGCTACTTTGCCACCCGGCACGCACCTACCGTCTAGCACAAGCCAAAGCGACAGCCCGCTAATCGCCACGCTCAACGTCACGCCAGTCATTAATTGACAATATGCGAGCTCATATAGTCGATAAAGTGCCTCGTGGCGATAGGCATGGTGTCCCAGCTGCGCCAGGCCGCCACTACGTCGCGCGAGGGGGCATGCACGATGGGACGTACGCGAATATCGGCCTGCATGCCCTCGACGGTACGGCGATACAGCATGCTCACGCCTAGGCCCTCCTCCACCATCGCCATGATGGTGTAGTCGTCGGTCACCTCGCTCGTCACGTGCGGCGACAGCCCATGCGCCGCGAATGCATCGAGCACCAGGCTCTGTTCGCCCTCATCCAGCAGCACAAACGGCTCGGACGCCAGGTCGGCGAGCGTCACCTTTTCCTTTGCCGTCAGCGGATGCGCGGTCGGCAGCAGCGCCACCAACTCGTCGTGATAGACCACGCGCTTCTCGAGTCCAGCGGTAAATCCGCGCGCCGTAAAGCAAAAGTCAACCACGCCATCGTGCACCCACTGAGCGTTGCGCGTGTAATCGCCCTGCTTGAGGGTGAAGTGCACGCCCGGGTGCAGGGCCCCAAAGTCGCGAATCACGCGCGGCAACACGGTACGACTCACGTTGGTAAACGTCGCAATACGAATATCAGTCGAGGAGAGTCCCAGCAACTCCTGGCGCTTGCCCTCGAGCTCAGCCTCGGCAGTTACGATCTGGCGCAGATACGGCAGATACTGTTTGCCGTCGCGCGTAAGCGACACGCCCTGCTTGCCGCGCTCGATAAGCGTGGTACCCAGCTCGCGCTCGAGCGCCTTGACAGCCTGGCTCACCGCACTTTGCGTATAGCCCAGCTCGTCGGCCGCACGTTTCAGGCTGCCGCAATCGACCACCATACATACAATCTGATACCGCGATGCCATCGTGCCTCCACATCGATGTAGCCGTAAAACGTTTTGCCAGGGCTTTTTCTGACAACATTAGTATTTCTTAATCATACTGAAGATACATTCGCTTTACTACATCCACATCTGGGAGCAGAATCCTTTTTGCGAAACCGTTCTGTAACAAAAGGAGTCCCATGGATCGCAAAAAAGCAATCGCGCTCTCGTTTTCCGTTCCCGTCGCATGGGGCTTTTCGTACCCCCTCATGAAGATCGGCATGGACAGCATGAACGCCACGAGCATCGTTGCGCTACGCTGCATCATCGCCTTTGCGGCCTGTCTGCTGCTCTTTCACAAGCACGCGCTGCGCATCAACCGTGACCTGATGGTTCGCTCCGCCATCATCGGCGCCATCATGGCAACCGAGCTCACCTGCATGTGCCTGGGTTCCAGCCTCACCTCCGCCTCAACCGCCGGCTTTTTGCAGAGCCTGACGGTCGTAATCGTGCCGTTTGCCAACGCCGCCCTGCTGCGCCGCGCCCCCGAGCGCAAAGTTCTCGTCGGCACCGCCATCGTCACCTGTGGCATGCTGCTGCTCTCGGGCGCCGACTTCACCAGCCTGAACCCGGGCGCGCTCATCATGTTGCTCTCAGCCTTTATCTATGCCAGCCACATTATCGTAGCCAAGCGCTTTGTCGAAGAAGTCGACCCGCTGGCCCTGGGCGTTTGGCAGCTTGGCTTCGGCGGCTTATTCTCGGGTATCGCCGCATTCACCTTTGGCGGTTTCACGCTTCCCGGCACGCCGGGCGAGGTCGTGGTCGTCATCGCGCTCGCACTCATCTGCTCTGCCTACGGCTTTATCACCCAGACGCTCGTACAGCCCCACGTGCCCGCCGAGACCACGGGCTTTGCCTTCTCGCTCGAGCCGGTCTGCTCCGCCGTCTTCTCGTTTTTCCTGGTTGGCGAGGTCCTGAGCCCCATCGCCTTCTTTGGCGCCGCCCTCATCCTCACCGGCGTCATGGTGGCAACCGTCGAGCTCCCGCGCCTTCGCTCGCAAGGACACGCTCACATGGCAGGAGCACCCGAGCGCGTCTCGTAGACCCCACTCTTCATACAGCCGCGGCATAAAGGCAACCGGTGCGCCTTTACAATAGATGCCGACATAGCATCTGCCATAAAGGAGTTCCATGGACACCGCAACGCGCGACCGCAACATAGCAGCTTGGTTGGGCGATGCGCCGCAGCCGGTACGTGACACGACGAACCAGCTGCTCGAGCGCATCGCCCTTTTGCGTGCCGAGCAGACCATCTACCCGGCACAAGACGACATCCTCAATGCCCTCGCCTACACGCCGGCAGACCACGTCAAGGTTGTCATCTTGGGTCAAGACCCCTATCACGGACCCAACCAGGCAATGGGGTTGTCGTTCTCGGTCCCCGCGTCGCAAACCAAGTTGCCGCCGAGCCTGCGCAACATCTATAAGGAACTCAACGCCGATCTGGGTTGCCCCATTCCCGCCACGGGAGACCTAACCCCATGGGCACAACAGGGCGTCCTGCTCCTCAACACTACGCTCACCGTGCGTGAGCATGCCGCGAATTCGCACGCCAAACTGGGCTGGAGCACGCTCACCGACTACGTTATCGAACGCTGCTGTCAGCTGCCCCAACCGGTCGTCTTTTTGGCATGGGGCCGCTTTGCCCAGCAAATGGTTGAGGGCAAGCTCGACGCGATCGGCGCGGGCAAGGCAACCGGCAAGTTCTGCCTAGCTTCTACGCACCCCTCGCCGCTTTCGGCCAACCGCGCCACGGCAGAACTCCCCGCCTTTATAGGGTCGCGCCCCTTCTCGGCAGCCAATCGGCTACTCGAACAGCACGGCTCGACCCCCGTCAACTGGACTTGCCTCGGCTAAAAATCAATACATCAAAAACGCGCCCGACGGATTTCCATCGGGCGCGTTTTCTACTCGGGCCAGATAAACTGGGTGCGGCCGGCCTCGCCGCCATCGATCAGCAGGCTCTGCCCGGTCATAAACCGGTTGGTCACGCCCACAAAGTAGATCCACTCGGCGATCTCTTGGGCGGTGGCCCAGCGTTTAAGCGGCGTGAGCTCCATAATCTGGTTCCACAGGTGCTCGTCTTCCATCACGCAACGGTTGAGCGGCGTGATAACGCCGCCCGGGTCCACACTGTTGGCGATGGCCTGCGGTGCTAGGCGGTTTGCAAGGTTCTTGGTGTAGGCGATAACGCCGCCCTTGCTGGCGGCATAGGCGGGAAACTCCGATCCCGTATGTCCGCTCGCCGACCCCACATTGACCACGGATTTGATAGCCGCTGTCGGCTTGGCGGCAAGCCCCTCCCCCACAAAGGCGTAGCGTTCGGTCACGTTGATGGTGCCACACAGGTTGGCGGCAATGTCGTCGGCCGAATCCTGCGTACCGGCAACGTTCACGATTACTTGAGGCTCAAGGTCGCCTGGAAACGAGTCAGGCTCGCGGACATCAACGATCAGATGGCGGTAGCGCTCGTGTTCGATCGCCGCCGGCAGCAGATCAAAGCCCACGACCTCGTGGCCCTCGTCCAAAAAGCGCTGCACGCACGCGGCTCCGATACCGCCCGAAGCGCCCGTGATCAAAACCCGCATGCTTGCTCCTTAGGCGGTTGCGTGACGCTCGAGGTACTCGGCACCCACATTCTCGCGCTCCCAGCCGCGCACGACCTTGTAGCCCACGGGGCTCAGGAAGACCTCGCACAGCAGCTCGGCAACAGCGCCGGTCAGCGAGCACATAAGAACCTGCACCCAGGTCCAACCAAAGAACGTGTGGCTCACCACAATGGCAAAGACCAGGTTGTCGACAAACTGGCCAACACCCGTGGACACATAGGAGCGGAAGGCGAAGCTCGCAAAGTTATTCTTTTTGAGCATACGGCCGAGCGACTGGTTGAGCGTGGAGTTAACCACGGCAGAAACGAGCATTGCCAGCGAAGAGCCCAGCACCACGTACCAGGTGCCGCCAATGGTGGCGTTAAGGGCGCTGTTGACCTCGATCATGCCCGTGTCGTAGTAGGCGCCCCACATGCCGGGCGTGAGCGAGCATGCCCAAAAGCACAGGCTCACGGCCAGGTTGACCAGCAGCGCGAGGATAGAGATTTTGATGGATGCCTTGGCGCCAAAGCGCTTGCAGATCATGTCCTGGCACAAAAACGAAACCCAGCTCACCACAAAGCCGCAATCGAGTGCCAGATACGGCAGGGTGATGAGCTCTTTGTTGGCCAGTAGGTTCATCATGATGACGCTCACGAAAAACAGCGAAACCGTTGCCGCGGGAATGCTCCGCAACAGGACCTTGTAGTCCTCCATGACCTTCTTGATCATTGTGTACTCCTTTGGTTTTAGGTTTAACGAGCAGGATATCGGACCCGAACTGCTCGGACGCCCCGGTCTTGAGACGACGGTGGGTATGATAGCCGCTCACACGGCATCAGGCAAGCAAGCGGCGCGGCAGCCCCGCAGGGCCACCGCGCCGATGCGTTAAAAGGCTACGTTGCCAAACTCCGACAGGATAAGGTCGGGGTTGTGGTCGGTTGCCCAATCCACGTTCCACGGGCTCGTGAACAGCAGCAGCTTACCGCCGCGCATGTCCTCGACGCGCAGGGTGTCGCGCGTGAGCGAAAGGCCCGGGATATCGATGGTATCGGGGTCGTTCTGGATCCAGCGAATGTCCGTATAGGGCAGCGGCTGGCGACGGACCTCAACACGGTACTCGGCCTTGAGACGGCGCTCGAGCACCTCAAACTGCAGCACGCCGACCACGCCCACGATGACGCTCTCCATGCCGGCACCCAGCTCGCGGAAGATCTGGATGGCACCCTCCTGGGCAAGCTCCTCCATGCCCTTGACGAACTGCTTGCGCTTGAGCGTGTCGACCTGCGTAATACGAGCGAACATCTCGGGGGCAAACGTCGGGATCTGCGGATACTGCACATGGCGCTTGCCGGAGCACACGGTGTCGCCGATACTAAAGATACCCGGGTCGAACAGGCCCACGATATCGCCCGCGTACGCCTCGTCCACGATGGCGCGGTCATCGGCCATCATCGACGTGCCCGTGGCAAGCTTAAGCTTGCGGTTGCCCTGCACGTGGAAGGCGTCCATGCCGCGCTCGAACTTGCCCGAGCAAATGCGCACAAAGGCGATGCGGTCACGGTGGTTCTTGTCCATGTTGGCCTGAATCTTAAACACAAAGCCGCTAAAGTCATCGCGACAGGGATCGACCGGTTCGCTGGTGAGCGTATCGGTGTAGGCGCGCGGCGTCGGGGCCAGACGCAGGAACTCTTTAAGGAAGGGCTCCACACCAAAGTTGGTGAGTGCCGAGCCAAAGAACGCCGGGCTCAGCTTGCCGCAGGCCACGGCATCCAAGTCGAGCTCGTCGCCGGCGCCATCGAGCAGCTCGATGTCGTCCATCAGGTTCTTATGGTTCTCCTCGCCGATAAGCTCGTCCATGGCGGGGTCGCCCAGCTCGGCCTCGACCTCGGCAACCTTCTTGGTGGCGTTGGCATGGCCGTCGCCCTCAAAGGCGATAACGCGACGGGTCTGGCGATCGAACACGCCGCGGAAGTTGCGACCGCTGCCGATCGGCCAGTTCATGGGATACGTATTGATGCCCAGGACGTTCTCGATCTCTTCCATGAGCTCAAACGGATCGCGAGCCTCGTGGTCGAGCTTGTTCACAAAGGTGAAGATGGGAATATGGCGCAGCGTACAGACCTTAAAGAGCTTTTTGGTCTGGGCCTCGACGCCCTTGGCACCGTCGATGACCATGACCGCGGCGTCGGCAGCCATAAGGGTACGGTAGGTATCCTCCGAGAAGTCCTGGTGGCCGGGGGTATCGAGGATGTTGACGCAGGCGCCGTTATAGGTGAACTGCAGTACCGAGGAGGTAACGGAAATACCGCGCTCCTTCTCGATGTCCATCCAGTCCGAGACGGCATGCTTGGCCGAGCTCTTGCCCTTGACCGAGCCGGCAGTCTGGATGCTGCCGGTATAGAGCAGCAGCTTCTCGGTAAGCGTGGTCTTACCGGCGTCCGGGTGGCTGATGATCGCGAATGTGCGGCGCGACGAGATTTCATCCGACAGGCTTGCCATGCGGATCCTTTCTTGCATTGAGTGCATTACGTCGATGTAACCGCACTATTGTAGCCGCGAAATCCCGCCATAGGGCGCCTATCAGGACAAATACATCAGTCAGAACGTGAACGGCTAGTTATCGAAAGTATTCTGCAGCAGACTGTCTCTATCTGTAACAGCAGAGCTTATTTGCCCCCCTATCTGTTACAGATTGAGACAAACAAACCTGCCCGCCGACACAATCTCAATCTGTAACACCTGACCGCCCAAATTGGGTCTAGCTGTTACAAATCGAGATAAACGGAAAGGCAGGCAGCCAATGTCTCGTTCTGTAACATCTAGCCGCGCAAATCGACTCTTACTGTTATAGATTGAGACAAATAGGCAGGCGGGCAAATAACATCTCAATCTGTAACAGCAGGCGACCCAAAACGGGCCCAGGTGTTACAGATTGAGATTGTTTTGGAGCAAGCGCAGTGCCGATGGGCTATTCCACATTTAGCTCTTGCATAACTGTGCATAGTGTATATATACTGTGCTTACCGGTTATATACACGTGTAGCCCAACAGCTAAGGAGCCGCTGTGGACATCATCCTATCCAATTCGAGCGATAAGCCCATCTACGAACAGATATCCTCGCAAGTCAAAGCTCAGATCTTATCGGGTACGCTCGCTGCGGGAGCCAAACTCCCCAGCATCCGTGCACTCGCGAGCGATCTTGGCGTGAGCGTCATCACCACCAAGCGCGCCTACGCCGACCTGGAGCAGCTCGGGTTTATCTGCACCGTGCAGGGCAAGGGCTGCTTTGTCGCCGAGGGCAACCAGGAGCTCTTGCGCGAAAACCAGCTCTGCCATATCGAAGAGCTACTTGCGAAAGCGGCAAGCCAAGCCGAAACTCTGGGCGTCACGCGCGACAAGCTGCACGAGATGCTCGACCTGGTAGCCCCCGAAACCATGCAGTAGCCATCTGCAAGAAAGGCTATACCATGCAAAACTTGCTAGAACTCAAAGGTATCTCACGCCGTGTGAGCGACCGCTTTTCACTACGCGACGTCACGCTCGCTGTGGAGCCCGGCCAGATCGTTGGCTTTGTAGGCGCAAACGGCGCCGGCAAGACAACGACCATTCGCGCCGCGCTCGGGCTTATAAAGCTCGATGCCGGCGAGGTGCACCTGTTTGGGCAGCGCTGTGGCGCCGACGCGCCCGATGAGTCGCAACGCCACCTGCACTCCCGCGTCGGCCTTGTCCTGGACACGTGCCCCTTCCCTTCCACACTCAAGGTGACCGAAGTTGAGGCACTCGTAAGCCCGGCGTACCCCACCTGGAGCCACGACGCCTTCGCCAGCCTCATCGACCGATTTGTCCTCGACCCCAAGACAAAGGTCAAGGACCTCTCCCGCGGCATGGGCATGAAGCTGCAACTTGCCTGCGCGCTCAGCCACAAGGCCAAGCTGCTCGTTTTGGACGAAGCCACCGCGGGCCTCGATCCCATGGCACGCGAGGAGCTGCTCGATGAGCTGCTCGCCTTTGTCGCCGACGGCCAGCACAGTGTGCTGCTCTCGAGCCACATTACGTCCGACCTCGATCGCGCCGCCGACCGCGTCATCTGCATCGATAACGGTTCGATTGTGTTTGACCTGCCGCGCGAGGACATTACCGACCGCGCCGGCATCGCTCACTGCACCCAGGCGCAGGCCACCGAGCTTATGGCTTGCGTCGAAGGCACCCGTGCCGCCCACCACGCCTACAGCGTGGACGTGCTCGTGCCCAACCGTCGCGAAGCGCTCGAGGCCTTTCCCGAGATTCCCTGCGATCGGGCAACCATTGATGACTATCTGCGCCTCATGCTGAAAGGGGCTTCGAAATGAAACGCGCCTTTATGTCCGAGCTCGCCATCGTTCGCTCGCTTGCCCCAAGCATTGCGGGTGTCGGCTTGTTCATATTCGTCGTGCTGACCCTTGCCAACGCATCGGACGGCGATTCCGGCATGAGCGCCGGCGCCTGCGCGGTCAGTGCCATGTCGCCCATCATGGTCATGAGCTCGCTGGCCGGCTTCGACAATCAAAACGGATGGGAGCGTTATCGGGCAACGCTGCCCCTCTCGCGCAAAGACATTATTTGTGCCCGTTACCTGAGCGTTATTGTCTTCTCCGCCGTCATGGCATGTGCAGCTACGCTTTTGAGTATCGTCGCCATCCCGCTCTTCAACAGCGCGGGCATTCCTTCGACGGGACAGACGGTCTTTGAAATCGCAATCGCCTCGGCAGCATCGATGCTCATCTCCCTCATGATGGTGTTTTTGGCGCAGCCGCTGTTCTTTCGCCTTGGACACATGGAGGCGCTGCGCCTATCCGTTGGCTTGTTTGCCCTGCTCGGGTGCCTTGCCATGGCCACGCTGAGCTCCTCCAACCCCATTAGCAACTGGCTTATGTCGATTGCCGGAGCGAATCCCGACCCTGCCGTTCTGGGCTGTCTGTGTGCAGGCATCGCCGCACTTGCCCTCGCGCTATGTGCAATCAGCTGCGCCGTCAGCACCAAGGTTTATCGAGTACGCGACCTGTAATCGACAGCCAAAGGGCTTGGGCTGCACGCCACCTCATTTACTAGATAAGACGAAGCAGCAACAACGCCGCCGCCCTTCGAAGCATGCCGTTTAGCTCTTGGCAACCAAAGAAAGACCGACGGCATATTGAAGGTGAATGGTTTTCCGCGAAGTGAACGAGTAAAATCAGCGCCCCGTATCATCGACATTTTTAAGGACTTAATTCCTGCGGTTTTTGCCTAAAAATCCTGCGGTATTATTCGAAAAAAGTGTGCATGCTCCAGGGGTCCATATTTACTCGTTCACTTCTCGGAAAAACATTCACCTTCAATTCGAGCCTTAACCAAATGGTTCCCCGGAACATGGCCCCCGTCTCGCCGCGGCCATATCAAACCTTCATGGTGGGACGGTATCCTCATGTCCATAAAACTCGCAGGATAAACCCATTATCCAAGGAGGCACCGCACCCGTGTCGTGGGTTGTCGCAGCATTTGCGTCAGCATTCTTTGCCGGCATCACATCCATCTTGGCCAAATGCGGCATCAAGCAGACCGACTCCGATGTCGCGACGGCCATTCGCACCTGCGTGGTGCTCGTTTTCGCCTGGGCAATGGCGGGCATTTCTGGATCCATTGGAACCATTGGCAGCATCGAACCCAGATCCTGGCTCTTTCTCGTCCTCTCGGGACTCGCTACCGGTGCTTCGTGGATTTGTTACTTTAAGGCGTTGAGCATCGGAAATGTCAATAAGGTCGTACCGGTCGACAAGATGAGCACCGTGCTCGCCGCGCTGGTCGCCATCGCGCTTTTTGACGAGACGAGCAACCTTGCGGTTAAGCTCGTGGGAACCGCTGTCATCACCCTCGGCACGTTTTTAATGATCGAGAAGAAGCAGTCCGCCGAACCCGAGCAGCAGCAAGACCGAACCTGGCTCGCTTACGCCTTCGGCGCCGCCGTGTTCGCGGCACTCACCTCCGTCCTCGCCAAGATCGGCATCGAAGGCGTCGAGTCAAACCTGGCCACGGCAATCCGCACCTGCGTGGTACTGGTTATGGCATGGGCAATCGTGGCAGCCAAGGGAAAACTGGAGCAGGTCGCACACGTTGACCGGCGCGAACTCACATTTCTCGCAACATCGGGCATCGCGACTGGAGCATCGTGGCTGCTCTATTACTATGCCATCGCTGCAGGCCAGGTGAGTGTCGTGGTGCAGATCGACAAACTATCGATTGTCGTATCGGTGCTATTTGCGCGCCTGGCATTCAACGAAAAACTCTCCCGCCGCAGCGCCATCGGTCTCGTCCTCATCGTACTGGGCACCGCCGCGCTTGCAATTTGGAAGTAGCGCCGATACCGAACGAAATCCAGTCCACCCGCAAATCCGTGGCAAACGGCATGTCCCCGGCGTGCGCTACCGCGCTACTTGCGCAGCGGCTTGGGCAGCGGAATGCCGGCGGCGATAACGGCGGCGATGATCATGCAGACAATCCCCTTGAGCGGGAAGCACATGAGCAGCAGGCCCACGACCATGACCGGCTGACGCATAACGGCGCCCATCGTCGAGGCCGTGCAGACGGCGACGCAAAAGACCGGATCGGCGCCGGTAAGAATGGCAAAGCCGTAGCCCAGGCTTACGCCCGAGAAGATGACGGGGAAGAAATGGCCGCCGCGCCAGCCAAGGTTGATAAGGGCGGGCGTCAGCATGGCCTTGACCAGACCGGTCGCGATAAGCACGCCGGCGGGAATGGTGAGGTAGGTCTCCATAAGTACATCGGCCTGGGTCTCACCGGCAAACATGGTGTAGGGCAGGACCGTGCCGCAGATGGCGAGCGCTAGACCGGCCAGCATTGCCTTAACGACAGGGTGCTCCCCCATCGCGTGCGCTAGGGCCTCGCTCGCATGCTCAGAGACAAAGTACAGCCAACCGCATACGGTGCCGACCAACGCCAGCGGAATGAGCCAGACAAGTTCCAGGCTGCCCACCTCGGCGGACTCGAACCTGGGCATGCCCATGCCGCCGCCCATGAGCTGGCCGAGCAGCAGATAGGTGCCCAGACCGCCGGCAATCGCAATGCCGTAGACCATGGTCTTCTGTGCCTTGGGAAGCTTGATGGTGATCTCGTCGGACGCGGACTCATCGTCATTGGCACCCTGGCCGTCGGCGCTACCGGCAAGCGGCGCCACAAAGCCAAAGACGGGCGCGGTAAAGAGCGCCGTCAGCGCGGCCTGGGTGCCCAGTAGCGTGAGCTCCCTAAACTCGGCGCCAAAGCGGCGCATGCGGTCGCCGACCCAGCTGCACAGGCCCGCGATAACGCCGGTCAGGCCGGCTTCCGGTCCAATACTTCCGCCAAACAGCAGCGGCAGCAATGCCGCGAGCGAAAGCTTGCCCAGGTTGTCGTACGGGTAGCGCCCGTCTTGCTTAACCTTTGCCATCACCTGGTTGAGGTCGTCGGTCTTGGTGCCCGTAAGCTTTTCGTACAGACCGATTAACAGGCCGCCCAGTAAGCAGACGAAAAACGGGTACGGCAGAAAGCCAAACGGGCCGCTGGCAAGCTCGGGCGAAGTGACGCCCAGCGCGTGCGGAATCTCGGTCCATAGATAGTCGATACCGTGCTCCATCGCAAAAAAGAACAGCCAGACCGCGGCGCCTGCGAACGCACCGGTCACGGCAACGCTAACTAAAAACAGTGCTCGGTTTTTGGGCTTTGCAAGGCTATCCATCGGGTCCTCCCGCGGTCAAAATCGACAAGGATACGTTTTATTGTAGAGCGAGCGTTGCCCGAACGAGCCAACCGTCTGCGCTGCAAACGGCACCATTGGGAGTCATAGTGGGGCAGGCTCAAGACTTATCCGTTGATAATCGAGGCAATCTCGCGCAAATCGTCGGCAAAGTAGATTCCGTGCTGCCGCCTCGGGCTCGAAAGCCCTTTATCAATCATGTGCTCGAGCAGCGCCTTAAGATCGTTGTAGTAGCCCCCGAGGTTGTACAGGATGCACGGCGCACTCAAGTGCCCCAACGACACGGCGGACATGACCTCGGCAATCTCCTCGAGCGTGCCCGTACCGCCCGGGAAAGCGATGAACGCGTCGCCGAGCTCGATCATCTTGGCCTTACGCTCGGCCATGTCACTCGTCACGATGAGGTCGTCAATACCGTCGTGTTGAAACTCTGCCTCGATAAAAAAGCTCGGCTCAACACCCGTCACGTGTCCACCCGCCTCGAGCACGCTATCGGCAAGCGCGCCCATCAGGCCCGACTTGGAGCCGCCGTATACCAGCGCGTGGCCGTTGGAGCCAATCCACGTGCCGAGCTCTCGCACTGCAGGCAGAAACGCCGGGTCGTTGCCGACGCTCGCGCCCAGGTACACCGTGATGTTCATATGCAATCCCCCTCGTCGTGACGCGCGGCACCCGTTCTATCGTTGCCGGCGACGGTACTCGCGCACGCGGCGCGACAGGTCAGCGAGCTCGTCACGATCGAGCTCTTCCAAATGCTCAAGATCGTCCATAAAGCGCACCATGGTGTCCTTTTGGCGCAGTTTAATGAGCGTATTGCAGTAGTTCACCGCCACACCCGTGAGCATGGCGATGTAGAAGATGCTGATGACGCTCAGGACGACGGTAATAGCGCGGGCGACCGGCGTTTCGGCCGGGATATCGCCAAAGCCGATGGTCGAGACCGTCTCAAAGCTAAACCAGAGACCATCGCCAAACGTAAGGGTCGTGGGCTCGGACAGCCAGACGGCCGTCGAGCACAGCAGATAGAAGACGAGAAACAGGCCCGTGATGCGCGCAAAGCCAGCCTGGCGCAAAATATCGGCAAGCGTCCTCAACTTGTTCATCGCGACCCCTTTTCCCAGACGCCCAATCACATTCGCTCGGTATTGTCCCACAACCGGCAGTTGGGGACGTTCCTTTTAATATGAGCAGGACATTGTCAAGAGGCAAAATCGGGCCT
>OBUQ01000238.1_pt1 | contig 62228 bp, 61 predicted proteins | sample 1494951 | NCBI WGS metagenome assembly OBUQ01 (sample SAMEA2579938, study PRJEB22360) | human gut metagenome | biome: human gut; feature: human-associated habitat; material: faeces | place: Denmark | collected 2008/2010
GCAACGAAGTACCCGAATGATCCGACAATCTCTAGTGCAACTGATGCAGCGAAGTCAGCCGCAAGTATCGCGTCCAGTGCTGCAACAGATGCTAAGAGCGCAGCCCAAGCGGGCGATGACTCAACGGCATCCAGTGCCGCCTCAGTTGCAAAGAGTGCTTCTACTGTTGCAAGCTCCGCTGCTTCCAAAGCATCTGATGCTGCAAAGGCAAAGAGCACGGCTGCCACTAGCTACGCGAGTGATGCTACTAAAGCTGCTAGCTCGGCAAGTTCGAGTGCTGATGTTGCTGACTCTGCTGCAACGAAGTACCCGAATGATCCGACAATCTCTAGTGCAACTGATGCAGCGAAGTCAGCCGCAAGTATCGCGTCCAGTGCTGCAACAGATGCTAAGAGCGCAGCCCAAGCGGGCGATGACTCAACGGCATCCAGTGCCGCCTCAGTTGCAAAGAGTGCTTCTGCTGTTGCAAGCTCCGCTGCTTCCAAGGCATCTGATGCTGCGAAAGCAAAGGATGAGGCTAAGTCTAAGAGTGATACTGCATCTAGTTATGCCGATGCCGCAGGCAAGTTCTAGTGCTGACGTTGCTGGTTCTGCTGGGAAGAAGTATCCAGACGATCCAGCAATCAAGAGTTCAGCTGATCTAGCGAAGTCAGCTGCTGACGATGCTGCGAAGTCAGCCGCTGTTGCTAAGGAAGCCGCTAAGTCTGGTGATGATTCTAAGGCTTCCAGTGCTGCTGCAGGTGCTAAGAGTTCAGCTGATCTAGCAAGCTCCGCTGCTTCCAAGGCATCTGATGCTGCGAAAGCAAAGGATGAGGCTAAGTCTAAGAGTGATACTGCATCTAGTTATGCCGATGCCGCAGGCAAGTCTGCTAGTCAGGCAAGTTCTAGTGCTGACGTTGCTGGTTCTGCTGGGAAGAAGTATCCAGACGATCCAGCAATCAAGAGTTCAGCTGATCTAGCGAAGTCAGCTGCTGACGATGCTGCGAAGTCAGCCGCTGTTGCTAAGGAAGCCGCTAAGTCTGGTGATGATTCTAAGGCCTCCAGTGCTGCTGCAGGTGCTAAGAGTTCAGCTGATCTAGCAAGCTCCGCTGCTGATACTGCTAAGAGTCTTGCATCCTCACACGCAGCTGGTTCCGAAACTGTTAACCATCCGGCTCAGAGTGATTATACAAGTGCAGCAAATAGTGCTGTTAACGCCGCCAATTTGGCTGCTTCCATCGCAGCCAAAGCTGCTAGCGAAACAGCTAACAGTGCACAAGCAAATCCAAACAACACCTCACTTGCTTATCTGAAGTCAGATGCTGCCAGTGCAGCACTTGTTGCAGCTAATGCTGCTAAAGACGCTGCTTCATACGCGGCCTATGCAAAAGCCGCACAAGAATTGGCCCACGATTATGTGGATCCAAATAAGGCGGCACAAGCATTATCATTTGCTGCTCAGTATGCAGCCTCTGCAACAGCTGCAGCTGATACAGCAAAAAGCGCAGCAACCCGTGCACAAGCTGATCGTGATCTTGCCGCACAGATTACCAGTGGTAAGTCGAACCCAACGGGAGACCATGGAACGACTGATCATGGCAATCAAGGCACTGGTCAAGGTGGACAGCAGGGCACAGGCGGTAAAGGAACCACAGATAACAATGGTTCACAAACCGGTAACAACACGGGCAACAATAACCAGAATGGCGACAATGCAGGCACAGTTCACACCGTTGCAAATGAAACTGGTGCCGGTGCCAAGACAAATACAGCCGACATCACGGGTTCAGGCACAGCAAACGGCAACGATCACACGTTACCGCAAACTGGTGAAACCGATGCGGCTGGTGCTCTAGCACTAGCCGGTGTTGCATTGATGGGTGCTTTGGCACTAATGGGTGCAAAACGGCGCCATGAAAACTAAATTGTAACAATATTGAAAGTGAGGGTGATCCATATGGTAGGGAAACAAAACTTACCCCGTGCGGCACCTTAGGGTGTTGCCAGTCATTATTTCTTCGCCAATCACCGTTAATAAACCATGGAATTTCGAACCAAAAAGTAATTTTAAAAAGAACTCAGTAGAATGCCACAACACTCAAAAACAATGACTTGTTTAAAGCAAGCAATGTTTTTAACGGTGTTACAACGAATGATTAAGTTGTGATAAAGGAAAAAGGGGTGGATTAATTTGAAAAAAAGCCAAAACATCGCGTTTGCTGATACTGAAAAAATTAAGGTTAAGCGCGCTAACTTTCGATCCTGGAAAAAGGGGAAAAAATGGCTCTTTGCCTCATCACTGATTGTGACAGTGATTGGTGCGGGAGCGCTGGATTCTGGTAAAACAGTTAAAGCTGACGAGGTGACACCGGAAACTATTAAGATTGCTGCGTCCATTGATCAAGCGCCGACTAATAAGGAATCGGCCGAAGCACAACAGGCAAAGGATTCTCAGTCGAGCCAGTCGGCAGTCAATACTCAGCCTAGTACTCGACCAGCTTCTCAAGCTTTGATTGCACCACAAATCTCAGCAGTAGCTGCTCAACAATTTGTAGCACCCAATGCCATCGCTCAGTCAACGGCTGCGTTAACGCAGACAAATTCAGCTCAGTCATCCGAAGCTTCTTCAGTTGTAACAGCAAGTGTTGCCCCTGCAGCCAGTCTTGTAGCACCTTCTGTCAATGCAATCCAAGCGACTGTAACGAAGGACAAGCAAACTTTAGAGACGCGCGACGTGCAAGTCCAAACAAAAAGCAGTTTTGACCCAAGCATTGCTCTTATTGGTGGCACAGACAGTAAAGGTAATCCATTGAATCCTGAAGACATAAGTTTGACGGGAACTGTTACCACTGCTTACGCTGGCTCATACTTCCTTCGATACGAGTACATTGACCCTTATACGAAGGAAAAAATAGGAAAAACAGTTAGAGTTAATGTTAGCGATAGAGAAGTTCAACCCCCTGTGGTATCTTCTGCGGGACAAGCATCTACATCTAGTCTTGCTACTTTAAAGAACAACTCAAGTGCAACTGAAGTAGTAACAAAACCGGTTGCTTTAGATTCACTGAATTTGACAAGCGTTTCTGCTTCACTTGCCTCTTTTGCCAAAACAGATCAAGGTCGAATTACTTTGAGTGAAGCTGCAGATAAAATCAATTCTGGCGTTAACTTCTTTAGTGCTGCTGTTTCACTTAGCAACGATCCAAAGGTACTTGCCTTCCAGACACAACTATCTGCTGCAACTGCTGCTTCTGACGTGGCACTTCAAAAGTCGTTAGTGGCTTCATTCAATGCGACAGCGGAAGGCCAAGCAATGAACTCTTTAGCAGCAATTCAATCATCAACTGCCAATGATCCAGCCTTTCAATCAATGCTTGGGTCGTTATCATCAAGTACAGCAGCTGCTTCTGTCGCTGATGCTAGTGCGACATCTTCGTTCATGGCTACAGCTGCTGGAAAAGCATTTATGACGCAAGCATCATTGGTAGCTGATAAAGGATCTCTGGCCAGTGCTGCAGCAGTTTCTGCATTTGCAAAAACTGCTGACGGTCAACAAATGATTGCTGCCATCTCGTCATATGCTGCTATTCCTGAATTTGCTGCCTACAACAAGGCAATGTCTTCGGCAGTCGCTTCCTCAAATGAAAGTCTAGCTCAGTCTTTGACAGCTTCATTCTTTGCTACTTCATTGGGCTCAGCGTTTATTCAAGACATGCAAAAGTATGAGTCTACCAATTCTTACAAGGCGATGCAGACCGCAATTACTGAAGCACAAGATAGTGTTGCTAAACAGTTGCAATCAACTATTAGCGTTACTGCACAATCGCTTGTTAAAGCCGATTCAGGATTTAGCATAACAGGGATTCTTAGCAGTATTACCAGTTTTGCGTGGAACGCAATTAGTTGGTTGGCTTCTAATATCAACCCGGTTAAGTTGGTACCGAATTTGACTGGACTTGGCCAGGTTGGGGAACTGATTGAATCTGTCATTGGTGGCACGCTTGGCAGTGCATTCTACGGCACAATTACAACCGCAATTGGCGGGTTCGCAACATGGATAGTTGCTGGTGTTCCAGCAACTGTCCTGAACTCGATTGTCGGTATCATTCCTATTGTCGGTTGGATTACCAATGGTGGTAACTTGGCTGAACTTGGTTGGACGGGCGGTATTGTTGGTTGGTTAAGCGGTCTTGTGGGTTCCTCAATTGGAGCATACTACGGCGCTACTATGGCGGCTGGCCTGTCCAAAGATGGTAAGGTTGATAATGTTGTCAGTGGTGTGGCATTAGGCGCAACAATTGGCGGTTTGGTTGGCCACACGATTGCTAACTGGGCGATTTCTTATACCTTAGGGATGATCGTTGAAGGGATTGCCGTTGTCATTGCTGTTGCGGCTGGTTTCATTGGTCTTGGTCCTATTGTTAACCCTCTGGAATTCTTCCTACTCGGCTGGTTCACACCTCTTACAGACACGATTGCTAGTTTAATTGGTTCGCCAATAGGGGCTGCCATCGGCGGTGTTATTGGTGGTGTCGCTGGCTGGTTGTTACAACTGGTTGGTATTCAAGTCAACTTACCTGATGCTGGCGGCGTTCTGAAGGGAATCTCTCAATTGCCGGGTATTTCAGATTTGATTGGCACAATTTCACAGATTTCTTCAAAAGCAGGTAAGCTAGTTACGAAAAACGTTGTCATCCAAGCAAAATCCCATTTTGATCCAGCCGACGCCTTTGTTAGCGCAACTGATGGTGATGGAAATGCAGTAGCCCTTGATCAAATGTCAGTTGATGGCGCTGTTACAGTTTCTATTCCGGGCACCTACATTCTGAGGTATTACTTCACCAATGCAGCTAATAAAAACGAGATTGTTACGAATGACGTTTATGTTACCGTTACGAGGTAGACAACCATGAAGGCAAAAATTGAATTAAGGCCATTAGTGTTGAAAAATAAAGAAAGTTTTCAACCTGAAAAGTTGCTTGTTAATGCAAACGATTCTTTGGGCAATCCAGTGCCATTAGAGCTTTTTGGATTGTCTGGTGAAGTTAATCTCACGCGCCCGGGTGTTTATCAGATCACAATTGATTTTACTGATCCTGTTTCTAATCAACATATTGAAGAAAAAACATCTGTCACGGTTCTTTCGTAATTGTTGGTTTTTCAGGAATTAAAGAAGTCAATTCATCAATTGAATTGACTTCTTTTCTACATAACGGAGTCAAATTAGTTGTTGATTCGTTATGGTAACTATTTTAAGGGCTCTTGACTGGATGGAGGGATGTAAATGGGGAAAAGGCAGCGTCAAAATAAAACAAAGTTGAAGGGAAATCTTCCAATTGTTGAATTAACTAAAGTTCAAAGAAGGTGTTTAGATACATCGGGACTTATCTTAGTGTTCGCTAGCTTGATAGCCCTCAATATTGGACATTCTGTAAATGCATCTTCAAATGGCGATGGGGTGATTGCCGGTGATGCAACCACTAATCAATCTTCAGCGAATCAGATGTATCCGAGTGGTCCCTCCTCCATCAACACAACGAACTCTACTGCATCGGCAATTAGCTCTGCCCCAGCTAGGCGTGTTTCCGAAGAAGGGAAAATAGCGCTAGAGAAGCAGCAATCATCAGAGGTCAGTCAGACAGATGTGACGGACAAAGCAAAAAAAGAATTGAACGACTCTGGAGAAAGCGACCAGAAAAAAGAGAATATTGTATCTGTTTCTGAAACGAATCAGGTACAGACACCTAAGATTCAGACAGCCGGGGTCACAATAAGCCGAAACTCGTCATGGTCCCCAGCAGAGAATCTAATAAGCGCCAGAAATACGCTGGGACAAGAGGTTGGTTTAGATGATATTCAAACTGTTGGCACTGTCAATTCGGCAGTAGTTGGAACATATTTTATTCAGTATGGGTTCAAAGATGTTTCAGGCGGAAAAGATGTTACCCAATTCTCCTCAATTACGGTCACAGACAATAATGATCCAGTTCATTATAAACAAGCCGGAGAAAATATTTTACCCAGTGTCCCAGTGGGTGCTTTAGCATCAATTAAGACAAAAGATACTTTTTTACTCACAAAGTCTTCTTGGATGCCAAATAATAACTTTATTAGTGCGACTAATAGCGATGGGGAATCAGTTAACCCTGATAAGATTTCAATAGACGGAACGGTCAATCCAACAGTTGTAGGTAATTATTTTATCCGTTTTAGTTTTACTGATACAAAGTTAAAAACACTCGTTGCGAATATGGCCAAAGTGACAGTTGTTAATACACTTCCACTGGAGAGTGGCGATCTAAGTCAAGGTGGATACAAAGAAAGTCATCTAGCTTCCTTTTTTCCCTCCACCACCAACTACCCCAGCACCAAAACGGTTTACTTGCCAGATGATCCGAATTTTAAACCTGATGAAAATGAAATTTCGAAATATTTTCTTCAATATGTCAATGAACTTCGGACGTTAAATGGCCAAACAACCTTGACGATTTCAGCCAGCGATACGGCGCGGGCACAGCAGCGGGCGCGGGCGATTGTTGATAGTTTCAATCATGAGACTGTCAGCAGTGCCACCGAGAATATCGGAACTAATGCCGGTATCACCGACCAAATGCACTCTAACCAAGAAATTGCTTATTACATGGTGATGGCTTGGTACGATGAGACTGACAATCCGGAACCATTAGGAGATGGCCATTATGGGCATCGCGCCAATTTGCTTTATGGCGGGCCAACAATGGGATTGAGTTTCTATCGATCGTCAGCTGGGACGGCTGAGTTTACAGATTATTATGCCTTTGAAGCACCGATTTATACGGACTTCTTGCTTTATTTGAAAGCGAAGTCGATGGCTAATGCGATGACGAATCCGGTGAGCGTGCCGCTTCCGAATATCACGTTTGTATACGTTAATGCGGCAACACTTGCAACCTTGCGATCGTATTTAAATTGGTCACAGGTGGGACATGCGGATCCAAAAGTAGAAAATAACGCAAAACCCAGCTTATCATTAGCGTAATCACCCCACATTCATGTAAGATTATGTTATGGCATAATCAAGCTTTTTATGGGGGATTATACAATAATATCAATAAATTGTATTTTTATGTCGATAAATTGCACAGAGCTTTATTAATCGCCTGGTGGCCGTTAAAAAACGTCCATGTCGATTGATGAACTTACCAAGGAGGAAAGCATGGGATTTTTTAGTAAGAAGTCACGTTCGGAGACGGCTAATCTGCTCGATTCGCTAGCCAAGCAGTCTAGTTCAAGTGAGCAGCGGCAAAAATTGGGTGGTGGCAAGCAAGCTTTTAGCCCGGCAGATGGTGTTGATCAGTTGGCAAAGGCACTTGCACCTGGTAGTGCCGCGTCAACGCAACAACTTGATCAGTTGAGTAGTGTTGCCTCGCTTGCTAATGAAATTTTAAAACCAACTGAAAGTAAAAGTGATACTTGGTCAATGAATATTACGGGAGGCACAGAGTTAAGCTTCGCAGATGATCAATTGACGGTTTATGTGCAAAATGAATCAGAAGCAGCGGCGCCGAACGATCAGGCAGTTCCTTCAAAAGCGACTGTCAGTCAACCGCAAGATGCTGCTGCCCCCATCCAACCTGATCAGGCTGAACACCATGCAGATGACGCGGGAAAACAAGTGCCTGATCCGATTGTAAAGAGTGTGGATAATACGGATGCTGCTACCGCCAGTCAGGCAGAGGTCGTTACTCACCATCAAGTAAAGGCGGCTGGGGCCAGCGCCACGCAGCAACAATCTGAGGCCCCCGCGGTTGTTTTACAAGAAGCCGCACCGCAGTTGGATAACCAATCGACGATCAAATCAACTGGTGATCAATATCATGAAGCGTTGAAACAAAATAGCATTCTCATTACGCAAATTGCAGTTTTACAGAAGATAAACGAACAGCTGTCCACGCAAATAGAGCAGTGGCACACTTATCGTTCGAAGACGACCGTTTACATCAAAGATTTGATGGCTAAGCATCAAGCAACACTTGCTGACTTTGAAAGCAATCGGCAAGCCGCTGAAGAGGCCAAAACGCTTCGTTCACAAAATGAGGCTTTGCTGGAAAAGGAGCAGACACTGCAGGATCAAGTTGCCAATTTGACACAACAACTAACAACTACAAAAGCTGATCTGACAAAGCAATTGGAAGCGGCCAAGACTGATTTAGCAAACCAGTTAGAAACAGCCCAGTCTGATCGAGACAAGGCGCTTAATGCCAAGTCTGATCTCCAAAACGAGTTGAGTAAGCAAATTGTGGCAGAACAGATTGCCGAAACCGATCTTAAGCACGCCCAGGAAGATTTGGCGGCAGCGAAGCAGGCGCAGCAGCAGTTAGAAGCTGAATTAACCAAGCTACGTGCTGAACGCGGCAATCAGGCGGCCACCTCGGTCAGTTCCCAACCAGCTGTAGCTGTCCCAACTGCCAAGGCGTTGGCAGACAGTGGCGTTGCCTTAAATAGGCTGGACGTGTTGCCATCGAGTGATGTGCCTGTTTTTGAAAGCGATTTTCCAGAAGCATAAACAATTGACGGTTTGAGGTAAACGCAATGAGAAATGGGGGATTTTAATTGAACTATTTTGTAAATGAAAACATTTTTTCAATGAACTCAGGAACTGAGTTTTCTGCTGCTAAGCGATTGACGTTGTTCAAGCGTAACGGTGTGCCGGCAAAAGTTTTGACTCGGAATTATAATCCATTATTGATTGACGACTTGAAACGGGTTGGCTTGGAACAGGCTGATGTCTTGAATATGTACAATTATTTTCAAGAGGCTGTGGCGGTGGTGCCGCAAGACATCGATATTCGCTATACGGAAGTCATTGATAAATTCGATTACCATATTGTGGGTATTGACGCGAATGAATCACAAATTCTTCATCATGGGAAGGTTGTTGGAAAAGCCTTAGTTGCACCAGCTACTGTCGGTTTGGTTGGCTCGCTGGAGTATTACAATGACATGAATGCTACGGTCGCTAAGGATGTCTGGGATCGGCGCGGTTTTAAGTCGTCAACGCAATATTTTCATCCTGATGGCCAGATCGGACCGCAAGTTTTTTATAACCCTGCAGGCGAACCGAAGCTCGAAATTGTCAGAATGAATGTCAATGGGACATTGATGAATACCATGTATCAACTGTTAAATTACAAAGGCCGTGCTTGGCGGTTTAACTCAGAAAGTGAATTGTTCATTTTCTTCATGAATGAAATCGCAGCAGCCGAACCAAGTGTCTTGATTAACGATCGGCCTTCGCTTATCAATGAAGTGGCCGCTGTCACTGAGGCAACCGCCAAATGGCAATATCTGCATAGTGTTCACACGCACAACCCAGAACGAGTTGGCGGGTCCAAGCATTATGTTGACTACCTGAAGCCGCTGTTTGCCACACACATCAATGACTTTGACGGCGTGATGGTAGCGACTGAAGAACAAAAGGCCGAAATAGACAAGTTCTTCCACTTTAAGGAAGTCGTCGTTGTACCTGACACTTTTGCCGATGCACACGATTTAGTGCCGATCAAAAAACGGGATCGCAACAAAATTGTTTATCTTGGTCGCATTTCACCAGAAAAAGAACCGCAAGAGGCTATCAAAATTTTTGCCAAAGCAAAGAAGCAGTTGCCAGATTTGCATCTTGATTTTTATGGGTATGTCTCAGATCAGGACGTCGAGAATGGCATGATTGCGTATAGCAAGGAACTGGGTGTTGATACAGCTATCCAGTATCACGGTTATCAGACGGACGAGGAATTGGCCAAAGAACTTGGCACGGCAGCGGCGTTACTCAGCGTTTCGTCTTCAGAAGCTTTTGGGATGAATATTTTGCAGGCCATGAGCTACGGCGTCCCAGTGATTGCCTACAATGTCAAATATGGCTTGAATCTGTTGGTTGAAAAGGATGTCAGTGGCTACTTGGCACCTTTGGGCGAAAGCAAAGCAGCCGCTGATCATCTTGTAAGGCTGCTGACAGATGCAACACCAAATGCAAAGTGGGCGGATATGGTTAACACAACTTATCAAAAGTCACAGACATTTGATGCTAAAGCAGCTTGGCAGCAGTGGCAAGATCAACTGGCAACCGTCCCGAATCTTTTTCTTAGATAGGAGTCCTGACCAATGATATTCTTTATTAATTCGAGTTTTAACCAAAGCAATTCAGGGATTGAACATGCCCAGTTAAAACGGGCTGGACTGTTCAGGGACCATGGCGAACCGTTCAAAATGATTTTCCGTGAATGGAATCCGCGCTTGCATGAATACCTGAATCATAATGACGTTGCCGACAGCGAAATTCTCGGTATGTTTGATTATTTCCAAGACGCAGAAGATGTGCCAACGAAAATCTTGCACGCTGAGGACATTGACTTCGGTTTAGATAATCTGAGCTACCAAAAAGAGCCGAATCAGTTCCGGTATTTGGTGCTTCGTGGGAACCAATTTGTCGCGCGGGTGAACTATTTTAGCGATGATCCAACTGAGCGTGTCAGCTCCATTGAACAGTTTGACGCGTTCGGAAATCTTTTCCGGGTTGATTTCTACGATTTTCGCGGTTTCATGTCTTTGTCCCAGTGGTATACGCCAGACAACAAAATTGGGACTGAAGTGTGGCATAAGGTGGATGGTCGGCCAGTCCTTGAAACCTTTAACAAATACGATGCTAATCACGTTTTCACAAAAACGGGCTGGCGGCTGACGGAAGATAATGGTGCTGTTTACGTCTTTTCTGATATTGACGAACTGACCTTGCATTTTTATAACCGGTTGAATGAACAATATTGGGATGACAAGCGGCCAAACATTTTCATCATCGATCGATCGCATCTCGGCGATTGGCAACTGGTTAACCTTGCGCGCCCAGCCTATACCGTTATGCATCTGCATAATTCTCATGCTGGGGATGCGCAAGACCCAATGCATTCGGTTATGAATAACTTCTATGAGTACAGTTTGATCCATGCAAATGATTATGATGCGGTGGTTTCAGCTACCGAAAAACAGACTCACGATGTCCGCGAACGCTTCCATCCAGAAAGTAAGTTATTCACGATCCCCGTTGGCGTTATTCCTGATGAACAATTTGCCCGACCGCGCGTTGCAATGGCAGATCGTCAGCCAGCCAAGGTGTTGGTCACAGCACGTGTTGCGCCGGAAAAACGAATTGATCATATCATTGAAGCGATTGGGATTGCTAAAAAAGATGTCCCTAACATTTCACTTGATGTCTATGGTTACGTTGACCATCGTGACAATGATGAAGCAATGACGAAAATCAATGCAGCGATCAAGAAGTATCATCTGGAAGACGACGTTAAGCTACACGATTATGTGAAAGATGTTGGTGCCGTTCAGCGTGAAGCACAAGTCTATGCGTTGGCATCGGTCATGGAAGGCTTTAATTTGTCATTGATGGAAGCGATCAGTAATGGCATGGTTGGCGTTACCTACGATGTTAATTATGGGCCAAATGAACTGATCGTTGACGGCGAAAATGGTTTCGTTGTGCCATTCGAAGGTATCAAAGCCATGGCAGCAAAATTCGTTGAGTTATTTACCCATCCCGATGAATTACAGCAAATGTCAACACGTTCGTATGAATTGTCAGATCGTTATTCAGAAGAAAATGTTTGGCAGGCATGGCAAGCACTTTTGGATGATGCGAAGAAGAAAAAGTTGCCCCACATTGATGAGATTACTGAGGGGATTGGCGATCAGCGGGTGAAAACGAAGGGGTAATTCGTTTTTTGCGCAAGTTGGTTTCAATCACCGTCAAATGAAGATGGTGGTGAGTTGTTTTTCGTCGCAAAAATGGCTTCTACAGGCAGTTTGCCTCTAGAAGCCATTTTTGATGATGATCGCGATCATGAGTGGGTAATCTTCGGCAGTTTAACGATCAGTTGGAAACTTAATCCCGACCATTGACCGTAAGTGGAACAGTGTCGTGTGCACGTCTCGCGCAAGTTGCAACCAACTGGCATATTGTTTTTGTTGTTCAGGATCGTTGAGATTTTCGAGGACATTACCGATTGCCAGTGCTTCCCCAGTTAGGCGATTGGCGTAAGTGATGGTATTGAGGAGATTATTTTGCTTGTCGACATCGTAATGATTGATGAGTTTTAATTCAGTGATGTTGTCGATCACGATTTTTTCATGAAGGCCGTAAATTTCTGACGGCATGAATGAATCGGTGGTGATGCCGATGTGGAGGGTAACATCAAACTTGGGATATTCCAGAAAAATGGCGCCTAAACCATCAACCCCAGTCTGAATGGCGGTGGCAAAATAACTCCCTTTCTTTGGTCGGCCAAATAGTCGCAAGGCGGCATATAACGGGTAAAGGCCAACAATTTGCAGCGCGCCCCCAGCTGATGCAAGCGTGAAGCCATCCGGTTGTTGACCGGCAAGGACTTGATCATAACCGGGAAGATCACGCATGGCAACGAAGGTAGCACCTTGAATGGCTGGCATGGTCGCCAGTGTGGCCGCAACATTTTCAAAATTCGGCATATGCAGCGGATAGACTGCTTCAAAGAACCGAACGTCAGGGTGATCGGCAAGTAGCTGTTCAATAGCCGCAAACTCAGTAGGATTCGTGACGGCAGGCGGCTGCACAATCACATGTTTATCTGCCTGAATGGCTCGCTTAATTTGCTCAAAATGCCTGATTGGCGACGAGGCGATGAAAACTGCCTCAAGACCGTCGCTTTGCAAAAAAGTATTCAGGTCAGAAAAAGCGGTGGAAGCGGACTGCTGGTCCGCAAATGCTTGTGCGTCCTTGGCATCGTCAGCATAAACCGCTGTGAGTTCCCACTTTCGGGAAATGGTGGCTGCTTCGATGAATTCGTTTGTGATTTTATTGGTTCCAATTGTCCCATATCGTATCACTTAAATTCCCTCCAAAGAATTAATATTTGTAGGCTAATTATAACGTGATGGTTGGCAATGAAAAAGAAATCAGTATCGAAACGACCTAGCTTTTTGGTAGGATTTCGTTGGCAAAAAGATTTAGCTGATACCGTTACAAGTAGCTTTATATGATCTGAAGACATTAGAAGTTTCCGACATCATCAATGATGATTAATGGCATGAAATTAAGAAGGACATACCGTTAAAACATTTTCACAGCGAAATTTAAATGAGTGTCATATTCTTTTGATTATTTTTATATAAAATGAGTTATTTAACGGCAAAATATATTGTCGAGCCAAGATACTCGCATCATGGCCGCCATTCTGTTATTTTTAAATTATTAATGAACATCATTTTCGATGACCGGTTTCAATCGATCATGAACTCGCTTAGCGTGCGATTAGTGCTGAAAGTAAAATGTTTGCCGGGCGAGAACGTGGCCTTTTAAAATATCCAAAATTGAATCTAAATAGGCGCCTTGTTGGTCAGAGTTTGCCATTAGGTGCTAATTATAACACTGGCGGGGATGGCGACCTTTTCAGCGGAATCATCATCTTGGCTTGTGCGATGAAGGAGGAATCTGCCTTGTTTTATTTTGTAACGAATCAATTTGACGTGAATGATCCTGTTGGGGTTGAACAATTAAAGCGCCTCACGCTGTTTAGCGATAATCAACAGGATGCAAAAATTTTGGTGTTAGACTATCAGCCTGACTTGTCTCAGCAAAAAGACTTGGCGCAAGTGGCTGCGAATCAGATTCAGTCCGTTTTCACAGCTATCGTGCCACATACCAATGCGACGGTTCGGGTGCCTTATACAACAGGTGATATTCAAACTTTTACGCAGTATCAGGCGCGACAAAATGGGGAAGAGACTGCTTTTTTTGACGGTGAGCAGTTGGTCATGAAAATTAGGTATTTCACGGCAACCACTGGTGGGCAGGCCGTGTTGCATCAAATTCGGACGATCTCATATTTCAGTGAGCACGGCGATCGGTTACGTACTGAGGAATACGACCTCACTGGCAACAAAATCAGTACACATTATTTTCGCGCTGATGGTAACTTACGGTTAACCGTCTATTTTCAAATTGATGGATCGTCTTTGTTGACGATTGATTATGACCAGCAAGGCACAATTCATAAGATTTCTTACTTAGATCGCGCTGGTCAGACCGCGGAATTCGCTAACTGGATGGCGTTTGCAACATTTGCGCTAGGCCGGACCGTGCAAAATACGCCAGGTGAGGTCATTGTCGATCATCCTGCAACGAGCCTCGATGAACTGGTGAAGCTTACTGCCATCACCCGTTTAACGCCTGTTGTGCGCAATGAGCATGATGCGCAGGCGGTTAAGCAGGTGCTTGAACAGCCCGATTTACGCTCAAAAATTGTCCAAATTGTGATTGATCCAAAAGCCGATTACGCGACACTCTTGGCTGATGTCGGCATTCAACTCTTGCCAATTGCAGCAGGGGATGATTCGGTCGATCAACCGGCAACCGCACCTGAATGGGATGACCGCCAAGCGGGGCAGTTGGCATTGATCATTGACGATCAACATGCTCCGAATTTTGAACAGCTTATTGGCGCGCTGTCTTTAGTCCGGGTCAAAGCCGAGCAAGTGAAACTCACTTTTTTCTTCCAGCGCCCAGATTCACCGCTTAAACAGCAGCTTCAGCAACAGGTGAATCAGTTAGGACTGAATCAGCTCATTCGCATTCAAGACGAAGTAATCCAAGAAACCTCGGCACTTGAGCAGTCAGCAGCCTTCATCGTGCCAGACATCGCCAATCTGAAGGATGATAACGTACTAACGGCCTTGGCACACGGCACACCGATTATCACCTTCACAGGCGATCCGCTTGGCGGTGCTGACAAAGGCGAACTGGGTATCTTAAAAGCCAATCAGGACACATTCGAACTCGCTGGCCTCATTCAACGTTTGATCACGGACAAAGATTGGTGGACGCAAATTAGTCAGAACGCACAAAAAACCGCCAAACCCCTGCGCCGTTTAACGGTTTGGGAGTTGTGGCGGATGAAATTGGTGACGGCGGGTTAGTGAAAAGAAGTGTGCTCGTTGAGATTTGTTGCTCAAAAGACATAGACATGAAGGAAGCCATAAGTTACATCTTTAAGATGCAATTTGTGGCTTCTTTAGATGGCAGCACGTTGACTGTGACGAAACATTCATATTTCAGACGGAGTGCTTCCCAAAGATGATCTATTTTGTTATACTAGTTCTTGTGTTTTGGAGAGTTGGCAGAGTGGTAATGCAACGGACTCGAAATCCGTCGAACCGGCTAATACCGGCGCGCAGGTTCAAATCCTGTACTCTCCTTCTTTAATTGCAATGAAGTGTCACATTTGGTTATAAACCTAATGTGGCATTTTTTTCTTGCTTTTGGCCTTCTATATAATAAGATGACGCCGATCGACGAGCATCTTTCTCACCCAGTGTCTTTTTTACTTAGACGATTTGTTACTGTGTTAATAAAGCATATGACGATTTTTTAAAGGAAGTCGATCGCGTTAATTGATCTCAGTCGGGTAGGGCTGTTCTTATATCTTCAACACGCTTTTCGCTGAGTGTGCGTCTGGACTCGAAACCACAGAACAAAGATTTTTCAAGCAAAACCAAAAGCAATATTTTTAATAGCCAACCGTTCGCGAAACACTATTATTTTAATTAAGTCGTTTTCATCTTCCGTGCATTGCCACGTTTAACCTTGTATAATACGATTATCGCTAAACAAGAGAAGGTCGACACTTGAAAATTTCCATTAAGAAAGTACCGGCACTGTATGACCTCTTATATGGTGCCTTTGCCTTGGTAATGCTAGTTGCTGCCATCATGGCGACATTGCCAAACGGCTTCTCATTGACGGGTGTTGGATCAACACTGATGCAGTGGGCCAATCATTTGTGGTGGCTGACGTTGCCTGGGATCGTCTTACATTTGCTGTCGTATTTTGCGAGTCAGAATCAACGGCTGCTTTTAATAGGCAATCTGATAGGCTTGTGTGCCTTTATTGCCTTCATTCTGATTCCGAACTACAGTGTCTTTGCAGTCATTGGTTTGGCTGTTGCCATGTTCTTAATTTTGTCAGGCGCCAAACGATCTCGTCGTGTCCATAATAATTCGGAGGTGTCGTGATGGCCTGGTTAAAGCATAAAAAAGAAGAACCGCCTGAGATTGGCATCGGCGATCATGATTTTAGTCAATTCGTGCAGGATGCTCGCCGTGATCCGCAACGGTTTAAGGCCGTACAGTCAGTTTTCAGCCGCCTGAAGCGCAAGCCGCGAAAAGATGATTCGCGGCAACCTAAGCGACATTAAATCTGGTTTGGGGTGGGAACACCTATTACAAAAGTGTTGGTTCAGCCTTGATTTGTTAAAGACTGCCAACACTTTTTTGGTCAATAAGCCGTCAAGGAATTCGATGAGATGATATAGAAATTGTATTTAAGCAACCATCACATTTTCGCAAGGTATCAATAAGAGAAGTGAACGATGTCCCTCGTGGATAAGTTGTCTTCTTACATACCAGTGACATACGCATTAAATAATATTAGTAATAAAATTAATTATTCAGTTAGTTCCATTTTGTTTTTAAAAATCTCATGATATGCAATGCTGATGGATAAAGCATTAGCATTACAGAATGGCTTTAACCCGCATCAAGCTTACATTTCTTACACTTTTGTCACGCGTTAAGAAAGCCGTAAAAGCCGTTGAAAGTGTTGAATCCAGGTCACGATTTTGGCATACTATTTTTATCGAGAAGGAGTGAAACAAATATGAAAAAAGCATTCGGCGTTGTGTTCTTATTGGTCGTCATTGTCTTGGGCTTTTTCGGCTATCAGTATTGGAACAGCACCTATAATGGCGTTGAATCCTATGCAAAGGTGACACAAGGAACCAAGCATGCGTCCAAAAATAATGATGGCTCCCCTTATAAAGTTAATGGTAAACAGTATTACTATTATGATTATGAGTTCACTTGGGTGACAAAGGATGGTCAAAAACGCGAAGTTGGATATGAGTCTGGCGAATCTGCAAATCCAACTGAACTACAGCCTGGCTCTTATGTGAAAGCAACTGTTTCCGAGAAACGGGTTATCAAAGGCCCAGAAGTTGTGAATAAAAATGCGATCCCTGCCTCAGTGCTTTCTAAGCTTGAGTAAACGGGAACTGGCAAAAAAGAACGAAGCAGGCTCATTATGAGCTGACTGCTTCGTTCTTTTTATTTTTTACTAAGCTTGCTCCTTGAGTTTGAGCGAACCATCCTCGACAAGCTTTGTCAGAATGCGATAGAGAAGTTCCTCAGAGAAATCGCGAGATTCCGACAGTAGGTAACTGTAGGTATCGGCTACACCAGGATCAGGTACTTTTGCTAACCACGTCTGCAGTCGTGCATTGACCTTGTCGTCGGTATAGAGTTCAGAGACGAGTGCATCTGTCTGTTGGCTGATTAATGCGCGCAATGCCAAGTTTTCTGCCATGTTCAGCTTCCTTTCTAACTTGATACCATTATACCCGGCAAAGATTTTTAGGTAAAGCTGTGCTGCCTCTTTGATTTCGCGCGCAGCTAGGCTAAGATGTTAAGCATGATGATACCATGGTTAGTAACCCAGCCAACAATTCAATCTGCGCAGCAATTGCTAGGGATGCAACTGAGTCTGGCTGGCTGCAGTGGTTTGATTGTTGAGACTGAGGCGTATTTAGGTGTAGAGGATAAAGCCGCGCATGCGTTTGGCGGTCGAAAAACACCGCGTAATCACAGTCTGTATTTACCGGCGGGCAACGTTTATGTTTATCAAATGCGCCAGTACTGCTTATTGAATATTGTGACGCGAACTGCGGAGGTGCCGGAGTGTATCTTGATTCGGGCGCTGGAGCCGCAAGCTGGTATGGCGAAAATGCAGCAACGTCGGCACCAAGAAGGCGTTGGGTTGACCAATGGCCCGGGCAAGCTTTGTCAGGCATTGGCAATTGACCGTGCGCTTGACGGCAGTCGATTAAACGCTGGCGGCTTGCAGCTGACGGCGACAACATTTCAGCCGCGTCACATCACAATAGGACCGCGCATTGGCATTCCAAACAAAGAACCTTGGACAAGCGCACCTTTGCGTTTTTCCGTGCAGGGGAATCCGTTTGTATCAGGCACAGCTCGGCGAGATCAGGATTTAAAAACGAGAGGATGGCAATCATGAGCCAAATCAATATGTTAGATGCAATTGGTGACAAAATGGATGCGCTGGATTTCGATGGTGATTTAAGTCTAAACTGGGATAAAGATGCCCATGTGATTGAACTTGAAATCACGATGACAGTACAAAGCGAGTCTGGTATCGAGGTTGAAGATCAATCTGGTGAGACCGTTGACAATGGGCCAGTTGAATATCAAGATGCCATTTTATTTTATGATGAAACCCGGCTGCACGGTGAAGACTATGCAGATGATTATTTAGCTGTTTTCGGGTTTAATGGAAAGAAGGGCATTGATAAAGCCACAGTGGATGCTTTGTTTATCTATCTGCAGGATTTCTTAGACGATAGCGAAAGTGACCTCATGGATTTTGTCGATGGCACGTCTGACGATGATACTTTCGTCTTGAATTTTGACGATGCGGCATTTGAACGGATTCTGGCGGAACAGCCGGAGGAGGATAACCGCGTCTTTTTACCCTATCCCAAGTACTAGTCAGCCTGCCAAAGAAGAAAGAATATTGGCTGCAAGGACCGGTCGGCTGACTTTTCAAGCCGGTATCTGGACAGTAGCAGTTTTTGCATCAAAGAACACGTTTAAAGGAGGCAACCATGAATGATTGGACAGCGTTAACGGTCACAACCACCACTGAAGCCATTGAGGCGGTCAGCAATATTTTAATGGAGGCAGGGGCGGTTGGGATTCAAATCAAAGACGCCGCTGATTTCAAAAAAGAAACCGTGGATGCTCACGGTACCTGGTTTGACCCGAAAACGGTGCCGCATTTGGCCTCCGGAGCACAAGTGATTGGGTATTTTGATCCAGCAACATCACTTGTTGAACAACGCGATCATATTGCAACGCGGGTCCGCGGGCTTGCTCAATTCGGCCTGGATCCCGGTGCTGCAACCGTCACCTTGGCAGATGTCAGGCAGGCGGATTGGGCAAATGTCTGGAAACAGTATTACCATCCCTTACGCGTTTCGCGATTTTTGACCATCGTACCCAAGTGGGAGCATTATACGCCGCAACAAGCAGGCGAATTGCAGTTGACACTTGATCCCGGTATGGCCTTTGGCACCGGCACACACCCGACGACCCAGCTGATGCTTTCGTTATTGGAGTCCGTGATCCGCGGTGGTGAAACCATGATTGATGTCGGCACTGGCTCAGGTATTTTAGCGATTGCGGCTGAACGGCTTGGTGTCGGTGACATTTTGGCGACCGATGTGGACGAAATTGCCGTTAGAAATGCTGAGGCTAATATCAAGCTAAATCCGGTTAGCCACATTACTGTCACCGCGAATGACTTGTTGAAGGGCATTACCTTGTCAGCCGATTTGATTGTTGCCAACATTTTAGCCGAAGTGCTGGTGCCGCTGATTCCGCAAGTGCGACCACGATTAAAAGCTCATGGGCACTTCTTGCTTGCTGGCATTATTGCCGACAAGGCGACGTTAATTATTCGGACTTTAGAAGATAATGGCTTTTCAATTGCTCAGCGGCGCGAAGCCGGTGGTTGGGTCGCATTAGACGCAGTGATTAAAGAAACAGCGTGAGGTGGCACGGTTAGCAATCAAAGCAATGAGCGTTCTTGGCCGGAATGGCCGTGCTTTGACGATTCTGATCAAGGTTCTAATGTGCAGCTTTTTGCGCTAGTGCTTGCGATTCGTTTATGAGGAGGACATCAGATGCAGCGGTATTTTACCGATCAAAAACTTAAAACCGGTGACGTTGTTCAGTTAGATGCGACCATTGCCAAACATGCGATCAAAGTGCTGCGTCAGGATATTGGTGATCGGTTCGAACTCGTTGACCCCATGCACCACGCATATTTGGCAATCATTCAGCAGTCGTCGCCGCTACAGGTCGCGATTGATGAAGACATAACTAAAAAAGTTGAACTGCCACTGGCTGTGGAAGTTGTCTGTGGTGTCAGCAAAGGGGACAAATCAGAATGGATCGTTCAAAAAGCTACTGAGCTGGGTGCCGACAAAATCGGTTTTTTCAATGCCCAGTGGGGAACGGCACGGTGGCCGGCGGAACGGGTTGTTAAAAAAATCGCCCGTTTACAGGAAATTGCTAAAAATGCTGCCGAACAAAGTCATCGAAACCGGGTTCCAGATGTGACGATGTATGCTAAGCTAAATCAGGTAGGGCAGACTGCCGAGGCGAAATTGGTCGCTTATGAGGAAAGTGCCAAACAAGGTGAGCATGGTGCCTTAATCTCGGCGCTATCGCCTCGGCCTGCTTCGTTGTGTGTGGTTTTTGGTCCAGAAGGCGGCCTTGCACCAGAAGAATTATCAGTTTTAACGGGGCAGGGGTTTATTGCTGCAGGATTAGGGCCGCGCATTTTACGTGCAGAAACTGCACCGCTTTACTTGCTTAGTGCCGTGTCGGTTTTAACAGAATTACAAGCAACATCTATATAAGTGTCATTAAAGGAGAACATTTTCATATGAGTCGTATTCTCAATTGGGTCAAAGTGCCCCGCAACAGTGTTATTAGTTGGAGCATTCTGATCACCTTGATTTTACCGTGGCTATTTCCGTTATTTCATATCAGCACAGCGATTCGTGTCGGTGTTTTGTTTATTCTCATCGATATGTTCAGTGCTTGGTGGATTGGTAAGATGATTCATCGGCATCATTTGGCTTGGTGGTGGTTATTCGTTCTGCCAGTTTTATTTGCCGCCATGGTTTTTTTGCGTTATCAATGGTATGGCTATTTCTTTGTGCCGGTCTATATTTTGCTCAGTCTGCTCGCAATGGCAAAGGACTAGCATTTTTACATAGAATCGTTATAATTTAAGGGTAATCTAAGAAAAGTGAACCGTCACGCACACTGCTTTTTGAAAACGGTGTGTTGAGATAAAAGCGCGCACTGACGCGAAACAGCAAGCGTAGCGAAGCGGCGATAAGCGTGTTGCCTAAGATTCTTTTGGCAGGTGCTTATCGCCCTTCTCATAATATCAGCGTGCGCGTGCCTGTGAAGGCGTGGAATTCAGGAGGGAATAGAATGGCCGAAGAAGTTGAACTCACCCAACCGGATGTCATGAAGTTGTGTAAGGCTTACATGAACCCTGAACACTTGGCATTCGTCGAAAAGGCCTACAAGTTTGCCGCATATGTTCATAAGGATCAGGTTCGCAAATCTGGCGAGCCGTACATTATCCATCCCATTCAGGTGGCAGGGATTCTCGCTGAATTAAAAATGGATCCAGCAACAGTCGCATCTGGTTATTTGCATGATGTCGTCGAAGATACCAATATTACTTTGGGCGATATTGAAGAAGTGTTTGGTCATGATGTTGCCGTCATTGTGGATGGCGTCACCAAGTTAAGCAAAGTGACCTATGTTGCCCATAAAGATGAGCTGGCAGAAAACCATCGAAAAATGTTGCTGGCAATGGCCAAGGATCTACGGGTCATTATGGTGAAGCTGGCTGATCGGCTGCACAATATGCGGACGCTGCAACATTTGCGGCCTGATAAGCAACGACGAATTGCCAACGAAACATTGGAGATTTACGCACCCTTAGCTGATCGTTTAGGGATCAGTACCATCAAATGGGAACTCGAAGATCTATCGTTGCGATATCTCAATCCGCAACAGTACTATCGCATTGCCCACTTGATGAATAGTAAGCGGACCGAACGTGAAGCTTATATTCAGGAAGCCATCGACGAAATCGAAAAGGCCTTGACTGATTTACACATCAAATATGAGATATACGGTCGGCCAAAGCACATCTATTCAATTTACAAAAAAATGCGCGACAAGCATAAGCAGTTCGATGAACTCTATGACTTGTTGGCCATTCGGGTGATTACCGAGACGATCAAAGACTGTTATGCAGTTCTTGGCGCCATTCATACTAAGTGGAAGCCGATGCCTGGGCGATTCAAGGATTATATTGCAATGCCCAAGGCAAACTTGTATCAAAGTATTCATACCACGGTGATTGGACCGATGGGTAAGCCGCTTGAAGTTCAGATTCGCACCGAAGAAATGCACCATGTGGCTGAATATGGTGTTGCGGCACATTGGGCTTATAAAGAAGGCCAGACCAGCAAGGTTGAGTACGATAAGACCGGTAAGAAACTCGACATTTTCCGTGAAATTCTGGAGCTTCAAGATGAAACCAGCGATGCTGCCGATTTTATGGAAAGTGTCAAAGGCGATATCTTCACGGATCGGGTTTACGTTTTCACGCCTAAAGGTGATGTCTATGAGCTGCCTAAGGGGAGTAATCCGTTAGATTTTGGCTACCTTGTGCACACCGAGGTTGGTAATCACACGGTCGGTGCTAAGGTCAATGGCAAAATCGTACCGCTGAATTATGTTTTGAAAAACGGTGATATTGTCGAGATGTTAACGGCTAGCGGCAGTGCGCCAAGCCGCGACTGGATCAAGCTGGTCTTCACTTCACGGGCTCGCAATAAAATCAAGCGCTATTTTAAACAGGCTGATAAAAGCGAGAATGCTGAAAAAGGCCGTGATATGCTGGAACGTGAACTTTTGGACGAAGGTTACGTGCCAAAAGATTTCTTGACCAAGGAAAATATGACAGGCTTGATGCAGCGCCTCAATTTTCAAACGGTTGACGAATTGATGAGTTCAATTGGTTACGGCGAATATACCCCGAAAGTCATCGCCAATCGTTTGACGGAGAAATTCCGGCATGACAAGGCTGAAAAAGACCGGAAGGCTAAAGAAGCCGAAATTCTGTCCAAGAATCAAAAGGTTACGACGGTTTCAAGCGACAAACATCAGCAGCCGCAAACCCATTCTGAAGATGGCGTTGTCATCGAAGGCGTGGATAACCTGCTGGTGCATCTTGCGAAGTGTTGCATGCCTGTCCCTGGTGACGCGATCGTTGGCTATGTCACAAAGGGTCGCGGGGTCACCGTGCATCGCGCCGATTGCCCGAATGTGCAAAGTTCCGGTGAAATGGCCGGCCGGTTGATTGATGTCCGCTGGGAGAATGAAGAAGCCCAAAAGCAGCTTTTTGATACTGACTTGGAAATCTACGGTTATAATCGCAGCGGTTTACTGAGTGATGTGTTGCAGGTTCTAAATGCCCAGACCAAGGCGTTAAACAACATTAACGGCCGGGTTGACCATGACAAAATGGCTGACATTCACGTGACAGTGGGGGTACGCAATCTTGCTCATTTGGATAAATTGATGGATGCAGTCAAAAATGTGCCGGATATTTATGAAGTAAAGCGCGCCAATGGCTGATTTTAGGGCTGGTTGACGATAAAAATGCTGTTTGCTCAAGACAGGTGGTCAGAAATCTGCTACCGTATTGAGTAAGCAGCTTTTTTGATCATGCTAAGCAAATAAAGGGGATTGAATTCATGCGCGCAGTGGTACAACGAAGTCTTGAAGCAAAAGTGACAATTGAAGGCAATACAGTCGGTACAATTGACCACGGGTTTGTGGTTTTACTCGGTGTCGGACCAACTGATACGGAAGCCGACAGTGATTATTTGGCGGAAAAAATTAGCAAGCTACGGGTGTTCAGTGATCCAGTCGGCAAAATGAACTTGGCTTTAGCTGATGTAGGTGGCCAAGTGCTATCGATTTCGCAGTTCACGTTGTATGCTGACACTCACCGCGGCAATCGGCCGAGTTTTACTGGAGCTGCTGATCCGGCATTAGGTGATCGTTTGTATCAAGCCTTCAATGCCAAACTCAAAGCTTTAGGTGTGCCTGTTGCAACTGGTGAGTTCGGTGGCGATATGCAGGTGAGCCTGACAAATGACGGGCCAGTTACGATTTTATTTGATACGGAGGCGAAATGATGCTAGTCAATGCCATCTGGGATTTTGACGGGACCTTGTATGATTCCTACCCGGGGATGATGAAAGCGTTAGGTGCTTTGGTGACAGACAACGGTGGTCACTTTGATTTAGCCGCTTTGTATCGAACAACCAAAGAGACTTCAATCAAACAATTTTTGACGACATTTGGGGCACAGATCGGCCGCAGTGTGACCGATTTGGAGGCTGATTACCACCATCGGGCTGCGGCTTATTTGCAGGATATCAAACCTTACCCGACTGCCTTAGCTGTTTTGCGAGCGATCAAGTCGCAAGGCGGGAATAATCTTTTGTTGACGCACCGCGACCACAGTGCTTGGAAAATATTGGCCAAGGATCATGCTGCTGATTTGTTTTTGGGTGGCGTGGATGCCGATTTAGATTTGCCACGCAAGCCGGCACCAGATTCAATTCAGTATCTGCTCAAACGATTTCAGCTAAATCCGGCTGTCACAGCGATGATTGGTGATCGCTCATTGGATGTTGACGCTGGCATTAACGCTGGCGTCAAAACGATCTACTTTAACGTTGACGGCTTGAACGCCGCACCGCAAGCTGATTTTCAGGTGGATCATCTGGAAGAGATCCCGCCATTATTCCGCGTTTAAAAGTTATTATCGACTCTAAAAAAGGTCCTGCATTGAAGTTGTAAACTCAATGTCAGGACCTTTTTTAGTTCATCACTGATGATTGCCTGCCTTAAAGTAGGCGTTTAGGCCATTTACAATATCGGTAGCAATCTTGGACTGATAGCTCGGATCTTTGATTTGACGGAAATCTTTATCGTTGTTGATGTAACCCATCTCGTTCAGAATAGCAGGTTGTTTATTATCACGCAGGACTTCGAAATTGCCAAAGGCGACACCGCGGTTTTCCAGCGGAAGGCCGCTGAAAGCACTGTTGACGGACTTGGCCAAGGCAAGGTCTTTTTTGCTGTCGTAGTAATAGGTGGTGATCCCAGATGCTGAATTCTTGGATGGACTGGAGTCAAAATGGAAAGAGATGAAAGCATCCGCGTGAGCATTGTTGGCAGTATTTGGTCGAGGTGCTAAATCAACGAAAGTATCCGTTGTACGGGTCATAATGACATTGGCACCAGCCGCGCGTAAAGCGTTAGCAACTAAATTGGCCGTCTTAAGCGTGTATGTTTTTTCATAGTCGGTGCCATCATTGGCAATCGCACCAGTGTCGGAGCCGCCGTGACCTGGATCAAGGACAATCGTAGCCTCTGACAGTTTTGTAGCGGCTTTTTGCGTTTGCCCGTCATTTGGTGCGCTGACGGTCCAGCTCGCAACGTAGCCAGTTTTGCCATCTGGTGCCGTGACCGCATACCAATCATCTTGTTGTTTAGAGACCGTCAGTTCGGTGCCTTTGTCTAGCTTTTCAACCGAAGGCGCATTGATACCGGCAGCATTGCGAAGGTTGGTCATCGTATTGGTTGTTACCTTCAGCGCCGGCGCACTTTTCTCGGTTGCCAACGCCGTTTGCGCAGGCTGGGCTAAATTGGTGGTTTGGCCGGTTAACTGAACGCTGCTGCTGGTGATCCATGCAGCCGTGGTGTTGTACGCAATCTGAGTCCAAGCGCCTTCTTGATAGACGACCTTGACGCTGTCGCCGGCATTTAGCGAACCTAGTTGTTTTGCATTTTGACTGGCATATTCACGGACGTTAACCGGTTGATCAACCGTTGCCACTTTGGCCTGTGAAGTTGCTGCTTCACTTTGATCCACCAACCAAGAGGCAACCCAGCCGATTTTATTACCAGCTAGTCGGACTTGATACCAGGAGTTTTTCGCACCGATAATCGACAGTTCATTACCGGATTTCACTTGTCCCATAATTGAATATGCCAAACCAGGACCTAACCGCACGTTGACGGTATCTGCCTTGACAGTCATGTATTGTGTGTTGGCCATTACACTGGTTGTTGCAACACCAACGCCGAAAAGTAGCGCCACCAGAACGACCAGCGGCCATTTTTTTAATTGTCCAATTTTCTTCATGAGCCCACCATTTTCTGAAGATAGTTAATCCTATTATAGCAAATCGCATTAGAAAAAGTGGCGTAATCACGTTTAAGTTGCGTTAAGGACTAGACAACAAGACAATTCGGAATAACCCTTACCAGTCGGATCGGGCGCTTATGCCAAAAGAAACTGAGTGATTTTTTGCCGAATCGCATCATGCTTGGCCGGGTTGTATTGATATTTTGGATCGTGCCAATGATCCGGGGTGTATAACCAAACAGGTTTAGCAAGTCGCTCCGCGGATTCCGTTTTGTATCGTGGAAACACATGGGCATGTAAAAAATTATCTGTATTACCTAAAATATCATAGTTCACTCGGACCGGGTGACAAGCGGCCAAAACCGCATCGCCTAACTGAGCCATGCTTTGTAAGAATAAAGTTCTTGCTGGCTCTTCGAGATGATTGAGATCGATAATATTCTGTTTTGGAAGGAGCACACAGTAACCGGGTAAAAATTGAACATCACCAAATACCGCAAATCCGCCGGGTAGCTCAGCCATGACCATTGGATTGGTACCATCAATGGCTGCTTGGATACGATTATCTTGCCACATAAAGACACTTCCTTGTTTTAGTAGAGTGGGCGCGAAATTAGTGATAGCGTACTGCTGCGGAGCCGAACTGGCAAAGAATTCTAATCTATACGTTTCCCAGATTATTCAGAATCTAATGAATCACAAGTCCAATAAGGAATTATGTCTCATTCTTTTTCAGTCTAAAGACTGACGCCAAGTGCAACTTATGATTGATGTTGCCATAAGTTATTAATTTTAAACTAGTTTCAGGAGGTGCATGTCTCATGTCATTATTTTTGAAAAACGTTGGTCAACGCTTTGGGGATAAACAAGCGTTGACTGGGATAACCGCGACACTTGAAGCCAATGGGGTCATTGGTTTGATTGGACCAAATGGTGCTGGCAAGTCGACTTTACTGAAACTCTTAGCAACTTTGGCAAAACCATCCAGTGGCACGATTTTATTGGATGATGTTGACATTGTCAGGCAACCGCAAAAAATGCGTCAAGTTTTAGGCTATCTGCCACAGCAGGTGCCTTATGATGCACATGTGACCGCATTGGCCTATTTACGCTATATTGCGGCGCTTAAGGGCATTGCTCCTCGCGAGGCGGACCGGCAAATTGTCCAAACGTTAGGACTGCTGCATTTGAATCCCAGCAATTCAACCTTGCTCGGTGATTACTCAGGTGGGATGCGTCAGCGTGTTGGGCTGACTGCTAGTCTTTTAGGTGATCCGCAAGTGGTGATTGTTGATGAACCCACTGTTGGCCTAGACCCAGTTGAACGAATTGCTGTCCGCAATTTATTGAGCAGTCTCGCGCAAACCCGAATTGTCATCATTTCGACCCATATTATTGAAGATGTTGAGGCCATTGCCAGTCAGTTATTATTGCTTACCGATGGACAATTGCATTTTCAAGGCACACCAGCACAATTTCTCGACAAAGCTTCGGGGCACGTTTGGGAATACACACTGCCGCGCAATGCGTCCTTGCCGACAAGTGAGCGAATTAGTGGCATGCAAGAAAGAAGCGATGGTATTCATATTCGCATGATTGCAGACGAGGCGCCGGTGGCGAATGCGGTCATGGTAGCGCCTAACTTAGAAGATGCGACTCTCGATTTCTTTGAAAGTCAGGCGGTGAGGAAAGGATGATGCGACTCATTGCGGTTGATTATCGGGAACGCACCCAACAATTCTCATTTCGTATTTTGGCGGTGATAGCACTTTTTGCTGCTGTCATTCTTGCACCGCGGCCAAAGGGCAATTTTCGGGTATTAGTATTGGATCCACAGTATTTTGCGCAAGCCAATAATCCCACTTGGTTACCAATCGGTGTTGCTTGCGTGTTGTCATTGTTCTTTCCACTTGTGAGCCTTGTGATCGCGCGCCAAGGTATTCATGCTGATCGGGAAAATGGTGTCCTTACATATTTGTTGACGACAAAATTACGACGTTTCCGTTATTTGGCGAGTCAATTTCTGGTTAGCTGCTGCCTATTGTTCACCATTTTAGTCTTGGTGATGCTTGGCAGCGGGCTAATGCTTTTGATCCAATATCCTGGTCAGGGGTTGAGCTTGAGTCAATTTTTGTCACCTTTTTTCAGTCTGGTGCCTGGGATTTTCTTGATTAGCGGCTTAGGGGTTTTGAGTGAGACATTGCCGGGACTGCGAGGACAACTCGGCACCACCGTGTTAGTGATAGCACTTCTGACGTTATATGCCATGATGACTACCATGACTTGGTACAGCCAACTTTTTAACTTTTCGGGTATTGCGTTCTTGATGGCCATGATCCGCCAGTCCGCCATTTCTGCCGGACATCCGCTTAACACGGTGCTGATGCTGGGCGGCAATGATCATTTGAGTCGGATGGGCACACATCAGCTAATTTTTCAGCCGCTGGCGTTAACACAAACAGAATGGTTGGCAATCGGCGGGACGGTGTTGATGAGCATCGTGTTGGTGTTACTGGCTGCCTTTTGTCTGGAGCACCGGCCACTACACCAAAAAACGAACTCAGGCAAATCAAAATTAACTGTCGAGTTGCCAAGGCCAAAAGATCATCGATTTTCTTCAGCCAGAACGGACAATTTTCGCTGGCAACAATTGCTTGGCCAACAGGCACATCGACTTTTCCATTCTCAGAACAAGTGGTGGTGGCTAGTGGCGATCGGTTTATGGCTTCTTGCTTGGGTTGTGCCAGTTGGCAGCTTGCGCGGGATGATTTTGCCGATTCAGTATTTGTGGGCCATGAGTTTCTTCAGTCAAATTGGTTGGCCTGATGATTTGAATGGTTTATCGGCATGGGAAGGTACCGTGAACCATGCGACTAGCCGCGCCATCAACAGCACTTTATGGTTAAGTGTTACCTTTTCGTTACTACTTTTGCTGCCAACCTTGCTGCGGCAGGGAATCGTTGCGTGGCCGTTACTTGGCTGGGCCATCATGTTACCGGTGGTGAGTCTCATGTTGGGTCAGTTGACCAAATCCGGCCAGTGGAGCCAACTGCTAGGGACTGTCATTTTGTTCCTAGTCGTTTGCGGCCTGACTGGACCACTACCGCTGGCGACAAGCATTGTTGGTATGGTGACAGGTGCCGTTTATAGTTTGATTGCTGTGGCCTGCTGGATTGTCATAGAAGTACGCGCAAAGTAGTATGAAGCGTTAAAAAGTGGTGATCATTGGTCCAGTGACAGGTGCCTCTAGGGGCGTAGGGACATATTTGATTCAACTTTTGAAAATGTTCGGTGCACATGTTGAGGCACTGGCTTCACCACCAAACTTTGATTTTCTGAAAAAGCTCGGCGTTGATGACCTAGTTGATTACTCGGCTGATGTCACTACGCAGTTAGCAAATCTGCCACATGCTAATAAGGTGATCGACACAGTGGGACGACTCGATTTACTCGAGGCAATCATTGCGGCCACCCGGCATTTTGATCTGCTGTCGCTTTCAACAACGACATTTCCTGAACATACCCAAGATCAGACATTTCGGTTTGCAAATGGCTCAATTGGGTTAAACGGGTATAAAAGGTTGCTTAACTGGCTCAGCGATGGGACACTTCAGGCGCACGTCCAGACAATCTTACCTGTCGAGCAGATCAAACAAGCGCAGCATCAACTAGTTGAAGAACATTCCCATGGACGCATTTTGATCAAATTTTAAATCAAAAAGTCACCCTTAAAGGTATAAACCTGAGAGTGATTTTGGTGAAATCAGATTAACCGTACCGTCGAGTCAAAATATTGCTCCATAAAATGAATGCGCGCGGCAATTTCAGCTGCCGAGAAAGTTTCGTTTTCAGTGGTGGCGACCCACTTTTCTTCGTTATCATCCGCTCGGTGAACAACAGCAATCAACTTGCCTTCAAATGATTGCAAGGGTTCATTAATCAGATCGGAGACAATGTAGACATCTTGCTTTTCGCCGTCGCCACCGGTAACCGTGGGCACATAGCCGTAATTAATCGGATAAGGCGCATGCGACTTGTCTGAAAAACCGATCGGGCGATCAACTTTAACAAAAACTGATTTACTTGCCATTGCTATAACGCTCCTTGCCTATGCTTGAACATGACTAACATCTTTTTTACTCAGTATTATACAATATCCACAAGCAACAGATTTGTTGAAAATGAACCGTGAAAATCTTGCCAAACGCGTTGACAAAACTTTCAACAAACCGTATGCTTTAAGCAATAACTAAGACCTGTGAAGAAGTAGGATAGATCACTTTAAGCGACCCGGAGATGGTGAAAGCCGGGAACGATCGAAAAGACACTTCTGAGGTGAACAAGTTCCGGAACGCTACCGTTATGGCAAAGAAAAAAACAAGGTGGTACCGTGTCCGCACCCTTCGAGCAATCGAGGGGTGTATTTTTTTAGAGCGCAAAAGGACGCGCTTAGAAACCGGAGTGTAAGTGGCCTTGAGTAGTAGTGACCTGCACTTTGGTCACTACTGCTCAAGGTCCTTACACGCAGGTTTCTGCGTCCTTTTGCGCGTTTCGGAACCAGCACACTTCACCAACTAAATCACAGTGCTTAAACCACAGGAGGCAATCCATGAATTATCAACGCCCAAAAGGCACAGCCGACATATTACCAGGCCAAAGCGAACGCTGGCAGCAAGTTGAAGCCGTAGCTCGCAAAATTTTTGCCCAATACCAGTATCATGAAATCCGCACACCCATTTTTGAAAATGTGGATGTATTCTCGCGTAGCGCGGGGGACACTAGTGATATTGTTACTAAGGAAATGTATACCTTTAAAGACAAAGGTGACCGGATGATGGCTTTACGCCCTGAAGGGACTGCTGGCGTCGTTCGTGCCTATGTAGAAAATAAACTGTATGGTCCTGAACATGCTAAGCCTTATAAGGTTTACTATTTGGGTCCGATGTTTCGATATGAACGGCCTCAGAGTGGTCGGCAACGCCAATTTCATCAAATCGGGGTTGAGGCATTTGGCAGTGATTCACCGGTGTTGGATGCCGAGACGTTGGCTTTGGCAAAACAGTTGCTGGAGGCCCTAGGCGCCAAGCATCTTAAATTTGTGATCAACTCGTTGGGAGATCCAGCAACCCGCCAAGCCTTCCACGCAGCGCTGGTTGACTATTTAACGCCTTTCAAAGATCAGCTTTCTGAAGACTCCAAGGTTCGTTTGGTTAAAAACCCGTTGCGGATCCTTGATAGCAAAGACAAGCATGATCAGGAAATTGTGGCCAATGCCCCATCTATTTTGGATTATTTGACACCGGAGGCACAGCAACATTTTGATCGGGTGAAAACCTTATTGCAGGGATTGGGGATTCCGTTTGAAGTGGATGCCACGATGGTGCGCGGCTTGGACTATTATAATCACACCATTTTTGAAGTCATGTCCGATGATAAGGTGTTTGGCGGCGGCTATACAACGATTTTAGCTGGTGGTCGATACAATGGCTTAGTCGAAGAACTGGGCGGTCCGGAGACACCTGGGATCGGATTTGCCATGGGTGTTGAGCGCCTGATGTTGCTAATGCAAGGCGAATTGCCAACGGCGCAGCCAGATGCGTACATTGTGACCATTGACCAAGGTGCCGATCAAGAGGCCCTGCAAATGCTGACCGCCATTCGTCAACAAGGCTTCACCGGCGAGATGGATTACATGGGACGCAAACCTAAAGGACAGTTTAAGGCTGCCAACAAAGCAAATGCCAAGCTTGTCTTGACGATTGGTGAAAGCGAACGCGCTGCAGGCACTGTTCAAATCAAAAATATGGCCACAGGCGATCAGCAAGCATTCCCCCAAGCTGATGTGCTGGCCGACTTTGGCAAAATCTATACGCAAGTAATGGAGGCAAAATAAAATGAGTAAACGAACCTGTTATGCCGGTGATGTGACCGCCGAGTATGTTGATCAAGAAGTGACACTAAAAGGCTGGGTACAAAAACGTCGCAGTCTGGGTAGTTTGATTTTCATTGACTTGCGTGACCGTGAAGGCATTGTGCAATTAGTCTTCTCTGAAGAATTTGACAAGGATGCTTTAGCTGTGGCGAATTCGGTACGCTCTGAGTACGTCATCGAAGTGCAAGGCGTGGTAAAAAAGCGTAAGCCGCAAGCTGTCAATAAAGATATGAAAACCGGGGACGTGGAAGTTGAAGTTCATACCATCACAATTTTGAACAAAGCTAAAACGCCACCATTTTATATTGAGGACGGTGTGGCCGTCACTGAGGAAACCAAGTTAAAATACCGATACCTGGATTTGCGCCGGCCGGAAATGCAGAAGAATATTTTTACGCGCGCACATATCATGCGCAGCGTGCATCATTTTTTGGACGACAACGGGTTCATTGACGTTGAAACACCGACATTGACCGCCAGCACGCCAGAAGGTGCCCGGGACTATTTGGTGCCGTCACGTGTTTATCCTGGCAGCTTCTACGCACTACCCCAGTCACCGCAATTGTTCAAACAGCTGCTGATGGGTGCTGGGTTCGATCGGTATTATCAAATTGCGCGTTGCTTCCGTGATGAAGACTTGCGTGGTGATCGTCAACCGGAATTTACCCAGATTGACCTTGAAACCAGCTTTCTAACTGCTGAAGAGATTCAGGACATCACAGAAGGCTTGATTGCCAAAGTGATGCATGATGTGAAAGGCATTGATGTCAAGTTGCCATTTGACCGAATTACTTGGCAGGATGCGATGGATAAATACGGTTCTGATAAGCCGGATCTGCGCTTTGACATGCAGATTCAGGATGTGTCTGAACTCGTCAAAGATTCTGATTTCAAAGTCTTTGCCGGTGCTGTTCAAAATGGCGGCCAAGTGCGGGCTATTGTTTTACCAGGCGGCGCTGACAAGTATTCTCGGAAAATGATCGATGCCCAGCAAGACTACATCAAGCGTTTTGGTGCCAAAGGTTTGGCTTGGCTCAAAGTCACGTCAGACGGTATCAGCGGCCCGATTGCCAAATTCTTTGGCGATGGTGCTGACCTCGTGAAAGCTGTTGGCGCTAACGCCGGTGATCTGGTGTTGTTTGTTGCTGACAAGGCCAAGGTGGTCGCAGATGCATTAGGCTATTTACGGACCCATTTTGGCCACGATCTCGGTTTGATTGACGAACAAGCATTTCGCTTTTGCTGGGTCGTTGATTGGCCGCTGTTTGAATATGATGAAGGCATCCAGCGTTGGGTACCGGCGCACCATCCGTTCACAATGCCAAATGAAGAAGACGTTCATTTGCTTGACACTGATCCGCATGCCGCACATGCCCAAAGTTACGACATCGTGCTCAACGGTTACGAATTAGGTGGCGGTTCCATTCGTATTCATAACCGCGAGATTCAGGAAAAAATGCTCAAGGCGCTCGGGTTCACCCCAGAACGAGCCCAAAAGAGTTTTGGCTTCCTGCTAAATGCCTTAGACTACGGGTTCCCGCCGCATGGTGGTCTAGCTATTGGACTCGATCGGTTTGTCATGCTGCTAACAGGCCGCGATAACATTCGCGATGTGATTGCTTTCCCGAAGAACAGCAAGGCTAGTGAACCGATGACCAGTGCGCCATATCCCGTTGCTGATGCACAATTAAAAGATCTCGGTATCGAAGTTCGAGCCGATGTTGATCCTGAAAAGGAACATGAAGGCGACGAAAACCTAACTGAGTAAACGTTACTTTAAAAAATGCCAGCCACAATTAAGTTGCTGACAATTAAAACACCTCCCGCTATAATGAAGACAGCGGGAGGTGTTTTAATTGTCAGATCAATTTGAAAAGGAAAGCAAAAAGGACTTGAAAAAGCGCTTGTCACCAGAGGCTTATGCGGTGACACAGGAAGCAGCGACAGAGCGGCCGTTTACTGGCGAGTACGATGACTTTTATCAAGATGGCATCTATGTCGACATTGTTAGTGGTGAACCGTTATTCTCATCGCAGGACAAGTACGATGCCGGCTGCGGCTGGCCGTCATTCACCAAGCCAATCAGCAAACTGGCTGAGCACCGCGACCAAAGTTTTGGCATGGAACGTGTTGAAGTGCGCAGCCCATCTGCCGAGTCGCATTTAGGCCACGTCTTCACAGACGGCCCAGCTGCTAAAGGCGGGTTGCGCTATTGCATCAACTCAGCTGCGTTGCGGTTTATTCCAGTGGCCGACTTAGAAAAAGAAGGTTACGGGGATTATCGACATCTCTTTAAGTCTGTTCATTAAAATGTTTTAAAAAGACCATGGTAGCAATACAGGACCGCCCTTGTTATACTTGATGCGCGACTTATTACGGGTGACAGGGAGCGGTTTTTGTATGGAAGAGATTGATAAGCTGATTAGACGACACCAAAATTGGTCACGGCTATCAGCGGCTTTTTTCTATAGTATTTGTGTGGCAGTGGCGCTGAATATGTTCTGGGAACCAGGTGGGGTTTTTGCCAGCGGGGTGACTGGACTAGCGCAGTTATTGGCAACGATCGTGCGAAAGTGGTTTAATTTCTCGATTGCATTGCCTTTTGTATCGTTATCAACAACAGATCTTTTTTCAACCGGGACGCTGCTTTTCTTCCTGAACGTCCCGTTGTTTGTGTTAGCATGGAAAGCCATTGGCCATCGGTTCACTTTTTTCACGTTCTTGGCGGTCATTTTTTCAACCATTATGATTCGGGTGCTCGGCGTGCTTACACCGCTTACTAAAGACCCGATTGTCTGCGGGATCTTCGGAGCGGTCGTTAACGGTCTCGGAACGGGGTTCGCCTTGCGGAATAATATTTCAACCGGTGGGATTGATATCCTCGGCATTGTTTTGCGAAAACGCACAGGCCGAACGGTTGGGACAATCAATATCATGTTCAATATTTTGATTATCTTCTTCGCCGGATTTGTCAATGACTGGCCGCATGCGCTGTATTCTGCTTTGGCGATCTTTATCAATGGCCGGGTCATGGATTCGCTTTACACGCGGCAGCAACGACTTCAAGTTATGATTGTCACGGCCCGGCCGCGACAGGTCGTGAATGAGATTCAGAATTCAATGCGGCGTGGCATCACAATTGTTCACGATGCAGAAGGTGCCTTTCATCACGAGGAAAAGACGATTCTGTTCACCATCATTTCGCGGGCAGAAATGTATGATTTAGAACAAGCCATGCGCCACAGTGATCCTTATGCATTCGTCTCGATCACGGATTCGGTCAAAATTCTGGGTCATTTTTATGAGCCGAAAACGGATTAAGACCATCAGATTTAGCCCGGAGCGATTCCGGGCTTTTCATTGGCAAGCCGTGCCTGTCGGAATCGTTCAACGTATCCGACATCGGCAGGTCACCTTGTCAAAATCAAAAACGAACAATTAATTAGGAGGGAAACATGTTAATAGGAGCTAACGTCAGTATGAAAGGGTCAAAAATGTTGCTTGGTGCCGTTGAAGAAGCCGCCAGTTATATGGCTAACACGCTTCAATTCTATACGGGGGCACCGCAAAACACGCGGCGCAAACCAACTAGCGAAATGATGATTCCTGAAGGGCTAGCAGCGATGACGGAAGACGGCATTAGTCATACTGTGATTCATGCCCCGTATATCGTTAATCTCGGCAACACCAAGAAACCGGAAAACTTTACATTTGCGGTGCAGTTCATGCGAGAAGAAGTCGCTCGAGCAGATGCTCTTCATGCCTATACCATGCCTTTTCATCCCGGTGCGCATGTCGGCGCTGGTCCGGAAGCAGCGATTCAACAAATTATCAAAGGGCTTAATGAGATCATTGATCCTAATCAAAAAGTGACCATTGCCTTGGAAACAATGGCTGGCAAAGGCACGGAGATCGGGCGCTCTTTTGATGAATTAGCTGCCATTATTGATGGTGTGACACATAACGAAAAGCTTCGGGTAACCTTTGATACCTGTCATACCAATGATGCTGGCTATGATATCAAAAACGACTTTGACGGTGTTCTCAACGCGTTTGATCACATCATTGGCCTTGATCGACTCAGTGTGATTCATGTGAATGACTCGAAAAATCCCCAAGGCAGTCATAAAGATCGGCATGCCAACATTGGCTTTGGCACGATCGGGTTTGACGCCTTAAACAAGATCGCTCATCACCCAGCCTTGACCGAATTACCCAAGATACTCGAAACCCCGTATGTTGGTCCTGACAAAAAACATCAGGTACCGCCATACGGGGCAGAAATCAAATGGCTAAAAACAGGGGACTTTCAGCCCGATGAGTTACGCCACTTGATGGTTTAATGGGTTTCAGTATTATCAAATTCATCGAGACCCATGTGTTCCAAAATAAGCGTTGCTGTTTCTTCAATCGATCGGTGGGCGGTGTTGATCACCATGCAGCCGATTTTTTTGTACAGATCTTCCGCAAACTTGAGTTCTTGATTGACTTGATCGCGTGCTGAATAAGCGGTGTCGGGATTCAAGCCATAGGCAATCATTCGCTGGCGCCGGAATTCCATCAAAACAGAGGCATCCGTGGTTAAACCAACAATCTTCTTCGGGTCAACTGACCAGATCTCTTCAGGAATATGGGCGTTAGGTACCAGCGGCAAGTTGGCCACTTTAAGGTTGCGATTAGCGAGAAACAATGACAATGGTGTTTTACTCGTTCGCGAAACGCCAAGCAAAACGATATCTGCCTCGAGAAAGCCTTTCGGGTCTTTGCCGTCATCATACAGCACCGCGAATTCCATAGCTGAGATGCGGTCAAAATACCGTTCATTAAGATCATGAACAGCGCCGGGAACGTGATTTGGTTCCTCATGCGTAATTGTCTTAATCCCGCTTAAAATTGGCGACATCACATCAATGGCAATCACGCCTTGATCTTTGGCATAATGCGTTGCAAGTTGAGCAAAGCCTGATGTCACGAAGGTCATGATTGCCAAGGCATTTTCCTTCTTGGCCTCATCAAGCGCGCTGTAAATCTTTTCTTCCGTATGAATAAATGGGAACCGGACATAATGTGCCTCAAAGTTGGGAAACTGTGCCGCGACAGCTTGCGCCAACCGCAAGCCAGTTTCGCCAACCGAGTCCGACATGATATATAAATTTAATTCTTGCGTCATACTGCCACCTCATTACTTAGATAACGCTATCATAGCATATTTACCAACTAAACAGGAGCGGTTAGCCGACGACCAATGGTGACAAGCGTGTCTAGACCAGTTAGCTATTTAAGGTCGACCATTTGCTGATGCTAGGGATTTTACGCCAAAAACAACTAAAAAACTTAACAGAACAGGGCAAGTTTATTCAAAAATGTGAAATCGCTTATTGACGCGTGGTTGCTAGTTTTGTATACTAATAAACGAACTATTGGCTATGATATCCGTCAGTGGTTACACAAGTGTCGGAGGGAGGGATATCACATGGCTAAGACAGTTGTTAAGAAAAACGAATCTCTCGATGACGCTCTTCGGCGCTTCAAGCGTACTGTATCCAAGTCGGGTACACTCGCTGAATACCGCAAGCGTGAGTTCTACGAGAAGCCTAGCGTACGCCGCAAGCTGAAGTCAGAAGCTGCACGTAAGCGTAAGAAGTTTTAATTAAAGGACTTGGTGAATAGTGGCTTTAATGGATGAGCTTAACGCTCAGATGAAACAAAGCATGTTAGCCAAGGACAAAGTGACGTTGAGCGTCGTCCGGATGTTGAAGACGGCTTTGGTCAATGAAAAGATTAAACTCGGCCACGACCTTTCTGAAGAGGAAGAAAAGAGCGTTCTTGCGACTGAACTTAAACAGCGCAAGGAAAGCGTTTCTGAATTTACAAAAGGCGGTCGTGATGATCTTGTTCAACAAACCGAAGCTGAAATCAAGGTCGTCGAACGTTTTTTACCAGCCCAGTTAAACAAAGCCCAAGTCGGTGACATCGTTGATGCAACTATCAAGGAAGTTGGCGCCAAGGGTAAGCAAGACTTCGGCAAAGTGATGAAGACGTTGATGCCAAAAGTCAAAGGCCAAGCAGATGGCAGTCTTGTCAGCAGCGTGGTCAAAGAAAAACTTAGTTAACGACAAAGCCGGTGCAATAGCCGGCTTTTTTATATGGGTTTTGTGGGTGAATGGCGTGCGTGGTGATCAGATAAGGGTGCTGATTTTGCTGACGAATGGGTTTGCGTTGAATATCGTCTAACTGTGGTCAGGCGATTGCTTCACGCTTTGCTTGGAAACGCGCGAGCAGGCGCAGAAACCTGCACATAAGGACCTTGAGACTAAATGACCAAAGACCGGTCATTTAGTCTCAAGGCCACTTATGCTCCGGTTTCTAACCGCGCCTGCTCGCGCTCTTAAAATATGCTAAACTGAGAGCATCATTGCTTAATAAATTTGTTAGGGGGCCAATATTTGGCACAAGAAACCTCGGAGAAAATTTTCCGTCTTAGTAATCCTGACATGGCGATTAACCTTGTCGGGATCAATGACGCTAATTTGACATTGATTGAAGAAGGATTGAATGTGCAGATCTCGCCTTTTGGGGATGAGTTGCGGATTCATGGTGATACTGAAGCGGTCAGCTTGACATTACAGTTACTTGAGGCGGCTAGTAAGTTATTAGCTCAGGGCATTAAATTGTCACCGCAGGACATCGCTAGCGCCGTTGCGATGGCCAAGCGAGGGACGCTTGAGTATTTTGCTGATATGTACAGTGAAACCTTGTTGCGCGATGCCAAAGGTCAGCCAATTCGGGTCAAAAACTTTGGGCAGCGCCAGTACGTTGATGCCATTAAGCATAACGATATCACGTTTGGCATTGGGCCAGCAGGCACTGGGAAGACATTCTTGGCCGTTGTCATGGCTGTCGCCGCGATGAAGGCAGGCCAAGTTGAGCGGATCATTTTGACTAGACCGGCAGTTGAAGCCGGTGAGAGTCTGGGTTTCTTGCCAGGCGACCTCAAGGAAAAAGTTGATCCCTATTTGCGTCCGGTATATGACGCCCTTTACGCTGTTTTGGGGAAAGAACACACAGATCGGCTGATGGATCGCGGTGTGATTGAAATCGCCCCGTTAGCTTATATGCGTGGGCGAACGTTGGATAATGCGTTTGCCATCCTTGATGAGGCACAAAATACCACCCAGGCACAAATGAAAATGTTCCTGACCCGCTTAGGTTTTGGCTCAAAGATGATCGTCAATGGGGACATCACTCAAATTGATTTGCCGAACAACGCCAAAAGCGGACTGCTTCAGGCCGAGCAATTACTCAAAGGTATCAGTCACATTGCCTTTACCCAATTTTCGGCACAGGACGTTGTGCGGCATCCGGTTGTTGCAAAGATTATTGAGGCTTATGGTCGACACGACCTGCAGTTGCAGAAGAAGACGAAGGAGTAAGGGATGGACTTAGAATTATTCGATGACGATCAACTGCTGGATGACAAGCACCATGATCTCATCAAAAAACTAGTCGCTTTTTGCGGCAAACAGCTTAAGTTGCCTGAAAACACAGAAATGTCGATCACCTTGGTTGGGGATGATGAGATTGAGCGCATCAATCGCGAGTATCGTGAAACCGACCGGGTCACGGATGTTATCAGTTTTGCGATTGAAGAGGGCGAAGACGATTTGCCGCTGCTACCTGGCATGGCAAAGAACATCGGTGATCTTTTCATTGATCCACTGACTGTTCGCCGCCATGCCGAGGATTATGGGCACAGCTTTGAGCGCGAGCTGGGTTACACCGTCGTCCATGGCTTCTTGCATCTTAACGGCTACGACCACATTAAGCCAGAAGATGAAGCTGTCATGATCCCGCTTCAAAAGAAAATCCTCGCAGCTTATGGCCTTACCAGATAAGCAAGTTGGCAAGAATAAACATTTCATCCAAAGTGCCCGTCACGCGCTCGATGGGCTGAAGGTGTTTTTTGTGGACGAAAATAATTTTAAGCGCGAATTTCTGAGTGCAACTCTGGTCATTGTTGCCGGCGTTGTCTTACAAGTTTCCGCTTTTTCATGGTTCGTGTTAGTTCTGGCAATCTTGTTGGTATTTCTTGGCGAGTTGTTGAACACGATCGTTGAAAATGTTGTTGATTTTATTGTTGGCGATCAATATGACGCGCGCGCGAAGAAGATTAAGGACATGAGTGCCGGCGCGGTGCTCATCGTGTCGTTGATTGCCGTCGTCGCCGGTATTTATGTCTTTGGGCCACCACTTTTGGCCCTTTTTAGGAGTTGGTAAGTTGTCAGTTTTGCGTACAGCTGCTTTAGCGGCTCGAGAAAATGCCTATGTGCCGTATTCTCATTTTGCTGTCGGCGCGGCTGTCCGTGTCGGTGATCGCATTTTTTCAGGGGCAAATGTCGAAAATGCTAGTTACGGTCTTAGTAACTGTGCTGAACGCAGTGCTATTTTTGCGGCAGTCAGCGCGGGCTATTCGAAGCTGGATGAATTGCTGGTGATTGCAGATACCAAGGGACCAGTGGCCCCTTGTGGCGCTTGCCGCCAAGTCATTAGCGAATTCTTTGGCCCTAATGCTGTCATCACGCTTGCCAACGTTGCCGGACAGTCAGTTCAAACGACGCCACAGGCTTTACTGCCAGGTGCGTTTTCGAAAGGAGATCTTAACGCTTGAGTGAACATCATTCTGGTTTTGTTGCGATTATCGGTCGGCCCAACGTCGGCAAGTCAACGTTTATGAACCGTATTTTAGGTGAAAAAATCGCCATTATGTCGCCAAAGGCTCAGACGACCCGTAACAAAATAAACGGTATCTACACGACTCCGGACGCGCAGATCGTATTTGTCGACACACCAGGTATTCATAAGCCGAAAAATGAGCTGGATACCTATATGGATAAAGCGGCATTGTCAACTTTGAATCAAGTTGATGCCATCTTGTTCATGGTCGAAGCGGACGAGGAAAAAGGCCCTGGTGATGGCTATATCATGCGCCAACTGGCGGAAGTGAAAAAGCCGGTTTATTTGATCATTAATAAAATTGATCTAGTAAAACCTGACGATTTATTGCCGTTGATTGAAAGCTACCAGCATGACTATGCGTTTGCCCAAGTTTTTCCGATTAGTGCAACGATGGGAAACAATGTCGACGAGCTATTGACGGCATTGACCGATGCATTGCCAGTCGGTCCGCAATACTACCCCGAAGATCAGCTCACCGATCATCCTGAGTATTTTGTTGTCGGTGAACTTATCCGCGAAAAAATTCTCGAATTAACTCGCGATGAAGTGCCGCACGCTGTTGCCGTTCAAGTTGAGCGCATGAAAGATCGGGAAGGCGGTAAATTGCAGATCGAGGCGTATATTATCGTTGAACGCGATAGTCAAAAAGGCATCATTATTGGCCGCGGTGGGCAGATGCTTAAGCAGATCGGCATTCGCGCCCGACGTGACATCGAAAACCTGTTGGGCGACAAGGTGAACCTGAAGTTATGGGTTCGCGTCCAGAAAAATTGGCGTGATAATAATGCTTATCTGAAGTCGTTAGGGTACAACACGAAGGATCTTCGATAATGGTTAGGCAGACTGAAACATTTGAGGGACTGGTTATGTCCCGCCAGAACTATCGCGAATCTGATATGCTTGTCAAAATTTTGACCGATCGATTCGGCAAAAAAATGTTTCTTTTGAACCGGGCCCGTAAGCCCGGTTTTACTTTAGGTGCTGGTATTTTACCGTTCACTCACGCTGATTATATTGGTGAAGTTCGTGAATCCGGTCTATCTTATTTGTCTGCCATCAAAAATGCGACTCAATATCGGCAAATTTCTGATGACATTACCTTGAATGCTTATGCAGCCTATATTTTTGGATTAATCGATCTTGCTTTTCCAGATGGGCGGCCAGTCGGATTCTGGTTTAACCAAATCAAACAAGCCTTGTATCTCATTGATTCTGGCCTCGATCCACAGATTATCGCCAACGTGATTGAAGTCCAGATGCTTAAAGAATATGGCGTTGAGCCTAACTGGCGCGGTTGTGTGATTGACGGTCGCACCGATTTGCCGCTTGATTTTTCCGAAAGTTATGGCGGTTTGCTGTGCCAAAATCACTGGGATAAAGATCCGCATCGACTTCATGCTAGTCCGCGGGCGATTTTTTACCTGCGACGCTTTAGCACGCTTGATCTCAACAAAGTGGAGCGCATCAACGTCAAACCTGATACCAAAGCAGAATTACGACGAATTTTGGATGTTATCTACACTGATATGGTCGGTGTGACCCCGAAAGCCAAACGTTTTTTGGATCAGATGCATCAATGGCAGGATCGCCTGCCTGATGACTCGGAATGATGGTTGATATCAGTGGCATAATTATTTGATATCAACATATTTTTGACTGGGTAACTCTCCGAAACAAACACTGAATTAATTTAATCATCGTAATATGTCGCTTTTAGATGGAATAACGATACTTATTTATTCCATATTTCTTAATTTCTTATAGAAACCATTAACTATCTTCGCTGGCTATGGTATATTCAACTCGTAAACAGTTGACTAGATCATAGCATTTTTTTGGTTTGTTGAGAGGAGCGGGCGTCATGGCAAGAACCTTACCGAAAGCTGTGAAAGTATGGGTAGCAGCGAATTTATTGGCAATTGAATTTGATAATGGGCAAACACGGTATATGCGATCACATTTTATTGATCAATATATCTCTGCTTGGTCATTACCAAAAGGCAAGAAAAGACGTAGACTATTGATAGTTGACCCAACATGGGCTTGGTTTGGTGCCAATCCAGTCATTGCCGCTGATGGTAGCTTGACGATCTTTGAAACCGATCGGTACACGCCAGAGGAACTTTGGGGCAATAGCAAGTCGCAGATTTATGAAGTTTCTGGGGTGCATTAATAGCCAGGCGATTCAGAGTTTTCGGATTAAGTAAAACGAATCGTAAATGGCTTATAATGATATAATGTGATTGTAGTAAGTGCTTTCTTTTAGCACGAAAGGTCATCATCGATTCCATCGCTAACAATACGAGGAGGCAGTGCCATGTCAGAAACATTCCCGAAAGCCACCGAAGTTCGGATGGCTGCCAATTTATTAGCAATCACTTTTGATAACGGTCAGACCCGCTACATGCGCTCCCACTTTATGAAAGATTATTTGGATGCATGGTCACCTTCACGCGGAAAAGGCAAACGTTCCAATTTGCTCGTTGATCCGGCGTGGGCATGGGAAGGCGCAGATGCAAAAATTTCTGAAGACGGCACCTTAACGCTTTTCGATAAGGATACGTATACACCTGAAGAGCTTTGGAAGAACAGTAAGAAACGGATTGATGAAGTTTCTGGCGTTTAAGCAATTTTTGTACACGACTGTTCATTAATTTGGCCAATAGACAGCCGCTATCATGATTTGAATCAAAAAATAGAAAGCAGAGAGTTGGCGGAGCGGCGATGGGCTCAGTGGTGAGATTGGTCTTAGCGGAGTGGTTTTCTCCGCTTAGACCAAGGCCGAGCTTCGAGCCAGCGCGCCGGGTTTGCGCGTTGGCTCGAAGTCGTGCCGACCACTCTAGCTGCGCGGTCGCCACCCCGAATCGCCGCGGAGCCAACTCGGAGTATAAGAAACTATCGACCGAGAATAGAAAAATAGTGCTGCCTGCAATTGCTCCAAAACGCGATCGCCACTCCAGAAACCGGGGTGGCTCACGCTCTTCTCTGCTTGACACGTTTTTCCGCGATGCTATACTAATAAGGAAATTGAATCGGTGATGAGAAAAAGGGTCGCAACGAAACCTATTGAAGCGAGTCGGGGAAAGTGTAAGCCTGATAACGGTTGTTGTGATTGGCGTTTTCGAACCAAATGATGAAGCCGCAGGTAGTTTTTTCTATCTGAAGTAGGGTGGAACCGCGCATAAGCGTCCCTACGCCATTAATTGGCGTAGGGACTTTTTCGTGTCCCGAAGCCAATCCCACTTCAATTCACCGGGAAAGAGGCAATGATGACAAAAAAGATGGACATCCAAACGATGATCCTAACACTCCAAAAATTTTGGGGTGACAAGGGCTGTATGCTCATGCAAGCTTACGACGTGGAAAAAGGGGCGGGGACAATGAGTCCGTACACTTTCTTACGCGCCATTGGACCAGAACCATGGAATGCTGCGTATGTTGAACCGTCTCGACGTCCAGCTGACGGCCGATATGGCGAAAACCCCAACCGGTTGTTTCAGCATCATCAATTCCAAGTCGTTATGAAACCATCTCCTGAAAATATTCAAGAATATTACTTGGATTCGCTTGCTGCACTTGGCATTAATCCATTGGAACATGATATTCGGTTTGTTGAAGATAACTGGGAAAATCCATCCATGGGCTGTGCCGGTGTTGGTTGGGAAGTTTGGCTAGACGGCATGGAAGTCAGTCAGTTTACCTACTTCCAAGTGGTCGGTGGACTTGAAGTATCGCCAGTTACCAGCGAAATCACTTATGGGGTCGAACGACTTGCCTCCTATATTCAAGATGTGAACAGTGTCTTTGATCTTGAATGGGGCGACGGTGTTTTGTATGGGGATATTTTCAAGGAACCTGAATACGAACACAGCAAGTATGCTTTCGAAGTCAGCAATCAAGAGATGCTGCTGAAGTTCTTCGACGCCTATGAAAAGGAAGCTTGGCGTTTGATGGATCTCGGTCTGGTTCATCCAGCTTATGATTACATTCTTAAATGCAGCCATACCTTTAATCTTTTGGATGCCCGAGGAGCTGTCTCGGTTACCGAGCGGGCCGGTTACATGAGCCGCATTCGCAAGATGGCTCACAAAGTTGCTCGGGCATTTGTGGCTGAACGCAAGAAGCTTGGCTTCCCATTACTGCAACATCAAACGGAGGTGGAATAACATGACGCATCAATATCTGATTGAAATCGGGCTTGAGGACATGCCGGCGCATGTGGTGACGCCGAGTTTGCAACAGTTTCACGATAAAACCGTCGCTTTTTTGAAAGAAAATCATCTCAATCACGGCGCGATTGACCAGTATGCAACACCGCGGCGCCTAGCATTGCTGATTCACGACCTCGCTGACAAGCAAGCGGACGTCGAAGAAGACGTCAAAGGCCCAGCTAAGAAAATTGCGCAAGATGCAGATGGCAACTGGACCAAGGCGGCGATCGGCTTTTCTCGCGGCCAAGGCATGACCCCTGATGACATTGTCTTTAAAACGATCAAAGGTGTGGATTACGTTTATCTGCATAAGGCAATCAAGGGCAAAACAGCAGCAGCTATTTTACCAGGTATGCTGGATGTCATTAAAAGCCTGACCTTCCCAACCCGAATGAAGTGGGGCGCTTATGACTTCGAGTACATTCGGCCGATTCATTGGCTGGTCAGCTTACTGGATGATGCGATTGTCCCGATGAAGTTGCTGGATGTTGACGCTGGCAGAACCACTCAAGGGCATCGCTTCCTTGGCAGACCAGTGACTCTCGGCAATGCGGCCGACTATGTTGCGGCCTTAAAAGCACAATTTGTGATTGTTGAACCGGCAGCGCGCAAGCAGTTGATTAGCGATCAGATTCACCAAATTGCCGCTGATCATCAATGGCAGATTGATCTGGATGCAGACTTGCTGGAAGAGGTCAATAATCTTGTTGAATGGCCAACTGCATTTGCTGGTAATTTTGATGAAAAGTATCTCAAAATTCCTGAAGCTGTGCTGATCACCTCAATGAAAGATAATCAACGTTACTTCTATGCGCGGGATGCGTCAGGAAAGATGGTCAATGCGTTTATTGGTGTTCGTAACGGTAATGCTGATCATTTAGCCAATGTGATTGCGGGCAATGAAAAGGTATTGACCGCGCGATTGGAAGATGCAGCTTTCTTCTATGCGGAAGATCAAAAGCGCAGCATTGCTGACGATGTTGATCGTTTGAAAGCTGTTAGTTTCCACGATAAAATCAGTTCCATGTACGACAAAATGGCCCGAACAAGGGTTATTGCCGATTTGTTGGCGGATCGTTTTGGCTTATCTGCGACTGATAAGGCTGATCTGGACCGAGCAGCTTCGATTTACAAATTCGACCTTGTCACTTCAATGGTTGGTGAGTTTCCAGAATTGCAAGGTATTATGGGCGAACATTATGCGCAATTGGCAGGTGAGAAACCAGCTGTTGCCCAAGCTATCGCTGAGCATTACGAGCCGATTTCTGCGGATGGTGCGTTGCCAGAAAGCTTAGTCGGCACCGTACTTGCGATTGCGGACAAATTCGATTCGTTAATGAGTTTTTTCGCGGTTGATCTGATTCCAAGTGGCTCAAACGATCCTTATGCGCTGCGCCGTCAAGCTTACGGGATTGTTCGAATGATCGCCAAACATGATTGGCCATTTGCCGTTGCTGAACTGCAGACGACGATTGCTGATGCCTTGAAGGCAGCAGGAAAAACCAATAATCTTGATTTTGCTGCGCATCAACAGGATTTGAATGCATTCATGATTGACCGTGCCAAACAAGTCTTGCAAGGTCAGAAGATCCGCCATGACATTGTGGATGCAGTGACAGTTCGCGCTGATGCCGATCTTGCCGGTATCTTGGATGCTGCCAAGATCCTTTCTGCGCACGCGGACGATACTGATTTCAAACCTGTCATGGAAGCACTTGGACGTGTGTTGCGGATTACCAAGAAGCAGCAGGTAAAAGTCGATGTGGATACAGCGAAGTTTGAGAATCCGAGCGAAGGTCAGTTGTATGATGCAACGGTGGCGACTGCCAAGAAGTTTGATGATGAACCGACGGAAGCCGATTATCAGGCGCTTAAGGCACTCGCAGATCCAATTAATGCGTACTTTGATGCCACAATGGTCATGGCCGACGATCAAGCCATTCGCCAAAATCGCTTGGCAGCTTTGCTTCAACTTGCCGCATTGATCAAGCAATTTGGCGATGTGAGTCAAGTCATTGTTAAGTAGCCTTGCATTCCAAGCCTAAACAGGCTATACTGTATTTTGTATTATTATGCCGATAGACTATCAAAAAGTCGCATTTCAACTCAGAAGTGCGACTTTTTACCGCTATTTCGGGTAACGTGTGTTGGGCGTCTGCAGGCTGGCAAACAGCTCTGCGGCACATGTCATGAAAGGGAGTGAGCTGACATCGCCGGAATGATTCCTGAGGCTACTGTCGACAAAGTCCTTAAAGCTGTCAATATTGCTGATTATATTGGCCAATATGTGCAATTACGCAAGACCGGGCAGAATCTGTTTGGCTTGTGTCCTTTTCACGAAGAACACACCCCATCATTTTCTGTGAATGAACCTAAGCAGATTTTTCACTGTTTTTCGTGCGGCCGCGGCGGCAATGTTTTTAAATTCGTGATGGACTATGATAACGCCACCTTCCCGGAGGCAGTTAAAAAAGTGGCGGATTTTGCTGGCATGCCACTGGATGTTCAGGTGGGTCATGCAGCACCGGTTGATCCAGAGATCAGCAAGCAACAGCATATTTTACAAGACACGGCCGATCTATTTCATCATATTTTGATGAATACGGAGAAAGGTCAGACTGCACTTGATTATTTGCACAAACGTGGCTTAACTGATGACACAATTAAAGCTTTTCAACTGGGGTATGCGCCTGAAGAACGTAATCTGTTAGTAGCGTTTCTTAATAATCGCAAAGTCGACTATCAAGATCAGCGTGCCAGCGGTTTGTTCGTAGAGGATCAAGAAGGAAAATTGTTCGATCGGTTTAACGATCGCGTCATGTTTCCGCTAACGGACAGTCATGGTCAAGTGATTGGTTTTTCCGGGCGGATTCTAAGCAAGGACAAGACCCAAGCTAAATACTTGAACAGTCCCGAAACCAAGCTTTTCAACAAGCGTGATGTCCTATTTAATCTTCATCGTGCCAAAGCCGATTTTGGCCGTGATGGCGGCCCGATTCTTTTTGAAGGCTATATGGATGTGATCGCTGCGTACCAAGCCGGTGTAAAAACCGGGATTGCTTCCATGGGAACAAGCTTAACTACTGAGCAGGTTGACATCATTAGCCACTTAAGCAAGCGATTAACCGTGTGTTACGATGGTGATGAACCAGGGCAAAAGGCGATTGAACGTGCGGTTGCCATGTTGGCTGATCATCCGCGATTACAAACGGATGTGGTCGTTTTGCCGGACGGGATGGATCCTGATGAGTTCATTCGTGCCCGTGGTGCCGAAGCCTTCCAAGCGCAAGTCAAATCCGTATTGACGCCGACCGCGTTTATGCTGCAATTCTTAGCGCGCGGGGTTGACATGAACAATGATCAGGCTAAACTGACGTATCTGAACGCGGCTTTAAAAACCATCGGTAAGATTTCGAATCCGGTAGCGCGGGCAATTTATGTGAAGCAGTTAGCTGACACGACTGGCGTGCCTGAGAGCGCTCTGAATCAAAGCCTGCCAGCGCCGCAGCAAGCCGTGCCGCAACAGTCGTCGGCTCCTGTAAGCTATCAAACTGCGCCGGTTAATCAACCAGTTCGGCCAATTGATCGTTACACTGCAGCCCAACGACAATTACTGTATTATGTTTGGCACGATGATTTAGTGATGCAGCGTTTAAAAAATGCTGCTTTCACATTTCCAGCGCCACATTTTCAGACGCTCTTTACCGGATGGCTAGATTTTCTCCATGAGCAGCCTGATGGCGAGTTAGCTGGATTCCTGGATCGAGTCGATCCAGATCTGAGCGGGGTGGCGGCTTCGGTGGCGATGCAGGTTTTGCCTGAGGCGACTGAGGCAACGATTGACGAGTTGATTCAGACGATCACGTCCGCTTCAACTGTCGAACGGCTGCAGGCTATCAGGCAGGCCATCACAGAGGCACAGCGACTTGGCGATAAGCAGAAACTAGGCGAGCTAACGGTGCAGTATGTGAATCTCATGAAACTTTTGAAACAACAACAAGGCTAGGGGAGGAACTTTAATGGCTGATAAAAAAACAGCAACTGAAGTAGACAAGACCACAAAGAAGACAACGGCTAAGCCAGCAGCAAAAACTGCGGCTAAGACAACCGCTGTCAAGGCGGCGGCAAAAAAGACCACCGCGAAGAAAACTACGGTCAAGAAGACTACCGCTAGCAGCAAACGCACGACCAAAACGACAACGAAAGCATTCGACGATGCTGTCAAGGCCGTGATTAAAGATTACAAGAAGAAGAAACAAATTACTGAAGATGACCTGACCGACAAGTTGGTTAAGCCGTTTGAGCTCAAGAGTGGTGCCATTGACGATCTGATGCAAAAGATCGAGGATAATGGGATTGCTATTGTTGATGAAAATGGCGAGCCAGCAGCGATTAGCTTGAAGAAGCAAAAGAAGGTTTCCAAGAAGGAAATGAGTGACATGTCCGCGCCTTCAGGGGTCAAAATCAATGACCCTGTGCGGATGTACCTGAAGGAAATCGGCCGAGTTTCCCTGCTGACAGCTGATGAAGAAGTTGCCCTTGCCTTGAAGATTGAACAAGGTGATCAAGAAGCTAAGCAACGTTTGGCTGAAGCTAACTTGCGATTGGTTGTTTCCATCGCTAAGCGTTATGTTGGTCGCGGCATGCAATTCCTGGATCTGATTCAGGAAGGGAACATGGGGCTGATGAAGGCGGTCGAGAAATTCGATTACCGGAAAGGCTTTAAGTTCTCAACGTATGCCACCTGGTGGATTCGGCAGGCTATTACCCGTGCCATCGCTGACCAAGCCCGGACAATTCGGATTCCAGTGCATATGGTTGAAACCATTAACAAGTTGATTCGGATTCAACGGCAACTGCTTCAAGACCTTGGTCGTGAACCAACGCCTGAAGAAATCGGCGCGGAAATGGACATGCCAACTGAAAAGGTTCGCGAAATCCTGAAGATTGCGCAAGAACCTGTTTCCTTGGAAACGCCAATTGGTGAAGAGGACGATTCACATCTTGGCGACTTCATTGAAGACCAAGACGCCACCAGTCCTGAAGACCATGCTTCCTATGAACTGCTTAAAGAACAGTTGGAAAGTGTGCTGGATACCTTAACGGATCGTGAAGAAAATGTTTTGCGGTTGCGTTTTGGACTCGATGATGGCCGGACCCGTACCTTGGAAGAGGTCGGCAAAGTCTTTGGCGTGACCCGCGAGCGAATTCGTCAAATCGAAGCTAAGGCATTGCGGAAGCTCCGCCACCCAAGCCGTTCCAAGCAACTTAAGGATTTTCTTGAGTAATGAACGTTTGTTAGCTGATAAAGCCGTCTGCCTCATTAGTGAGGTAGGCGGCTTTTTCGTACGTCATCATGTGGCGAAGACCCACATTCAGATTCAAATACCGGAAATCTTTGATGTTTCTAAGGACGTAACCCGCTTTTCAGAAAAGTTAACTAACTGTTCGGCGTAGTTTGTTATAATGAAAACTGTTAACGAGATGAGGAGAAAGTATAGTCATGGATCATATTCATTTATCAAAACGGCTTCAGGCCATTAGCAGTTTTATTGAGGCAGGCGAACGGGTAGCGGATATCGGCACAGATCACGCTTTTTTGCCGATTTACTTGGTGCAGCAGCAACGCATCAATTTTGCGATTGCCAGTGATATTGGCGCCGGACCGGTCGCAATTGCCAAGCAAAACGTTGCGGATGCTGGGTTAACTGCGCAGATCAGCGTCCGTCAAGCTGACGGTTTGGCAAGTATCATGCCTGACGATGCCATTTCAACGGTTGTCATTGCTGGAATGGGCGGTCAGCTGATGACGGATATTCTTGAGGCTGGCCAGCCACAACTAGACGGGACCGGAAACCTTGGTACTGGCTCCCAATCGACACCAATACGATGTCCGTTTATGGCTTGATCAGCATGGTTATGGCATTATCGGCGAGGACATCGTTGAAGATGAAGGCCATATTTACGAACTGATGGCAGCTGGTCGAACGCGCCCGGATGTGCCTTATTCGGAAGCTGATTTACGCTTCGGGCCGATTTTACGGCGGCAAAAGAGTCCAACTTTTATGAAAAAAATGCACCGCGAAGCTGAGAAAACCGAGGCTGTGCTTGAAGGTTTGGCTGATGCACAGATGGTGCCGCTAGAAAAGATTCGCGAACAAGAAAAAATTTTATCATTAATCAAGGAGGAATTAGACGCACATGACGAGCGGTAAACAGATTATTAATCGATTTGAAGACTTTGCCCCCCTGAGTTTGGCATGGGAACGCGATCCAAGCGGGCTGCAATTAGGTAACCCAGATAAACCAGTTAAAACCGTCCTCGTAACATTAGACGTCCGGCCAGAAGTGGTCACTGAAGCCGAAGCAATTCATGCTGATATGATCTTTTCTCATCATCCAGCGATGTTTCGACCAGTACATAACTTGGATTTGCGGGTTCCGCAGAATGCCATGTACGCCCAAATTCTAAAGGATGACTTGCTGGTCTATGCAGCGCATACTAACCTTGATCGCGTCCAAGACGGGATGAATGACTGGCTGGCAGAAGCGTTGGGATTAAGTCAAGTTGTGCCCTTTATCAATGAAGGTGAAGGCGCCAACATGGGCCGAATTGGCTTGTTACCAGACAAAATTCGCCTTGAGGCTTTTGTTGAACAAGTCAAAGCAGCCTATAACGTTAAAGGGTTGCGTGTGGTTGCCCGCGATCTAGACCGGCTAGTTCAAAAAGTGGCTATTCTTGGCGGTGATGGCGGTGATGCCTTCAACGATGCCAAGCAAGCTGGCGCCGATGTCTTTATCACTGGCGATGTGTATTACCATACCGGTCACGATATGCTAGCAGCCGACCTGCCCGTGATCGATCCCGGCCACCATATCGAGTCGATTATGAAAGGCAAAGTTGCGACTTTGATCAACGAATGGGCCGATGCAGAAGGATGGGATGTCAAAGCCATACCATCTAAACTATCGACTGATCCGTTTACTTTCATGTGATTGGGAAAAATTTTCCAGTAAATGCGATTTTTAAATAGAATTGACAAAGAGCAAAACACATAGCATAGGTGCGAAAATCTTACACTCATGCTAAAATAAAGCAAATTAACTGTCGGCTTTTGCCGCCAAAGGAGCGAATACCATGCCATTAGTACACATTGATTTGATTGAAGGCCGTTCACCGGAGCAACTGAAAGCCCTTGTGAAAGACGTGACAGATGCCATTGTCAAAGATACTGGCGCACCCGCTGAGCATATTCACATTGTTCTTAACGAAATGGCTAAGGAACATTATTCAGTTGCCGGTGTACTTGCATCAGATAAGGATTAACGGCTGGCTTTGAGCAATCAGTACCGGGTCACAGAAGGGAAGGGTTCAACGATGGCAGACACCAGCGATCAGGCAGCCTCACAAGATCAGGCTTATTTTGATAAAATGAAACAGCAAATTCTTGACGCTTTGGAAACCGTCATTGACCCAGAGCTCGGTGTCGACTTAATTAACCTCGGCTTGATTTATGGGGTTGATTTAGATGAAAGCGGCAAATGTACCGTTGAAATGACATTGACAACGATGGGCTGTCCTTTGACAGACATGTTGGATGCTGATATTAAACGGGCACTGACAACGATTGACGGGATTACCAGCGTTGAAATTCATTTAGTTTGGTATCCAGCATGGGGGCCAGAACGCCTCAGTCGGTATGCCAAAATGGCGCTGGGCATTCATTAACCGGCGTTTAGACACGGAATGCAAAAGCCGCCGTTTAAGGCGGCTTTTGACTGTCTTTCAGGCAGTCAAAGCGATGGATCACGAGGGTGAACATGGACTATTGGAGCACATTAAATCGGCTGGCCAAACAATATGCGCGCATTGGACCGCTTAAATCACAACTAACTGCCATGAAGAATTGGCAAGCATCTATTGCGGCTGGTGTCTTGCCAGCACATGCGTTACCTTGGTTGGGACTTAGCACGCCGCAAATTGATGCCGCTTTAACCCAGCCACAGGCGCAGCTGCAAGAACTGCTTCAACTAGATCATTTATTGCATAATTTCCGCCGCTACATTGCCTTTCATGATGGCATGTGGTCATTTGTTCATGAAGATCTGTTTGCGACTTGGCATCGACTTTATGGTCCTCAGCGGTACTTGGAAGTGGCAGCTGGTAATGGTTACGTGAGTGCTGGTTTGCGCGCACAAGGCGACAAAACGATCACAACCGATGCGCACACTTGGACGAAAGAAAATGTCACTGGCCGTCAGCCGCTTGTTCCAGTTAAAACCGCCACAGCCAACGCGGCGTTGTTCCTCTACGCCCAACAAGTCGATGCTGTTGTGATGGCTTGGAGCCCAGATAAGGATCCTAATGATGTCCGGTTCCTGCATATTATGCAACACTATTTTCCCACTAAACAATTATTCGTGATCGGCGAACGCAACGGTGCAACCAATAGCCGGTTATTTTGGCAAGAAGCCCGAACCGTTCCGGATCGGCGATTATTCGCGCTTAATCGTGCGTTTGGTCATTTTGATGCGATTCACGAACGAGTTTACCGATTACAATAGTCTCTGTACTGTTGGCAAATGGCTTATTTGTGCAGGACTTGAGGAGGATGACGTGAAAAAATTATTCTTGATTGATCTTTTATGGATCGGTTTAGCGATATTAGCCGGTTTAGTATGGTCACAGCATGATCAAAATGAATATGCCAGTCAGCTTGATCACCTCGGCATGTCGGAAACGGCTCAGGAATATGTCACGACAAGTTCGCGCAGCATCACCACTGCGATAAGCGAGCTCGATAAAACTGATTTCAAAGGTTATCAGGTCCAGTTTGTTGCTAAACAAGTCGTGTACGTTTATCAGCGTGGCACAGTTGCGAGCCTGCCACTCGATAGTGGTCAGTGGTTCTCGACTGGCGATTTTGCCTCCAGTCTGCCGGTGACGGTGGTTGGCCGCGATCTTGCCGATAAACTGTATACTGGCAGTAATAATCAGCGTTATTTGCAAGTGAATGGTCAATATGTCCCAGTATTGGGAACGGTGGGCACACGCAAAGGCAGCCCGCTAAATAAAGTTATCTTTCTCAACGCCTCTGCACAAACTACCAATAGTAAGCTGAAACTAAAGCAGGTCAAAATCTATGTTGACGGCGCCAGTCAGCATAGCAAGGCCTTAAAAACCGCTTTCAAAGCAAAAAATATTCATCGGGTCCACTTTAGCGATAGTAATGCTTCGACTTGGTGGCATGCTTATGGTCAAACGGCATTGTTCAGCTTATTCTTATTGCTGGGTGCAGGATTGCTGACGATGCTCATGGTGGTCTTAATGGGGCCGTTGCAAACAGCTGGTTTGGATTTGAATATGCGGGCGCGTTACTTGCGCGGCGTTTTATCTAGCTGTGGTGGTCATATTGGCGTCAGTCTTTTTCTTGGTGGCCTTTTTGCAAACTGGTGGTTCTACTTCACCACGCGAACTAATATTTGGGTCTTTCTTGTCGTTTTGACCATCGCTGCCATTTTCTTCCTCCGTTACTTGATTCACAGAAAGGATAAAGCTAGTGCAACTACCTGAAGCATTTAAGGAAAAATATACTCGTTTGCTGGGCGATGAAGCAGCTGCTTTTTTAGCGACATTTGAAGCACCTGCGGAAAGTGGCTTTCGGCGTGATCCAGCCAAGCCGTGGCCATTGGACGAGTCATTAACTGAACCAATTCCTTGGAGTCCGTGGGGTTATTATGGCAAGGTCGCCGGCAACGACATTGATCACGTTGCCGGACTTGTTTATAGTCAGGAGCCAAGTGCGCAGTTTGTCGGTACTGTTGCAGCCCCAAAGCCGGGTGAACGGGTATTAGATTTGTGTGCAGCGCCAGGCGGTAAATCGACCCAACTTGCTTGCTATTTAGGCGACACTGGGCTTTTGGTCAGCAATGAGATCAATGGTCCGCGGTCAAAAGTTTTGTCAGGCAATCTGGAACGGTGGGGTACTCGGCAGATTTTAGTAACGAATAATGATCCTGACACGTTGGCAAAAGCGTGGCCACAAATGTTTGATCGAATTTTGGTTGATGCACCTTGTTCAGGAGAAGGCATGTTTCGTAAAGATCCGGATGCAATCCAGTATTGGCATGCGGACTATCCTGCGCAATGTGCTGAGCGGCAAAAGCAGATTCTCAAAGCGGCTGTGAAGATGCTAGCACCAGGCGGCACGTTGATTTACTCGACTTGCACCTTTAGTCCTGAAGAAGATGAGCAAATCATTGCCTGGCTATTGGCCAATAACGCGTTCACGCTTACGCCGATTAAGCAATATCCGGGGATGGAAGCTGGGCGGCCAGCGTGGGCCGATGGCAATCCGGAACTGGCCAAAACAGTCCGACTGTTTCCTCACCGATTGCGTGGCGAAGGGCATTTTGTTGCTAAGCTGAAGTTAGCAGGGGAACCAGCATCACATCAACCAGCCCGTTTGCCGCTTAAACCGCTAGCCAAGCCGGCGAAGGATGAAGTTGATGCGTTTGTAGCGACAAGCCTAACCAAGCAGCCCAGCGGCCTATTTTATCGGCATGGCGATTTTCTTTCAATTTTACCAACAACGATGATCCCGTTTGAGCACGTGAAAGTGGTGCGTGCCGGTCTGGAACTCGGAAGTTTCCGGAAGAAACGATTTGAACCAAGTCATAGTTTAGCAGCTGCTCTTAATCCGGATGATTTTCAAACTGTGATTGAGGTTGATGCGGACGGTTATGCACGTTATCGGCACGGTGAAACGTTGCCAAGCAAGGTAAGTGGCAAACGTTTTGTTCTGCTGACATTCGAGCATAAGCCATTTGCAATTGGTAAATTGGTGAATGGTACCATCAAAAATTATTATCCAAAAGGGTTGCGTGTTTGATATTTAGTAAAGAAGACTCGGTTCGGGGCATAACTCACATCCGGTGAACGAGGCTGAGCCATTATTTGCTCATCGGACTTGTGAATCATTAAATTCCGGATAGTCGTAGGAAGGTGCTAGGCTAATAGTCCCTTGCCGTGCCAAACTTCGCAATCTCCGGCCAGATGGGGTGGCGACGCGTAGCTAGAGCGGAGACGGCGCTTCGAGCCCGCGAAGCCCGCTGTCTCGAAGTCGCCTAACAACATCAGCTCCGAAAACCGGTCGCTGTGTTGTTTGCACGGCTGAGCCTCATCTGGCCTACGATTGCTCCGCCTTGGCACTACGGTCTTTAAAATCTCAGCAACTAATCTATGGATTGGCAAAAACGAACGATTTTCCGATATTAGGAAAATCGTTCGTTTTTACTTGCCGACTGAGAATTGTGTTGCAACATTATTCCCTTCGAATAAAAGTTCCAGAAGTCAATCATGACTTGGATTGTTTTAGGGTCAAATTCCCGGTAAGCCACGAGCCTGACGATAATGTTCCAAATCAGCACTTAGCACGATTGGGGCTTCTTGCAGCTCCTGCCAATTGGTGACGCCCAATAACGCGTAAAGTTGGCGTAATTGGTGCAGAAAGTTCTGAAAATAGGCCAGCGTCGCTTCATAGCCAGTCTGAATCAAGTGATGAAGCACCAGGCCACTCATGCCGACTGCATGAGCGCCCAGCCGCAATGCCTTCACAACATCTAATGGTGAACGAACGCCGCCAGTTGCAAGCATGGTTAGACCGAGTCCGCGCGCTTCAAGCAATGATTCAACCGTTGTCTGTCCCCAGTCTTGTAAATAAGCAAAATCGTGGCCCGAACGACGAGCATTTTCGATCGTGGCAAAGTTTGTTCCGCCGCGACCGCCAACGTCAACAAATTGAACCCCCAGACGTTGTAAGGACTGAAGATCTTCGCGAATAAAGCCATTACCGACCTCTTTTACGACGATAGGGACTTGGCTAGTCGCAAGGATGCTCTTAATGTTAGCCTGCCACATAAAGTCGCGATCGCCCTCAGGCATGACCACTTCCTGAGCAGCATTGAGATGAATTTCCAGTGCATTCGCTTTTAACATTGCCACCGCCGCCTCGGCAGCAGTCGCATGATGACCGGCGCCAACATTAGCTAAAATAAACCCGTTTGGATCATGATCACGCAGCGTTGCAAAAGTCGGGACTAGTTGCGGATCACGCAACGCCACCGATTGCGATCCGCTGGCAATCGCCACCCCCAAAGCTTGGGCGAGCTGGCCTAGCTGGGCGTTTAACTTGCCGGTTTGTGGCGAGCCGCCGGTCATGGCATTGATATAAATCGGCCATTGCCAATTAAACGGGAGATCAGGTTTTAGATCCACCGCAGCCATGGTTGTTTCCGGCAAAGCTCGATGCAAAAGACGAACCTGATCGAAACCCGCATGAGCAACAGATTGAAAGTATTTTTCAGCTAGAAAAACATGTTCATCCTTGCGATGCGATTGCTGACTTTGTGTCATCAAATTGCTCCTTTGTGATGATGCTGGCATCCGGACCAAGGCGTGTGCTCAAAATCCGATCACCGAACACAGGGCGCAAGGCGGTTAATAAAATGTCCACGTAAGGTTCAGTAGTCAGAATTTTGACATTTGGTCCTGCATCCATCGTGGCAAACGCGGGAATACCCAAAGCCCGTTGTTCTTGCACTAATTGCCACGCCCGTAATGTTTCCGGCAGAAAGTAGGTGAATGGCGGTTCCTCGGCCATAATCGCCGCATGCATGCGCATACTGGACAATTCTGTCAATTTGCCGATCAGCGCTAAGTCGTCTTCAGCCAACGCGGTAATCATTGGTTCAATTAAACTTTCATTTGAGGCCACCCAGGCATCATAGTAGGGACTTGTGGCCACTGTGTTGGCCATGCCTTTTCGTGAACTGACCGCCTTTTTTTCAGCAGATACCGTGACCACAAGCATTCGTAATGGCAAACTAGGTTGAATCGCGAGTGGTTCAGCGAATGAAGAGGTGTCGTCATGGCCGCGATGCCAGATAACGGCACCACCAAAGATAGAGCGCGTTGCTGAACCTGATCCGCGGCGCGCTAATCTTGATAGTTCAGTCGGAGAAAGGTTTAGACCTGCCGCGCGGCTGGCAGCAGTGGCCAAGGCAGCAAAAGCAGAGGCTGAACTTGCCAGCCCGGCAGCAGTCGGCACGTGATTCAAGGAAGTGACTTGAGCGTACGTGCTAATTTTTCCTAAGTGCCGAACCCGATCCAAAAAGCGGCTGACCGCAACCGGGTTTTGTTCTTCACCGTTAAGCATGAAGCGATCATCATTCAGACTAGGATCAAATGTAACTGCTGTGTCAGTATAAAAGTCATTTAAAGTTAAAGAAATGCTGCTTGTGGCTGGCAGCATCAACTTGCGATTGGCTTTTCCCCAATATTTAATCAGCGCAATGTTTGTGTGCGCGCGTGCATAAGTCGTCATAATAGCCTCATTTCGATTCAAAATGGTATTCCCACACTTTAGCCGCATTAGCAGCTTTAAGCGCCGTGGTAATCGCTACCGCTTGATCACTGGCTGCTAAAGCAATCATGCAACCACCCATCCCTGAGCCTGTTAATTTAGCGCCATAAGCACCGTTATCAATCGCCATGTTAATGAGACGGTCAAGGTCAGGACTGCTAACGCCAAGTGCAGACAGATCGGCCTGATCGCGATTGAACAGTTGGCCTAAGGTAATAATATCATCTTGCGCCAACGCCAATGCTGCCTGGCGAACGGTGTCACCGATATCCTTGATGAGCGGCCGGTACATTTTGGGATCCTGCTTTAAACGATCTGCCACTGCTCCCACTGCAATTTTAGTTTGTCCGGCAACGCCAGTATCGGCAATTAGCAACACACCGTTTCGTGGCATCATGATCGAGCGCGGCGCCTTACCACGGACGAACCATTGCGGCCGCTCAGCGCTAGCCGTGGCAGCATCAAGACCGCTTGGATTGCCATGCAAAGCTTTTTCAGAGACAGCGGCCCAGTTCAGTAATGTGTCGTGTGATAGCGATGTTTGAAATGCATCGTAAAAAGCGCGAACAACTGCCACAGCGGTTGCGGCAGATGAGCCCATACCGCGCTCGGAAGGCAAAGCACTCGTGATGGTTAAATGAAATCCTTGATTCTTGGCGTTAAAGAAGATCAATAAACGTCGAATAAGCATGGCAATACCGGCAAAATTGGTCAATTGACCAGCATTTAAATTTCCTGTGAAAAAAGAAGACGTCACAGTTTGTCTGCCATCCGGCTGAGGCGTGACGCGAGCTGACAAGCCGACACTCTTCACTGGCAGTGCAATGGCCGGTTCCCCATACACGACCGCGTGTTCGCCAAGCAGAATAATTTTTGCATAACTTTTTCCCGTCCCGATTTCCATATAAACACCTCGTCAATATTCTTTATTAATGATAGCGCAAACGCCCGTCAGACACTACTTAGATATGCTAGACTAAAGCATAATGTAACAGAGCGTGAGCTGGCCCGGTTAGAAACCGGAGTGTAAGTGGCCTTGGATGTGATGGCCGGGCTTTGGCCATTGCAGCCAAGGTCCTTACACGCAGGTTTCTGGGCCAGCGATCGCGTTTAGACAGAGCGTGAGCAGCCGCGCTTAGAAACCGGAGCATAAGCGGCCTCAAGCCTAAATGGCTGGGTTTTGGCCATTTAGGCTTGAGGTCCTTATGTGGAGGTTTCTGCGGCAGCGAACGCGTTTAGACAGAGCGTGAGCTGGCCCGGTGAGAAACCCGAGTGTAAGCACCTTGGCCATTGCAGCCAAGGTGCTTACATGCAGGTTGCTGCGCTGGGGAGCGCGTTTAAGGAGGTAGGTAGCGCATGGGGCTGCAATTCATTTTAGGAGACGCAACGACGGACCACGCTGGCACGATGGCGACAATGGTTCAAGCTAATCTGCAAGCCGATTCACAAAACCAAATTTTTTATTTAGTCCCTAATCATATCAAATTTGAAGCCGAAGTCGACTTGTTGAAACGGTTGCGGGCGCAAGCAGCATCCGTCAATGGTGTATATGCGCAAAATCGAGTGCAGGTGCTGTCTTTCTCACGACTTGCCTGGTATTTCCTGAAAAACACCGCGCTTTATCAACAGCCACGACTTGATCGGGCCAGTAACACGATGTTGGTCGCAAAGATACTAGGTGAAAGCAAAGAAGAACTAACGATTTATGCTGGCGAAGCGCATAACACTGGGTTTGTGACACAACTGGCGGATCAATTAAGCGAATTAGTGACCGGTCGTATCACAGCAGAAGATCTGAATACGACAGTAGCCGCTTTAACACCAGGCGATCGGCACCGTGCTAAATTGCGAGATCTGGGGATCATTCTGGATCACTATGAAGCGGAAATCGGCCCTTATGCCACTAATGCCAGCCTACTAAGTGGGTTGCAACAGGTGATGCGCAATCAGGACCTGAGCCACACATTCATTTATCTCAATGACTTCAACGTCTTTTCAGCTTCAGAGACTGGATTGGTCGAAACAATGATTGAAACGGCTGCTGAGGTGACCGTTAGTTTAGTGCTGGACAAGCCATATCCGGCTGCGCCACCAGTGGCACCTAATTTATTCTTACCTGCAGGCCGGTTGTATCACCGCCTTTATCAAAAAGCCAAAACGATGAAAGTACCGATCCGGCTAGATCGTTTTGCTAAACCGCGTCCGCTAAGCGAAGGCATGAAGCACCTTGCTGATTGGTGGCAAACGAGTACCAATTTACAATCACAGGCGCCTGCACAGACAGCACAGAACAAAGAAGTTGAGTTGGCAGTGGCGACTGATCCATATCATGAATTACGGACGGTTGCCCGCCAAATCTATCAAGCCGTCCGGCAAGGTGCACGTTACCGCGATTTTCTGATTTTAGCCCGTCGCTTGGATCCATACGCAGCGGTGATTCCGGCCATCTTTGAAGAATTCAACATCCCTCAATTTACTGATCTCGAACGGCCAATGAAGGATCATCCGCTAGTCGTACTCATTGAAAGTCTTTTTGCCATACAAGACCACGATTATCAATATCAGGATGTCATGCGCCTTTTGCATACCGAGTTGTTACTACCTGAGAATATGGATATCGCGGCTTTTCGTGATGCTTTAGACACAACAGATAACCATCTTGTTCGCACTGGCATTACCGGCAAAAAACGGTGGACACAGACCGACCCATGGCGCTATTTTCAGCGCAATCCTAACGCTGACGATTCGCAACTTGATCCCGAGGCAGATAAAACTGCCCAGATTAATGCAATCAAGACTTTGGTTGCGGACACGGTTCCGCAATTGCTGCGTCAATGGCAGACTGCCAAAACTGGTCGCGAAGCCGCGGCCAGCTTATATCAATGGCTGCAAACGACTGGTGTGATTGATCAGCTGAATGTGTGGCGACAAACCGCTAACGCTGACGGTGATTTAAGTCGCAGTCAAGCCAACGAACAGGCTTGGGATACCTTCATCCAATTGTTAAATGACTATGCGACCATTTTGGGAGAAGCTGACTTCAATCGTGATCAGTTTCGAGAACTGTTGGCGGCCGGCTTTGCTAGTGCCACCTACACGCAGATTCCGTCGACGCTGGACTCGGTGGTTATTTCCGAAACGGGTTTGGTTCGTTTGGCCAAGGCAAAACACGTTTATGTGATTGGCGCAACAAACACCGCGATGCCTGATGTGCCTAACGATAGTGGTGTCTTAAATAGCGAAGAGCGGCAACTGTTGGCGGCTCAGCTTCCAGATGACCGTTTTTTACCTGAACAAGGTCCGACCACAACCTTAGGCGATCCTTTCATCAATTATCTTGGATTTATGGCAGCTTCTGAAAAACTGACACTTAGTTACCCCATGCAAAATACGCAGGAAAACAGTGAAAATCAAGCCTCGCCGTACTTTAGACAATTAGCCCAAGCACTGCAATTAACGCCTGCTACATGGGCACCGGCTGGGTTGGGGACATCTCTAAAAGCAGTTCTGGGTAGTCCGCGGGCCATGCTCAGTGATTTTGTTCGCGCGGCTGGTGAAGCTCAGCATCAGAAATTGCCTTTGAGTCGAAGTTGGCAAGGCGTTTTGGCCAGTCTCAAACAAACCACACTGGCACCGTTAGCTCAGAAGCTAGCAGGCAGTTTGACCTATCAAAATGACCCTGGACGTCTTGATCCGACATTAGCAGTCCAATTGTACGGTCGGGACATGAATGTCTCGGTATCGCGATTAGAGACGTATTATCGTAATCAGTTTGAATACTTTTTGAAGTATGGTTTGCTTTTACAGCCGCGACCTGAATTTGAGTTATCGCCAGCCGATACTGGTAGTCTTTTCCATGCGGTGCTGGATCAATATCTGACTCAGTTGCGCGACGCCGGCCAGACATTGGCCGATGTCACCGCGGCAGATGTAGCGGCGGCGGGGCCCCCCATCATGCCGCGTAC
>OBUQ01000244.1_pt1 | contig 61377 bp, 51 predicted proteins | sample 1494951 | NCBI WGS metagenome assembly OBUQ01 (sample SAMEA2579938, study PRJEB22360) | human gut metagenome | biome: human gut; feature: human-associated habitat; material: faeces | place: Denmark | collected 2008/2010
GGAACGGGATGAACCTGTCCCAGGCTCGCTGCCAAGCCGCTAGTGTGGCCGGATATTTTTGGCCCCACTGGCTTTTCTCGAAGGCATCCAGCGCCTCCAGTGCGCTGTCTTCGTTAACCGTTGTGTAGATAGGCCTTAGAGCCGCCGCGACGGCTTTGCGGTCTTGGTAGGCCACGAATCGCATTGGGGACCGTATTAGGTGAACCACACAGGTTTGCACGATCGCCCCTGGCCAAGTCGCCGCGATAGCCTCGGGGAAACCACTTAGCCCGTCGCAGGCGACTATTAACACATCTTTGACGCCACGGTTGGCCAGTTCAGCGCACACACCAGCCCAAAATTTAGCGCCCTCGGCTGCTTGCACCCAAATGCCAAGCACGTGCTTTATGCCATCAAGATCCACGCCGATAGCGATATGAGGCCCGGGAAGTGACCCTGTTTTGATCTTTAATTTTAACTTGGATCGCATCTAGAAACATGACCGGATAAAACGCCTCTAACGGGCGGGTCTGCCAAGCAGCCACCTCGTCTTGGACAGCTTCGGTGATATTCGAGATCGTCTCGTGAGAAATCTGGGTGCCGAAAGTGGCCTCCAGGTGATGACCAATTTCCCGGACCGTCATGCCACCGGCATACAAAGAAATAATCATGTCATCAAGACCCGCCAAGCGCCGCTGACCCGGCGGCAACAGACACGATTTGAAGCTGCCAGCCCGATCCCTTGGCTGATCAATCTTAACCGGACCAACCTCGGTATGAACCGTTTTAGCCATGGTGCCATTACGCGAATTACCGCTACCATACCCGACCCGATCATACTTGTCGTAACCCAGATGATCCCTCAGCTCAGCCTTCATACCGCGTTCAAGAACAGCTTTAATCAACTCCGGCAAAAACCCGCCTTCACCAGTCAACTCCACGCCACGCTCACCAGAACACGCCACCAAGCGATCAAGTAAATCATCATCAATAAACTCACGGCGCAACGCGCCAGCAGCAGAATCCTCAGCAGGAACATCAATCATAGACATAGTCATAGTAAATCCTCATTTCATTACTGAACCGACCATTTACACAAACTATTTGACACCCTCACCGCTGGAGGCACTCGGGCAAGCCATCCAGGCAGCGAAAGAAACTCTCGTGAATCTTACGCATCACTGCGATCATGGCTCGCAGTACACGAGTATTGCCTGTAGCGAGAAACTGGCTGATTACGGGATCAGGTCCTCCACGGGGAGGGTGGGTGATTCCTACGATAACGCGCTAGCCGAGGCTATCAACGGCCTATACAAGGCTGAGTTGATCTACTCCCACCCCTGGGCATCACTGACAGAGGTTGAGTTCGCCACGCTGAACTGGGTGCACTGGTGGAACAATGAGCGCCTGCACGAAGCGCTCGGATACCGCACTCCAGCCGACATCATCGATATGTATAATCAAACTCGGGTCAGCGAGCTGACCCCCGTATAAAAAGCGGAACAAAACCCAGTACGCTTCAGAATAACCATAAAACAATACAGAAACCACTACCATGCGGTAGTCTAAAACTGTCCAAAAAACAATCCGCACCCCCAACCGGCCTTTTAGAGATCCTCAACGAATGGGCACCGTACGAGCTTCGGGATCTTGAGGATGCAACCGAGAGAGCTAAGGTTTGCGGCATTGACGCCTTAGAAGTGAGGGAAGGCGTCAAAGGCATCGTGCTGAGCGTTCCCTTCGAAGAGGCAAAAATGATTGCGAAGAAACGATACGACAAAGGATCTTGGCCACTGCTGTACTTCACTGGTGACGGCTTGGGAGGAATGCGCCGAAAGAGATATCTAGACGAGTCATCAGGGCCTACGGCGACAAACCTTTGGCCATATGAAGAAGTCGGTCACACTGACGAGGCAAAGAAAGAGCTAAAAAAGCTGTTTGAAGGCAGCGCTCCTTTCGACACCCCGAAGCCCACGCGCCTCATGAAACGCATCCTCGATATCGCGTCAGATGATGATTCGTTCATTCTCGACTTCTATTCCGGCTCGGCTTCCATGGCTGACGCCGTGATGCAGAAGAACGCCGACGATGGCGGTTCTCGAAAATACATACTCGTTCAAATCGACGAGCCGCTCTCAGGTGAGTTCAAAACGTTATGTGAAGTCGGCGAAGAGCGCATTCGGCGCGCAGGCAGTAAGATAGCTGAAGAAGTTGAAAAAGAAAACACGCAGCTCAAACTCGGCGAAGACCCCAAGCCCGTCCCCGACATCGGTTTCCGCGTTCTGAAGATCGAATCTTCCAACTTCCGTGACATGTACGCTTCGCCCGATCGGACTGATCAGTCTTCGCTGCTCGACATGATCGACAATGTGAAAGATGGCCGAACAGCCGAGGACCTTCTCTTCCAAGCACTCCCTGCTTTCCGGATTCCCTATTCGGCAAAGTACGAGACGTTCGACATCGAGGGCAAGAAGGTCTTCAACGTGAATGCCGGGCAGCTCATCGCCTGCTTCGATGTTGACGTCAACAACGATGTTATCGAGGCCATTGCGAGAATGAAACCTTCCTACGCTGCCATGCGCGACCTCTCCTTCAAGGACGACTCCGCAGCCGCCAACTTCGAGGAGCTCTTCAAGACATGCAGCCCCGACACCATCCGCCGGGTGATCTAAATGTCCGAAGCCAAACAATTTGAACAGCTGGACAATGACAGCGTAAACCATTTGGGAAACGTGGATATCGAACAAGTAAAGAGGATTCTCGGGTCATGTTCGATCAACTTTCTCTTTGGTTCGGGTGTAAACGGATCCGGGTTTCCTCAATTTACCGGATTTGAAGCAACACTGGCAAAGATGAAAGCTCTTGGTTTAGAGGGTAGGAATATCGAGAATGAACTTAGGGGTATCTCCGATGAGGGTAAGAGAGATCAGATTTTAGAAGCCTTCTGTGCTGAGTTCAATAAGTTCGCTCTTGCCGTCGAATTCGAAAGCGAATCAATACGAAACCTGGATCATTTGATGTGCTCCACCAACTCGGTTATATCTAAGGCTGAAAATCGCCATCCAGAATCAAAGAGGGTGAACATCTTCACCCTCAACTACGATCGAATACTGGAAACGATCTTGGAAAATAACGGGCTCTTTCATTATGTTCTTACCTCTCATGGATTCAGATCGTCACTTCCATTTGAGATAATCGGATACAACACCGCAAGGCACGAGTACATTCCCACTTTTGCTGTTTATAAAATGCACGGTTCTGTTGGTCCAGGCAATCAGCTTCACAAAGACCAGATCATGTTTCCCGGATCAGACAAACTCGGCAACGTTGTTAGCGATTTCTACGAAACACTATTTGCGATGAAGGGCGAGCTTCTTCGCAAGAACTCTGCACTGTTCGTCGTGGGATATTCCTGGGGTGATAGCCACATCAACGATGCCATTGAAGACGCAATATCAAACGGGTTGACGGTCTTCCAGCTTCAATACAGCGAAGATAGCAGCGTTCCAGACAATCTCGTAGATAGCGTGATTGCCATACCGCCATCTACTCCATGCCAGGATACTACCTTGACGCTTAGCAAGATTATTGACGAGGCGACAAGATCGTGAACATAGGTCGGATCTCTCGCGTTGACGGCATCCGTGCTGTAGCCACTTTCTATAAGCGTCTTCAACCTTATCTCGTAGATAAAGGGGAAGTCACCTCGGCACCTCGTATCAATTCTTTTGTAAAGACGAACGTAGGCCTCGATACGGTCGTATGTCAAATCGTCGGGGAGCACGAAATCGAATATGACAGAAGCCAGAAAGGCAGCTCGGAACACCAAGAGCCATTTGGTCCTTTTCTGGTTGATTTGGAAGTTCGAGGGCATATTGACAACGGTAAGTTTAGAGGCGGTCTGAGGTGCCTTCCATTTGTTGGCGCAACCGTCGAAACGCTAAACGAAGAGGACTTCGACCTTATTCATAATCTAGAAAGCGATCACGCTATAGCGCTTGGACGCGATCTTTATGACGAAGCTTGTGATGTCAGAATCGACGCAAACAGGCTGATGTCTGGACATATTGGAATATTCGGAAACACCGGAAGCGGAAAATCGAACACGCTTGCAAAACTGATGCGAGAATATGCACTCCAGTTTTCACGAAAAGACCGAGCCGCAAGGATCGTTATTTTTGACCTCAACAACGAGTATGGCGGCGACGCTATCTTGCCGGTATCCGATAAGTCAGTTTTCAAGCTGAGCACACGCGAAAAAGACCCGGATAGCAAAATCCCGCTCAACTTCGAAACGCTTGATGAAGATAGCTGGGGGACGTTGCTCAGAGCAACCCAGAAAACGCAAATGCCTGTTGTAAGGCGAGCCTGCAAGCGATGGAAAGACTTCGATGAAAACAAAATGATCGACAGAATCAGTTGGTCGCTCGCCGATAAGCGGGAAACGCTCTTCTTCACTCTTCGGAACTATTGCGAGGGCATGGTTATAGGGCTAGAGAATGTGGCGTTTAATTCCACGACCAAGAATTTCTACTATGAACCTTGGTGCTCCGCCAATTGCATTGACACCATAACTCAAGTTAGACCTATAACCATAAAAGAAAACCTATCGAAACTCAATCTGTTCTACCTTTGCCTAGCCTTTGAAGTCGCCCTCAGCGCCGAAAGCGGGACAAATTACGACTATGTTCATCCTTTGTTGCCAAGAGCACGTCAAGTTGTGAAAGATCTCGAAAAAACTTTCAAAGATTCGCCGAGTTCCGGATTAAACGGCATTTTCAATGATAGCAATTTTGCGGTTGTGCAGCTCGGTAACACCAACGTAGACACAAGAGAAATGATCCCTGCTTTGCTGGCCGAACTGCTTCTAAGGAATGCCGTCGAAGAGAAGGGAGATGGTAAGCCATCCTCTATTATCAGTGTGGTAATAGACGAAGCCCACAATCTGCTCTCTTACGATAGCAAACAAGACGACCTCATTCACGACAATACGATTCGCGTATTTGAGAAAGTTGTGAAAGAAGGACGGAAGTTCGGGGTTTTTCTCTGTGCCGCAAGTCAAAGGCCAAGTGATATCTCCCCGACTATAACTTCGCAGATTCATAACTTCTTTATTCATAAGCTGGTTAACCCAAACGATATCGGACGTATTCGAAAGACTGTCAGCTTCATGGGCGATACGAGTTTGTCGATGCTGAGTGCCTTGGGGCAAGGCGAATGCATACTTTCGGGGCCTGCCATACATATGCCGCAATATATTTATGTTGACCAGCTCGAAGACTCTTTCAAGCCCAACAGCGACGACATCGTCATTTTCGGGCGAGATGGCTTGATAAACAACCGTGATCAAGATTCGGACACAGAGGAAGACTATGTATTTTAAGTTCAAGATACAGCCATACCAAACGGCAGCCTCGGATGCCGTGACTACCGTCTTCGAGGGACAGCATAATCAGAATGCATACACATACCTACGCGATCTTGGGCGCGTGAAGACGCATCAGGGCATGGAATCCATGTTTGGAAACAGCCAGCTTGAGGCGCAGGAGGGCTATGCCAACGCGCCTCTGGTATTAAGCTCGCATGACATCCTGAGGAACATCAACCGCGTGCAGTCACGCAACCAGCTCGCGGAGTCCGGTGCTCTGTCAGACGACATCGGCGCATGCCAGCTCGATGTGGAGATGGAGACCGGCACGGGCAAGACCTACGTCTACACGAAGACGATGTTCGAGCTGAACCGCCTCTACGGCTGGACGAAGTTCATCATCGTGGTGCCGAGCGTGGCCATCCGTGAGGGCGTCTACAAGAGCCTCCAGAACACCGAGCAGCATTTCTTCGAGCAATACGGAAAGGCGATCCGCTACTTCATCTACGATTCCGACCGCCTGAACGACCTGGACTCCTATTCGCAGGATGACGGGATCAACGCCATGATCATCAACATGCAGGCATTCAACTCCTCCATGAAGGAAGGGGCCTCCAACAAGGCCGCGCGCATCATCTTCGACGAGCGCGATGAGTTTGGAAGCCGACGCCCCATCGACGTCATCGCCGCCAACAACCCCATTGTGATCGTGGACGAGCCCCAGAAGATGGGCAAGAAGGGTTCTGCCACCTGGAAGGGAATCCAGCGCTTCAACCCGCTGTTCCCACTGAACTACTCCGCTACGCATCGCGAGAAGCGCAATCTGGTATATGCGCTGGATGCCCTGGATGCCTTCACGAGAAGCTCGTGAAGCGCATCGAGGTGAAGGGCTTCGAGCTGAAGAACATGCTCGGCACCGACGGCTATCTCTATCTGAAGGACATCATCGTCTCCAAGAACAAGTCCTCCGAGGCCGTGATCGAATTCAGGCGCATGACCGCGTCTGGGAAGGTCGTCAAGCACACCGCCCGCTTCAACGAGGGCGCGGTGTGGCACGTGTACTTCATCGCCGAGACGAAGGGCACCATGGATACTATGGAGCTCTCGACCGTAGAGCAGACGAAGATCGCATGCGCGAAGAAGGTCTTCAACGAGCTTTCCGGCTCTCGTGTGCGCTATCACCAAGTATCAAGCTACGACGAACTTTTGGAAGTAATACAGGGAATGGAATAGGCGCATGAAGTGTTTTAACGGCAACGACTCTTATTCCATCTTCGAAGGTCTCAAACACAAGCTGAAAGAATCCATTAGGAAACTCTCAGCAGATGAACTCGACAAAACCAATCGCGACGAGTGGCTTGACTATTGGATTGGTCAATACGAAGTTGAGCTAGTAACTATCTACCCTGAAACTGCCGAAATCGACGTAAGCGAAAAGACCGTCCAAACATACAGCACGTGGTATCAGATGGATAGGACAGAGCCGAAATACTTTGATGTTGCAGGAGTTAAAGCGACTTGCAGGGTTGCCTATTCTGGAACGTATTGGTTCTTTGAAATGCGTCCTTCGACATTTTCGCTTATCGGGCATGATGCCGAGGACGTTTCAAAGCCCTGTCGCGATGGAGTTGGCTACATCACATTCGTCGCTGAAATACCTTTAGGCTCAGCTTCCCCCGAAGGAATTCAAGAACACTTCACCGAAAAGATTGAAGACTTTGCCAAACAGATTTCTTATTGCAACTCTGATGCTGAGCAATACAACGCGTCTTTGCCATCAATTGTTGAGTCAGAACTGGATAGAAGGATTGAGCAGGTAGATAAGTTTGCAACAATTCGCAAAGGACTGAATCTTCCTTTGGTTCGCACCAAAGATTCGTCACACCCAATTCCAGTTCCCATGAAAAAGAAGCGAATCAAAATCTCGAAGCCTGACAAACAGCAAGGAGAAGAGCAATCCTACTCCATAGAAGACTCCGTGTTCTCGCACATCAATGAGGTTATAGAGAACACGGGAGCCATGATGGAGAGGACTCCCTCCGCATATAGCTCATTGAATGAAGAGCAGTTGAGGGACATCCTCCTGACGACACTGAACAGCCATTATGAGAATATTGCGACAGGGGAAACATTCCGAAAGCACGGAAAAGCTGACATCCATATCCCAGTTGAAAAACATGCCGCGTATATTGCAGAGTGCAAGATATGGCACGGTGAGAAAGCATTCAGAAAGGCTGTTGACCAGTTATTCTCTTACACCACATGGCGCGATACCAAAGTAAGCATAGTGATCTTCAACAAGCAAAATAAGAATTTCGAATCCATTCTGAATAACGTCGATTTAACGTTGCGCGAAATGGCAGTGACCATGCACAGGCCCGATCACAGCCAATGGACCTGTAAGATTCAAAATGAAGACGATGAAAGGATAATGCACGTCACGGTTCAGCTCTTCGACCTGTCATTGTAGAAACGAGCGGACAGCGGCATTGGAAAAGGTGGAACAATGGCTATGAACGCGCATGCCCAAGCGCTCGTCGGGCTCATCACAAGCGCAAACCTTCGGTTCGTCATACCGGTCTACCAACGCCCTTACTCCTGGGATGAGGAGCAGTGCGAGCAGCTCTGGGACGACATCCTCTATGTTGGCAACCGACCGCAGGACAGACATTTCACAGGGTCTGTTGTATGGGTGCAGGACGGCACCTTCTCTGCCTCCGGCATACAACCCATGCTCCTGATCGACGGCCAGCAGCGCATCACCACACTCACGCTTCTCATCGCCGCCCTTGCTGACTATTCACGCAAACATCCCGAGGCGCAGCTGAGATTCTCCCATGCCGAGATCGTGCAGCGAGGATACCTCATGGACGAGTTCAGGCAGGGCGAGGACCGCTACAAACTCACCTTGACTAGGGGCGACAAGAAGACGCTCGAATCCATCGTCGAGAACCTCGTCAACCCAGAGCGTAAGGTTGACGAGGAATCAGCCAAGCTAATCGCCACTTATCAGTTCTTCGCAGATCGCATCGAGGCATTGGAGGATCCCAATGTCGTCTGGGACGGCATACAACGCTTGGACGTCGTCTCAATCTCGCTTGACGCATACCAGGACAACCCGCAGCTCATTTTCGAGTCGATGAACTCGACAGGCAAGGACCTCTCGTCTGCCGACCTCATCCGTAACTTCGTCCTCATGGGGCTCCCCAAGGAGAAGCAGGACGACCTATATCTCAATCATTGGCGCAACATCGAGCTCACGCTCGGCGCAGACTCCTACGAGGACACCTTCGACGAGTTCCTGCGCAACTATCTGACCGTGCTCTACGCGCCAGAGCCCTTGGTGAAGCGCGACATCTACTTCATCTTCAAGCGGCACGTGAGCGACCGAGGCTACGACAGAGATAACCGCATCGTAGAGCTCCTGCGAGAGATGGAGAGGTTTGCTGAATACTACTCGCGGATCACGCGGGGCACGGAGGCGGATTCCGAGCTGAACCGCGTGCTTGCCGAGCTTCGCAAGCTCGACGTGAGTGTCGTGAATCCGCTGCTTTTGTCACTGTACGACGACTACTACCAAGACGCATTCGGCAAGGATGCTTTCCTACAGATGCTCAAACTGACCGAGAGCTACGTCTTCCGCAGGTCGGTATGCGACGTTCCAACCAACTCCTTGAACAAGTTCCTCCCTTCCGTTATCGCCAAGCTCAACAAGGTGCAAGACGGTGGCGGCGACTACGCCGAGGCTTATCAGGCCTTTTTCATGCTGGAGGCTGGGACGGCGCGCAGGTTCCCCGACAACGCGGAGTTCTTCAATTCCCTCACCACACGCGACGCGTACCATTACCGCCGCTCGCTGTACCTGCTCTCCAACCTGGAGAACATGCATCATCCGAAGGACCCCCTCACGCTAGACAACGGGAGCTTCACGATTGAGCACGTCATGCCTCAGAACGCGCTCGCTGCAAGCGGATGGGCAAATGATGTCGAGGACATGGACGAGGAGACCTTCGGCACCTTGCTGAACAACCTTGGAAACCTAACGCTCTCGGCATACAACTCGGAGCTCTCCGACGATTCTTTCAGCGAGAAGAAGGAGCGCTACGTCGGTGGCTACGGTAAGGACTACCTCGTCATATCCGACGCCATGAGAAAGGTAGACAGCTGGGGCGCAGACCAGATCCGGGATCGCGCGAAGGAGCTAGCCCGCGAAGCTGAGAAGAGATGGGGTTACCTGGCTATCGACCCAGACACGGCAAAGCAATATGAGCCTCAAAAGAAGAAAGACGTCGCTGGCAGGTCTGCGATATTTCGCGACATATTCGATGCAGGGCTTGTGACTTCAGGAGCGATGCTCATTCCGAAGAGCGACGGCTACTCGATAAGCGCACGCGTTACCGACACAGGTCAAATCGAGCTTTCGAACGGCGAGACGTTCAAGAGCCCGTCCCTGGCAGCGAAGCGCGCCGTATCGCTTGCTGGAGGCGGAGGGGCTCGTAATGGATGGACGTTCTGGCGCGTCGGAGAGGGCGGCCCCATGCTCGATGAACTCAGGTCCGAGTATCTGCTCAGCAAAGGTGAAAGCGTCACATCAGATGTGAAGAGCTTCCGTGTGGCCTTCTGGGACGGATTCTACAACCACTGCTCCAACAGCGAGGCTTTCACGAGCTGCTTCAACGACCCGAGCAATCGCGCAGACAACGTGGACGCCTGGGCATCATTCGGAATAGGGACGCCCAACATGCACATCTCTGCGCTCCTTAGCACTTGGGATGCGAGCTATGGCGTGGAGCTGTGGTTAGACAATCTCGAGGCTTATGAGAAGGTGCTCCCGCTGAAGGAGCAGTTCAATCAGCTTTGGATAGAAGAAACAGGCACGGCTCCGGATTGGGATGCACACGACGAAGACAAGAAATCACGACACGTCGTGATACGTCGTAGCGCGGACTTCGACAACGAGGATTGGTCAGAGTGCTACCAGTGGATGATGGACTGGTTCTTCAGAATCAGAGACTTGGCATTGGCGGCAAGCGCATAACATGACGACGAAGCGGAGGGGTTGCTCGACAAACTCATTCAAGGTCAAGGCAACGAGCACTAGTGGACTGGGGAGCAAATGGCAAAGACTGAACATGGCGTTGACGTTGAGAAAGTTCCTGTTTGGTATTTAGAGAAAGCCATCAACGGGATGATGCCGGGCTTGCAGATGTTCGTACGCGATGTCGATATGGGCTCGGTACTGGCAGATAAATACATGCCTGGCATGATTATCTGTGAGCAAGCCTTCACTGATGCAACTTGCAGGGTTGGAGGGCTGGCGAAAGCGCACAGAATCAGCATCCTATCGGACCACATGGTGAACTTCAGCGACGTTGTTCAAGACAATGAGGAAGCCTCGCGATGGGGCTATGCATCGCGCAGTCGAACTCACATTTCAAGGTACTGGATCGCTTCAAAGCTGATGGAAAAGAGCAGATACTGCTTCTGCATCTACCCGACAACGAGGACTGGCACCTGTTCGAGGGTGCTACGCTAAGCATCGAACACGATCTGATCGATGGCTCGCGAGAGCGTTTCCTCGCCAAATATAAGACAGATCCTATCCCTGAAGTGAATACCGAGGCATGGTATGCGCGCTTGTCGTTTCCCCTTGGATTCGACGACGAGCTTAGGCCGTGACCTCTGGAGCGACCGATCGAAGAGCGTCTAAAGACCATTGACCACCAGAGTTTTAGGAGTCTGGTTGGATCTGTAAGCTATATCGAAGACGCAATGAGGATTATGAAATGCGATGATTTCGATCCTCGTCACCCCGAAGCGATTGTCTATGGCTACATCGACGATGAGGCAGGGCTCAGTTTCCAGATGCTTTGTGCTGCTCGTGTCACAGATAGCGGCACCATCGAGACCACGGACGGGTATACCGATCGAATGGGGATCTTCCGTCGAGGAGCGGTTAAAGACAGGCGGAGTTGCCAACTTGTGAGCGAAACCCTTTCGGACTATGCAGAGCGTATCACCTCCCTCGAAGAGAACTACAAGTCTAGCGAAGGAACAATTGAGACACGCAAGTTCGCGTTTCTCGATCAGCTACGCAACCCGGATTACCCCGATGATATCCAAGCTGTCCTTGTGACGGAGAACGAGGTCAACGGTTGGGAGCTTGTTTCGACTTCTCGATGAGTGCTTTCATGATAACCTCCTGATTGTTTTAGGCTTGACCCTTTGCCCTGCCTTGTGGCACGAAGGGCGCACGGGTCCGCGTGCTTTGCAAGGGAGAAAGCGAAGCGGCAAATCGAATCGGAATATCCGCCGCGCTAGTTTTCGCATTTGTTTTCACGAGGTCGAGGAAATGCCTTCCCGTGAAAAGAAATGGGGAAAGTATCGCGACCCTTGCGAAGATAGAGCGGTTCCGTGCGAGCGTGCGTGCATAAGGCGGGGAAGGGCGAGCCATGCGGGAGGGCTTCTTGAGGACGACGGTCGAACAGTATGCGGCCCTCCAGCAAGCCGAGCGGGTGAATCCCGATGCATCCATGGTTCGACGTGGGGCGTAGGTCCCATCGTGGCGAGCAACGTCCTGGGCTCAGCGCTGTCCCGGATCCCGCGCGTGGCCAAGCGAGCAAAGGAAGCTCGCGTTCGCCATGGAGCTTCCAAGAGAACTGTGAGCACGCCGCCTATTTGCCGCGACTGCCCTGTACGAAAATGTACGATAATGGTCGATGCGGCAAGGTGACGAAGGAACGAACGCGCATGGCGACTGTCGGCGAGAACATAAGGAGATACCGGAAGGCCCGGGGGCTAAGCATCGTGAGGCTTGCCGAGAAGGTCGGCATGACCGAAGGTGCAATCCGCCACTACGAAAGCGGAATACGAACGCCTGGCGAGGCGCAGCTGAGAAAGATCGCGCAGGCCCTCGATGTTTCCCCGAAGATGCTCGAAGACCACAAGATCACGAGCGCGAGGGATCTGGTGGGGGCGCTGCTCCAACTCGAAGACGAGTTCGCTCTCGTCCCCGACGAAGACGGCAGCGGGCTTCGGATAGACCCGAGGGCGGCACGCGCCCCGAAGGCCTCCATCGCGATAAAGGCCTGGGGCGATATGCGGCAGCGTTTCATCGCAGGTGAGATCACCCAAGAGGAATACGACGCCTGGAAGAGCAACTTCTAGGCGGCCGAAAAAACAGCGAGTGTTGGGATTGCTAGGGCCGAAGTTCTAAACGAACAAATTTTGCAAATTCTGATTACGGACATGGCTTTCCTGCTGCTGTTACGGGCATTTCGTAAACACCATGGTCCCCCATGTGTTAGACTACAAAACCGGGTAATAAACTGGGTAATAAATCGGGTAATAAACAAGCGAGGACGCAATGAAAACGAGTGGTCTGTCCACCTTGGTAAACGACCTCAGGAAACATGGGGCTGAGCAAGAATGGCTTGAGTTCAAAGAAAATTGGTTCGAGGCGAGGCCCCTTGGCGAATATATCTCGGCACTAGCCAACAGCGCTGCCTACATGGACAGGGAATTCGCATACCTCATTTGGGGCGTCAGCGACGATACACATGAGATCGTGGGCACGACGTTTGATCCAAGCCGGAGTGTTAAAGGCGAGCCGTTGAAGCACTACTTGGCGCGACAGATTAGCCCTGATCTTGACTTCCGTTTCGAGGAGACTGCCATTGACGGCAAAAGGGTCGTGGTTCTCTTTATCCCGGCTGCCAAGACTGCGCCAATATCATTCAGGGACGAGCGGTTCATCAGGATCGGGTCAAGTAAGGAGAGGCTGCGCAAGTACCCGGAAAAGGAGTCCTCGCTCTTCTCTGTCCTACGCAATGGCATTCCGACCATAGAGAACACCGAGAGCGAATACCAGGATCTGACCTTTGAGAAACTCCAAATATATTATGGAGCAAAAGGGGTCGAGCTGAATGCGGAACAGTTCAGGAAGAACCTGGGGCTATACACTCCGGATGGTAAATACAATCTCATGGCCCGGCTTCTGTCGGACAACTCTCGCATGCCGATGAGGGTCGCCATCTTCTCCGGGCCAAGCAAGGCCGACAACATGTACTCTGTCAGGGAGTTCGGGCACACGTGCCTCCTGTACACGCTTGACGAGGTGCTAAGATACGGCGACGTGCTGAACATAATCCAGGCAGACGAGGCAGACCGCGTGGTCGAGCGGCGCGACGTTCCCCTGTTCGACGACGATGCCTTTCGCGAGGCGATTATCAACGCATTCCTGCATAACAGGTGGGTGGACGGCGACGAACCCATGGTCAGCGTCTACTCGGACCGCATAGAGATTCTGTCACGCGGATCGCTCCCGAGCGCCCAGACGCTCGAAGGGTTCTTCCTGGGAGAATCCATCCCCGTCAACAGGAAGCTGTCCGAGATCTTCCTGCAACTGCATATAAGCGAGAAAACGGGAAGGGGCGTACCGCGAATCGTCGAGAGGTATGGCAGAGAGGCCTTCGAATTCAGGGAGAACTCCATTGTCGTGAGAATCCCGTTCAACTGGATTAACGTCATGGGTGATAAAGCGGGTGATAAAGTGGGCGACAAACCCAGTAGCGGGGTCAACCCGAACCCCACGCAAAGAAGGATCTTGGAGGAGATACGCAACAATCCCAACATCACAAAAGAACAGATCAAGGCTAAGATCGACAAGAGCAAGACCACCGTCGATGAGGGGATACGCTATCTGCGGGAGAACAACTTTATAAGACGCGTGGGGTCCAACAAATCAGGATACTGGCAGGTGCTGGAAGACGAGTAGCCGTATACTGCCGGCAATAGCGCATATGAAAGGCAATTGACAGCATGATGTGATTCTGCAACTTAAATCGTACGTGAAAAACCCTCAGGTTTTGTAAGGGTCGGTCCTGCTGGGACTGGCCCTAGTTTTATCTAGAGCCTTTCTACGATGCCCCATCAGGCACACCCCCTTCCGACCTGCATGAACGCGGGGTTAAGTAACATTTTGGGGCTAATGCCCGAATTATGTGTCTTTTGCCGGGCGTGTTGGGGTGGTTTAGTGGCCTGCCCAGCCTTTGCGGATGTGTAGGGATCCGTCTTGGTATTTGGGGTTGTAGTCGATGGCGTTGTCTGAAGCGTACTGGGTTTTGTTCCTACTCGTTTTTGAGAGGATTAGGGATATGTCTAAGAGGTATTCTCAGGAGTTTAAGGGTCGGGCGGTGCGGTTGCTTTCTGATCGGTTGGCTGCTGATCGTTCGTGTTCGCAGTGGAGGGCGGTTAATGAGATAGCTCCGAAGCTGGGGATCGCAAACGAGTCACTGCGCCGCTGGTATGAGCAGCATCTTGTGAACACGGGTGAACGGCAGGGGCTCACGCGTGAAGAGCGTGAGGAAATCAAACGGCTCAAACGCGAGAATGCGGAGCTGCGTAGGGCGAATGAGATTTTGAAAACTGCTTCGGCTTTTTTCGCAGCGGAGCTCGACCGTCCGGCCCGATGATGATTGCTTATATTGACGAATATAGGGGTCGTTTCGGGGTCGAGCCGATTTGCCGGACACTGAGGGCTAGCTTGGAAGGAGGGTTTATTACCTCTCGCGGCTACCGGCTAGCGAAGAGCAGACCAGCAAGCGCCAGACGCATTCGTGATCGGATTCTTGCTGAAGAACTACGCGAGATTCACGCACACAATTTTGGCGTTTATGGTATTCGTAAGATGTGGCACGCAGCCAGGCGCGCGGGCTGGGATATTGGTCGTGACCAGGTCGCTCGACTCATGAAAATCGCTGGGATTGTTGGTGTTCGCCAGGATCGTACGCCGGTCACGACCAGGGGGTCACAGGCTGTGGACCTGCGCCCGGATTTGGTGAATCGGCAGTTCACGGCCAGTAGGCCCAACGAAGTGTGGGTTGGTGATATCACGTATGTTCGAACCCTATCCGGGTTCGTGTATACAGCGTTCGTAACCGATGTTTATAGCCGAAAGATTGTAGGCTGGGCTACCCGGTCATCAATGAAAACCGAGGCTCTACCGCTGGAGGCGCTCGGGCAAGTCATCCAGGCAGCGAAAGAAACTCTCGTGAATCTTACGCATCACTGCGATCATGGCTCGCAGTACACGAGTATTGCCTGTAGCGAGAAACTGGCTGATTACGGGATCAGGTCCTCCACGGGGAGGGTGGGTGATTCCTACGATAACGCGCTAGCCGAGGCTATCAACGGCCTATACAAGGCTGAGTTGATCTACTCCCACCCCTGGGCATCACTGACAGAGGTTGAGTTCGCCACGCTGAACTGGGTGCACTGGTGGAACAATGAGCGCCTGCACGAAGCGCTCGGATACCGCACTCCAGCCGACATCATCGATATGTATAATCAAACTCGGGTCAGCGAGCTGACCCCCGTATAAGAAGCGGAACAAAACCCAGTACGCTTCAGGGACGCTTCAAAATGCTTTGATAGGGGCTTGAAAATACGAGCTGGCTGAGACTATAGCGATAGGTTAATATGGCAAATAATCTGGCATGGGGTCAGTTGGCGAAACTGGGAAAATGTCACCAAGTTCAGAGGCCAAAGCTGTAGCCAGTGTGTGTTCGCACGAAACGTAAAGTCGATCTCCGTAGATTGGTTGAGTCACCACACAGGAAACCGAGTCATCAAAAAGTATTGAAGGTAAATGTTCTTGCAATAAAGCTCCCAATTGCCCTGTCGGAAGCTGAATCATGGAATATGGTTCGGGTCTGAGGAATGAAGATTCTTCTGGACCGATAATATTTGCTCGACATTGCTGTTCAGCATATCCGACCCAAAAAATTCCAGTCCAAGAAGAACTTTCAGAAAAATTGGATAATACAGCTGCTAGCTTAGAGGCATATTCTCTATCAGGAATCTCTCCTTCTGGATAGTAAATACCTTCAACACCACAATTTTGGAATGTTTTTCGAGTCATGCAATGACTAGGGACAGAAATATTGTGTTTAGAGGCTAGCGCGGTCCAAGTGGTCTCTCCATGGTCGGTTGCTAGGGGCAATAAGAGAACTATTCGTTCACTAAACCCGTTAAAAACTAGATCTGAAACTAGTCCGGGGCTATGCTCATTTACTCTGGATGCCAGTTTTGGGTTAATTTTCTGTAAAAATAAACGCGTAGTTTGCATAATTGACAGGATTCCCTTCAGTAGTGCGATCTCAACCATTAGCATAACCAAGCTAGCCGCCCCACTGATGTGCCTTAAACAGACATTGAATACAAGAACTTTCCTGGTAAACAGGGGTTAGGTGGTCTGAGTTCTTGTCAAATCCGACGTCTAAGTCTCCACTTAGAGATCGGATTTGATAAGTACCCTTTTGCGTTAGCGAGTATCGCTTAGGGTCTAAATCTCGGCGTGCATTTGGCGAGTTCGCGGTCGCCCCAGTTAGACGCTGATTCTAAGGCAAAAGATCCCCTCGAATGGCGTGGGCTAGGTGACGTGGAACAGGTCTACAGGTCGCCGCTGACTGTGTGTCCGATGCGCTTCGATATATCCGATTCAAGCTTTTTCGCTCCCTCTTTGCCTCTGAATTTGATCAGTAGCGCGTGAAAATGCTTGGAGTCAACGGTTTTAAGAAAGTTAAGTGTTTGAATCACGGCAAGCTCAACTTCATTCCTAGACAGAGCACCGCCCTGTCGATTCAAGTCGATATGAGACAAGTTGTTAACGATTTTCGACAAGGCAGGCGAAATCTGAATTTTGTTCTGGGCGGTAATAGTATCGATGCGGGAGCCAAAGTTATCGCTGTTGGGTGCCCGGAACTCAGTGAACCCCTCTAGCACCTTTCGGCAGAAATTCCCGGTTCCTAATTCTGGTGGCGCGCCTTCTTGCATTTTCTCAAAAGCTTTCAGCAACATATAAAATGAAAGCCAGTAGTCGTTAGTCAGGCCCACAGCCTCGTTATCCCACTGTCGGCAACGCGTGGATTGCTCCGCGCAATTAAAGGTATCCTTGTAAACCTCGTAGAATATAGCCGTTGGCTCCTTTTCAGCTTTCTTGGGAACAGCCTTGTTGGCAAGACGAGATTGTAATATCTTCATATAAGTGTGACTGTGCGTGAAGTAAACCAGCGAAGCAGGTTTTGGGTTCCGGAAGTGATTGGAGATGAATCGGTCGACTGAAAAAAGTCTTGCTTCGTCTAGCTCTGACCCCAAGTCATCGAAGAGCACCACGCTATTTTTCAGTGATTGTTTACGATCCTCCGCCAGAAACTCGGCACAGAAGTAGAGCAATGAAACCAACTTCTTCTCCCCTTCCGACATACTTTGGGCTTTCTCACCTCGGCGAGTAATTCGATATCCCTCCCCAGTACTTCCTTCGGAGACACGCAAATCTTGGTTACCCATGATCATGCACAAGCTTTCATCAAGAAATTCAGCAGTAGCAGCGGTAGTCGAAACTTGTCCCTTTAGGTCGTCGAGGTGTTTCTTGATATCTTTTTCTGCTTTATCCGCCTTTTGTTTCGCATCAGTGGCATCTTCATATGCCTTCTTGGCTACGCTCCAACCCGATCCGTCTACGGCGCAGCAGTGCTTCTTCAGAAGCGAAATCGCAGATTCTCTATTGGCGGTGTGCTTGGTTATCTTACCTATTGCCTCAGCATGGGTATCCTTAAGGTTCGTGTACTTTTTTTGAAGCTCAGAAAAATGGATATCCGGCTTCTTTCCTTTAATCGAGTCATGTGGGTTTTTCACGCGCTCATCAAGCAACTTCTTTGAACGGTTTAATTCATCCAACACCCGCCGCGTTTCAAGGAGGACATCGTTTTGCATCATGGATAAATTAGCGCTGTAAATTGAGGTATCGAGGTCAATCGCTTCTAAGACTATCCGAAAGTGCTCTAGAGCAGAAATAGACTCCTGGCATTTCGCTAGTTGGTTTTTAACCAAAACGGGCACTTCCGCTTCAGCAGAGCGAATGCCATCTTCAAGGCTTCTTAGCCGCTGTTCCGACACAACCCCGCCGCAAAACTGGCATGAGTCTCCGGCCTTATGCTTATTCAAGCCTTCACGAACCCAATCGTTGATAACTATGGCCAGCGTCTGAGTAGTTGACAATTCTTCAGTAGTCTGCTGCCAGAGTTCATCGGAAAAGACCCAGCCGTTCGGGAGAACTGGCAAAGTAGGAAGGAGACTAGGATTATCCGAGTTTGCTATACGGATGTTATCTTGAACCTCATCTGGGGATAAAATCGTGTTCTCTTCTGTATCAAGCAAGGCACGTATATGCGGTCTCTGAAAAAGTCGCCCATCTAGACTTGAGCAATCTTTTTTGAGGTTTTCTCGAACACCGTTCGCAACGCCGTCAACGATATTATCTAGGATCTTTTTGGTATCATCTTCTTGCTGTCGTTTTGCCTCAACATCGTTTCTAGCTGATTCCCACGCTGCTTCGGCTGTTCTAATCTTTTCTTCTAGGTCACTCGCCCCATCACCCAAAGTGATGGTAGTCACACCTGGGGCGGAACCTCCTTCAATAAAGTCTCCAACTCTATCTTTTCGCCATTGATGATCAAAAGCGTAGATACGAATCGGCTCACTCAAGCCTGCTTCCTGTACGTTGAAAGTGGCTCGACTCAGCGCTTCACACACAGTCGTCTTCCCACTACCGTTAATTCCGAAGAATACTGAATCGTTCAGTAGCTTTATTCCCTTTAGCGAGTCCTTTGCAACATTCCGCAAAGATTCATTAGCTTCAACCTGAATCATGTCAAATCTCCATAAACTGTTTGACCAAACTTAGAGTGGCTAAATTCTTGGGCTTGAAGAATTCGAGCGATTGCTATCATAAATATCTTCACTCTATCCTTGGGGCGGTGAGTAGTGGCGAGTAGACGCGTTTAGCAGAAGTCTAATGGAAACCGCAAGTCAGTAAGCCCCGATTTCATAAAGTAGCGTATAGAAAGGGTTGCCGAACCACGCTTGCCACCTATTGCGGGGGACTAAGGTCATGGGAAGTGTCGTTTTATTAGCAGGTCGGTCTGTGCATATTTTCTTCTGACGTCTTCGAAGTTCTCTCGGCCACTCTAGCCAGAATCTAATAAGCGTGTTCATGACCGTTCATAAGAGCACAGGAGAGAAGGTGCTAACTCTAACCGGATAATCTCAGACACTCATGCGTCCCTCGCCTTGAACTAATCAACGCAAACGCGGAACCAAACCCCTGTCGCCAGCTTCCACGCACCATAGGAGAATGGAACCGCTTTGGCCAGACTGTCTGGCTACTTCATAGGAGAGACGCAAGCGTCCTAAAAACCAGCAAAATCCCTGTTCAACGGCCGATTTGCGACAATCTTGCCTTATTAAATGCGAGGTCTTTGGCTCCACTTGAGCACCGGATTTGATAAGTACCCTTTTGCGTTAGCGAGTATCGCTTAGGGGGCGAAAAATCGCTTGCGTTAGCGGGTTTAGACTTTGCATTACCTAACATCTTGTTTTCCCCTCTCTTTCCGGTAAAGACAGTTATGAAATAATCAGTGAACGAGCACGTATAATTGAAAGGGCGTATATGGGAAAGAGCAATGCGCGAGTGCGTAACTGGTTAATGCTGGTAGCCGTTGGGCTATTATTTGCAGCTATCTGTTTTGCTATTTTCGGGTTCACGCACGTGATTTCACCGGTCACCGCTATCGGAAATGCTGCTGGTTTTCTGATAACTAGCCTGGTTGCAGGTTTTTTCGCGCTGCGTAAATGAGCGATGCGCAAAAGGTAGTGTTCTTGCACGGGTTGGGTGAAACCCGTGATGTTTGGAACCCAGTAATAAAACAGCTGCCACAAACCGAGTGCATATCTCTAGACGTTTTGAGAACGAAACCACCGCTGGCTTGCTGGTCGCTCGAAGACGTATGTACCCAGATTGCTGACTCTCTGACCGAACCAGTTCACTTGGTCGGGTTATCGTTGGGTGCAGTGATTGCTTTAAATATCGCGCTCACCCATCCAGATAAGGTGTCTTCACTGTTTGTTTCAGCTCCGCAAGCTAAACCCCCAAAACTGTTGATGAATCTGCAAAAGACACTAATGCGAGTTCTACCAACAAAATGGGTCTGTCCGCCGCAGCTTAGCAAACCTGAGCTGGTGGGCGTGCTCGATAGTTTGAAAGATTTAGACCTTACTTCGCAGCTTCCAGCTTTAGCGATGCCCGTAACTGTGGTTTGCGGCAGCAAAGATAAAGCAAACCTGCCTGCAGCCCGCAAAATCGCCGGTCTTATCCCCACAGCTCACCTAGAAGTGATCCAAGGTGCAGGGCACCAGTGGCACGCCGCCCATCCTCAGCTATTCGCCTGTTATCTCACGAAACATTTAGATCGCTAAACCCCAGCAGGAATAATATCGTCGATAAACCAGATGCGTTTCGGCTGGGCTCTGCCGGTTTCGATACGCCAGCAATCCACCAGGTCCAATAGTTCACCGAATATGGTCAGCTCGATTTGCATGCGGGTCAGTCCCAGGTGGGCGAGCCCGATATAGGTCAGGCGGGTAAAGATTGCCTCGTCACTATCTATTAAGTGTCCTTTTTCTTGGTTTGCCCTTTTGGGTCTGGGGTCTCGGTCATGATTGCTCGCCGGGTGCCGCGTTGGAGTGCCTGGGCGATAGCCTCTCGGTAGTCAGCTAAATCTGCAGGCACAGTTAGTAACTCCACTGCTTCTGCGGTCAGCTCTGGGCGCTTATCGTCTGGATGGGTGAGGTTGTGTATTTGTACGGACTGGTTAGCGAGCAGGGCGATAAGCCAGATTACCTCACCGAGTGACTTATCCATATCTTCGCTAGTTTCCAGGGCTTGACCTAAATGTTCTAGCCCTCCGTAACGTTGAGCTATAAGGCGGGTCGCGCGGGTAGTCAGGACGAGTTCGTATTCTTGACCTGCGATAGTGATTGTCGCGCTTTTCAAAGAGGTACTTGCCGGGCTGGTTTGGGTTTTCGCTGTCATGGCTTACCTGCTGTTCTAGTTGTTTGTCGGTTTAGGGCTGGTTGTAGCGGCAGGCTCATACACCTGGGTGTACCAGCCAGTAATGGTTTCAGGCTTTACGCCGACCGCTCCTTCGGTGACTTCGGCTTTCCATGGATGCTTGCCGGTAGCATCTGGTTTGTTACGCCGCAGGATTGTGCCCTCAATACTCGGGGTAGAGAACGTGATCGAATCAGCTTTGGTTGCCAGCGTGGTTCCCGGCAGAGCAAATTTGACGCGGTAAAGCCAAAAATACTGGTACTTCCCGTTAGAGTGTGCAGCTCTAAAACCAATAGCCACGGGTGCGCCACCATCCTCAGAAGTGCTGATAAGTACCCCGTTGGCGTCCAGTCTCGCACCAGTTAAGGCAGCTGCAGCCTCTGCCCCGAGATCATCAACCCCAAGAGTGAGCGTTCCAGATTTGAATTCCTTGACAATCTCGGATGCCCCGTCATCGGCATACAAAATTGCCTCAGCCACCTCCACAGACAATTCTGCAGATATTGCTTTAGCGAGCGGTTTAGGAACGGCATAGGTTTCCTCACCGCTAGTGGGATCTTCGCTAATGCTCGCGTAGTAGAGCTTGTCTAAACCAATAGTTGCCATGATGTTTCTCCTTTTGGGTAGTAATTTTCGTTAGATGTCATCGAGAGATAGAATTGGGGCATGAGAGAGAAAACGCGACGCTTGACCTATGCAGTGTTCGGGATTTATCTGCTCTTGTTGTTGTGGATGGTGCTGTTCAAATTCGCCACCAGCGTTGACGACATACTGAGCATGCGGCATGCGCGCTACTTAAATCTGATCCCATTTACAGATTCTGCGAATCTTTACGGGTCGAACTTCTTTGATGAGATCGTGGTCAACTTCCTTATTTTCATCCCGTTTGGCTTGTACATGAGGATGTTGTTGAAACGGCGCTCATGGTTAATTCAATTGCTCCCACCGTTTTTAGCAAGCGTGGCATTCGAGGTCGTTCAGTACGTTTTCGCTATTGGGGTCAGCGATATCACCGATGTCATAATGAACACTGCTGGAGCCGCTACTGGCTTAGTAGTTTTTGCTCTGCTAGCCAGATTCTGGCCTGAAAAGAGCGAAAAAGTCATTAACGTCATCGGGTTAGTCCTGGAGATCTTGTTCATCGGATTTTTGACTTTCCTGATCATTGCAAACTCTTAAGGACAGGCTCTAAAACTCGAAACATCGATGGAATAGTGGTGAAAACCGGTATCCGCCTCGTATCCGATATAGCGGATTCCTGGGAGAAGCCTGTGTACTGTGAAGGGCGATAGCTAGTTCATTGGTAGTGCAGTATTTGATGTAGTCGTACCAGTTGTTTGGGAAGCTCTGGATATAGTGGATCTTCTTGTATTTATTGGAAAATCGCAGGAAATAGAGGGAGAGGCTGAAAGGCTTTGCTCTTAGCTGGATGCCTTGCGATTTTGGGAAATATTTTATGAGTATTGATGATTTCTCTTGTTCACGGGTTCGTTAGGCGTTTTCGCGAGGCAAGATTGCTATCTCTAAACCGGCGAGTACGACTTCTATGATGATTTCAAAGTATTCCTGACTCATGCGGTCTTCGTTTTTCGGGTTGGCTAGCGGAATTAAGTAGCCCTGGATGATGTCAGCCAGCGTTGTGGAGCAGACAGCTAGGGGCTGAAGTTGGGTAATCATTTGGCCTAGGTCGTGGCGCTGTTCCTGCTTGGTTGGGCTGCGCAAGTTGCGAGCAGTAATGCTCCACAGCATCGTGTTGATGATAATTGAGTATGCGATGTGAATGTACTGGCTAAAACCAGCATCCCGTAGTTTTTCGTAAGCCACCTCCAAGATTGGTATAAACGCGGCGTTCATATGTCCATACATCAGTTTGTCGGTGACTCCGGGGAATTCAAGAAAGACAGGCCTGACATTTTCTGCTAGGGAGATGAACCAATCTTTCCATTCCAGCTGCTCGTCCGGTAGCTCGATGGTGCTAGTGATCTCGCCTATTACAGAAGCGGTAATGGCGTCACGGTTTTGGTAATGGTGGTAGATGACAGAGGGAACTACTCCCAGACGCTGCGCAAGGTCACGAATCGACCATTTTTCTAGACCGCACTCTCGGGTCAGTTCCATTGCGGTGTACATGATCTTTTCCTGCGTCAGCCAGGCGCGTCTACCCGTGTTTACCCGCTTGTCTTTATTCCCCACGAAAACAGCATACCCTCAACCTCGACAATACTAGAACATTGTTCTAGTATTGTTTCAGCTTGATTGGCTGCTCACTTTGGAAAGGATGTTTTAATGTGCGCCACTAATGAACGAAACCAGAAAGTCGAATCAAAAATAACGGGACTGTTTCCCCTGTTTTTGACGGTGTTACTGGCATATATGGGGCAAATGATTCTTAATCCAATTCTGGCTCCGCTATCGCGCGAAATCGGGCTGAAGGAATGGCACATTGGCGCCACCATTTCGTTAGCAGCCATAATGTTTTCTCTTACCTCCACCAGGTGGGGACGGGTCTCATTGCGATGGGGATCTCGGCGTATCCTGCTTATTGGCATGCTTGCCGGAATCCTGGCTCTAAGCGGATTCGCTATGGTGGTGTGGCTAGGATTTAAGGGTCTGCTCACCGGCATAGCGTTGATCATAGGAGTAGTTATAACTAGGGGCGTGCTGTACGGCGGTGCCATCGCATCAGTTTCCCCAGCCGCGCAAACCTACGTTGTGACTCATACCTACAATGAGACGCAACGGGTAAAAGGTCTGGGAGTCTTGGGCGCTGCACAAGGATTCTCGTCTATTCTTGGAGCCTTATTGGGCGGCAGCCTTGCAGCTATAGGAGGTTTCATGATGCCCTTGCTGGTGATGCCTCTGGTCATGCTTTTTGGCGTTGCCGTTTTGCTGCTAACATTCAAACCCACAGGTGGCGAAGAAAAAGTCGCTCAACCGGCAAAAGTTTCCTATTTTGATTCAAGAGTATTCGTGTTCCTGGCTTGCGGTTTCCTAATGTTTACTGCTTTTTCTACCGTGGCTACACTTTTCGGCTTTTTACTGCAGGATGTTTTGAAGCTAGCGGCCGGCGCAACAGCAGGGCTCACCGCTTTGTGCATGTCAATAATGGGTGTGGTGATGATACTGGCGCAGGCCTTGGTGGCTCCAAGGTTAAACTGGGGTGCTAAAAAGCTCTTTAGAAGAGGATTAATAATCGTTCTTCTCGGGTTACTACTCTTGGTTTATCCACTAAATCTTGGACTGTTCATCGTGGCCAGCATCTTGACAGGCTTTGGTCTAGGCCTGGCGATGCCTGGCTACAACACGGCGCCTACTTTGCAAATGAAGCCCGAAGAGCAAGGTGGGCTGGCCGGGTTGATTAATGCTAACAATGGTGCAGCCTATGTAGTGGCACCGATAGCCTCTACCGCACTTTACGGACTCTCTCCGTGGCTACCAATGACATGTTGCGCAGTCCTGATAGCTGCGGCAATTTTGCTGAGTTTTTACCATCCCGAGTTCCGCAAATAATCTCTTTATGATTAGAAGCAAAAACCATAAAAATTCCTGCTAAAGCGGTGTTGACTTTAGCAGAACTATGATGTCTAGTCGCTACGAGGTTCAAACAAACTCAAACGTCTCAAAAACCCCATGCAAACACGGGGTCATTCAGCTCAATCGCTTGTAATGGTGTGTATATTCTTCTTGGGAATGACCCTGAAGCTATTGAGAACACTTGGTGCTATATAGGCAAGACAGAAAACTTTGTTGAGCGCTTACGCGATCATGACAAAAAGAAGCCGCAGTGGGAAAAGGTCGTTATTATCGCTAGCTTGCAACGATCTTTTAACGAGGGACATTGGGGCTATTTAGAAGCCCGTCTGGTTGAAATCGCTAAGAATGCTGAGCGCTGTTCTATGCCTGATAACAGGCAAACCCCTCGGGTTAGGAAGCTTTCTGAAGCGCAACGAGCATCAGCCGAGTCGTTCTTAGATAATGTGAAGCTGATTTTGCCAATCCTGGGAGTCAATGTTTTGCGTTCCCCAGAAAATACTGTGCAACTAGATAACGCTCAGATAGTTTCTTCACCTATTTTTCATCTACATAAGCAAAAAGATGGGATAGATGCCTCGATGCAGCTGATTGATGGCGAGTTTTTCCTTCTCAAGGAATCAATCGTGGTTGCTAGCTGGGAAACGAGTAAAGCCAGAAGTCAGGCAACGGTTAACTCCTATACGGCTAGCGCTAGTCGTCACCAAAAGCTAGTTAGTGATGGTTCAATCCGCATAGAAAATAAGCGGGGCGTGGTCACCCGGGATATTGCTTTTACTTCTCCTTCTGCGGCGGTTGCCATAGCGTTAGCTACTTCTGCCATTGCTAGAGCGGGTTAGGCTGGTGCGAAAATAGCTGTATGAATAAAATCGGAGCTTCGCATTTGCCTGTGTTAGGTGTAGGTCCGATATAGGTTTCGGGTATTTTTATCGTCACGATTGCAGCGAGTCTTGTCCATTTTTTAGGCTGGATCGCAAACGGAACTATCGGAAATAGTTGGGTGCATAACCTCATGATTGCGGCGGGTCTGGTTGTGATGGTAGTTGCGGTAATCGTGTGGGTTTCAGCTGTTTTTGGCTCTCACATGGTCGAAAGCGTTAAAACTGGTCAGCTTATGACTAGCGGGATATACGCTTGGGTTAGGCATCCCGTATATTCTTCCTTCCTGCTATTAAACTGCGGTCTGCTGCTCATACAAGTGAACTGGTGGCTACTAACCCTCCCGTTCATCTATTGGGTGGCGTTGACTGTTTTGATGAAACACACTGAAGAACGCTGGCTTGAAAATGAATTCGGGGATGAATACATCCAATACGCTGCCCACGTTAATCGGATTTTTCCTTGGCCGCCCCAACGCCTCACCAAACCCCGAGAGTCATAAACTGATCCGCTAGCGGGCGGTGCGGCGCAAGCGGCAAACAATGCTGCCGGCGGCCCCTAGCAAGCAAGCTAGAAGCGCGATTTGGCCAACCAAAGTCCCGGTCTGAGGCAAAGTGGAGATCTGGGTTACCTGAGTAGGCTCAGTTTTCTTCACTGGAGCAATTTTAGGGACTGGATGCACAGTGGGGTGCTTACCAGAATGCTCTGTGGGTGTAACGGAAGGCTGGTTTCCAGGTTGGTTATCAGCGCATATGTGGATTTCTTGGTCGGTCATATTCCGCGATTGACTCTCAGTTTTTTCCTTCGCGTTTGCAGTATCTAAAACCCATTCATGTTTATTGCTATCCCATTTATGAGGGGTAGTGGTGATGGTTCTACTTTGGTATACCTTTCGATCGGCACAATTTTTAGCCCCCGGGTGATTGTTATCAGCCCACTTAGAAGTATCAACTTTAGCTTCCGGTTGCTCTGGACAAGCATTAACATTGAGAATTCCTGCGGTAAATTCTAGTGAATATGCTCCGGTTACTGCGTCTTTAAGTTTTAAAGTTCCTTGCTTAATCGCAACCTGTCCCGCCGGGGTATCTGCCCCGTAGTCAGCTCTGAGAGCACCGGTGAGTAAATCTTTGCTATGAGCCGCATCCACCTGGTAATCCAAGACTGGCAGTGGTTCGCCTTGCCAAACCTGTGTCGGAGTTGCCGTTACTTTTACTATTTCATTAGGGCGAATTAGGTAGGTGGCCTTATCTACAATTTTGTCTTTAACCGAATCCAACATGACAGAAACTGTTTGCCCATCACCCGGGGTAGCGTTTAACACCGTGCCATCGTCAACATTACGAATATGGTAAGGGTCGGCTATAAACTTAAACCAGCTAGAAATATTACGCTTTAAAGCAGCGCCTTTGATCCGTACACTCGTGCGCCCCTCAGTAGCGAAAACGTCTGCGACGGTCTCTTCCTCAACCTGGCTAATATCCCAGCCAGATACGTCCAAATTTTCTATGCTGCTGGCTCCGGCAAACATATTGTGCATATTGGTAACTTTGTTGGTCTTCCACTTTGACACATCTGGTTTCGCGGCAGCTGCTGCAGTAAAGACACCTTCCATGTTGGTGACTTGGCTGGTATCCCAATTGGCGACATCCGGGGTGGCAACAGTAGCTCCGTTGAATATGTCGCTCAAGTCGGTGACTTGGCTGGTATCCCAGTTTGATACATCCGGATTAGCTACTTTCGCACCCTGGAACATTCCATTCATTCTGGTGACTTGGCTGGTATTCCACTTTGAAGTATCGGGATTAGCTGCTTTGGTGGCGCCGAACATGCCGCTCATACTGGTCACCTTGCTGGTATCCCAGTTAGAGGTATTCGGGTTCGCCAGCGTCGCCTTATAGAACATATAGCTCATCGTGGTGACTTTGCCGGTATTAATACCAGTATCCGGAAAGTCGATGCTGGCCTTGTCACAGTGGGAAAAAAGGAAGCTGGAATCTTGTGGGAAATCTATGGTGGTGCCCGGATTAGGAATAAATTATATTTCCACCGGCTGCGGTTCGGCTGGCTTGGCGTTGCCATTTGCATCTTTAACAGTTCCGCAGAATCTACTATTGGGCTCATTGTGGGTGGCCGGAGTTTCAGACATCCATTTGGCTCGATCTAGCTGACCATGGCCACTGACGGTCAGGATTTTGGCTGTCGGATCCCAGGAGGCAGTGAGGTTATCTCCTACACTGGTCGTTTCGGTATCTGCTGCATAAGCTACTGCAACTCCTAAAGAAGTTAAGAATAGGTTCGCGGCAGCAGAAATAGTGACCGCAATAAACAGGAGACGAGAAATAGTAGTTTCCCTAAAATTAGATGTATACCTCATGATTTCCCCCAAATCCTTCAGTGAATTCATCAATGCCGAATCAGAAAAATAATTGGCATTAATCTCTAGACTTTTTCCTTAAATATTGAAGTAATAGCCATTGCAACGACCTCTAACCGGAAAATACTTGCAAATAATTCCGGGTATGCTACCTAGCTATTCCGAACTATTGTGCGGATATTTTCCATCCAGAGGCCGCTTGACGCTCATCCCAAAAATCTCGGTAAATCCCCTCGCAATTTACAAGTTCATTGTGGGTACCAACCTGAGCCACTTGCCCCTGATTATCTAGAACCACAATCTGGTCAGCCCGAGTAATCGTGTGGAGTTTATGTGCGATTACCAACATGGTTGATTGGCGACGTAATACTTCGAAAGAGCGCAGCAGATTTGCTTCATTCTCGGCATCCAGAGCGCTGGTAGCTTCATCGAAGAGCACAATCGGAGCATTTTTTAAAATAGCGCGAGCAATCGAAACTCGTTGGCGTTCCCCTCCTGATAACGCGCAGCCACCTTCACCAACGTTTGTATCCCAACCATCGGGAAGGCGGCTAACAATATCGTTGACACCTGCTAGTTCTGCCGCATGTAGTAGAGCCTCTTTGCTCGCATTGGAGTTACCGATGCGGATATTTGCTTCCAAAGTGTCATCGAAAAGATAGACATCTTGGAAAACCATTGAAATCTGGCTCATTAAATCTTCAGTCGTCAGTTCTCTGACATCTCGACCTCCAACGAGTACCGCACCCGAGCTTACGTCCCAAAATCGGCAAATTAAGCGGGCAATAGTGGTTTTACCTGCCCCCGAAGAGCCAACGAGTGCGGTCATAGTGTGGGGCGCAACGGTGAAGCTGACTTTGTTGAGCACCTGTTTATCGTTCCCGTAAGCAAAATCAACCTCTCGAAGCTCAACCTGATGGGGTAGTGGTTGGGGTAGCGAAGTTTCCGGCTCAGGAAGAGGGCGCGCATCTAGTACTTCGTTAATAGTCGCCATTGTCGGTCCAACCGCCAATAACCCGGTTCGACAATCAGAAATCGTGGAAAGGTAATGAGTAATTTCTAGGCTTATCCCAATGACCGCCACCACTGCCAGGGGAGCAAGGCTTCCAGTAAAAGCAAGATGAACACTGGAAATAATCATTACCACGCAAATTGTTTGCGAGGCGATACCGCCGAGGAAATTCCCGATGCATTCTATCCATAGTCGGCGAGTGGATCTGCGGCGATTTTCTGCTAAAGCGGTGGCCATTTGGGGGTAAATCGTCTGGTCACATGCACGGAGCATAGATTGACAGGTAGAAAATTCTACAATCCGATCAGCGAGTTCAGTAGCCGCCGGGGCCGCGTAGGCGCTGGCAGCACTGTCAAGATAGGTTAGTGCCCACATCAGAATCAGGTAACAGATTAGGCATAACGCAAAAATTGACCCCAGGATGGGGTACCACCAGAGCAAACCAGCAAGCAGCGTCAGCAAAGTGACGGTGGCGGCAGACAGTTCCGTGAGCAAGTGGGCACTCAGATTGCCGAGCTCATTGACAGTAGCTGCCCCTAGACGGGACAAGCGCCCGGTAGTATCAGTGGAGAACCATCCCAGGGGCAGTTTTGCCAACTGATTCCCGACGCGGCGATGGACAGAACGCATCACCGAAAACGCGCCTTCGTAGGAGAACCGATCTCGTATGTAGATACTGATCGCTCCGATAATCGCCGTGACGAGCAGGGTTAAGATCCAGGGGTTAGCGTTATTGGCGGTTTCTTCCTGCCTGCTAGCCCAGGTATTTGCGAGCTGAATCAGCGCAAGTAAGCCTACCCCCTGCGCAATGCCGCTGATGATCCGAGCTGCCCAGCTGATACTCCTGCTGTGATTTTGAGAGTTGGCGCTGAGGCGGAAATTTGTTCGAATTATGTCGATAGCTCCCGTTGACTTAGCCATTTCAGTTTCGTCCTCCTTCCGTAAACTCAACATTGGATGCCGACCACAGGCGGCGGTAGAGTTCTATATTTTGTAGCTTCTGGTGATCACCGCAGGCCACCAGCTCTCCTTTATCAAGGAGGACGATTTGATCGACGTTCTTGACTGAATCTGGGCGGTGATCAATAACCAGAACAGTACGTCCGGCCATCAGATGGTTAATAGCTTTTTGGATTTGTGCTTCACATTCCGGATCTACCATGGCTGCTGCCTCATCCAATATGAGTATCGGCGCATCCAATAGTAAGGTTCTGGCGATGGCAATCCGCTGAGCTTGCCCTCCCGATAGCTTCAGATCTTCCCCGACGACGGTGTCATATCCTTTAGGTAGTGCCATGATTTCGTCATGAATCTGTGCCTGGCGAGCAGCGTTAATAATCTCGGCTTCATCTGCATCGTGTCGCCCGATAGAGATGTTGTCGCGAATGGAAGCCCGCAAGAGCTGCGCATCTTGCAAGACGAACCCGAGATGATGGTAGAGGTCGCTTCTACTAAGTTCTTTAAGGTTGACTCCACCGATTAGTACTGTTCCCGTATCGGGATCCAGGAAGCGGGCGGCCAATTTGGCTAGGGTGGTTTTCCCGGCTCCTGATGGCCCCATGAGAGCGGTTACTGTACCGGGCGCACAACGTAAGGAAACATTATCCAAAGCTAGCGTATGGCCATAGCTGAGCGATACATTTTTAAATTCGATGCTTGCGTCTTGGGGTAAATGCAGTGACTGATCCGGGCAGGAGAGGGGCTTTACCCCAAGAAGATCAAGAATCCTTTTGGCCGCGGCACCTGCTAACTGGTAATTCCAAGCAAGCTGGGTTATCAGGTTAATTGAGGAGGGCAGCGCGATGGCAATTAAACAACCGGCAACTACTTCTACCGGACTAACCCAATGTTTGGAGACGAACCAGGGGCCGACAATCCCAAATAAGAGAACTACCAATGGGGTAGAGGTGAGGGCGGCGGTCAGGGAAGCCGCATGCACCATTGGCCGATTCCATTCCTCCATATAGTCACAGGCTTCATTGGCGCTGTGGGCATACTTGCGGTGTGCTTTTCCGGTGATCCCAAAAGTTTTAACCACCTGGATGCCTTTTACGAATTCCACCATTGCGGAGGAAACCTGATCAAGTTTTGCATCAAGTTCTAAGGATTTATCGCTCATTCCTCGCATCATCACTGCGTAGGCAATGATGTAAATCGGCACCGTAACAATTACTAAAAGTCCGAGTCTTAAATCAATAGTGAAGGTATAACCCGCGCAAAATATGGGCACTAGGGTAGCGATCAGCGAATCTACGGGGCGGTGTGCTACTAGCACATGTAGATTCTTTACATCGTCTTGCAGTACTTTACGCACGTGTCCGGAAGTGTTATCGCTAAACCAAGTTAAAGGAGCTTGCCCCAGAAAACGGATAATCTTTTGCTGAATACTTGCGGATAGGCGATTATCTGCAATATGGGTAACCAACAAGCCCACAAAATAGGCGAACAGCCCTCCACAAAATGTTCCGATTAACACCTGTACCCAAAATATGATGACGCTTTGGTTGGGGGATACGCCATTGCCCAATGAGGTTAGGAGTTCGTTGCCGATCCCCACTAAAGCAACGAAAGGAAAAACTCGCAAAATAGCGGATATAACCGCCATCACTTGACCGACTCGCAGCGCCATTTGCACGGGAGCTAATAGTTCTCGTAATGCGGCTTTACCTTGTTTGCTGGTCAGCTTGATATTTTCCGCTGCATCTTTTTCTGATTCGCTAACTTGGTGATCATTCACTGTGCTTCCTCTTTCAATGTTTCTCTTGGTCGGGCGCGGTAAGTTGCACGTTTATTTCACTATCGAGAGGCTGGAGCAACAGCTGATAATCGGCAACTTCATTGATGAACTCCAAGTCGTGACTAATAATCAGGATCGCTTTGTCCTTTGCGGCTAGTGAGCGAATCTGAGAACTGATCGATAGTAGGTGCTGGTAATCAACCCCCGAGGTGGGTTCATCGAATACGTAAAGCTCTGCCTGGCTCGCCAGGGCATTGGCAATAACGAGACGCTGTTTTTGTCCTCCGGAAAGAGTCATTGGGTGCCGTTCAGATAATCCTTGCAACCCCAGATCACCTAGAAGCGCCTGCACCTGCTCTTTACTAAGATTGTCATTTCCTAGTACGACCTCTGCCGCTACCGTTTCAGCAAATAGTTGCCGGTTTACATCTTGCATTACTAGCACGCTGCGTTTTTGTCTGTCTGCCGCTCGGCAGGATTTGCCGCTAAAACTAATAACGCTGCCTCCTTCCGGGTGAGCTAACCCGATGAGGGTGCGCGCAAGAGTAGTTTTGCCTGCTCCGTTCGGGCCGACTAGCGCAACTACTTTTCCCTTCGGTAAACATAGGGAAGGAATATTGAGGACGCGGTGTTTGCCGTAACTGAACCTTAAATTTTTTGCGGTGATACCGTCCGCCTGCTGATCAGGAGTGGTGTTAACGCACATTTCCGGTTTTTCCAGGGTACGCAACCCTAACTCTTTACGCTGTTTAGAAGACAAACTAAAAAACTTATCCGCAGTATACAAATGCTGGATTCGTCCTTTATCCATGATCGCGACTTGATCTGCGAGACCCTTTAGAGGGTAAACGCGGTGCTCGGCTACTACCAGGGTCCAGCCCGCGATTTTTAATCTTTGTAAGACTTCGCTGAATGCGGAGATTGCTTCAGGGGAAAGATTAGAGGTGGGCTCGTCTAAAAGCAGGATTTGCTGCGGTCCGGCAACTGCTGCTGCGCAAGCAACCAGCTGCAATTCACCTCCGGAAAGCTTACGTAACTCGTTGCCTAGCAGACGCTGAATGCCCCAGGCGTTTACAGCTTCCGCGATCCGGTTAGCAGTTGTTTTGGGAGTATCTCCGGCATTTTCGCTCGCGAATGCTAACTCTTCTAGTACATTTGCCGTAAAAAACTGGGAACGGGGATTTTGAAAAACTGTCCCGGCGGTACGCCCTAATTCTTGGATATCTGTTTGCACGGTATCGAGACCAGCAAGGGTAGTGCGTCCGCTGAGATTACCCTTATAAAGTTCGGGTATTAAACCGTTCAGAAGTTTTAAGAGGGTCGACTTGCCTGCTCCGGAAGGACCGGTGATTAAGGTACAGGATCCTGTAGGGAAATCGAGGTTGATATCGCTGACTGCGCTTACGTGAGCTGATGAGGTTTCTTCGTCCGGGTTGAACTGGTAATCGAAGGAGACCTGGTCGATTAAGGTGCTCATTTGAATCCACCCGAGAGTATAGCTAGATGGTCTGAGTAGGGGATGAGAGCAATCAGGGCGATTAGCGTCAGTATCCAGAGGGCATCCAGTCGGCTGAATCGCAGCTGTTTCAAAGTACTTGGGTAAATAGTGGACCCTAAACCGCGCACCATGCCGGCGGCGGTCATTTCATCAGCGGTTCGGGCGCAGGATGCCAGTAAGGGAACTAAAACCATTTCTAGAAAATGGAGGGGATGTAAGAGGGCGCGCCATCCCATTTGTAATCCCCGCAGGGACATTGCTTCTCTTACTGCGCGGTATTCCCGAAATACTGTCGGTATGAATCGTAGTAGCACTACCAGGGGAACGGTTACAGCTATCGGTATGCGTAAGCTGCGAAGACCGGCTACGAGTTCTCCGGGGACGATAGTTTTAATCGCGTAACCTGCCAGACCGCCAACAGTGCAAATCCTTATCATCCAGTAGCCTAAAACCATTAGGAACGCGGTGAGGGCGCTTGGCCAGATTCTGGGGAAAAGATAGATACAAGCGACCCAGGTTCCTTCCACGGCGAGGAAACCTAGCGCCCATGAATAGCAGTGTGACAATAGTAAAGCCAAGAGCGCAATACCGGCTACCAGGAAAGTGATCACTATGGGTAGTCGCGACATTACCAGGGCATTTAATACGAATATAACCAGTATTACGGTGCGCGGATCTGGCCGGGAATGCCGTTGGTTAGCTGCTAAGATTTCAGCGCTGGTGACCTGATCTTGGTGATAGCTTGCTGCTGATCCGGGGGCGCTAGTTTGGCATTGAAGGCTCATTACTTTGCGATGCCAGCTTTACGGAAGTGCCGCGCCATTAGAGAATTTCCGAAGACTCCGCCGATAAGCCCGAGAATGAAAATTCCCACGCCCCAGGCCACAATCATCCATGGTGACAAGAACCAGCGTAATGAATCTGCATAGGCAGTCCCCATAGAGTCAGCAATATATTTGTAGTAGCCCTGAGCGTCAATGAATACCGGGAACCAGGGCACCACGTACCATACGGACATGACGGCGTATCCTAGGACCCGAAAAACCGCTGATTTTTTAGCGAAGAGGAAGTCTGCGGCTAGTCCCAGCAAAGGTGTAAGTAGGGCAGTAACCCAGGGGTGCCCGGTAATTACCATTAAAATCCCGACTAATAGTCCCATTAATGCCAAGGCGCCAATCTTCGGTACCCGCGACTTAAATAGCATGATTACGGCGCCGTTAGCGATAAGACCTAAGGCATAGCCCACAAACATCATTGCTGGATTAATGATGCCTAGCATTCCAGTGCCGAAAACTAGCACAAAATAAATTGCGGTAAAAACGCCAATGTTGATGAAGTCGCGTGTTTTCATGCGATATATCCCTTCTAATATTTAATTAGGTAAGCCTTGCCTAACAAAAGAGTAGCGTGAGTGCCCCCTATTTGGTCAAGTAATGTCGGGGTAATCTAGCCGACACATAGGCGGGAGAAAAGGGAGAGTTAAGAAACTAACTAGCCTACAGAGGGCTCTCCTATTAGCGGATTTGCTAGCCCATACTGCAGCGTCCCAGGTTTTGTTCCTATTTATTCCAGGCAGGACTTAAATCCAGGTTTGCTTCAAAAGTTTCGGGTATCCTAAATTTAATGTTCTACTACACGAAATTTTAGGAGTAATAAATATGGATAACATTGCCAAGATCCTCAGCGATGCCGGGCTGGAAAATCCCGCAGTAGCTGAGTATGTAGCGCACTGGGCCGGAATTACCGAACCCGCTGCCATCGAAGTCATTTCCGCAAAGGATGACGACCGACTCATCGCCGAAGGCCTAGCCACCGGTGAAATCGCACCTGCGGGTGATGGACTCTACTACTCCCGCTCCTACTACAAGGACACGGCGCGCAGCGAGGAACGCACCGTCGTCGCCACCCACAATCCGCAAGAAGCCGGAATTTACAACAACTGGCACGACGCCACGGAAGTAACTGCCCGGCAGTTGGAAAGCATGAAGGGCGCCTCCCGGAGTAAAACAATGTACGTGGTGCCCTACCTGATGGCACCGCCGAAATCGCCGCTAGAAAAGTGGGCTCGCGGAGTGGAACTTACCGACAACCTCACCGTGGTTCTTCACATGATCCGCATGGCCCGGGTTGGCGTAGAACACCTGAACAATTTGGAAAATCCGGCAGAATTCGTGCGCGCAGTGCACGTTACTGGCGACCTGAAGAACTTGGGGCAGGGCACCGATAAGGATAAGCGCCTGTTTGCCACGGTAGCCGACGAACGCACAATTTTGCACTTCGGTTCCTCCTACGGCGGCAACGCGCTACTCGGCAAGATCGCCCACGGTCTGCGCCAAGCTTCTTACGACGGCTGGGCCTCCGGGGAATTCCTTTCCGAACAGTTCATGCTGATCGGGATTAAGGATAAGCTCAAGGATCACACCTACTACGTGTGCGGTGGTTTCCCCTCAGCTTCCGGTAAAACCAACCTCGCTATGATGCTAGCCCCGGACGCCTTGGGTGACCGCTACGAAGTTTACTTCTACGGCGATGACATCGTGTGGCTGCACGTTGGCGAAGACGGCAAGATTTACGGCATGAACCCCGAATACGGCGCGTTCGGCGTGGCAAAGGACACCAACTGGAAGTCTAATCCCACCGCCATGGACGCCATCAAAGAAGGCTCTAAGACGCTCTTCACCAACGTCGCTTACAACCCCGAAACCCAAGAGCTGTGGTGGGAAGGTAAGACCCCGGACTACCCCGAAGACGTTACTGGCTGGCGGGATTGGAAGGGCGAAAAGATTTCCGACCGCCCGGCCGATCGGCAGCGCTGCGAGGCCAAGGGAGACGAGTGGGCACATCCCAATTCCCGCTTCACCACATCTTTGGCTAACGTGCCCAACGTGGCTCCCGATTACGAAGAACCGCAAGGGGTGCCAATTGACGCCATCATCTTTGGCGGGCGAGTAAAGGACCGGGAGCCGCTTATCCGGGCAATCACCGACCTAGCCGAGGGCGTATACGACGGTTTGACCCTGGGAGCCCAAGCCACTTTCGCGGCTGAAGGCAAGGAGGGCGTGCTGCGTTACGATCCGATGTCGATGCGCCCCTTCATGTCCTACCCCGAAGGGGACTACGCGACCCACTGGTTGAAAATAATTGGCTCCGCGAAGGAACAGCCCATTTTTGCGCACGTGAACTGGTTCCAGCGCGATCCGGAAGACGGACACTTCTGCTGGCCTGGCTACCGCGACAACCTGCGAGCGCTGCTTTGGCTGCTAGACGTTAAGGAAGGGCGCGCTGAGGGCGTGCAAACACCGGTAGGTATTTTGCCGAAGAAGGAAGAGTTGAATCTGGATGGTTTCGAAGGTGACGACGCCGATCTGGATAAGCTTCTTTCCATCGACACCGATCTGTGGAAGAAGGAGATGGGCTACCGCCGCGAGCACCTTGCACAGTTCAAGAATCTACCTGAGCAGATCTGGGCCGCGCACGAGCGCATAGAGCAGGCGTTTAACGCTTAATTGGTCTCCTGGTTTTGCGCTAGTGACGGGTGGATTTTCTCTAGGCGGGTTAATTCCAGCGGGTAGCTATGGCTCCTGTTGGGATTAACCCGCCACTTTGGGTATTAACCCCGATCTTGTTGCTTCTATCAACCTCGTGGTGGAAGATTGACTGACGGGTATCTCCCGGGTTAGCGCGGTAATGACCCCCTAGACCGGAAAAGAAATGAGAAGAGAGCCTAGCAGCGCTTGCGTCCGCTAGACTCCCTCTAAGACATGATGGGAGACCTCGTTCCCACCTTCTGCATCTTCTACTTTACCGCAGCACTCGTAGTAGATTTGAGATCCCAAAATCTCCTGCAGGATTACGCGATAGATGAGCGTCCTCTGCATCGTGCTACGTTCGGTTGCCGAACGCCCAAAAAAAGGTCAAGCCCAATAGAAATGAATAGGACGAGGTTATCCTGGTGGTTTTTAGCGCCGCGCGGTTTGGGGCGTAGCCAGTTTCTAAGCCCCATGGTTTTTCCCTTCTGGACATGAAAAAATGAGTGCATGCAAAGGTGGAAAAGACGCGGCACTTGGGCACGACTTGGCGGGCTTTTCGCGTGCTATCTTTTACTGCCTGCTCTTACTAGAGCCGCCATCGGAGTATTCAGCGCCCCTGATTCAGGCATGATGCTGTTTATCTTGATGCTGTTCATAGTGTTTCCGCTAATCACTGTCGCGCTAGCCGCCTGGGGCGGAATCACGGAGGGTTTCACTGTTTTATGGATAGTGATGCCGATACTGTTTTTCATGGTGCCCATGCTGATCTTTTTTAACGAATCCGCGCTGATCTACGGGATTGCCTATTCGCTGCTAGCAGTAACAGCTAACAAGATCGGCAGCTTGTTTCACTCAAAGACTCACAGTATCAACAGTCGTCCCCGCGAATCATAATCCGCACTGCTACTTGAGATATCGCCATTGCAATAGGGTCTGCGGAGGCAGTTAGGCCGGTTATTGCTAGTGGCCGCGCTAGGGTAGACCGCTACGGGCGGGGAGCGAGACGGGCAAACTTTTCTACCTGTTTCGCGCCGCCGTAAATCTGTACTTGGTCGCCCTCGGAAAGTTCTACTGCCCCTAGCACTGGTTGCCACTGGTTTTCCCGTAGTACCGCCACGATCTTTACCCCGTGCCGATTCCAAAGGTTAACCTCATCGAGAGACCCGACTGCAGACTTGGGAAGAATAGTTCTAACCATGGCGGTGCCGGAAGATAGTTCTACGTAGTCCAGGTTTACCCCGCGTACCAGGTGAGCAACCCTGCGCCCCATCGCTACCTCGGGGTAAACGATATGGGGGACTCCGATTTGTTCCAAGATGCGTCCGTGGGCGGTTCCGGAAGACTTTGCCCACAGGTTCTTAACCCCCATATCGGTGAGCAGCGAGCAGGTGAGGATAGAGGCCTCCACGTGGGGGCCGCCAATCCCGACTACTACGCCATCACAATCAGCGACGCCGAGTTCAGTAATGGAGGCAATGTCGGTGGCGTCCGTTTGCGCCACCTGGCTCAAGATGCCGTTATTGCGGTTCACTACCGTCTCGTTTAAATCGATACCGATAACCACGGCGTAGTCGGACATGAGTTCGCGGGCGACGGCGCTGCCAAAGCGTCCTAATCCCAGAACCGCGTAAGTAGGTTTAGAGAAATTAACCAATGATCGGCCTTTCTGTGGGGAAGGAAATCTTGGAGGCGCTAGGTGCGAAAGCGAGTGCGGTAGCAACCGTAATCGGACCTAGCCGCCCAATAATCATTAAAGCTATAAGTATTAACTGCGAAGGATCGTTAAGTAGCGGCGTTATTCCCGTAGATAGACCCACGGTACCAAAAGCGGAGAACACTTCAAATAGGGTTTGCGACAAGTTGAAGTGGGTTAAGAACATGATCGAAATGGTGGAAGTAACCACCAAGATAAATCCCAGCACCACCACCGCGACTGCTTGATGGACGACCTCGGAAGAAATGCTTTTTCCAAACACCACTGCTTGGTTGCGCCCGCGGATAACGGCAGCGACAATGGCCAGGAGGGCAAACATGGTGGTGATTTTGATACCCCCGGCAGTACCGGCCGGTCCAGCGCCGATAAACATAAAAGTGTCCATCGCAAACAAGGTGGACTCATGCATTTGTCCAATATCTATCGAGTTAAAACCGGTGGTGCGGGTTTGGACTGCTTGAAATATTCCGGCCAGGATCGCGTCCGCGGTGGGGAGTTTGCCCAAAGTTTTCGGGTTATGCCACTCGAAAGCCGTAATCAGTAGGGAAGAAAATACTAGGAGGCCGCCGGTGCCAGCTATCATCATCCGAGTGTGTAGTGACCAGCGGTAAGGCTTGAATAGGCTGGTACGCAGTTGGAAGAGGACAGGGAATCCTAAACCTCCGATAATGATCGCAATGATCAGGGGCAGACATACCCCCCAATCTCCTACAAAGGAAGACATATTGTCCGAATAGAGGGCGAAGCCGGCATTATTAAAAGCCGAAACTGCATGAAATACCCCATGCCAGAGGGCGCGCGGCAGCGAATACCCTAGGGACAGGAAACGAATCGTCAGGGGAATAGCGGTGAGTAGCTCAACCAGGAGGGAAGTTCCCAGTACCCGGCGCAACAGCACGCCCAACCTGCCGGTGACGCTGCGTCGCTCGGCCGCTGAAGCCAGCTTGGCGCTATGACTTTCTCGGCGGATTACTGCTTGGGCGAGCACCGCCGCAAAACTCATCACCCCGAAGCCGCCTACCTGTATTAATAGTAAAATTACGACCTTGCCAAAATCCGTCCAATAGGTGGCGGTGTCAACAATCGTCAAACCGGTAACACAGAGGGCAGAGGTGGCGGTAAATAAGGCCGGAAGTAGCGGTAGACCCCCGACATGCACCGTGGATAACGGCAGCATTAGTAGGCAGGTTCCTATCAGCAGGGCGATAAGGAACCCGGATAATATCACTGCCGCATAGTTAAAATAATGCCGCTGTGTTTTGGACACGAACTGGATCATACGCAGCATTGCTCCCTCCTGCAAGTGCGCGATTCTCCCCGAATACAGGTGGCTGTTTTTCCATGTCAAATAGGTAATAGCAGCTATTAATTTTGCAGTTTTTTTCTGGTGGGTTTGTTCTCTCCTTCCAGGCAAGTATTATTGTGATTTTTTACGCTGCATTATTTTCGGTATCTCCAGCGCGATATTCTGACAACAGGTCGAAATACTGCTACTGCAAGTGGGGAATATGAACAGAAAAGCCGCGAACCTTTCTCTGATCGGTGTAATCCTGGCACTAATCTTAGGGATGGCGTTTTTATCGCCTTTAGCGCAGGCGGCAGGTGACGAGGACGAAGATACAGCCGCCCTCTATGCAACTATCTATACCCGGGCTAAGTGCACCGACTTAGAGATTCAAGAAGGCACCGGCTGGTTTGCTGACTCCTACGAGATTGAGGCCGCTGACGTTACCTCGGACAAAACCCTAGAAAATGGGTTGCGAAAATGCGAGATTGAGTTCGGCCTAGAGGCCGCGGATTACCCCCTCGGCAAGGAAATTACTTTTTCGGTGAAGAAAGGTTTTTCGCAGATAGGGGAGGCACAAAAAGTAAAGGTTGCGGCCGGCTCCGATGGCACCCCGGAAATGCGGATGACCTTTAAAGAAAAAATCTCGGCGCGCTACGACATTACTATGGTCGATGAAGCCGGGAAATCCCTTCCGGGCACCGCGGAATCCTTTGAACTCCCGCTATACAACTCGGTTAGCCAGAAAAATGAGACTGTTACGGTCAGGAAAGATTCTGCTGGTCACGGTTTCCTAAAAGCGCTCGCCTACGATGACAGCGGCAAGTTCGCCCCGAGCTCTCTGGTGCCGGCAACGCAAGCAGACTTGTCGAGCATCACCTTGAAAGACGGCGGGCAGAAAACGCCGTATTCGGTGCAAAAAGTACTGGCCATGGGCGAGGGATTTCAGTTGGTGTTAAAGCCGCTGAAGCTGGTGGATAAGACCTATCACGTGACTATTAAGCGTCCTCTGGAGGTGCTGGGGGAGAGTGACACCTGGAAGTTTAATATCGGGGGTAAGTCGGATCCCCAGGCAGAAAAACAGCTGTCTCTGCCTACTGCCAGCGGAGATTACTCTTTCGATATTCAAGCGACCGGGGTGCCGGAGGGCGCGAAGCTTTCTTTGCCCAGCTTGCCGCAGGCTTATATGTATTACGGAATTGCCGGGCAAAAATTCGATCCGGCGACTAATACCTTGACCGTTACTCTGGGAAAACAGGTGTATATCCTGGCTTCTAATATCGAAAGCGTCAAGTATGACTCTTTTGCTACTGCCTATGCGAAACCCGGGTTTACCCTGGGGCTGTATAACCAGCAAGGAAAGCTGATCGCAAAATCTACTGCTACTAAAACCGCCTACGATTATCCGGCAAGTTTGTTTAAGGCAGTAACCCCGGGGGAGTATACGGTGCGGATTGAGGACGCGGCGCCAGCGTTCAAGAAAGATTACGACCTGTCATTACAGTACGGAGTTCGCCTGGCAGAAAATGGGCGGCTCACTATGAGGATGCTCCAGTCGAACAGCAATCATGAAGAAGTGTGGGCTAATCCCTATGGCGCTACCGATGAGCGATTTAAGGATGATGCGCGCTCGCGGGCTTTGATTGGTTACAAAACGCCGTTGCTATTGCTGTTACCGAAGAAACCGGTTTTTGATAAGGTTATCGACCAGGCGAAATACCCGATTGGGGAGGACGCGAAAAAAGCCTACGCCAGCAGGGGAGACTTAATCGATTACCAGATTAACGCGAAGATTCCGGGAGATCACCGCCTGGTGGTTAAGTATGGCAAGTATGTAGACATGGGCTTTAAGGACACGGCCACGGTAATCGATAAGCTAGATGAACGCCTGGAACTGGTTCCGGATTCCTTAAAAGTCATGGAGGACGGGGACTTAGCCACGGACTTTGAGGCCCGCTATAACCCGGACACCCGGGAGATTAGGCTGCTGGACAAGGCAAAGACCCAGGTAGCAGAGTTCGATTTTCTTAAAGCGATTAAGATTCCTGAGGCGCGAAATCTCTCGATTAAGTTTCAAGTAAAGCTGAAAAAACTAGGCGAGCAACCTATTTATAACCGGATTCCTGATTCAGAAACCGAGATTATCCCCTACCTGGATTTGCTGGTTAAGAAACACTGGGAGGGCGGACTTGAACTGCTTAAAGATTTCGATATGCGTGATTATATCGATAACTTCCAAGTGGAAACCTGGCAGGGAGACAACAAAATAGCGACCGAGCCGGTGCGAAAGTATCTGAAAGCCGGCAGTTTCCAGCAGGGCGAGGGCAAAGACTTTCAATTCGCCCTCGAGAAGCTCCCTAAATATACCCTCGCAGATGTGGAGAAGAAACCGGAAGAGCGAGTGGCGCTTACCTATAAGGTGACAGAGAATTTGCCGGCAGAACTTGCGGGTAAGTTCGAGGTCAGCCAAGTTGCCCAAGCCGAGCAAAATGATGGGGTTAACCTGGTGTCCTTCACCAATACTTTTATTCCGCCCACGCCACCGCCGACACCACCTTCCACGCCGCCGGTAACTCCGCCGGTGACTCCACCTGCAACCCCTCCGGTAACCCCACCAGGGACTCCGCCTGCGACACCTCCGGTGCCGGAGGAAATAGTTCATACCGGCAGTAGTTCTGCTGCTCTGTTGGGGATTTGTGCCCTGGGGGTAGCGCTGGGAGCGACAATTATCCTCCGCCGTCGCTACCGCTAAGCCGAAAATTTTGTCCTCAATCTAAGGGGGAGCTATTGCTATTCGTGCGGCTTTAACGGAGGGTTCTGCCGGGGTTCCTAACGCCATTTCTCGGCCGAAACCTTCCCGTCTTTAGAGGTGAGGACGCGCAGCCAGCTGGGGAGAGTGAAAGTTTTATATATGCTGCTTCCATCTTTAGCCCTGCAAGGGAGTAGCCAACTATTCAATACTCGGGCTTGAAGATCTCAGGATTTAGGTCGCGGCTATGCGGGGTAAATTCTTAATCGAACGTTTCGGTGAGGCTTCGGGGATGAAAAACTTGGTAGCATACGCCTAGGACAGCTCGGGTTTCAACGGGAAAATCGTATTTCTGAGAGGTATTGTTTTGAGCAAGAAACATTCTTACGGTTTGGACTGGATCGATGAAGACGCTTTGTATGGGGTTACCAAGTTGTCTTTTTCTAAAGTGTTTTCCCCGGTAAAACGCAAGCCTCTCCCTCCTGATCCCTTTACTCTGGTGGCACAAGCGGTTCTTGCTGGGGAGGCGGTATCTCAAGCTCGCCTGTTTGAAAAAGAACGCGCTTTGAACAAGACTTTGTCCGATAACGTGGGGTATTGGCATCAGCGAGTATTGGGATTGGCTGAGAACTGGACAGAAACTGGCGCCTCGGGTGGTTCCATAGATTTGAGAACCAAACCAGGGTTTCTGCATCCCCTACATGAAAAACCGTTATTTGCAGAAGTGAAGAATCGGTTCAACACGATTAAGGCTTCTGATGAAAAGAATATTTGGGACAACTTAGATTCTTTAGCACGCGCCAGTGACGCTGTCGCCTATCTGTTTCAAATAGTGCCAAAAACTCCAGAGCAATATAATCGCCCTTGGAAAGTCTCGGGACGCTCTGAAAAATCAATCGTTAGGGTATGTGACGGGGTAACTGCCTACGCCCTGGTCTTTGAGCGCCCCACAGCGTTGCGTGAGATTTATATGGCATTGCCCCGGGTTTTTGCCGATATTACTGGTCAGAGTATAAAACTAGACGAAAAAGAAATGGAAGATTTGTTCACCACTAGCCTACCCATCTAGCGGAAAGAAACTCATTTATAGTAACCTTTACCTAGGCAAGGGTACTAGGTAAAGGGGTGTTGGTGGAGAATAAGCTAGTCCAAATAGGTGTGGCCGCCGGGGAGCTAGAAGTATCGGTAGATACTATCCGCCGTTGGGCTAAACAGGGGCTGATTAAGGCTAGTCGCGATGGACGCGGAAATCGTCTATTCAACGTGGCTGAAATCGAAAGATTACAACGTAAACTCTCGGGAAGCGGGGAAGAAAAACCATTTAGGGTACTGCGTTCAGACAAAACCTATCCCCGGGCTACCTGCGTGGATTTATTTGCCGGAGGCGGCGGTACCGCCCTCGGTTTCCATAATGCGGGAATCCCGCATGTATTTCTTAACGAGTTTGACCGTAATGCGGTAGCTACTTTGCGACAAAATAGCCAGGCGCACGGCTTTGACTGGAATATCTGCCCCGAGGACGTGCACGAGGTAGATTTTTCAAAGCTGGACGCCCAAGTTATCCAAGCCGGATTCCCTTGCCAAGCGTTTTCCTATGCGGGGAAAAGTCGGGGATTTGAGGATACGCGCGGCACCTTGTTCTTTGAGTTTGCGCGGGCTATCCGAACTATCCGTCCCGCGATTGCCGTTGGGGAAAATGTGCGGGGACTGGTAAAACACGATCACGGCAATACTCTCACCACTATGCTCAATACCTTTGATGAACTGGGCTACCGGGTAAACTACCAGGTTCTGCGGGCGCAATACTTAGATGTGCCGCAAAAGCGTGAGCGATTGATTCTATTCGCCACGCGCAAAGATTTAGATTTGCCCATCATTTTCCCTAAAGAAAACGATTATGTTCTCACTCTAAAAGAAGCGCTGCAAAATGTTCCCGAGTCCCCAGGGCAGCGCTATACCGAGCGTAAAGCTAAGGTTATGGAAATGATTCCTGAGGGCGGGAACTGGCGAGACCTACCTGCCGAGATACAGCGAGAATATATGGGCGCCTCCTACTTTTTAGGGGGAGGTAAAACCGGGATGGCGCGGCGTATGGCCTGGAATCAGCCCGCGCTTACCCTGACCTGTAACCCGGCGCAAAAACAGACCGAGCGTTGTCACCCCAGCGAAACCCGTCCTTTCACGGTGCGCGAGTATGCGCGGATTCAAACCTTTCCCGATGATTGGGAGTTCTGCGGGTCGATGGCGGCGCAATATAAGCAGATCGGCAATGCGGTGCCGGTGAACTTGGGTTACCACGTAGGCAGGTGCGTGCTGGCAGCTTTAGGTGAAATTCCTCTAGAGGACACTATGGAGGTAGTAGCGCCTCTTTCGCTGACGCCAGAAGAAGCTAGCAGCAGCGAGCAGGGCGTACTTCTATAGGTTGTATTGCCTGGCATAACCGCGAAATTTGAGCTAATACCTGAAAATGCCAGGTGGATTCCAACTCGAGCCGGGGAATAATGCCGCCGGGCTACCGGCAAGGTCTAACGCTTGAGCTTGCCGGCGCTCGATTGCTTTGTTAACGCTGGATTACCCGCTGGCGAATGTCTTGCAGCTGCTTAGGAGAGGGCTCATCGCTGGCCAGGCCGAACGGCATTTGCGCATCTAGCACCCAGGTTTCGGGCAGGTCGAACATTTGCTTGACCTCATGGTCAATCACCGGATTGTAGTGTTGCAGGGAAGCGCCAATTCCTGCTTCCCGGAGCGCTACCCATAGCGAAAATTGCAGCATTCCCAAGGATTGCGCCGCCCAATGCGGGAACTTGTCAGCATAGGCGGTGAACTTGCCCGCCATTTCTTCGGTTACTGCCTGGTCATAAAAGTAGAGGATAGTGCCGTAACCAGCCCGGAAAGAATCAATCTTTTCCCGCGAAACTTTCCCCTCGAAAACCTCAAAAACCCGATTCCAGAGGGCGTCCTGATTCTCTCCAGTAACTACCAGGAGTCGTTGCGACTGCATATTGAAAGCATCTGGAACCTGCGCGGTTACCTCATCAATCAGATCGAGCAACTGCTGGTGGCTGAGAGGAATCTCCCGGTTCAGTTGGTAGCGGGAGCGGCGATTGCGCAAAAGTTCCAAGGTCTTCATAGCTATTCCTTCCATCTGTTTCCTTTTAATCGTCTCGAAGAATCCTCGCGACCGCTAGCAGCGACAGCAGAATTCAGCTCCCGGCGCATAAACGCTTATCCAGCAGTTTTTATTATCGACAGTCAAAAAGGAATAACCGATACTTGCTTGCTGCGAAAAACCATAAGCTAGCGCCTGTGAATACGGTGTGGAGGTGAGGTGGAATCTTTAAGAGAGTTATATATTCTTGAATGCGACAGACGTGAGTGTTAATAGCGACCGAGGATAATCGAAACTGTAAGCGGTCAGCAGAAATAGCTAAAACTTGAGTCAGAAGCCGTAACTAGGTGCAAGCAGCTTTAGGGGGTAGGAAATGAGGACATATGAGTCAGGAGCTGAGCTAGCTGCCGAGATCACTAAGCGCGCTAATCTGTTTATTGACGAATTTGCCGAGGTACCTGCGGGTAATTGGGATTTACTAGTCGAAGGGGTAGACCGCACTCCCCGCCAGATGCTTGCTTACCAATTGGGATGGATGGAACTTTTATTGGGGTGGGAACGCGATGAACAAGCCGGTATCGAGGTAGTTACTCCGGCCCCCGGCTACAAATGGAATAAATTGGGCGGCCTTTATGAGTCTTTTTATAAGCGTTGGGGGCAGGTTGAAACCGCAGAGCTGATTGACCACTTCAAAGCGCTGCTAGCTGAAGTTATTGAACTGGTAAATACTCTCAGTGCAACCGAACTGTTCGCGCCTGACCAGCGAGCATGGGCATCGTCTACCCCCTCGGCCTGGCCGGTGTGGAAATGGATACATATCAACACGGTTGCCCCGTTTACTACCTTTCGCACCAAAATCAGGAAATGGAAGAAACTAATTGCTCACTATCCAGCAACAAAGCATTAGCTAAATCGGTAATAGAACTCGAAGCAGGTACCACCGAAGAGAATAAATCCCGTTTGCACTGTTGAAGTTGAGAAACCTTTTCTTCAATAGTTCCTGTCGCAACCAAGCGATAAACATTGACTGGGTGCTCTTGCCCGATCCGGTGGGCGCGATCGATTGCCTGTTCTTCCACCGCCGGATTCCACCACGGATCCATCACAAACACATAGTCTGCGGCAGTCAAAGTAAGCCCCGTGCCACCTGCTCGCAGCGAAATCAAGAATGCTTGTGCGTCTCCCTCGGAAAACTCCTTAACTACCTGGTCGCGTCTCCTAGTAGACCCATCCAGATAAACGGTTTTGATTCCCGCCTCCTCCAAAGCTTCTTTAATTAGCTTTAAATAGGATGTGAACTGCGAAAACACTAAGGCTTTGTGTCCTGGTATTGCTTGCAGCTGTTCCACCAGAGCGTTGGTTTTCGCGCTGGTGATCCCGGCGCGTCCACCTACCAAACGCAGGTCTAAACTGGCTCGCCGCAGCGCCGTCAATGCCGCCAGAATCGACATTCGATCCCCGGATTGCAGCATGCCGCTAACCTGGCGGCGTGCCTGGGCTTCTAGTTCCCGATAGGCGGCGCTATGCCCCGGTTCTAAATCAACCCGCAACACCTGTTCAATCTTGGGAGGTAAATCTGGCGCTACCTCTGCTTTAGTGCGCCGCAACATATAGGGAGCCACCAGCGAACGCACCTGGTTTATCCCGCGCAGCTGCAGGGCAGCAAACTGTTCCCGTGAAAGTAAAGTGCCCGGTTGTGCCAAAGATAAAATCGCATGTAAATCCGCTAAAGAATTCTCTAGGGGAGTGCCGGTAGCGCAAATCGTCCACTCACGGCGCATATCGGCGAGGACGCGCCAAGCTTGGGTGCGCGGATTCTTCACCAGCTGCGCTTCGTCACAGATAACTCCCTGCCACTGAGGCTGTAAGAAAGCCTCTGCATGGCGGCGCAGCAACCCGTAGGAGGTGACCACTAAATCTGCACCGCTAAAACCGCCTTCAATATCGGTGCCGCTGCGTAGCGGTAGCACCTTCATCTCGGGGTAGAAACGCTCTGCCTGCGACTCCCAAACATTAATTACCGAAGTAGGTGAAACCACCAGCACCGGGTTCGAGGAGGGCAAGGAATTAATCGCCGCTAAAATCTGTAGAGTTTTCCCTAGCCCCATTTCATCGGCGAGCAGCGCTCCAGGCCCAATCGTTAGTTGTGCCAGCAGCCAGGAAACGCCTGTGCGTTGATATTCGCGCAGCTTGGCGGTGTGGGGCGCGGCAATCGGCGGCAACTTTAGTGTGCGTGACTTCCAGGCTTCTAGGCCGCGCACCTGTGCTTGCGTACCCTCCAGGATCTGGGAGAGGTCAATAATCGCCGGGTGAATGCCGCGCCGATTAAGACCGGCACGCTCACTAAGCAGCGTCAGATGATCCAGATCGGCTTCACTTAGATAAGTATCGGCATCGATCAGTCCGCCCCGCTCGCGAATCTGGGCGATCTCGGAGGCCGAAAAGTCGCGGTCATCTAAATGTAAACGCACATTCGGGGTGAACCAGCCGTAAGTATTGGGAGCTAAATCCACGATGATTTCGCCACCGCGTTGCGAAAATGAACGGGGAATCCCGCGGCGGTTAACCTCTAAATCTTGCCCCTCAAAAACGGTTTCCAGCTCATCCAGTAACTGGTTAATGCGGTGAGCGGGGCAAGAAAGGAAACTATCGAAGGTGAAAACCCCCTCTTGGCGGCGCAACCACTTCGTCACCTGGCTTTTCAGCTGCGAAATCTGATCCAGAGGGGCGCTAGTTTCAATTCTCTCACCCTCGAGTTCACGCATGGCTCGCAAATAAATCCGGTAAAGATCATCTTCCCGAGAAGTTCCCACTTCCAGCAGGTAGCGATATTTTGGGAACTCAAAACTATTATCCAAAGAATAAACCGGGAAACTATCGCTAAGGCGCGGAAAATCTTGCAACAAGAAATCCGTTAAATCCGCCTGTGGCACCCGTACCGGTTTCGCCCCCAACACCCGGTTGACCGGCCCAAAACGATTATCCCAGAAGGCGAAACATCCCAGTTCTGCGCTGGCCACCAGTTCAAGACCTGCAGCCACGCAGGTAGCGGCGACTGTGCGCCCCGCCGGGTCATTACCAGCAGAAAAATCAATCCCAAAACGCAGCGCCACATCGCCAGGAGCGCAAATATCCAGGAAAGGACGCGCCAGAATCGGAGAAAAACGCAGTGGAGTGAGAGGCTCGGTGCCGAGGGCAAATGAAAATCCCGCGCGCGCCAAGGTGCGAATAGCGGGGGATACCTGCGCGCCCTCCTCTAAAGATAATCTTTGGGGTGATTTTTCTAATAGCCCCGCCACCTGCCGTAGGCAGCTGAGTTGTGTCCTATCTAGACCGGCAGAAACTGACTCCCATTTAGTTTGGCAAAGGTCTCGCCAACTGGCGCGATTACGGGTCCAAGTACCAGAAACATCCCGGCGCAATGGGTGGAAACTGCCATCCAATTCGATGCAAAGTCCCAGGTCGGCACCAGGGGTAACCTTTGGGTGCGGGGAGGTAAACATGGCGGCGATTAGGCGTCGCCATGCCGGTTCCTGGTCATTATTACTCACGCGTTCCTCCTTGGCTCATCCTTTCTACTTTAGCAAGGGCGTTAGACTGGGCTCTATGAAGATTGTGCGATTTCGGATCGATGCCCACCCTATTTATGGTGCTTTAGAGGACGGAAGTGAGCGGATTGTTGCCCTCAAAGGTGACCCGCTATTTCAGAAGGCGGAACCTTCTGGGCAGCTTTACAACTTGGAGGAGGCACGGCTGCTGTCTCCAGTAATTCCCCGCTCGAAAGCAGTTAGCTGCTGCGCGAACCAGCCAGGATCAACGGATAGGACTGAGCAGTGGCCGCAGGTGGGGATCAAACCCAATACGGCGGTGATTGGACCAGATGACCCTATCGCCATTCCTGCTTGGGGAGGCGGCACCGCACGCGCCTTCGTGGGACTGGCAGCGGTCGCTAAAACTATTTGTAAAAACGTGACCCCCGAGCAGGTGGGGTCGGTGATCGCCGGGTGGACTATCGGGGTAGACTTTGCGAGCGGCGGCGAAGATATCAGTTTCTCCCAGGCCAGGGCTTGGGATACTTCTGCCGCGATAGGTCCGTGGATTGTAGTTGACCCTGATTTTAATCCCGATAACCTCACCATTAGCGTTAGTGTTTCTGGGCAAGAGGTCGCCTCCGCTAACAGTGCCGACTTTCCGCTAAAAGCCGCCGAAGCCTTCGCTAAAGTCAGCGCCATGATGACCTTGCTACCCGGGGACGTAGTCATCGTAGGTGGAATCGAGCTGCCACAGCCGTTGCGTGCCGGGGAACGCCTAGAAAGCGCCATCACCGGGGTGGGGCAGATGGAAAATATGTTGGTTAGTGCCAACCGCTAAACCGTTAACTTCGCAGAGCCTAGCGCGAGACTAATCATTTTCTGCTTCTCGCAGCGCGCTAGCTAGCCGCCGGGTCATCTCCAGGAACAGGTAGCGAGGAGTCGCGGCGTTAAGTCGCAGCAAACCGGGGTAGCCACTCCCCAGGATTTCGCCCCCATTTACCCCCACTCGCGCTTTCTCCTCCGCGATTTTGACCGGGTTTTTGCAATAGCTACTCGCATCCCACAGTGACAGATAGGTGCCTTCTACTTCCGGTATGTTAAGCCGGGGCGCAAGCTGCAAAGCTAAATCACGAGAGCGGGCGAGATTTTCGCGAATATAGCTCTTGATCTCTTGTAGCCAAGCGCCGCCCTCCTGATAGGCAGCGCGAGCCGCTAGTGCTCCCAGCGGAGTCGCTCCCATCGCTAGCTGGGTAGTTACTCCGGCATCTTCAAATTGATCACGTAGCGGCGAGGGCGGCAAAATCATTTGCGCGCAATGGAGCCCCGCCAAATTCCAGCCTTTAGAGGCCGCATGGGCAGTAACCGTAATCTGGGAAAAATCAGGATCTAGACTGGCGAAAGGGATATGGCGAGCCTTATCGGCAATCACCAGAGGAGCATGGATTTCATCTGCAAACACCGTTACTTGATGGGCAAGTGCCAGCTGCCCTACTTTTCTCAGCTCGGCTTCGCTGAGGACTCTCCCGGTAGGGTTCCAGGGGTTGCAAAGCACCAGCAGTTTAGCTTTTTCCTGACTAAGCGCTTGTTCGAGTGCCGCAAAATCAAGCTCCCAACGTCCCTGGTTATAGCGGCTTTTAACCTCGATTAGTTCCCGTCCTGCCTGGGTGGGGATAGTTAAAAACGGCATATAGGCCGGAGTGGGAACCACCACCGCTTCCCCGGGGTTAGTCACCAGTTGGATTTGGGCACGCAGAATTGAAAGTACATCGGAGGAAATAAACACATCCTCGGCGCTAACCTGCCAGCCATAAGAATCAGCGAGAAAACGCCCGGTCTCTAGTTGGAGATCATTGGCCAGTCGCGGCGGCATATAGCCAAAGAAACCGTCATCAATAGCGCGGTGCAGGCAGCTCGCAACCGCCGGAGCGGTTCCAAAATCCATTTCCGCAACCCAGGCTCCCCATAAAGGCTCACCCTCGAAGGTCTTTCCCGTCCATTTTAAAGATCCTCTACGGCGTAGTTCTTGCAGGGATAAGCGGTCAAAATCTTGCATGTATCCACCCTACGCCTCCCCATGCACTCCGGGGTGGTGGTAGAAGAGTTGGGCGGCCGAAAATGAATCGGAAGTTCGTAGCCCGTTCCGCTAATCACCCAGGTTCGAGAATCGGGCGGGGCGCGAAGTAGAATCGAGGGGAACTAATGATTTTACGCAAGGAGATTTTAGGTATGAATCCGGATTCCACTTCCCCTATTCGGGTGCGGTTTTGCCCTTCACCCACTGGTACCCCGCATGTGGGAATGGTGCGTACCTGCCTATTTAACTGGGCATACGCACGCCACACCGGGGGAACTTTCGTTTTCCGGATCGAGGACACCGATGCTAAACGCGACTCAGAAGAATCCTTTCAGCAAATCCTAGAGTCGCTGCGCTGGTTGGGGCTAGATTGGGACGAGGGCGTGGATAAGGGCGGCCCCTACGGCCCCTACCGGCAAAGCGAACGGATGGATATCTATAAAGAGGTAGCGGATAAGCTGCTTGCCGGGGGATATGCGTACGAGTCCTATTCCACCCCTGAGGAAATCGCGGCGCGCCATAAAGCTGCCGGGCGCAATCCCCACCTGGGCTATGACGGATATGACCGCAACCTGACGGAAGAACAGATCGCTGCTTTCCGTGCGGAAGGACGCCAGCCGGTTTTGCGTATGCGGATGCCCGATGAAGATATTACTTTCCATGACCTGGTGCGCGGAGACATCACGTTCCAGGCCGGTTCAGTTCCGGACTATGTGATTGTGCGCGGCGGCGGCGACCCCCTCTACACCCTGGTAAACCCGGTAGATGACGCGTTGATGCATATTACGCATGTGCTGCGCGGGGAAGACCTGCTCTCCTCCACTCCGCGCCAAATCGTGCTTTACCGCGCCCTCATCGAGTTGGGAATCGCCGATTGCGTCCCCGAGTTCGCGCACCTGCCTTATGTAATGGGGGAGGGCAACAAGAAACTATCCAAGCGGGATCCGGAATCTAACCTGCTTTTGCACCGGGAAAACGGGATGATCCCCGAAGGGCTGGTCAACTATTTAGCGCTCTTAGGGTGGGCTCTATCTGCTGATCGGGACGTGTTCAGCAAAGAAGAACTGATCGCGGCCTTCGATATCGAGGACGTCAACCCCAATCCGGCGCGTTTTGACTCCAAGAAGGCCTTAGCAATTAACGCCGACCATATTCGGATGTTAGAAACCAGTGATTTTACTGAACGGATCGTTCCCTACCTGCACGCCGGCGAATTCCTAAGCGCCGATAACCTGACCGATTTAACGGAGAAAGAAAAACAGCTTTTAGAGGCTGCCGCTCCGCTTGCCCAAAGCCGGATGCAGGTACTTTCTCAAGCTAAGAGTCTGCTGGGATTCCTTTTTATTGCCGATGACCAAGTGGAATATCAAGAAAAACCGCTGCGCAAACTCAAAGATAATGCTCCGCAGGTGCTAGCGGCCGCGGCTAAAGTAGTAGCAGACCTGCCAGAAGGGAAAGTAGGGCAGACTGGCACCATTGGTGATCCCGAGGCCGTTAAAGCCGCTATGAGCCAGGTAATGGTCGAAGAAATGGGGCTCAAACCACGCGTTGCCTTCCAGCCGCTATTTATGGCGATTACCGGCTCTAACGTGTCGATCCCGGTGTTTGACTCCATTGGAATCCTAGGGAAAGAGGCCACCATAAAACGCCTGCATAAACTACAAAACCATCTGGAACAGGCATAACGTCAGGTGATTAGTCACACAAGGAAATTATTTGATGCTGCCTAAGTGCCTGCGTTAGAGTAGATGACTGCAGCCCGGCGCAAGCCGAGGTTTGTAGCCCTTGGGGTATGGTGTAATCGGTAACACAGCTGATTCTGGTTCAGCCATTCTAGGTTCAAGTCCTGGTACCCCAGCAAAAATGGGAACCTGTTGGTTCTTGTTTCTGGCCCCCATAGTCTAGAGGCCTAGGACACCGCCCTCTCACGGCGTAGACACGGGTTCGAATCCCGTTGGGGGTACCACCGATACTTTCACTCTTTTAACTTTTATTTACTTTGAAAGTCACAACCTTGTTAGTCCCAAAGTTGAAACTTGCGCCAATGCTAAAGTGATAGTCATGTCTGGAAAAATTGTTGCCACTCGCGGAATGCGAGACTTTTTACCCACCGAAAAAACTTGGCGTGAACGTGTACTTAGCGTTTTGCGTGATACCTATACTTCCCTGGGGTTCATGGAGATAGAAACCCCCGCCCTAGAGCCGATCGAGCGGTTGCAATCTGGGCAAGGTGGGGAAAACGAAAAAATGATTTTCCAAGTGATGCGGCGCGGTCTGGATCCGCAAGCCGGCATCCTGCCCGCCGAGGCCGTAGACCTGGGGCTGCGCTATGACTTGACTCTTCCGCTAACTCGCTATTTTGCCAGTCACCAGGCGGAGCTACCGAATGTGTTCCGTGCCTTCCAGACCGGTCCAGTCTGGCGTGCCGAGCGTCCGCAAAAGGGGCGTTTCCGCCAGTTTAACCAAGTAGATATCGATATTCTGGGGGAAGCTTCTTTCAGTGCGGAGGTGGAAATCTTAGCGACCGCTTGGAGCGCTGTCACCAAACTGGGACTAGACAAAGACTCTACCGTGTTGATTAATGATCGCCGTTTCTTACGTGACCTGATGAGCGCTGCCGGTATTGATGGCGATAAGCACGATAGTGCCTTTATCACCCTGGATAAACTGGAAAAAATCGGTCAAGAGGCAGTGATTAAAGAACTGGTTACTCACGAGATTGCCAGTGATAATCGAGCTGAATCTTTGGTGGAAGCGGTAGTCAGCATTTCCGCTATAGACCTGCAAGCAGATACGAAAACTTTGGAAATATCTGCTTTACAAACCGAGCTACCTATATATGACCTGGGAGAAATCGCTGCTCAGGTTGGTGATATCTGCCCCGATATTAAAATCAAGTTCACCCCCACTTTGGTGCGGGGCATGGGGTATTACACCGGCCCGATTTTCGAGGTTTCCCACACTGCCTCCGGCTCCTCTATTTGTGGAGGCGGACGCTATGACGGGGTAGTAGGACGCTGGCTCGGGCGAGATGTTCCGGCCGTGGGCTTCAGCTTCGGGTTTGAACGGATTGTGGATCTAGTATCCCTGCCTGAGCAGGGGCAGCAGCTAAAGGTAGCGCTGGCCTATCAACAACCCCATGAAGCCCTCGCGGCTTTGCATCTGCGCGAAGGACTGCTATCAGCCGGAGCCAGTAATGCTGGCCTACTGAAAGCCCCCCGTAAAATGTCGGCTGGCTTCTTCGAGCAAGCAGCCTCCCTCGGCTATAACCGGGTGTTGCTGCCTAGCCGCTACTTAGAGGCAGCCGAGCAAGGTAATCCGGACTTTGCGGCTTTACTGGAGCAGGCACGCGTCCTCGAAAACTAGAGGCGAGGGCACGAAACTGTCCCAAGTACCCGGGGAACTGCTTTTGGGGTACCGGGGATACTGTAGTCACCCTGCGCAGTAAGTCACTGGGGAATTGGATCTGCTAATCATTTGTATTATCCAGCTCGGCTGGCGAGAGCTAATGGTTTAGCTTTGAATCTTTCCGGCAGCTCTTAGATGCCGTACCCGAATTTGCAGAGCGATAGCGGCCAGGATCACTGAAGCGAAGGTTCCCATTAGTACCCCGAGGGAGCCAGCTTGAGTAAGCTCTGCGTCCCCTCTAAAGGCCAGGTGGGAGATTAACAGCGCTACTGTGAAGCCGATACCAGCGGTTATCGAAACCGGAAGCACATCGCGCAGCCCTACGCCCTCGCCTAGAGTCAGGGGAGTTACCTTGGTAAATAATGCTACGGAACCAAAGATTCCCAGCACTTTTCCGAGCGGCATCGCCAGCATTACTGAAAGCGCGATCGGATGAGTAATCACGTTGAGGGGGCCGCCGGCCACATCCACCACGTTCACCCCGGCAGCGAAGAAAGCGAAGATCGGCACCGCCAGTCCCGCGCTGAAGGGGTTAACGGATTCAGTTAAACGTTCAGTTTCTGGTTCGCTCTCGCCGGGGAGTTGTTTGGCAGGAACCGTCATTCCTAGCAGCACCCCAGAGATTGTGGCGTGCACTCCCGAATCAAACATGAAATACCAGGTCACTATCCCTAGAGGGACTAGAATCCACCAGCGACCCCAGCGTTTTTGGGCTAGGAAACCGAAAATCGCGGCGCAAACAAAAGCCAGCAGTAGGGAAATAAAATTCATTCCCGTGGCATAGAAGATGGCGATCACCAAAATCCCGCCCAGGTCATCGGCGACTGCCAGGGTTAGCAGGAAGGTGCGGGCAGCTTGCGGCAGGCCGCGTCCAAAGATCTGCAAAATTGCCACTGCGAAAGCAATATCAGTAGCGGTGGGAATCGCCCAGCCGTGCCAAGCATTATCGCCAGAAATGGCGGTTCCGATTAGATATACACAGGCTGGGCCAATCATCCCGAATATCGCAGCAATAATCGGCATAGCGGCAACTTTAATGTTATGAAGTGACCCCACTGCAAACTCTTGTTTGAGTTCTAGTCCCACGGTGAAGAAAAACAGGGTCAAGATCCCGTCCTGTGCCCATTCATGCACCGATAGGTGTAACCCTAAGGAGCGCGGACCAAACTCGAAGTTAGAAAGCGCCATATATCCTTCCCGCACCGGAGAAGGGGCGTTTGCTAAAACTAGTGCCAAGATAGCGGCCGAGACCAAAATCATACCGGCCACAATGTCATTAGCTAACACTCGTTTAATGGAGGTAGCGACCCCATGGGGAGCAGCATCGCTGTAATCTTTGGGGGAAGGAGCCGCTAAATCCTGGTAGTCAGGGGGGCTAACCAGTTCTTCCACTTCTTTTTCTAGCGGAAAATAATGAACATCCCGCCCTCCCGGTGTCTTTGCTAATCCTTTGTTTTCGTCTCCATGTTTTTCTCGCATGGCACCATGCTAGCGGTTATTCATTTCGACAATCAGGAATGCCTGAGGTTTAATATGGAGTGACGCTTTACAAAAGGCTTTCACTTTTGGTAAAACAAAACTTGGCCGGTGCGCACTAGCGCAGGCAGGGAAGAATAAATTCCCTGGTAAAGCCCCCGTAGCCCAATCGGTAGAGGCAGCTGACTTAAAATCAGTCCAGTGTCGGTTCGAGTCCGACCGGGGGTACAACTCATTATTCTTACCGGACTCATCCAGAAAGTTTTAAGAAACATTAACTAATAATTTGATTAGTGGCCATACTTCCACCTGTGAAAAGTTTCAGGGTGCAACTGCAGAAGTTGAAAAAAGGGAGTGGCTGGTAACGGAATAAGGAGAGATCTAGATGGCAAATCCGGTTATGAATCAAGTAGGCGAGCAGATGCGTCGTACTCCCGCCGGCTATCCCGAAATGCCTGGGTACCAGGTGGGAGGGAACGCGCAGCCGGCTAATCCCACATATCCCCAGTCCGCCACTCCCGGTGGCTATTCGCAAACTACTTTTAACCAAGGCGAGCAAATAGGCCAGCCGCAGCGAGTTACTCGCCCCATGACCCTGGATGATGTCTTGGTGCGTACCGGTGCAAGTTTTGGGGTAATGGTACTGGCCGCGGCGGTGTTATGGTTTTGGGGAGTAAGTGACTTAGCGGCGAATGCGGGCACTATGCTCACTATTTCTTCAGTTTCCGCTTTGGTGGCGTTCGCGCTGGTGCTGGTCTCTTCCTTCCGCCGTAAACCCTCTGCCGCGGTAACTTTGGGCTATTCCTTCTTTGAGGGACTGTTTATCGGCGGGGTTTCCGCGTTCTTCGAATACTCCTATCCCGGGATCGTAGTGCAAGCCTTGATTGGGACAGTGGCTGTATTCGTTACCTGCCTGGTGCTATTTAAGTCAGGACTGGTGCGGGTTAACTCGAAGTTTATGAAGATCTTGCTGCTGGGCATGGTATCAATCGTGGTTTATCGGCTATTGGCGATGGTTCTGGCGATGGTTACCCCTGCCAGCGCGGTAGGCAACATTGATCAAGTCACGGTACTGGGAATTCCCTTAGGGCTGTTAGTCGGGCTATTCGCGGTGATTTTTGGGGCAATGTCCCTGATCTCGGACTTTGATATGGTTCGCGAGGGCGTACGCCTGGGGGTAGATAAAGATATGTCTTGGAGCTGCGCTCTCGGGATTATGGTTACGGTGGTGTGGCTCTATGTGGAGATCCTACGAATCCTGGCGATTCTAAGAGACAACTAAATAAAAACTTTACTTCGGGGCGACTACAATAGGGCTAGTCGCCCCGAAGTACTTTTAGGGAGGAAATAGCTGTGCCGGTGATCGTAAGAACCCCCACTTTGGTTGATGCTGCCGGCGCGGCGATGGCACATCGCCAGATTCTAACCGAAACTCTCGGGACTAAAGCTCTGGATTCTTTTTGGGACACGCATACCGAAGAGGATCTACTCGCTTATTGGCATCAGCAGATTTTACAGACTAAAGGGCGCCGAATAGCCTTTGCTTCCCGGGGACGCCAAGTTGTGGGCATGGCCTATGTCACCCCCTCACCTCAAAATGATCACCAGTTGGGACGGGCTCCTCGCAACCTGGATATTGCTTTCTTCGGGATTATCCGCTCAGCATATTCTGCAGATATAGCCCAACGCCTCTTAGACTATGTTCTCGATGCCGATACCCCGGCTCAAGCCTGGGTGTTGCGTTCAGATCAGGAGAAAAGACGTTTTTTACGAGTGAATGGCTTCACTATGGATGGGCTGAGTATCGTTGATGACGATTCGGGACAAGTAATTTCTAGAATGACCCGCTAGCGAAGCCTCAAAGTGGCGATAGTCGGTAATCGGGGCTTTGCAAGTATCGAAGCTAGGCAAGGCGGCTCATTTGGAAACTAGCTTAAGAGCGCTGCTAATCTTGTAGTATGAACTCTCGTCTCGAACGAATTCGGCAAACAGGCCGCAAGTTGCTAAGCAACCTTTCACATCCCCAGCCAGAGAAAACCCCCTCCCAGATGGATATCGAATCCTATAACCAGGATCTATCGGAAATGAAAGTAGAGGCTAATCCCGTATCCGATGAAGAGGCGGTACCGTTCACCTTACGAGTCGCGGCAGATTGGTCATGGCGCCTATTAGTAGTGGGCTTGGCCTTTGGTGCTTTTCTATATGTCATCTCTAAATTCCAAGTGATTATGGTTCCGGTAGCTATTGCAGTTTTGCTATCGGTGCTATTAGAACCGGTCTTGCGGCTACTATTTGTAAAACTGAAATTGCCGCGCACCTTGGCGGCGGCAGTAACCTTGGTTATCGGGTTGGGAATCGTGACCGCGATGATCTCGATTTCCACTACCCAACTGGCTACGGAACTACCTAACCTAATCAGTCGCACCAAAGAAGGCGTAGACGAAGGGATTAGTTGGCTGGCCACCGGCCCGCTGAAAATGGACACGGAGACTGCCTCGAAACTATGGGAGCAAGCTCAAAGCCAGATCCAAAATTACGCTCGTGATAATGCCTCTTGGCTGGCATCTAATGCTTTAGGAACCATGTCTGCAGTGGCGGGAGCATTTACTGGGGCGCTTACTGCTTTGTTTTGTTTATTCTTCTTTCTCAAAGATGGCCGTAAAATCTGGCAATGGTTTTTGCGGCTGCTTCCGCGTTCGACGCGGCACCCCTTAAACGAAGCAGTTATTCGCGGCTGGGTTACTCTCGGTGCCTACACTCGTACCCAGTGTTTAGTAGCCGCGATTGATGCTATTGGTATTGGTGGTGGTGCCTACCTGATTGGGGTGCCGCTGGCTATTCCCCTGGCGATTTTGGTGTTCCTAGCGGCTTTCGTGCCTATTTTGGGTGCGATTCTCTCCGGGATGATGGCAGTGGCGATCGCGCTGGTAGATAAAGGTTTCACCACCGCTATCGTGATGCTAATTATTATTTTGGTAGTACAGCAAGTCGAATCCAATCTTTTACAACCGGCTCTAATGTCGAATGCGGTCAGTCTGCATCCAGTGGCAGTGCTGCTAGCGGTAGCAGGTGGCGGTGCCGCTATGGGAATCGTGGGTGCGGTCTTCGCGGTTCCGATTTTAGCTTTCCTGAACACTACCGTGCTTTACCTGCGCGGTTATGACAGCTTTATTCGCCTCAACTACCAAAAGGATCGTCCCGGCGGACCTCCCGGATCTTTAGATCGTGAACTAGCGGAAGCGGCTCGACCCAGTGAACAGAATCTATCGGAAGCTCGCCAGGCGAAGGCGGAAGCAGAGCAGGATACGCAGCGGCATACACCTCGCGAACATGCGGAGCAAGCCGAACAAATACAAAAGGAGATTCAAAGCACTCTGTCGGAGTTTTCCAGTGCCGATCCTAACCAAATGCTTCCCGAGGACGCTAAAACTGATTTTGAGGTAGGGGCGACCACCAAAATTAAAAAAGTTGCTCTGGCAGAACAGGCAGCTCGCCAAGAGGATCAGAAGGCAGGGGAGGTATCCCCGGAAACAGGGCAATCGGAAGCATCCGATAGCAAGGACTAAGTTTTACGTTTTACTTGCCCAGGCGCCGTTCCCGCAAAGCGAAGTCACGCAGAGCGCGGTAGAAATCGATTTTGCGGAAATCGGGCCAGAAGGCTTCACAAAAATAGTATTCCGAATGGGTGGACTGCCACATTAGGAATCCCGACAGCCGCTGCTCCCCAGAAGTGCGAATCACCAAATCCGGGTCTGGTTGTCCAGCGGTGTAGACATGCGAAGTTATTTCGTCGACGGATAGCTCCCTAGCAACAGTTTCTAAGGTTGCGCCTGCCTGGGCTTTTTCCAGTAGTAGGTGGCGTACGGCCTCGGTAATTTCTTCGCGTCCCCCGTAGCCAACCGCGATATTTACGGTCAGGGGAGAATCGGTACGCGTTTGAGATACCGCCTGCTGCAAACGCTTTTGTACCTGATCCGGTAGGAGAGAAAGATTCCCTAATAACCGCAGGTGCCAGCGGCCAAGAGAGGCAATCTGTTCTACCACGGTGCATATAATGTCAAAAAGTTTAGTGAGTTCATCCCCAGAACGTCGGAGATTATCGGTAGAGAGCATCCAAAGAGTAACTACCGGGATCCCTACTTCTTCACTCCACCCTAAAAACTCGAGAGCCTTTTCGGCGCCAACTTTATGCCCGGTTTCAGATTGCTCTCCGATTTGGTGAGCCCAGCGCCGATTACCATCGAGAATTACCCCCACATGGCGTGGCAACGATTCAGTAGGCAGTGCCTTTTCCAGGTTGCGGGCATAAAGTCGATAGACCAGATCTGTAAGGTGAGTCAAGCTTGCTCCTTTAAGGTTAATAGTTGGATTTTACCCCTATGGTGCGTTGTTGACAGTATTGATCCCCTAGATTAGCGTAGGTGCACGGAAAGTATTCTGCCGTAGCTTTTGAGGCTAGGACAGGTCTCTATCTGACCTGAGGAGGACGGATGGCACCTGATGAAGGCGCGTATACGCAGGTGAAAAAACGGGTATCAGATTCTTTGAGTGTTTTGCCTAAACCCAAAATGCGAGGGTGGATCCACACCGTTACCGTTCCGCTGTCCCTAGCTGCTTCCATTGTGCTGATTTGTTTAGCTAATACTGCTAATGAACGCTGGGCATGCGCGGTTTATTTAGTTTGTTCCTTGCTGCTTTTCGGGGTTTCTGCGCTGTATCACCGCATCGATTGGGGCAAACGTGCCCACTCCGTGATGCGCCGCTTCGACCATTGCAATATTTTCTTATTGATTGCGGGATCTTATACCCCGATAGCAGTCTCCCTCTTGCCGTACTCGCAGGCGCGAAACCTGCTAGTACTGGTATGGCTGGGCGCCTTGGCCGGAATCTTGCTCTCAGTTTTTTGGCCAGATGCGCCCCGCTGGCTATATGTTCCGATCTATATTTTGCTAGGTTGGGTAGCTCTGGGATATATGGGACCGCTACGTGAGGCCGGGGGGCTAGCCGTGATCTGGCTGTTAGTTGCAGGGGGACTCTGCTACTCGATAGGAGCAGTTTTTTACGGGCTGCGCTGGCCGGGTAGAAACGCTCGCTACTTTGGCTACCACGAAATTTTCCACGCCGGTACAGTGGCGGGGGGGGGGTTGTTTTTTCTTTGTGCCGCTCTACTTC
>OBUQ01000247.1_pt1 | contig 60498 bp, 43 predicted proteins | sample 1494951 | NCBI WGS metagenome assembly OBUQ01 (sample SAMEA2579938, study PRJEB22360) | human gut metagenome | biome: human gut; feature: human-associated habitat; material: faeces | place: Denmark | collected 2008/2010
ACGCGCATAAAGAAAGCCTCCCATTTCTCATGTCCAAGAAATGGGAGGCAGTTCAGGTTGGGGAAACGGGCCTCTTTTTGTCTCTGGGCTTGTGGATTGGCGAAGACAATAACCGCTGGCAACTATTTTGAGTTCTTGATGCGGCGTGTGGCTGTGGCGGTTATTCCGAGTCCTGCGGCGGCGATTCCTGCGAGTGCGATTGCGCTCGGTGCGGTGTCGCCCGTGTTTGCGAGCTTGCCGGGCTTGCCGCTACTCGCGTTCGCTTGCTTGGTGGAGCTCGGCGTGGCGCCTTTGCCGGTCGCGGGCGAGCTGGCGGGCTGTGCCGTTTCGGCCGGCTGCGCTGAGCTGGAGGGTTTTGTCGTCTCGGCGGGTTTCGTTATCTCGGGCGAGGTGGCCTTGTCTGCCGCGGCCTTTGCCTCTTCGTATGCCTTGCAGGCGTCGTCATAGGCCGCTTGCGCCTTTTCCAAATCGCTAAGGAGCGCATTTCGCTTGGCTATGTCCTCGTCGATGTGGGCTTTAGCTTCCTTTGCCTCACTTTCGAAATACTGAACCTGTTTTTCTTGGCTTTCGAGCCGGCGTTGGTAGCGGTGAAGATCATCTTCACAAGATTTTTCTCGCCTTTCTGCCGACATGATCTTACTTCGCAACTGCTTAATAGTTTCGTTAGAAGCTCCGTCGTCGATTGCCTTATTTAATTCTGCCTGAAGGCCGCTTGTCCGGTTGTGGGCCTCATCGTATTTGGCTTGGGCTGCATCGACGTTCGCTTGCATGGCGGGAAGGCGTTCCCTCCGTTTGGCGGCTTCCGTCACCACCATGTCGTAGATCTCTTGAAAAGCGGCAATGTCATCATCGATTTCCGCAAGTTTTTCGGGACTTGCGGCGTTTTTTGCGGCCTCGAGGTTTTTGAGCGCTTCCTGCATGGCTGCATACGCTTTTTCTTTTGCGGCGGCCGCATCTTCCGTCTGCAAGGCAACTGCACCGGTGGGGGAACTGGTTTCTGCCGCGATCGCCGTTACGGGGGGGGCGATTCCCGCGACAAGCGCCGCGGAAAGGGCGATGCCCACAGTTGCTCGTCTTGCTCTTCTTGCGAGAATGTCGTTCATCTCGGCACCTCATTTCAAGGGTCGGCGGCTCGGCTGGTAGCACTAAGGTAAGTATACCAAGTGGTCGACCCGACACTGGCTGGGTGTGCACGTGCCTCTCCGCTTCTTTGGAAACCGAACCCCATTAGAAATGACGAGTTGTTTACGCTTCTTTTGGGCTCACCGTACTATCATGATTCGAATTGAGTGTGAATGATGATAGGGAGCGCCTTTTTATGATTGAGCTGCTCAGGCGTTTTGGTGGCAAGTTTCGCCGATATATGGTGATTGGCCCTGCGTGCAAGTTAATCGAAGTGATCTTTGACCTGCTTACGCCGCTGGTGATTGCCCAGATGATCGATAAGGGCATCGGCGCACACGATGTCAACGCCGTCGTCCACTACGGCATGGTGCTTGCCGCCATGGCCGTGATCGGCATCTCGTTTACGCTCGTCTGCCAAAAGATGGCGGCGCTCACCTCGCAGGGCATGGGCACCGATATCCGTGGTGCGCTCTACGAGCGCATTAATAAGCTGAGTTACGCCGAGCTCGACCGCTTCGGCACGCCGTCGCTCATCACCCGCATCACCAACGACGTTAACCAGGTGCAGCTCGCTGTGGCGCTGGGCGTACGCATGCTCATCCGCTGGCCCTTCTTGGCCGTGGGCTCCATGTGCGCGGCCCTTGCCATCGACCTTAAGCTCGGCATCATCTTTTTGATCTGCACGCCCGCTATCGGCCTGGTGTTTTGGTTTGTCATGGCGCGCTGCATTCCCTACTACAAGCAGCTGCAGGCAAAGCTCGACCGCATCGCGCTCATTTGCCGCGAGGGCCTTTCGGGCGCCCGCGTGGTTCGCGCCTTTGTACGCGAAGATCACGAGCGTGAGCGCTTCGCTCAAGCCGCCGATGACCAGGCCCATACCGCCATCGCGGTGGGCAAGCTCTCGTCGATCCTTAACCCCGTTACGTTTTTGGTGATGAACCTGGGCGTGTGCGCCATCCTGTGGGTGGGCGGCATCCAGGTCAACGTGGGCGAGCTCACGCAGGGTCAGGTCATGGCGTTTGTGAACTACATGACGCAGACCCTGACCTCCATCGTGTACGTCGCCAACCTGGTTGTGGTCTTTACCAAGGCGAGCGCCAGCGCGTCGCGTATCAACGAGGTGCTCAATTGTGAGCCGAGCATCACCGACGAGGGCAACCAGCCGGTCGCGCTGCCCAAGCCGGGCAATGCCGCCCCAGTTCCCGCGCTGAGCTTTGACCATGCGAGCTTCTCCTTTGGCGCGGGCGCGGCAAATGCCGTCAACGATGTGACCCTGGAACTCCCACTGGGCAAGACGCTCGGCATTATCGGCGGCACGGGCAGCGGCAAGTCCACGCTCGTCTCGCTCATCCCGCGCCTGTACGATGCGAGCGCTGGCAGCGTGTGCGTGATGGGTGCTGACGTGCGCGCCTGGCGGCTCGACCAGCTGCGCCATGTGGTTGCGACCGTTCCGCAACGCGCGTCGCTCGTGAGCGGTGCTATCCGCAGCAACCTGACCTGGCGCGACGAGGCGGCGACCGACGATGAGCTCTGGGCGGCGCTCGACATGGCGCAGGCCAGCGAATTCGTGCGCAACAAGCCCCAAGGCCTGGATGCCCCGGTCGAGGCGGGCGGCAAGAACTTTAGCGGTGGCCAGCGCCAGCGCCTGACTATCGCACGTGCCTTGGTGGGTTCGCCTCAGATATTGATCATGGACGACTCCGCCTCGGCGCTCGACTTTAAGACCGACGCGGCGCTTCGTCATGCCATTCGCGAGCGCAGCGTGCGCGGTGCCGCCGAGGGCGGGCTGCCGCTGACGACCGTCATCGTGAGCCAGCGCGTCTCGACCGTGCGCGATGCCGACATGATCTGCGTGCTCGATCACGGTTCGGTCGCGGGCCTGGGCACGCACGATGAGCTGTACGCGACCTGCCAGCTCTATCGCGAGATTTGCCAGTCGCAGTTGCGCCGCGAAGAGCTCGAGGGCCAGCAAGGGAGCGCGTTGCCCGCGTCCGCCCAGACCGCCCCTGCATCTGTTTGCGCAAAGGAGGGCTGCTAAATGAATCCGTATACTTCTTCCGGTTCGGTCGCCACGATGACGGCCAATGTGTCCGGCAACGATAACCTCAACGACCTGGGTGACGGTCCGCGTCAGCCCGGCGACCCCGAGCGCTATCCCGCCGGTGCGGTGACTCGCCGCCTGCTGGGCTATGTTCGTCCGCACCGCGTCTCGTTTACGGCGTCGTTTGTGAGCGCCGCTATCTCGGTGATTCTGCAGCTCTACACGCCTATCCTTATCGGCGAGGGTATCGACCTGATCGTTGCCGCGGGCCAGGTGGATTTCGATGCACTGCTGCCGCTCGTTACCAAACTCGCGCTCGTCGTGGTGGGAGCGTCGGCCTTCCAGTGGCTGCAGGGCTACTGCGTCAACCGCCTGTCCTACGAAACGGTGCGTGACATGCGCGTGGAGGCAAGTGACAAGCTCAGCCGCATGCCGCTCAGCTTTATCGACAGCCATGCTCACGGCGACCTTATGAGCCGCGTGGTCAATGACGTCGACCAGGTGGGCGACGGTCTGCTGCAGGGCTTCACGCAGCTTTTCACCGGCGTTATCACCATCGTGGGCACGCTCGCGTTTATGCTCTCCATTAACCTGGCCATGACGCTCGTGGTGGTGCTCGTCACGCCGCTTTCCATCTTTGCGGCCGGCGCCATCGCCAAGCTTTCCAACAAGAGCTTTACGGCGCAGCAGCGTATTCAAGGGCAGCTCGGTGGTCATATCGAGGAGTACGTAGGCGAGCAGAAGCTTGTCGACGCCTTTGCCTACGGCCCCAACGCCCAAGCGCGCTTCGACGCGCTCAACGCCGAGCTCTATACGGCAGGTGAGCGCGCGCAGTTCATGGGTTCGCTTTCTAATCCCGGCACGCGCTTTATCAACAACATCATCTACGCCGTTGTCGCTGTGATCGGCTGCGTGGGCGTGATCACGGGCGTGCCGGCGGCGCTCACGGTGGGCGGCGTGCAGATTTTCCTGTCCTACGCCAACCAGTACACCAAGCCGTTCAACGAGGTTACCAACGTCATTACGCAGATCCAGACCGCGTACGCCTCGGCGCGCCGCATTTTTGCACTGCTCGATGCCCGCGAGCAGGAGCCCGATGCGCCAGATGCCGTGGAGCTTGCCGCCCCGCAGGGCGAGGTGACCTTTGAACACGTGGACTTTAGCTACGTGCCCGACCGCAAGCTGCTGCAGGACATCTGCATCGAGGCTAAGCCCGGCATGCGCTTTGCCCTCGTTGGCCCCACAGGCTGCGGCAAGACAACGCTCATCAATTTGCTGCTGCGTTTTTACGATATCGATGCCGGTCGCATTGCGGTCGATGGCCGTTCCTCGCGTGACTACACGCGCGCAAGCCTGCGCCGCGCCTTTGGCATGGTGCTGCAAGATACCTGGCTGTTCGAGGGCACCGTGGCCGAAAACATCGCCTACGGTTGTCCCGATGCCACACGCGAACAGGTTATCGAGGCCGCCAAGCGCGCGCATGCGCACAAGTTTATCGTGCAGCTGCCAGGCGGCTACGACACGGTGATCGGCGAGGACGGCGGCACGTTTAGCCAGGGTCAAAAACAGCTGCTGTGCATCGCGCGCGTCATGCTCACCGATCCGGCGATTCTGCTGCTGGACGAGGCGACGTCGAGCATCGATACCCGCACCGAGCTGCAGGTGCAGGCGGCATTTGACGAGCTCATGGCCGGTCGTACCAGCTTTGTTGTGGCGCATCGCCTTTCGACGATTCGCAACGCCGACTGCATTCTGGTCATGCGCGACGGCCAGATTATCGAGCGCGGCACACACGACGAGCTGCTAGCGGCAGGCGGCTTCTACGCCGAGCTCTACCGCAGTCAGTTCGCCCAGTAAGCAAGCCCGTGGGGCAAATTAATCAATCGACAGACGGTGGTTTACATCTGTCACGTTAGTACTAAGATATTCATCTAATAAATTGCATTAGTGGCTTTAGTTTTGGGGGAAACGAGGCAGCGTGACTATGACGTGCGCTTTGGTGGTTAACAGCAAGAGCGGTAATACCAGGATGGTTTCGGGCGCGATCAAGCGCGCTCTGCAGGCTGCGGGCGTTGAGTTTGTCCATGCCGCGGCGTTGAGCGACGATGCGGATGCAGATCAGGTTGCGCTCGAGGCGCAGGGGGCCTGCGCGGCCGACATGGTGCTCGTCGGTTTTTGGTGCGACAAGGGCGCGTGCACGCCTTCGGTCGCGGCGTTGCTCTCCGCCTTGCACGGTAAGCGCGTCTTCCTGTTTGGTACCTGCGGCTTTGGCGCCGACCAGAGCTATTACCAGCAGATTATCGACCGCGTAACTTCCAATTTGGCTGGGGATGCCGAGCTTGCGGGTTGGGCGATGTGCCAGGGCAAGATGGGCCCTGCGGTCAAGCAGCGCTACGAGGCCATGCTCGAGCAAGATCCCGACAACGCCCGATTTAAGATGCTGCTCGACAACTGGGTTGCCGCAAAGGACCACCCCACCAAGGAGGACCTGGACAACATGGCCGTAGTCGCAAAGAAGGCCGTGCTGGGAGAGTAGCTTCGCCGTTCGCGGTCCTTCGTGCAAAACAATACAAATGTGAAAGCCTCGAAGTTCTCGAGGCTTTTTTCGTGACACGAGGGCGCCCCTTTATTGATGGAAGGCCTAATAAGCTGATTGCTCTATGCCCGGATGTGTGCGGAGTGGGATGGGATTTCCGGATGGGTGGGGTTTCGGAAAATGCGTCCCGGAATTTGCCTTTGGAATGGGATGCGGTTTCCCGTTGAGGGTCTTGGCGGAAAGTGCGACCCGGAATTTGTGATCGGAGTGGGATGTGGTTTCCCGACGGGGGCACAAGCGGAAGCCGTATCCCACTCCGGACGGGAATTCTGGGACACAGTTCTCAGAGGATTATGGGCTGCGAACTACATGGGGCCGTCATAAAACTCCGGTAAAAGGGGGTCGGAAATAAATGGCACTTCCAGTAGTTTCTTTTAATGTGGGGGGGGGTACCATTATTTTAGTTTCGCAAAAAATCGATCCCTCTATGGGGAAGTTGCGTAGGGGGTTAGTCACAGATATTGGATAGAACAGACTAATTTGGGGATAAATGACCACTTACGCCAAAATAGGTAGCATTTGGCGACAAAACATTGAAAAATGTGTAGCACATCGCTATGTTTTTATTACGAAAAGATTCCAAATTGGCTTATTTCGGACTCACTTTTCAAGCGCCTTGCGGTTCCTGTTGAAACTTGCTGACCTTTGGATGGGTCGAATAGGGCCTCAAGGGGGATGAATTATCACTTTGGCTGCGCGTAGACTCAAACGATTTATTGCACTTTTGAGTAGCTTGGCGTTCGCGCTTGTCATAGCCCTTGCCGTTGTTTCTTTTGTGCCTCGCGCATTTGGATACATGCCCTTTGCTGTGCTCTCGGGCTCTATGGAACCCGAGCTTCCCGTTGGCTCCATGGTGTTTGTTCGCCAGGTTGAGCCAGCGGATATTGCCGTGGGTGACAATGCAACCTTTTACCGATCGGATGGCGCCGTGGTGACGCACCAGGTGTACGAGATCGACCCTGCTGCGCAGATGATCGGCACGCAGGGCATTGCAAACAAAAATGCAGACGGAAGCATCATGCACGATGCCGAGCAGACGCCATTTTCGCGCGTGATCGGCACTGTTTCCTTTCGTGTCCCTTACCTGGGCTTCGTCAACGCTTATTGCACGACGATGCCTGGTTTGCTTGTTGTGGTGGCCGTTCTGGCGCTGCTGATCACGGCGTCGATAGTGCTCGATCGGATGGTTCCCGACGAGCCTGCGGGCAAGCATGCCCGTGTGCATGAGAGGGAGCGGCGTTCATAGCGGCAGGGAAAAGCGTCGGCGGCGGTAGGGGCCGTTGCCGGGGAAGACGATTCTCGAAAGGAAGAGAACGATGGAAAACAAGAAGAAAAAGCGCTACGGCATCATTGCCGCCCTGTTGCTGTTGGTGCTGGCTGCCGGCGTTGGTACCTACGCCTGGCTGTCGGCGACCCAAACCAAGGTGAATGAGTTCACGGTTGGCAGCATCGACAAGCCTGAAGTGAAGCCCGACCCTGATCAGCCGAACAAGCCCGGCACTGATTCCACGGACCCCTCAGTGGATGGTTATCTGTTCGAGACCAAATGGACCGATAACTCCAAGATGATTCCCGGCACCACCATCAATAAGAACCCCAACGTCGGCATCGGCAAGGATTCCGATAGCTCCTATGTGTTCATCTATGTGAAGAACGCAATTGTGAAGACAGACGCCGAAAACGCCCTTGCCAAGACCCCGTACTTCACCCTTAATTCCAACTGGAAACCGGTTGCTACTGACCAGGTGAAGACCAACGGTAGCGAAGGCCAGTACGTGAGCGGTCTGTTCATGTATACCGCTGATGGCACCAGCACTCCTGCAGAGCTTACTCCCGCTGATGGCAAGGCTGCTTACACCGGTGAGCTGTTCAGCACCGTGCATATCCCGGCTGGCATGAACAATACGGATGTTGTTCAAGGTCCCGCTATGACAGTCTCCTGCTACATCTTCGGTGCCGACCAGAAGGGCGACAAGGCCGATGCTGCCACCAACGCCCTTGAGCAGGCCAAGGAATGGGCTAAGACTCAGGCTTAATCCCCCCTCCACCGAGATCCCGGCCCGCTCCCCATCCCCATTTTCGGGCCGGGATCTCGGTCCCCCTTTGATCGACGACTGGCGAACGTAATGCTCAACAATCTTTCCAACAATCAGAAACGCACCTTGGCGCTTGCCGCGATGGCGTTGTTGGCCCTGGCGTGCCTGTGCGGCACGCTGGCTTTCACCGTTGATATGGTTCCGGCGAACAACGTTCTATCGTTTGGCAGCGTGAAGGTACGAGTCTGCGAATACACGCTCAACGAGCATGGCGAGGAGATTCCGTTTGAGCCCAACGAGCACGGGGACTATCCCGACACCAAGGCCGGGGGCTCTGACATCAGCCGCATTGTGCGCGTGGAGAACGTCGGCGCGCAGCCTGAGTACGTTCGCGCGCGCCTACGCATGACGTCAGTGGCACCCGACGGTTCGAGTGCGGATGCTTCGGGCAGCGTTGCGTTTCATGTGAACGCGGGCGAGGGGTCCCCGTGGATCGACGGCGGCGATGGGTGGTACTACTACCGCGGATTGGCCGGGCGTGGCGGCACGCTCGACCCCGGCGCCATGACGGAAAGCCTCATGGACTCGCTGCGCTTTGTGGGCGACTACCACGATGCCGCGCGCGGCGGCTCATTCAGGCTCGATATCGATGTTCAGGCCGTGCAGGCCAAAAACCAGCATGCAAGCGATACCATCCTCGACGTGCTTGACGTCGTGGGCTGGCCGGAGGCGAACTAGCCTATGAAGATCAAGAACATAAACCGGGGCATGCTTAGCAGGCTGGTTGCCGTCGCAGCGATTGCCCTTTGCTGCGTTATGGCGCTGCCAACGGTGGTGCATGCCGAGGACGTGCCCGAGAACAAAAACGAATTCCACATCAAAAACGAGGCTGACTTTTTGTCGTGTGTGGCGCTGTCGCGCGAGCGCGATACGTCCGGCTGGCACGTTTATCTCGATAACGACATTGAGCTCGACAGCGACGACATGAAAGCCATCGTTGCAAACACCGTTAAGCATCTGTCGTTTGGCAACAAGGAGCATCCGTTTAAGGGCGTGTTCGATGGTCAAAACCACACCGTTGAGGGCCTGAACTACGATAAAGACGCTTTTGACCCCGAGCGCGATACGGGATTTTTTGCCGAGACCAACGGTGCCACCATCAAAAACTTCCTGGTCAAGGACGCCAACGTGTGGGCGGACTTCCGCGGTGGCATTATCGTGGGCAAGGCCGTCAATACGCGCTTCGAAAACGTTATGGTCATGGAGAGCACGCTGCACGTGACCTGCGCCAACAATGCTCTCAACCTCATTACCAACGCAGGCTTTGAGGGCGGTCTCATCGCCGGCGAGCTCGACGGCTGCACCCTCTACAACTGCGAGGTCCGTGGCGGCCGTGCCGTCAACAACACGACTTCGGGCGTACAGGCAATCGGTGGCGAGGGCCTGTATATGGCGGCGTTTGCCGGCTACGTCAAGAAATCGACCATCGAGTACTGCCGCGTGACGCCTACGCGCAACGAGGATGGCTCGATTGCCGAGAAGGGCATGACCGACGTCACCAATAAATACGATGTGGCCATTGGCGCCCTGGGCGGCAACAACGTGTACGCCTCGGGTTTTGTGGGCTGCATGGCGGGCAACGCCAAGATTATCGACTGCTTCTCGACGGCGCAGTGCTACAGCTATGCCGCATCGTATGTGGGCGTCGTCGCCGTGACGCGCGCGTGGACGGGTGGTCTGGCGGGTCGCATTTTGACCGCCGAGGGCAACGAACTCGTCCGCAGCCATTTTGCGGGAGACTTGAGCTCGCGCCAGTACAACCCCATCGCCGTGATCCCCATCATCCAAAACGATGTGAACTTGGGCGGCATTGGCGCGCGCGCCAACAAGGGCGACGCGACGGTCACCGAGTGCTACTTTAAACCGAGCGTGAGCCTTTCTGGCAACAGCCAGGGTAACCCTGCCAAAAAGAAAATCCCCTCGTTTGGCGGCGACGGCACTACCGCGGGCGACGGCTATGGTCCGTGGGATGACGAGCGCTACACCACGCGCGAGCTGTGGGAGGAGCACGACTACGACTTCTGTGCCGGCACCATGCGCTCGACCGATAACGATGAGGCCCTGGGTGGCCCGCATGCCAACGAGTGGGCGATGGACTACAGGCTGAATATCCCCGTGCATGGCCAGAGCGTTAAGGCAACGACCGATTTTCCCGGCGCGGGCACCGCGACCATCGAGGCAACCAAGCTTGGTATTGATCAGACGACCTCGGACCCCTACACCTTTGCCGTGAGCGCTGTGCTGGCGGGAACGGCTCAGGGCTTGGCCCAGGGCGATACATCGGTGACGTTTAAGCAGGATACCTCCGCAAAGCCCAAGGGTTTGACCGATGCCAACGGCGGTTATCGCTTCATGGGCTGGTTCCGCGAGCCCGGGGTTAAAGTGAACCGCATCGATCATGACAGCAGCTGGTTTAACGGCAAGACCGATGCCGATGCCGTTAAGGCTGGCAAGCAGGTCCAGAAGAACGAAGCGCACGAGAAAACGTCGACCTATACCGCCGATAACGCGAAGGGGGCCGAGGCCTTTAAGGGCAACGACCTGTTTATTGCTTCGTACGAGGCGCAGGTGCTGTTCTATAACGTCAAGGGCAAGACGCTCTCGTGGCAGAGCGGCGAGGAGCACGACAAGTCGACGGATTGGTACCGCTATGGTGTCGGTTTAACGCCGGTTGCCCCTGCGGACCGCGGCGCTCTATCTGCCAGCGCCACCTTTATCGGTTGGACGACGAAGCCGAGCGGCGAGGAAGGGATGCATGGCGGCTATGCGGCCATTACCACGCCTGAGCTTGCCGAGCTAAAAAACGCCGGTGCGTTCTATCCTGCCGGCACTGAGATCACTGTGCTTGGCCCTACCGATTTTTATCCGGTGTACACCGACTATGTGTCGAACATCATGACGGTGTTTGAGGGCAATGAGCGAGATGAGCTTGACGATAAGACCCAGCGCGCGGGCGTGGGCAAAACTGTCGTTAAGGTTGAGACTGCCGAGGATGGCACCGGTGTGTACACGGTGCGGGTGTGCGACGTGGACAACAAGCCTTTATCAGAGGACGGTGCGCTGCCCGACGGCTACCGTTTCCTGGGTTGGTATGAAAACAAGGGAACCGAGGATGCCCCGCTTGAGGTGCGCGTAAGCCGCGATCCCAGCTATACGCTCCCCACCGATGTCGATTTAACCGCGCCGCATACCTACATCGCCCGCTTTGAGTACCGAGTGGATTATTACGTTCGGGCTTATACCAACCATGAGTTTACGGACAGCAAGCTACTTTGTTCCGTTTGGAATCGCTATCAAACGCCCTTTGAGGAAAACGTCGGTAGTACCTTCGTGCGTGAAAACGTCGTCCACTGGGGCCCGGAGCATGTTGACCACGGTATAAAGGATAGTTATGAAACGTGTGGCACGCGCTTCACGAAGGAAACCCTTGTCGTGAGTCCCCTTAACGCGTACTCGCACAACGTTAAAAACGATACGGGAGCCGATACTCTAAAAAACCTCTATGCCGATACCGATTTTCCAGGCGCTGCAACGCTAAGCGATACTTGGACTTCGGCTTCGCTGAACGTAACGGTCAAACCGGTGAGTGATCGCTATCGCCTGAATTTCTGGACGCTTGAGCGCGATGGTGAATATTGGACATATGTGAAAAATCCCATCGAGAGCATGGTGCGTACAGATAAGAAGTACTACGTTCGCGCGATGATTACCACGGACGTTAATTTCTACAACAAGGGCGATAATGTCGTGAGGACTGCCACGCGGCGCTATGAGAGTAACTTGCTGCAGACCAAGGTGAACGGGGCGGATCCGACGTTCACGTATTACTACCCGCATGTTAATAAGTCGGTTAAAGTGGCCGAAAAGCCAGAAGATGGTGAGAAGGGATCGTATGAGAGCCCCCTGACCCTCGAAGCTTCCCCGACCGATGCCGACATGGCCGTGCCGGGCTATAAGTTCCTGGGCTGGATTTCGACCGCCGAGGTCAAGAAGGATTCTGCCGTCTGGGACTATATCTACGATGTCAAGGGTGATTCCTTCACCACTTCTGACCCGGATAAGGCCGAACCGTATCTGGTGAAACCAGATTTCAAGGTCACCCAGTACCAGGATGCCTATCCGGTGTACGCGAAGTACGACGTTAACTACACCACCAACCTGCACCGCGCCGGTTTTGAGGGTACTTCCGAGGTGAATGTTCCTAGGTATGACATCACCCCTAATCTCAATGTGGACACCGATCCCGCCACGGCAACGGTGACTCCTGATATCGAAACGACGGTATACAAGTCCGGCGGCGAGTTATATAAGCTAAATAAGGTCGAGGTCGAACTTCCGAATGGTGAGGTCAAGGAGCTCGATTCTGCCGACGGTAACTCATATTCCTATCAGGTGGAGCCCGGCGGGACCTATACATTTGTGGCGTACTATTCGCCGTTGGCGGTTGTGTACCATCTCAATGCCAGGGATGTGGACGGTAAGGTAGCCCAGCAGGGCGATTCTCTCGGCAGCCTTAAGGACGGCATGCCGCTGCCAACGTATAACATTGGAGACATCGATGCTGCAACGGGCGCATACAACGCCTTCGTAGGTTGGACGGATAATAAGCCAGAGCCTAGCAGCGGTTATGTCGTTTGGTCGGACGGCGTTTCCATGGTGACTAAAAACACGGTGGTCAACGCCCCCATGGAGCTGTACCCGGTCTACCGTGCCAGCGCGGTAAGTGTCCAATCGAATATCGATGCTAATCTGGATGATCCCTATGCCGTACGCTCCCTTGCGCGTACCGACTCTGGTGATCAGATTTCGCTGGAGGTAAAAGCTGCAACTGAGGTTGTCGGCAAGGACGGCACCAAGTACGACTTTGTCGGCTGGTCGCGTGACTATACATCCGATGGCAACTACACCCTGATGACCGATGAGGAGAAGTATCCCCTCGAGGGTAATGAGCCCTTTAAGAACGTGACCTACACTGCGGTGTACAAGATTGCGCCGTATAAGGTGCGCTATCACGGTATCGACGGGTCGGTCATCTTTACGGCGACCGTCGACTCGGGCGATGAGCGCGCACAAGACGGCAAGTCCGGTTTTATCCACACGGTCGATGTCCCTAAAATGGACGAGAGCGGCAACCCCGTCTATGACAAGGACGGCAACCCCGTGATGGAGCAAAAATCCGTGGCATATGACCCGGATGCCCACTCCAAGATCGTTGTGCTGCTCGATGAGCAGGCGGCCGCCAATGGCGATAAGCGTGAACTCTTCTTGGAATGGCGATATGTGGGTGCCGAAGGTGCTGCGGAGGCTTGGGATACGTTTAAGGACGAGCCGGTCAAGGGCGATATGGACCTGTATCCCGTGACGTATCGCGTGGTTGCCAACGATACGTCTGATGGAAAGCCCGAAAACATGACCGCGCAGCTTAAGTGGCTGCTCGATCCTTCCGCCGCCAACACCGTCGACGACGCCGCCGATAAGGCGCCGTTTAAGGTCTGCTTTGCCAAGCCGTTTATGGGAACGCAGTTGACCGTCACGGTAACGCGGGCAAGCTACGGCCCTGGTGCAGAGGAAGCTCCCGTGGACGGCAAGTTTGTCTCGCTCTACAGTCTGGGTTCGGGTAATGGTTCGTTTGACCTGGCCAACCGTCTGGAGTCCAAGAAGACAGGCGAAGGCGAGCAAGGTCCCGGTAATGCCGTGTTCAAATTTACCCAGAATCATGCGCTGACGATCGTTAAAAAGACTACCGACGCCAGCGCAATGGGGCAAACGTTCCGCTTCAAGGTAACGCGAAAGGCGTCGGAGGGTTCTCCTGCCGAGACGCGCATGGTCGAGGTGAAAGTTAGCGAGCAGCGCGACGAAAACGGTGAGGTCTGGTATGTCGGCAGCGTGCAATTTGCTGCTCCGGCGGGCACCTATACCGTCGAGGAAGACGCGGCTTGGGCATGGCGCTACGAGGGTGAACTGAGTACGCCGGGCAAGGCGCCCGGCAAATCTGCCGAGCTCATCATCTCGTCTGCCTCGAGTGCGGGCGACACCGTGGTGACGTGCGTCAACACGCGCGCGAATGACAAATGGGTCGATGGTGGCTCGCGTGCCAAGAATGTTTGGAAAAACGGCACGCTGAAGAAGGAGGACTAGGATGACTAAGCGCAAGCAAATCGTCGCCCTCCTTGTTGGCGTTCTCCTGTTGGCTGGCGCTGCCGGTACCTTTGCGTGGCTTTCGGTTACGGGCGTGCTGGTCAACGAGTTTGGTTTTGGTTCGGTGGCGCCCTCGGTAGATGAGAAGCTCGATGGCAATGTGAAGAGCAACGTCATGATTACAAACAACGGCTCGGCCCCGGCATACCTGCGAGTTGCGGTGGATATCTACTGGCAGGACCAGAATGGCGCGCGCCTGTGGGATGAACCAGTTGCCGGCACCGACTACGTCATTGCGTGGGGCAGTGTGTCCAAGGCATCTGCTTCTAACACCGCCTCGTCTTGGGTTGTCGCGTCCGACGGGTACTACTACTGGACGTCTCCCGTTGCTCCGATGGGCAAAACCGATGTGCTCATCAAGAGCGCGACTGAGCAGAAGGCAGATAGGAAGAACCTGGTCGTTGACATTTCGACCCAGGCAATTCAATCCACGCCCGGCGATGCAGCTGCAGAGGCATGGGGCTGTGCAGTCAAGGATGGCGTGCTGGTGCCGCCGCATGGAGGTGCGTAAGTATGGCCTCTCCGATTCGTAAAGACGTTGCGTGTTTCTTGCATTGCGTGATGGCGGCAATCGTCTGCCTTATCGCGCTCGCCGTTCCTGCACGTGCGTTTGCTGACATTCCCACGATTGCCTATGACGGAAATGCACGCCAGCTAACGGTATCGGGAGCGACGGACTCCTCGGGGGAGCCCGATCTGTTTCCAGCCTTTAAAGATCTAATGCCCGGCGATGTACGCGAGCAACAGATTGGGGTTCGTGCCACGGGTGTAAAGTCCCAGGTACGTGTGTTTGTGCGGGCCGTTGTCGATCACGAGACGGCACATCTGCTGTCGCCCATTACCCTAACGGCGTCGGTGGCCGATGCGTCTGCCGGTTGGCTCCAGACGGGAACGCCGGGCAGCGTGTTTGCCTATCCCACGCAGGTCGCAACGTTTACGAGCGATGGCAGCACGGTACTCAATTTGCAACTAAGTGTCCCGACGTCGGTGGGCAACGAGCTTGCCGACGCAAACAAGGCAATTCGCTGGGAAATCACCGCCGAAGACGATGGCGAGAAGATCCCCGTACAACCTGCTGGCAGCAAGAAGCCCGGCTTGCTTGGTCTGGCGGCAACGGGCGACAACACGCTCGCTTTGCTTTTGGTGTTGCTGGCGCTTGCCATCATCGCTTTTATAGCCGCGCTTCTTTTGTCCCGGAGGAACAAGCGCTAGGTCCATCTTCTAAACGCAACGCCCTCCTGGGCGGCGGGCACGAAGTTCCCTGCTCTACAGTCCTGCGCAAGACGAAGGCCACATTAAGTGGCCTTCTTTGCGTGCGGAACTCGCGATGAACTTCGTGCCCGCCGCCCGGGAGGGTGTCTCTTTATTGATAGAAGGCCTAATAAGCTGATGATTTCATGCCTGGATGTATACGGAGTGGGACGGGCTTTCCGGATGGGCGGGGTTTCGGAAAGTGTGTCCCAGAATCGGCGCTCAGAGTGGTCCCCACTTTCCGGTTGATGTCTTGTCCGGAAACTACGTCCCGGAATTAAGGCTTGGAATGGGATGCACTTTCCGCTTGAGAGCCTTAGCGGAAAGTGCGACCCGGAATTTACTCTTGAAGTGGGATGCGCTTTCCCGACAGGCCCTCAAGTGGAAACTGCGTCCCATTCCGAAGGCAGATTCCGGGATACACTTTCCGAATACAAAGAAGGCCACTTAATGTGGCCTTCAACTTATATATGTTGCGGATGCTTTCATGACAAGCCGCACTTCAACACCGAGGCGTCTGCCCGGCGACGCGGAATGTAAGGTTCATCGCGAGTTCCGCACGAGCCGGAGAGCACTTAATGTGCTCTCCGTGCGAGCAGGACTGTCCGAGCAGGGAACCTTACGTTTCGCGCCGCCGGGCAGACGAACCAGTTAAGACGTGTCGCTATTTGATCTTGGTCGTGCCCGGCGCCAGGTTGGGGTCGGTCTCGTTGGCCTCGGTCTGGAAGTGCTCCGTATAGACGTTCTTGCCATCGCGGAACATCTCGTAGTACTGCATCTTGGCGTAATCCTCGCGCGCCTTGGTGGCGGCTGCGGCAGCGGCGTCGTCACCGGTGACGTTGGAGGAGAGCGCCCAGCGCAGGCTGGCGTCCTCGTAGCCCACGGAGTTGATGGCGGGCAGCGACTCGCGCAGTGTCATATGCGCCTTCTGATAGTCGGAAAGCGGGGCGCCGATCAGCTGCATCAGCTGGGTGGACAGGTAGTTGGTGGACAGGTCGTCGACCTCACTCGTCTGGTCGCAACCGGCAACGTCGTAGTTAGCCCAGATGATGTAGTCAGTCTGCCACAAGCGCTCCTGATGCGTGGCGTCGTCCTCGTCGGTAAACCACTTATCGTTGAACTTGGACGGGAAGAACGGCTGGTGGTCGCCCCAGAACACCACGACCACCTTACGGTCGAGCTTGCTCAGGGCGTTGAGGAAGTAGCGCAGCGCCTGGTCGGACTGCTCGATGCACGAGACATACTCGTCGACATCGGAGAGCGTGCCGTCCTCGACGGTCTTGGCGTCCAGGTCGGTCGTGTCGATGTTCAGGTGCATCTGCTTGTCGACCGGCAGCAGGCCCGTGTCGTAGCCCGAGTGGTTCTGCATGGTCACGTCGAAGATAAACTGCGGATCGGCGTTCTGGTCGAGCAGCTCAAGAATCTTGTCGTAGGTAGCCTGGTCGGTCACCATGCCGCGCAGGGTGTCGGCTCCCTGGAAGTCGTTGATGGACAGGAACTGGTCAAAGCCAAAATCCTTGTAGACGTTCTCGCGGTTCCAGTTGGTTGCGTGGTTGGGGTGCATGGCCGTGGTGGAATAGCCGAGCGATTTGAACTGCTCTGCCAAGTTCCCAGTCGTTTCCATGTTGTAGATGGTGTAGGGGTACACGCCCGAGCCCAGGTTGGCCATGGAGTTGCCGGTCATAAACTCAAACTCGGTATTGGCCGTGCCGCCGCCGTAGGCGCTCACGTAGAGCTTGCCGCGGCTGAGGCAGTTGGACAGGTTCTTAAAGTACTGCGGACCTTCGTAGCCGGCGCGCATGTTCTGGTAGATGGACAGGTCCGAGAACGTCTCGTTCATGATGGCGATGACCGTGGGCTTCTCGCTGTCGAATTGCTCCTTTGCGGCGGTGCGCTCGTCACTCTTGGCGGCGTCGGACTTGTCGTAGGCCTTGGCGTACTTTTTGAGCGTGGCCTTGGCGTCGTCGACGGAGTAGTCGGCGGGTTTGGGCGGCTTGATGGACTGCGCTGCACTAATAAAGGCGGGCAGGTAGCCCTCGCGCCAGTAGCTCTCGAGCGGGCGCCAGGTGTAGACGGTGATGCCGAGGGTGTTGTAGTAGTCGATGAGGGTGACGTGCGCGGTCACGCCGCCCAGGCACAGCACCGCCACGAGCAGGTTGGTGAGCAGCATGCGCTTGGCGTTGGCGGCACCCTTCTGACGGTGCGGTGCCACCAGGCCGGCGTACTCGCACAGCAGCATGGCGATGGCGGTAAAGCCCATGGACAGCACGCAGAACAGCGAGATCGAGAAGGTGTAGCCGTTGCCGGCGACTGCGGCGGCAGTGGAGATGGCCGAAAGGTCGCCCGGCTGGATGGGCATGGATTTAAACGTGATGACGAAGAACTCGGCAATGCCCAGGACAAAGAGGGCAAAGGCCAAGACGGCGGGAGCTGCGCCGTGGCGCTGGAATAGGAAGAACAAGCCGGTCATGAGCACGGTGATGATGGCCCACTCGAGCAGGATGCACAGGGGGTAGACCCAGGTAAAGTCGTGGTTGGACGAGACCTCCATGCCCAGCAGCGCAAAGACGCCGGCGAGCAGCAGGCACAGGACGGCGGCGACGAGCGGTTTGCCCACAAAGGCGCCGCGCAGGCGGGCGAGCTTGCCAGTGGGGGCGGGAGCGTCGGCCGAGGCGAACGCAAAGACGCGCGGTGCGATGCGGTCGCGGGCGATGCTGGCCCAAGCGCATCCGGTGAGAATGGCGTTGGTCAGGATGAGCATCACAAAGGCGAGCGGCTCGTTTTGAGCGACGAGGCCAATGGCGCCCCAAATGGTCAAAAAGAGCTGGAACAGGCCGAAGGCGACGCTCCACCCAAGAGCGCTTTTGGCAACGGTGCCCGACTTTGCGCAAATGGCCTTGGCCTCGCGCAAGACAAGGTAGACGGTCGCCGCAAGACCGACGAGCGAGATGGCGGCAGCGAACATGCTGAGACTCCTCACAAACTAAAACCTACGAAAGCGGGGATTTACCCGATTGTTACCAAGATATGCGCAGCAATTGGTGGCTGCGCACAACAACCAGCCATATTAACGCGCGCGTGTGGCGGTGTGGCGCAATGTAGTGGCGACCTGCGCGATAATGGACGGGAATTACACGGAAACGTAAAGGCTTCTTAAAGAAATGGCGAGGGTAGGGCGATGAGCGAGCAGGTTTGCGAGGCGGACATGGGCGGCGACGGAGCTGCGGGCGTGGATACGTACGGCTATCCGGTCGAGACTACGGGCAACGCGGTACTGGACATTTTGGAGCACCGTTCGTCCACGCGCGCTTTTGCGCGCGATGACAACGACCGTCCCGTGGCGGTGACCGACGAGCAGCGGGCGGCGGTTTTGCATGCGGCGAGTCGCGCGCCGTCGGCGGGCGCCATGATGATGTATTCCATCGTGAGCATTCGCGAGCAGGCTACGCTGGACCGTCTGGCCGACCTGTGCGACCACCAGCCCATGATCGCCAAGGCGCCCTGGGCGCTCGTATTTGTGGTCGATTATGCCAAGTGGATCGATCTGTTTGAGCACGTGGGCTGCTTTGAGCCCGAGTTTGTCGAGCGCACGGGCAAGGCGCCCCGCCCCGCGCCGGGTTTGGGCGACTTTGCCATCGCGGCGCAGGATGCCGTGATCGCCGCTCAAAACGCCGTGGTTGCCGCCGAGGCCCTGGGGCTGGGGAGCTGCTACATCGGTGATATCGTCGAGAACGCCGAGGAAGTTGCCGCACTGCTGGACTTGCCTGCCTATACCATGCCGCTGTCGATGCTCATCATCGGCACGCCCCGTAAGGAGCGCCCGGCAATCGCGCATCCCGTGGTGAACCTGGTGCACGAGGAGCGTTATTGTCGCGCCGACGCCGCGACGATGGATGCGCAGGTGGCCGAGATGGATGCGATGTTTCGCCCGCACGCCCGCGAGGTGGGCGAGCGCGTCATCGACATCTACACCCGTAAGCACACGAGCCCCTTTATGGCCGAGATGAGCCGCTCTATGGAGTGGTGGTTCAAAAACTGGCTCGGAAAATGACGAATGTGACAAAGGGGGCGTCCCTTTGTCACATTCCATATCGCCGCGGTAGCCTAAAGACTGTATAAATGTTTATCTAGCTGGGAAAACAGTGCATTAAAACATGGCCGATTACCTATAATCCTTTCGAACGTTAAAGTTGGGAGGAAACCGGCTTATGGAACAAAAGGCCAAGGAGGCAGCCTCGCACGCTGCGATTCCTGTGAGCATCTCGGCGATGCTCGTCACGCTGGGCGTGGTGTATGGCGATATCGGCACCAGCCCCATGTATGTAACCAAGGCGCTCGTTGCCGGCAACGGCGGCATCGGAAGCGTCACGCAGGAGTTCGTGCTCGGCGCGCTCTCCCTTGTCGTGTGGACGGTCACGCTGCTGACGACCGTCAAGTACGTGCTGATCTCGCTGCGCGCCGACAACCACGGCGAGGGCGGCATCTTTGCCCTGTACAGCCTGGTCAAGCGCTGCGGCAAGTGGCTTATCATCCCCGCCATGCTGGGCGGCGCGGCGCTGCTCGCCGACGGCATCCTGACGCCTGCCGTTACTGTCACCACGGCCATCGAGGGCCTGCGCACCATCCCGGCGGTCCACGCCGTGCTCGGTGACGACCAGGGCCGCGTTGTCGCCATCACGCTTGCCATCATCATCGCGCTCTTCTTGGTGCAGCGCATCGGCACGGCCAAGATCGGTCACGCCTTCGGCCCCATCATGACGCTGTGGTTTTTGTTCCTGGGCGGCACGGGCCTGTTCTTTGTCTGCCAGTATCCCGCGGTGCTGCTGTGCCTCAACCCGTTGCGTGGCATCGCTTTTCTGCTGAGCCCCAACAACCATGCGGGCATCATGATTTTGGGCAGCTGCTTCCTCGCTACCACCGGTGCCGAGGCGCTCTATTCCGACATGGGCCATGTGGGCCGCGGCAACATCTATGCCACCTGGCCGTTCGTTAAGTGCTGCCTGCTGCTGTCCTACATGGGCCAGGGCGCGTGGCTTATCAACAACGCCGCCAACCCCGAGCTCATGGGTATCGCCGACCTCAACCCCTTCTACCAGATGCTCGCCCCGGGTCTGCGCCCCTTTGCCGTCGGCCTTTCCACCGTCGCGGCCATCATCGCCTCGCAGGCGCTCATCACCGGCGCATTCTCGCTGGTGTCCGAGGCCAGCCGCCTGGACCTCATGCCGCATATGCAGGTCTTCTATCCTGCCGAGACCAAGGGCCAGCTCTACATCCCCATGGTCAACAACGTCATGCTCGTGGGCTGCGTCGTCGTGGTGCTGCTGTTCCAGAACTCGGCGCACATGGAGGCCGCGTACGGCCTGGCCATTACCCTGACCATGATGTGCACGACAATGCTGCTCTTCTTCTATCTGCACGTGGAGCGCAATCTCAAGGTCGCGCCGTGGATCTTTGCCGCCTTCTTCCTTATGCTCGAGGGCTTCTTCTTTGTGAGCTCGCTCACCAAGTTCTTCCACGGCGGCTACTTCACCATCCTCATGGCTGCACTCATCATGGGCATTATGGTGTGCTGGTACAACGGCACGGCGGTCGAGCAGCGCCAGTTTACGCTGCTGCCGCTGCGCAGCTACCTGCCGCAGCTCAAGCGCCTGCGTGACGACGACCGTTACGAGCGCATGAGCGACAACGTCGTGTACCTGACCAAGGACGCCCATACCGACTACATCGACCGCGATATCGTCTATTCGATCTTGGACAAGCATCCCAAGCGCGCCCGCGCCTGGTGGTTTGTGAATGTCGAGACCATGGACGAACCGCACACCTTTGCCTATTCGGTCGAGACGTTCGGCACCGACTACGTGTTCCGCGTGCATCTGTACCTGGGCTACAAGATCAACCAGCGCGTCAATGCCTACCTGCGTCAGGTTGTTCAGGACCTGGCTGCCACCGGCGAGCTGCCGCCGCAGACGCATGACTACTCGGTCTACAAGGATCCGGGTAACATCGGTACGTTCAAGTTCGTCCTGATCCGTAAGCTTCTGGCGCCCGAAAGCGATGTGGAGCCCAGCGAGCGTACGGCCATCACGCTCAAGTACATCATTCGCCGCGCCGCCGGCACGCCTGCACGCTGGTACGGCCTGGAGAACTCCAACGTGAGCTTTGAGTACGTGCCGCTGTTCACCAAGTTCAAGGCCGTGAACAAGATGCAGCGCCTGGCTCCCAACGAGCGGCCGTAGACGTCGGCGGCTACACGGAGTTGGTTTTTGATGGATAAGCATGAGGCCGGGGAGGTAAACATGGATACAAAGGCGCTCGATGGCCGTGAGGCGGTGGTCGAAATGATGCGTGAGGCGCGTGTCGACGCTGCCGAAGATCGGTTCTTTACGAATCGGGCCAACATGGACATGGCGATCGCGTAATTTCGATCGTGGCACTGGTATTTGGAGCGGTGTGCGTGTGTGCCCTGCTCGCGCACGTGCTGTTTGTCTAGCGACTGCCGGTCGTAGAAGGCTTTACACTTAGAACCACCACGAGGGAAAACCACCACAAAGGTGCCTGTCCCCTTTGTGGTGGTTTTTGTTTTTGAGGGAGGGGTACGGTGTCTATGGACGTCCGTGCGGACGGCGATATTGCCGATAACTTTTGGTGGCGGCGCACAACGCTGACGCGCCGCACTCCTCTGTATGACGCCTGCGTATCGGCGGGGCTGCTGGTCGCAGCGACGATTGTGGGCGCGCTGCTCGACCATCCGGGTCTCGCGCCGAGCATCATGATCGTCTATGTGTTCGCCGTTCAGCTGTGCGCATTCTTTACCTGGAGTCGCCTGTATTGCTTGCTGAGCTCGGCTGCCGCCGTGGCGCTCTACAACTTCTTGTTTGTCGACCCGCGCTACTCGCTGTCGCTTATCGACCGCGTCTATCCCGGCATGTTCTTCATCATGTTCGTGGTCTCGCTTGTGTCGAGCTCGATTGCGTTGGCCCTGCGCCGCGCCTTGGCGCAGGCTGCCGCCAGCGACCGTCGCACGCATATGGTGCTCGAGACTAACCGCATGCTGCAGCGGTGCGCCGACCAGCAGCAAATTATCCATGCCATGGCAACGCAGCTGGCGCGTCTTTCGGGCTGTCCGGTCGTGTGGTACAGCGCCGACGCCGACGATGATGACCTGCTGCCGCGTGCGACATACACGGCCGTGGGCGATGCCGCGCCGGTGCACGAACTGGCGCCGCAGATGCCGCCGCGGCTCTCGGCGTCCGCCTATGTGGGAACGCCGCTCGATGCCACCTATGGCGGCTCGGCGTTTTATGGCATCTACCTGACGGTCCGCACAGGTGACGGCTTCGTGCGCTCGGGCGACCCCGCCTCGGTGGTGGGCGTGCTGGCTATCGTTGCCGAGCCCGACGTGCTGACGCACGAGGAGCGGACACTTGCCGATGCCATCGTGAGCGAAGGCGAGCTGGCACTCGATCGCGCCCGCGCCATGGAGGCCCGCGAGGAGGCGGCGGTGCTCGCCAAAAACGAGCAGCTGCGCGCCAACCTGCTGCGCTCCATCTCGCACGACCTGCGCACGCCGCTCACCAGTATTTCGGGCAATGCCGATGTGCTGCTCGACCAGGGCTCGACCGGCACCGCCGTGCTCGATAGCCAGACGCGCCGCGGCATGCTTCTGTCCATTCGCTCGGATGCGCAATGGCTCAACGCCACCGTCGAGAACCTGCTCGCCATCACCAAGCTCGAGGGCGGCGGTATGCGCCTGTCGACCACGCTCGAGCTCATGGACGATATCGTCGAGGAGGCGCTGCGCCACGTGAACCCTGCCGTGCGCGAGCACGACCTTAAGGTGGTGGCGTGCGATGAGCCGGCGCTCGTCAACGTCGATGCGCGCCTGATGGTGCAGCTGGTGGTCAATCTGGTGAACAACGCCATCACCTATACGCCCACAGGCTCGCATATCGTGATCTCGATTAGCGTCGACGATGGTCGCGTGGCGTGCTCGGTGGCCGATGATGGTCCGGGTATCGCACCCGAGGATCGCGAGCGGATCTTTGAGTCGTTCTATACCGCCAACCATGGTCTGGCCGACAGCCACCGCAGCGTGGGCCTGGGTCTTTCGCTCTGCCGTTCCATTGCGTTGGCGCATGGCGGTAGCATAGAGGTTGCCGCGGCGGACCCGCACGGTTCGGTCTTTACGATTGAGCTTCCCGCCGCCGACGTTTCGTTTGATAAGGAGTAGCGCTGTGTCGAACTCTGCCGTAAAACCGCTCATCTTGGTCGTTGAGGACGACCCAGCTGTTCGCAACCTTATCGTTGCCGCGCTCGAGGCGCACGGCTTGCGCCATATGGCCGTGGAGACCGCCCATGCCGCCATCGCCGCCGCCTCGTCGCAGGCGCCGAGCATTGTGCTGCTCGATCTGGGCCTGCCCGATATGGACGGCGTCAAGGTGGTGGAGTCGGTGCGCGCATGGTCGGGCATGCCGATCATTGTGGTCTCGGCACGCAGCGAGGATGCGGACAAGATTCGCGCACTCGATGCCGGCGCCGACGACTATCTGACCAAGCCGTTTTCGGTCGAGGAACTGCTCGCGCGCATTCGCACGACGCTTAGGCGTCTTTCGTATGCGCAAACGGGTGGCGTTGCCTCCGAGGGCTCGTTCGATACCGGTGAGCTGCATATCGATTTTGATGCCGGCATCGCCACGATGGATGGCGAGGAGCTGCATCTGACGCCGATCGAGTACAAGCTCCTGTGCCTGCTGGCGCATAACGCCGACAAGGTGCTGACGCACCAGTTTATCCTGCACGAGATTTGGGGCACGGCAACTAAGAGCGATCTGGCGAGCTTGCGTGTCTTTATGGGCACGCTGCGCAAGAAGATCGAGTCCGACCCCGCGCATCCGCGCTATATTCAAACGCACGTGGGTATCGGTTACCGATTGGTCACCCAAGGCTAGATCGCCAATCACCATCCCAATATGAGTTGCGGTGGAATACGGTCTAAATTTGCCTAATTCCAGGCAAAACAGTCCGTATTCCACCGCAACTTTGTTATCTGCCCTTGGGCTTGCTGGCGTAGAACTTCTTCTTTTTGGGCTTTCCGGCGGGGGAGGGTTTGCCGGCAAAGTTGGACTTGCCGTTGCCGGCCTGCGCGTGCGCGGGCGCCGTTGCACGAGGCTTACGGGCCTCGGGGCTGCGCAGCTCCTCAACGCGCTCGGCAATTTCCTCGGCGCTAAAGCCGATCTCGGCCATGGCGTCCTCGATGGGCAGGCGGCGCACGATATAGCAGTGGTGCACCTTCTGGTTGCGTGCGAAATCCTCGGGGATGGTCTGCGCCGTAATGTCCTCCAGCACGACGCCCGCGCGTGCGAGCTTGCGCGTCTCGGGACGGAAGCCGCGCAGGTTGCAGCTAAAGATGGCATGTCCGCCCTGTGCGAGCAGGCGAGATACGCCGGCCAAAAGCTCAACATGGTCGCGCTGGACATCCCAGGTGCGGCGGCCCATCTTGGACGAGTTCGAAAACGTGGGCGGGTCGACAAAGATAAGGTCCCAGCGGTTGCGCGTCTGGCGCTGGTCGCGAATCCAGGCGAGCACGTCGTCGCGCACAAAGTGATGCTGCGGGCCCACAAAGCCGTTCTGGCGCATGTTGCGCTCGGCCCAGTCCAGGTAGGTGTTGGAAAGGTCGACCGTCACGGTTTCCTCGACGCCGCCATCTGCCGCGTAGCAGGTGGCAGTGCCGGTGTAGGCGAACAGGTTGAGGAAGCGGCGCGCCTGTTTGGCGTGCTCGCGCACCAGGTTGCGGGTGACGCGGTGGTCCAAGAAGATGCCCACGTCCAGGTAATCGTCAAAGTTGACGGCAAAGGTGAGGCCACCCTCTTCGATGAGCGGCAGGCGACGGCGCGCGATGTTGGCGCGTTCGCCCGATCCGCCCTTGCCGGCGCCCTGCTTGCCGTACTGCGAGCCGCCACGCGAACGCATGCGGGCCTTGGCGTGCACATGCTCGGCGGGAACATCTAGGATGCGCGGCGCGATGGCCAAGATGTCGAGCATGCGGGCCTGGGCCAGCGCGGGGTCGATGGTCTTGGGCGCGGCGTATTCGGCGATGACGAGCCAGCGGCCCGGCGTCTGCGGACAACCCTCGTACAGGTCGATGGCAGCAGAGTAGTCGGGCAGGTCGGCATCGTAGACGCGGTAGCAGCTCACGCCCTCGCGCTTTGCCCACTTGCGACGCAGGCGTGCGTTCTTGCGCAGGCGGTTGGCGAACTGCTCGGACTCGGGGATGAGCACGGGCAGCGGCTTGCCGTCGCCCAGGTCGAGCATGGCGGCAGGCTCGGGCATGGGGGCGTTGGCGGCTTCGTCCACGGCGTCTGCGGTCTGCTCCTCGGCATCTGCGCCGGTCGCAGCTTCAAATGCCGCGGCGGCGTGGTCGAGCGAGGGCCAAACCTCAATAGTTGCCTCTTCGTTATTGGGCATGACAGCTATGGAGCGCGCGGGCTCGGCATGGAGCGCGCGGGCCATAAGGCCATCGCGGGTGAGCGCGGCGACCGGCGCGGCGGTAAGCTCGGGCGCGCGGCGCAGCTCGCCGACCAGCGTCATGGCGTCGTGCATGAGCGAAAGCGGGGTCTCGGTGGTGTCTGCGACCACGGCGGCGCCGGCGACAGCGCCGCCGTGGTCCAACACGGTGGCGGGCTTGGCAGCGCAAAAGTCGACAAAACGCTTGTAGCCGGCACACTTGACCATGCGCTCAGCGGTCTTGCGGGCGGCGGGGTCGATGTCCACGGCCACGATGCGCACCTGGCGCTCGCGCGCTGCCGCCTCGCGCTCGCGCGCCTCGGCACGCAGCTGCTCCCACAGGGCGGCGTCGTGCAGCTGCCAGCCCTCAAAGCCCCAGTGCTCGCGGGCGGCGCCCGGAGCGCGGTCGGTTAGGATATTCACGGCCTCTAGCAGCAGGCCGCCGCCGGCGCACGAGGCGTCGACCAGCGTGGGCAGGGCTTCGTTCTCGTAATCGTCGGCCGTCAGCTCGCGCTCGCACAGTGCGGTCCAGCCGACCTGCGCCAACACCAGGGCGGCGTAGTCGGGGCGCAGCACGTGCGCGCCCTCGCCGGCGCGGGTCGCGGCGGGCGGCAGGCGCTTGAACAGCGGGTCACCCGAAAGGTCCAGGCTGATGCTCGCGCGGCGCTGACGCAGCGAAAGCAGCAGGTGAACGTCGGGATCGGCGGCGTCGACATCGGCGCGACGGCCCGTGGTCTCGGCCAGACGGTCGCACAGCGCGTCCTTGGCGCGCAGGGCCGAGAAGCGCGTGTTGCGCAGCTGCTCGGTCACGCCGCGGGCGGTAATGGCGATGGTGGCGCCGGGGCGGACGATGCTCTCCCAGGCGATGTCGTAAACGCTATCGTACAGCTCGTCGGCATCCTGCGCCTCAAAGCGTCCAAGCACCACAAACACGCGGCTGGCCAGGCGCGACCACAGACAGGCGCGGTAGCCTTCTTCGAGCTCGCCCTCAAACGTAGCGCGGCCCTTCAGGCGGCGGACATGCGAAAGCCCGAGCCACTTGAGCTCGTCGGCGAGTGCGGATTCAAAGCCCTCGGGGCAGCTTGCATAAAATTCCATGGGTGACCTCTCTGGTTGCGTCGCTCCATTATATGATGGATGCTTCGTTTGCCATCGCCCTCGAAAGGAACCCATATGATTGATGCGTGCTCCGATTCCGCTGTATTGTTTTTTGACGTGGACGGCACGCTGACGTCGTTCGACCCCGACAACATGACCGACAAGGACTTTTCGGCGGTTCGCCCTTCGCAGACGGTCGTCGAGGCGTTTCATCGTCTGCGCGACGCAGGGCACAAGGCGTTTATCTGCACGGGTCGCCCCTTGTGGCTGATTGCGGACAGCCTGCGCGCGCTCGACCCTGCGGGTGTCGTGGCCATGGCGGGCGCCACGCTCGAGGTCGAGGGGCGTGTGGTGCACGAGGATTGCTTTGACGAGGGTATTGTCGAGGAGCTTGCACGTCGCATTGTCGCGGCAGGGTTCGAGGCCTTTTTCGAGACCAACGCTGCGACCTTTGCGCTGGAGCCCGCGGGCGTTGAGCAGTCGTCTTTGATCGGCGCTGCTGCGGTGCACAGCGCCGAGGAAATGCGCATCGACGGTCGTCTGCGCGTGGGCAAGGTGTGCCTTAAAGCGCCCAGCTTGGCTCGCGTAGCCAACGACGACGGCTTTATCGATCGTAGCTTTGAGCTGAGCAATACCGGCGGTTCGAACCGCGAGCTGAGCCCCAAGGGTATCGACAAGGGCGTGGGTGTGGCGCGGGCACTGGAGTATCTGGGTCGCGAAGGAAATGCGCGCACCTTTGGCTTTGGCGATTCGGGTAACGACCTGGGCATGCTCGCTGCCGTCGAGACGGCCGTGGCCATGGGCAACGCCATGCCCGAGGTCAAGGCGCTCGCCGACTACGTGACCGACGACGTCGCGAACGACGGCACCGTCACAGCGATGCAGCATTTTGGGTTGATCTAGCGGGAACCGCCCAATTACCGTTCACCCGCGGCGGGCGGCTCAAATCGGCCCGCCCTGCAAAATCGTTTTGCCGCTGGAGGGTGTGCTCAAAAACGCTAAAGCGTTTATACCGTTCGCCGAGAAGATAAAAACTCGCAGCTCACGCCTTGATAAACGTAGGTAAAGTGTTTAGCAGTGCAACGCCCATGTGCAAGCGAAAGGAATCAGGCAGATGGCAATCAAGGTGTTCGCTGACGGTGCAAACCTCGAGGGCATGCTCGACATGTACGAGAACGGCAACGTTCAGGGTTTCACGACCAACCCGTCCCTTATGAAGAAGGGTGGCGTGACGGACTATCGCGCGTTTGCCAAGGAGGTCCTGGCCCACATCACCGATGTGTCTGTGTCGTTTGAGGTCTTTGCCGACGACGTCGAGACCATGGAGGTCGAGGCTCGCGAGATCGCCACCTGGGCCGAGAACGTCTACGTCAAGATTCCGTGCGTGACCACCAAGGGCGAGTCCACCGCCGAGCTGGTCCGCAAGCTTTCGGCCGACGGCATCAAGGTTAACGTCACCACCATCTTTACGCCTAAGCAGGTCGATGAGATGGTCGAGGCCGTTGACGCCGAGACGCCGTCCATCATCTCGCTCTTTGCCGGCCGCATCGCCGATACCGGCGTCGATCCCATTCCGTTTATGACGGAGTCGGTCAAGAAGGCCGCCGCAAAGCCCAGCTGTGAGGTCTTGTGGGCGTCCACGCGCGAGCTCATCAACATTTACCAGGCGGAAGGATGCGGTTGCCAGATCATCACGGTGCCCAACAGCATCCTGGCCAAGCGTAAGAACATCGGCCGTGACCCGTACGAGGTCTCGCTCGATACCGTGCGCGGTTTTGCCAAGGATATCGCCGCTTTGGGCTTCCATATTCTGCCGTAGGGCGAACACTGGCTGCGCCGTGGGCTGTTCGCCCCGGCCTTCCCTTTCCCTATCGCTCACGCGCTTTGCGAGGGTCGCGCTAGGGAAAGGGAAGGCCGGGGCTGCCGGCACGAGCTTGCCAGTAGGTTCTGAGCTGAATGAGACTTTGTTGGTGCCGCCTCTTTGATGGGCGGCACCTTTTTGTTGTGGTATCTGCAAGTTTTCCCATTGGGTGAGAAAACTTGCAAGTTCGACGATGGGCAGCGGTGGTTCGTCCTTTGCTGTTACTTCCCCTGCACCATGGTGAGGGAGATCTTTTTGCGGTCGCGATCAACCTTCTCGACCCAAACCTTGACCGTATCGCCGACGCGCACCACGTCGCTCGGGTGCTTGACAAAGCGGTTGGCCAGCTTGGAGATGTGCACGAGGCCGTCCTGGTGTACGCCCACGTCGACGAAGGCGCCAAAATCCACGACGTTGCGCACCGTGCCTTTGAGCTCCATGCCGGGCTCTAGGTCGTCGATGGAAAGCGCCGAGCGGCTGAAGACCACCTCGGGTGCGTCGTCGCGCGGGTCGCGACCGGGCTTCTTGAGCTCGTTGACGATGTCGATGAGCGTGAGGGTGCCGCAGTCCAGGTCGCTTGCCAGCGCCGAGATGCTGCCCAGGCGGTGCTCGATGTCGGGCACGCCGCCGCGGCTGAGCTCGCTGGCTTGAACGCCGGCGCGCTCCAGGACGGCCGTGGCCACCTCGTAGCTCTCGGGGTGGACGCTTGTCGCGTCGAGCGGGTTCTTACCGCCGCTGATGCGCAGGAAGCCCGCGGCGTTGAGATATGCCTTGGGTCCCAGCTTGGGGACCTTCTTGAGCTGGCGGCGATCGGTAAAGGCACCGTTTTCCTCGCGGTAGGCCACGATGTTTTTGGCTACGCTCGGCGTAATGCCCGATACGTATCCCAGTAGACTTGCGCTCGCGGTGTTTACGTCGACGCCCACGCGGTTGACGACGTCCTCCACCACGTGGCCCAGGGTACGTGAAAGCTCGGCCTGGTCAAGGTCGTGCTGGTACTGGCCAACGCCGATGGACTGGGGCGGAATCTTGACGAGCTCTGCCAGCGGGTCTTGCAGGCGGCGGCCCAGGCTCATGGCGCCACGTACGGTGACATCCAGGTCGGGATACTCCTGGCTTGCGAGCTCGGAGGCGGAGTACACCGATGCGCCGGCCTCGTTGACGATGGTGTATCGCAGCCCAGGAGCCTGCTCGGCGATGAACTCCGAGACGACTTCCTCGGTCTCGCGGCTAGCGGTGCCATTGCCGATGACGATGGTGTTGACGCCGTCCTTCTTGACGAGGCGAGCGAGCTCGCGCTTGGTGCCGGCGACGTCGTGGCGCGGCTTGGTGGGGTAGACCACGCCGTGGTCGAGCAGCTTGCCGGTCTCGTCCATGACGGCGACCTTGCAGCCGGTGCGGTAGCCCGGGTCGAGCGCGAGCACACGGGCGCCGCGCACGGGGCGTGCCGAGAGCAGGCCCTCGAGATTCTTGGCAAAGACGTTGATGGCCTCGGTTTGGGCGCGAACGGTGAGTTTGGCGCGGGCCTCGCGCTCCAGCGAGGGGGCCATGAGGCGCTTGTAGCCGTCGGCGATGGCGGCATCGAAGACGGGTGCGAAGACGCCCTGGCGTCGGGACCAACGGCTGCCGAGGCGTGCCGTGGCGGCGGCGCCGTCGACGTTCACGCGCACGCGGAGCTTGCCCTCGCGCTCACCGCGGTCGATAGCCAGCACGCGGTGGTTGGGAATACGGCGCAGCGGCTCGTCAAAGTTGTAGTAGGGCTCGTAGGGAGTCTTCTCCGTGGGGTCGGTGGCCTCGACGACGATATCGGCGGTGTTTTGCGTAAAGGCGCGCAGGTCGGCGACGTTCTCGGGATCCTCGGCCACCGTCTCGGCCACGATGTCGGCGGCGCCGGCAAGCGCCTTCTCGGGCGTGTCGAAGCCGGCCTCCTCGTTGACGTATGTTGCGGCGGCGTCGAGCGCGCTGCCCTTGGCCGAGGCCTGCATGATGATCATGTTGGCGAGCGGCTCCAGGCCGGCTTCGCGGGCCTTCTGTGCGCGGGTCATGCGCTTTTTGCGGTAGGGCTTGTAGAGGTCCTCGACACGCTGGAGCTGCGTGGCCTCGCGGATCTGCTGCTCGAGTTCGGGCGTGAGCTTACCCTGGGCGTCGATGAGCAGGATAACGTCCTCTTTGCGCTGCTCAAGATTGCGCAGGTAGGACAGGCGCTCGTCGAGGGCGCGCAGGGCGACGTCGTCCATGCCGCCCGTGGCTTCCTTGCGGTAGCGCGAGATAAAGGGAATGGTGTTGCCCTCGTCGATGAGCTTGACGGCCGCCTCGATGTTGGCGGCCTTAAGATTGAGCTCGCGGGCGAGCTGGGCGATCAGGTCCATGGAACTTCCTGTCTGTGAGTACGTTACAGGTGCATGAGCCACCCAGTCTACCACCCGCCCGCGCGTTGCGGCTGCAAAGAAAAGCCCCGCGGGCAGGAGGCTGCTCGCGGGGCAAAGAAGAGGGGCTTATTTGTGGCGGACCGAGGGACTCGGCATGGGGTTTCTGCCGCGGCCGCTCTTAAGGCATTACAGCTCGACGAGCTGGCCGGTCTCGGCGGCCTCCTTGATGGCGTTAAGCAGCGTGAGCGTCTTGACGTTGTCGGCGGGGGTCACGACGGGCTCGACCTCGCGGCGGACGACCTTCACAAAGTGCTTGAGCTGCATCTTGTGCGGCAGCGCCGGGTCCACGGCCGGGATCTCCATCTGCAGCGGCTTGTGCCAGTTGGAGGCACCGTTGTAGGAGAACTGGTGCAGGCGGGGCAGCGAAAGGGCGCCCAAGGTTCCGCCGATAAAGTAGGCGTCGGCGTCGAAGGGGCGGTACTGCGGATCCTCGCGAGCGGTTGCCTCCCAGTTCCAGGGGCTGGCGGTGGCGTCGGAGATGGTCATGCTCGCAAGCGCGCCATCGGCAAAACGGACGTTGACCACGGCGGAGTCCTCGGTCTCAAAACCGCGGGCGGCACTGGACTGCATACCCTGGACGGCAACGGGCTCACCCAGCAGATAGCGGAGCAGGTCGACGTCGTGCACCAGGTTGACCAGGATCGGGCCGGCACCCTTTTTGCGGCGCCACTCGACATCAAAGTACTCGTCATTCTTATAGATCATGTAGTGGAAGCTCGACACGGTGAGCTTGCCCAGCTCACCGGACTCGATGATCTCCTTGGCCTTGTTGACGAAGGGGTTGTGGCGACGGTGCTGGCCCACGAGCACGGGCACGCCGGCGGTCTCGGCCTCGGCGGCGAAGGCCTGGGCATCCTCGAGATCGTTGGAGATCGGCTTTTCGACCAGCGGCACGATGTTGCGCTTGATGGCCTCGCGGGCAACGCCCAGATGCAGGTCGTTGGGGGTGGCGATGATGACGGCCTCGGGCTTGACCTCGTCCATCATCTGGGCGGGATCGGTAAAGAACGGCACGCCGGCGGCTTCGGCCGTGGCGCGGGCGCCCTCAAAGGCGTCGGCGATGGCGACGAGCTCGGCTTCGGGCTCCTCGGTGACAAAGCGGATGTGGTTGCGGCCCATGGCGCCGGCGCCGATGACGGCAATGCGGACGGGGTTGAGCTCAGACATTTCGACTCCTTAATGCTGGTGACCGGTGGAATGTGACAAAGGGACGGTCCCTCATGTCACATCGGTAAAACTAAGCGGACTTCTTCTTGCTGTCGGAGACCATCATGTAGACGGTGAGCACGACGGCGATGGCGGCAATCACGATGGCGCCGTAGAAGGACTGCTGGTAGGCGGCGCTGCCGGCCTCGGCGTGATACAGCACGGCGGTGATGGGCTGGCTGATCCAGGTAGAAGCGGCGTAGCCCAAAAACATGATGCCGTAGTTGACGCCGATGTTGCTGGTGCCAAAGGCGCCACCGGTGAGCGGCGGGTAGATGACGAGCAGGGCGCCAAAGCTAAAGCCGAGCAGGGCGAGCGCCACAAAGAACATGCTCTGCGTAAAGCTCATCGACATGATGACGAGTGCGACGATGGTGACGACAAGGCTGATGAGCAGCGACTTGTAGGCGCCGAGCTTGTCGATGATCTGACCAAAGGAAAGGCGACCGACCAGGTTGGCGCAGGTGTTGACGGAGACGACCACGCCGCCGAGGGCGACAGCCGCGGCGCTCGTGGGGTCGGCGAAGAGCTGGACGGCGGCGATGGAGGCAACCTTGCCCACAAGCAGGGTGCCGGCGGTGGCGGCAAAGGCGAAGGTGACGATGAGGACCCAGAAGCGCGGGGTCTTGACCATCTCGCCCGGGGTGAGGTCACCGAAGGTGCCGGCGTGCGCGCCGCCCTTGGGGGCCTCGAAGCCCTCGGGCAGCCAGCCGGCCTCGGGGGCCTTCAGGAACAGGGCGGAGGCGGCGATCGTCACAAAGAAGATGACGCCGAGTGCCTTGAGGGCGCCAAAGATGCCCAGGCTCGGGATGAGCAGTGAGGCGAGCACCGGGGACAGCACGGCGGGGCCGGCGGTCGAAGCGGCAAGGGTGATGCCGGAGGCGAGACCCTTCTTGTCGATGAACCACTTTTGGCCGGTGGTGAGCGCGGGGTTGTAACCCAGACCGTTGCCGATGGCGGCGACGAGCGAGAACCACAGGTAGAACTGCCACGGCTCGGTGACGGTGCCGGACATGAACCAGCCCACGCCGTAGCACACGGCGGCAGCGATCACGACGTTGCGCGGGCCGATCTTATCGGAGATGCGGCCGGCGAAGATGCCCGTCACAGCCATGATGGTCTGGAAGACCGGGAAAGCCCAGGTAAGTGCGCTGGACCACTCGGGGTAGACGGCGAGCAAGTTCTTGGACACGACGGAGTACAGCGCGATGGAGCTGATGAAGAACATGGTGACGCACGCGGCGGAAAGCACGACGGCGCGACCCTTGTTGGAGTTGGTGGAAGCCATGGGACTCTTTCTAATCGATGCGGGGGGAGGGGAGGGGCAAACGCCGCTGAGGTGCTTGCCCCGCGCCCCTTTCTACCGGGCTGGTTTACTGATCGGTCGGCTTTGCGACGCCGGACTCGTCGGACCAAAGCTCGACACCCTTGTTCTTAAGGTAGTTGTCGGCATAGGCGCGACGGCCGCCGGGCTTGGCGGTGAGGTCGCCCATCATGTTGGAGAAGCCGCCGTCGACCTTGATGGCGTCGCCAGTGGTAAAGTCCGAGCGCTTGGACGCCAGGAACATGACGGCATTGGCGATATCGCTGACCTCGCCGATGCGGCGCGTGGCGATAAGGCGGCTGCGGCTCTTCTCGACCTCGGGGTCGGCGTAAAAGCTCGCTGACATGGGGGTCTTGACAAAGCAGGGCTCGACGCAGTTGGAGCGCACGCCGTAGGGGCCCCACTCGGCAGCCAGCATCTTGGACATCATGTTGACGCCCGCCTTGGTGGAGCTGTACACGCCCGAGAACGTCTCGGGGGAGTGACTGGCAACGGTCGAGATGTGCACCAGGCGACCCTGGCCGGCCTTGATCATCTCGCGGCCAAAGCGCTGCGAGGTGATGAAGTAGCCGGTGAGGTTGACGTTGATGACCTCGTTCCAGTCACTCAGCGGCAGGTCCTCCATGGCTGCGAAGCGCAGGATGCCGGCGGTGTTGACGAGAACGTCGACGCGGCCGAACTCGGCGATGGTGGCGTCGACGGCGGCCTGGACCTCGTCCTCGTTGCAGGCGTTCATCTTGTAGCCCTCGGCGTGGATACCAAACTCGGCAGCGAGGTCGGCGGCTGCGGCCTTGACCTTCTCCTCGTCCAGGTCGAGCAGGACGACATTGGCGCCGTTGCGGGCGAACTCGCGGCAAATCTCGACGCCCATACCGCCGAGCGCGCCGGTCACGGCGCAGACATCGCCCTCGAGCTTAAGCCAATTGCTCATAGGAACTTCCCTTCTTGTGCCTCCCGGTGGGTCGCTCCCATTAATCGACCCACGTGGTTTTCGCTGGTTATCGTATGCTTTGCATTTGCGCAGGTGAATTGCATATTTGTTAGAATGGCGTTAACCATAGGTTTACACTGTGCGATGCAGTTTATTCTCAATTGAGCGCATGACCTGCGAAAACAACCTCCTGTGGCACCATGTGGCCACGGGCGCGAAAACGGGAGATTGACGTGTACGATCGACGACTTGAGGCCATATCGGCCGCTGCGGAGCTGGGAAGCTTCTCGCGTGCGGCGGCACAATTGCGCGTGTCGACGCCGGCACTCGTCAAGCAGGTTTCGGGTTTCGAGGCCGAGTTCGGCATCACGCTGTTCGAGCGGTCGCACTCGGGCGTCAAAGTGACGCCGGCCTGCGCACTGCTGGTGGACGACGCGCGTTCGATCATGCGGCAGTCCGAGGACGCGTTGCGCCGTGCCCGACGCGCGGCGGGCGATGGCGGTGCCGTGCGCCTGGGCGTGTCGATGATGTGCCCGGGGCGCCAAACGCTGTCGATGTGGTCGGGCATCCACGATCTGGAACCGTCGCTGCGATTTGAGATCGTTCCGGTAAGCGATCTCTACGACGAGCGCGAGACCGTCATGCGCAGCCTTGGTCGCGAAGTGGATGTGGTGCAGTCGAGTTTTTCGACCCCGCGCTGGGGCGACGCCTGCCAAAAGCTCCGCATTGTCAACGTGCCGTTTTATATCGACCTGCCGCGCACGAGTCCGCTGGCGCGCAAGAATCGTATTTCGATCGCCGACTTGGAGGGTATGCGTCTGCGCGTACTGCGCCACGGCAACGACGCCATGGACAGCCTGCGCATCGACCTGTTGGCCGATGGCGGCGTGGACGTGATCGATGTGGATAGCTTCGACTTTGCGCTCTTTAACGAAGCCGAGGAAAAGGGCGACGCAGTGCTCACCTGCGGCGCATGGTCGGGTGTGCACCCGGCCTTTGTGGGCGTGCCGTTCCTATGCGGCCGCGAGGTGCCGGTCTTCTTGCACTACCCGCTCGAGCCCACCCTCCAAGTCCAAAAATTCGTCAACGCCATGGCCCAACTCCTCAAGTAGCTCATTTGGCGCGGGTAGTCTTTTTGGGACGGGGCTTTTTTAGCTACTTTCGCCGCCCTGCCTGCGCACCCTCAAAGTAGTCAAAAAGCCCCGTCCCAAAAAGACTAACAAAACGAGGCCCTGGCCAAACGGCCAGGGCCTCACTAACTTTTATTCCGTTCTAAACGACGGGCTGACTGCGCGCAGGTGGGCTCCCCGGGGCGGCGGGGTATTTCCTCCGCGCGCAGTTTCGCAGCGCAGCGAGAATGTTTGAGCACGGAGGAATTACCCCGCCGCCCCGGGGAGCCCTCCGTCGGTAACCGGTCCTACTCGAGCTCAAACGCACCCGTGTACAGCTGGTAGTAATACCCGCGCTTGGCGATCAGCTCGTCGTGGTTGCCGCGCTCGATGATGCGGCCGTGGTCCAGGCAGATGATCGCGTCGGAGTTGCGCACGGTGGACAGGCGGTGTGCGATGACAAACGTCGTGCGGCCCTCCATGAGCTTATCCATGCCCGCCTGCACGATGGCCTCGGTGCGGGTGTCGATGGAGCTCGTGGCCTCGTCCAGGATCATTGCCGGCGGATCGGCGACGGCAGCGCGTGCGATCGAGATCAGCTGGCGCTGACCCTGCGACAGCTGTGCGCCGTTGCCGGTGAGCATCGTGTCGTAGCCATCGGGCAGGCGGGTGATAAAGTCGTCCGCGCCCGCGAGCTTGGCCGCCGCGATGCACTCCTCGTCGGTCGCATCCAGGTTGCCGTAGCGGATGTTATCCATCACGGTGCCGGTGAACAGGTTCACGTCCTGCAGCACGACGCCCAGGCTTCGGCGCAGGTCGGCCTTGCGGATCTTGTTGACGTTGATGCCGTCGTAGCGAATCTTGCCGTCGGCGATGTCATAGAAGCGGTTGATGAGGTTGGTGATGGTCGTCTTGCCGGCACCGGTGGCGCCGACAAACGCGACTTTCTGGCCCGGCTTGGCAAACACGGACACGCCGTGCAGCACCTCGTGGTCGGGCGTGTAGCCAAAGTCGACGTTGTCCATAACCAGGTCGCCGCGCAGCGGCACGTACTCGATCTCGCCGGTTGCGCGGTGCGGATGTTTCCACGCCCACATGCCGGTGTGGTGGTCAGCCTCCTCGAGCTGCCAGGTATCGGGGTTGACCTGCGCGTTGACGAGCGTCACATAGCCTTCGTCGGCTTCGGGCTCCTCGTCGATGAGCTCAAAGATGCGGTCGGCGCCGGCGAGGCCCATGACCACGGCGTTGATCTGCTGTGAGATCTGGCCGATCTGTCCGCAGAACTGCTTGGTCATGTTGAGGAACGGCACCACGACGGCGATGGACAGCGCCATGCCCGAGATGCTCAGGTTGGGCACGCCCAGTGCCAGGAAAATGCCGCCCGCCAGTGCGACCAGCACGTAGAGCAGGTTGCCCAGGTTCATAAGGATGGGCATGAGGATGTTGGCGTACATGTTGGCCTTCTGGGAGACCTCGAAGAGCTTTTCGTTGCGCTCGTCAAAATCGGCCTCGGCGGCAGACTCGTGGCAGAACGCCTTGACGACCTTCTGGCCGTTCATGACCTCCTCGATATGGCCCTCGACCACGCCGAGCTCGGTCTGCTGTGCAATGAAGAAGCGCGCGGAGTTGGAGCCGAGCAGCTTGGTCATAAAGGTCATAAAGGCGACGCCGGCGATGATGACCAGGCACATCCACACGCTGTAGTACAGCATGATAAAGAACACCGTGACGATGATGATGATCGTCATGAGCAGGTTGGGCAGCGACTGGCTGATCATCTGACGCAGTGTGTCGATGTCGTTGGTGTAGTGGCTCATGATATCGCCGCGCTGGTGCGTGTCGAAGTAGCGGATCGGCAGGTCCTGCATGCGGTTGAACATCATCTCGCGCAGCTTCTCGAGCGAGCCTTGTGTGACGATAGCCATGGCGCGGTTCCAGAAGAGCGAGGACAGGACGCCGACGCCGTAGATGCAGGCGAGGGTGGTCACGAGCTGTGCGATCTTGGGCTGCGCGGCTTCCCAATCGCCCGACTGCCACGATTCGCTAATAATTTGCAGGGCGCTCTGCAGGAAGGTCGCGCCGATGGAGTTGATGATGGCGCAGAGCACCACGCCGGCGACGACGAGGGGCAAAAGCACAGGATAGAAGCCAAAGAGCGTCTTGATGAGGCGCGACATGGTGCCGCCCTTGCGGTTGAGCGCGCGCTCGGCGGTCGTTGCCTTACTCATGGGCCTCGCCTCCTTCCTGGGTCTGAGCTTGCGTTGCGGATGCCTCGGTGTCGGCCTCGACGGCCCCTTCGCCCTCGGCGCTCATCTTGTTTTGCGAGGTGAAGGTCTCGCGGTAGATCTCGCTTGTCTTAAGCAGCTCGTCATGGTTGCCGATCTGCGCGATACGGCCGCCCTCCATGACGATGATGCGGTCTGCGTCCTGCACGGAGCTGATGCGCTGGGCGATGATGAGCTTGGTCGTGTTGGGCAGATAGCTTGCCAGCCCTGCGCGAATTTTTGCGTCGGTCTTGGTGTCGACGGCGCTGGTGGAGTCGTCCAGGATCAAGATCTTGGGGCGACGCAGCAGGGCGCGTGCAATGCACAGGCGCTGCTTCTGACCGCCCGAAACATTAGAGCCGCCCTGTTCGATCCAGGTGTCGTAGCCCTTGGGAAAACCGTCGACAAACTCGTCGGCGCAGGCCAGATGCGCCGCCTCGCGGACTTCCTCGTCGGTGGCGTTCGGGTCGCCCCAACGCAGGTTCTCGGCGATGGTGCCGCTAAACAGCACGTTTTTCTGCAGCACCATGGCGACCTGGTGACGCAGCGCGTCCAGGTCGTAGTCGCGCACGTCCACGCCGCCCACGCGCACAGCGCCTTCGGTGGTGTCGTACAGGCGGGCGATGAGATTAACGAGCGTGGACTTGGCCGAGCCGGTGCCGCCGATGATGCCGATGGTCTCGCCGCTCGTAATGTGCAGGTCGATATCGTCGAGCGCCTGGCGCTTCGCATGCTTGGAATACTTAAAGCTCACGTGGTCAAAGTCGATGGAACCGTCGGCAACCTCGAGCACGGGCTCGGCGGGATCGGCGATCGTGGGCTCGGCGGCCAGCACCTCGGCAATGCGGTGTGCCGATTCGTCGGCCATGGTCACCATGACAAAGATCATCGACAGCTGCATCAGGCTCATGAGAATCTGGAAACCATAGGTAAAGGTCGAGGAGAGCTGGCCCACGTCGAACAGCGTGCCCTGGCTCGTGATGATGAGCTTGGAGCCCAGGTAGATGATGACGACAAACGCGCCGTTGACGCAGATGTTCATCATGGGGTTGTTAAAGGCGAGCAGCTTCTCGGCGCGGGTGAAGTCCATCTGGACATCGCGCGCGGCGGCCGCGAACTTCTCCTTCTCAAAGTCTTCGCGTACGTAGCTCTTAACCACGCGCATGCCGGTGACGTTTTCCTCGACGGACTCGTTAAGGGCATCGTACTTGTGGAACACGCGCGAGAAGATGGGGCGCACCTTAAAGATGATAAAGAACAGCCCAAAGCCCAGCAGCGGAATGATGACCAGGTAGACCATGGCAACGCTGCCGCCCATGATAAATGCCATGGTAAAGGCGAAGATCAATACCAGCGGCGCGCGCACGGCGATACGGATGATCATCATAAAGGCCTGCTGCACGTTGTTGATGTCGGTGGTCAGGCGCGTGACGAGCGAGGAGCTCGAGAACTCATCGATGTTGGCAAAGCTGAACGTCTGGATTTTGTAGAACAGGTCGTGACGCAGGTTCTTGGCGAAGCCGCAGCTCGCATGGCTGCAGGTGACGCCTGCCGCGGCGCCAAAAGCAAGCGATGTCAGCGCGATGAGCACCAAAAGGCCCGCGGTGGGAAGCATCTCGGCTACGGTGGCGCCGTCTTTGATGGCGTCGATCAGGTTGGCGGTGATAAATGGAATCAGCATCTCGCAGAGCACCTCGCCAAGCACGAGCAACGGCGTGGCAACGGTGACTTTCATATAGTCGCGGATGCTGCCCATGAGGGTTTTAATCATCCAGTTCCTCCCAGGTTACACGGATTTTCTCGAGCATTTCGGCGAGCTGCTCGCGCTCGTCGTGGGTGAGGGCACTAAAGGCTTGCTCTCTAAAGCGAATGCGGGCCGCCTGGTCGATGCGGGCGTTTTCCCGGCCGGTTTCGGTCAGGCGAATGGTGAGCTGCCGTCGATCCTTGGGGTTACGGCTGCGCTCGATGAGGCCGTTGAGCTCGAGCTTGGACAGGATCTCGGAAAGCGACCCCGGCTTGAGGTCAAAGTGCATGCCGAGTTCCTGCTGCGACATCTCGCCGCCGGGTTGCTTGGCCAGCAGGCAGATGATGGGCGCCTTGCCGGACACGCCTCCGCCATGAAAATGCATGTAATGGCCGCAAAAGCCCAGGCCGCTCAGGATGCGCTTGGCGAGTTTGTCTTCGGCGCTGACCGCTTCGGGTATGTCTACCGGTTGCGACGGGTCACCGCCGGGCTCATGCGGAAGGACGAGTGGTTCAACACACATATCTAAGCTTCGCTCCTTTCTTTAGTTAGGTAGTTGAATTGTTTTGTGCCTAACCAATTTAGGAGCACGGTAAATAAATGTCAAGGTACCAAACTTATTATGTTCGAGCGGCACTTAGGGACGTTCCTTATGTGCCGGCATTTGGGGACACTCCTTGTGTCGACTAGTCATTTAAGAACGTCCCCAACGACTAACTTCCTCCTTCCCGTAACCTTTCCGCAACAATTCGTCCTCTGCGGTGCCAGCGCCCGTTCACAACGTCCCCTGCGCTACACTTAGTCGCACTGTGGCGCTGCCGCGCCGCGCCCGAAACAAGGGAGACCCTCATGAAGAATACTCAGCTGCTGCTGATTAACGATATGTGCGGCTACGGCAAGGTCGCGCTTTCCGCCATGCTGCCGGTGCTGTCGCACATGGGTTACCGTATCCACAATCTGCCGACGGCACTTGTGTCCGACACGCTCAACTACCCCAAGTTCTACATCCACGACACCACCGAGTACGTGCGTCAGAGTCTTGCCATCTGGGAGGAGCTCGGCTTTGAGTTCGACGCCATCTCGACCGGCTTTATCGTGACCGAGGAAGAGACGCGCATCATCTCGAACTTTTGCCACCGCCGCGCGCAAAAGGGCACCAAGGTGTTCGTCGATCCCATCATGGGCGACAACGGCAAGCTCTATGCCGGTGTGCCTGAGTCCACGATCGGTCTCATGAGGCACCTGCTCGAGTGCGCCGATTACGCGGTTCCCAATTACACTGAGGCCTGTCTGCTCACCGATACGCCTATTGCAGAGCAAATCACGCCCGATGAGGCCCGCGCCCTTGTGGACGCCGTGCGTGAGCTGGGTGCCAAGTCGGTGGTCATTACGAGCGCCGTAGTCAATGGCACGAACGCGGTTATCGGTTACGACCATGTGGCGGGGGAGTACTTTACGATTCCCTTTGAGCTCATTCCGGTCTATTTCCCGGGCACGGGCGACACGTTCTCGGCGGTGCTCGTCGGCCGCGTTATGGCAGGCTGGAGTCTGCAGCGCGCGACGTTCGATGCCATGCGTGTGGTGGCTGAGCTTATCGAGCGCAATGCCGACCAAGAGGACAAGTCGGCCGGCCTTCCCATCGAGGCCTGCCTGGACGTGATCGACCATGAGTAACATTGGCGAGGGCGGCGTCAAGCCTGCGGGCGAGAACAGGCCGCTCGGCGCGCCGCGTGGCAAGCGGCCGCGTATCCGCGTGAGCTGCGTGGACCAGCTGGGGACGTGCCGCTGCCACCACGGTCACAAGCCGGGCGACGTTTTTGACTTTGACCGCGATCGCGGCAAGATGTGCGCCATGGCCTGCCATGTGGGCTTTCCCTATATCGATATCCTGCGCTACGGCGGAACCGTGCCTGGCAACGAGCCTGGCATGGCAAAGTTCTGCTGCCCCGAGGTCGACACCCTCAACGTCTGGCTCGCCGAGATCGTCGACGAATAGGTGAGCGTGGATTTTCTCCCGTTTAGAGCGCACTTGAATGCTCAAAGTGGGAGAAAATCCACGCTCATTTTTCATGCGGGAGATTATCCACGCTCGTTTCGCGCCGAAGGCGTGGCCTGCGACCTCGCTTTCCTACAGCTGCTCGAGCATAGCGGCGCAACCGGCGAGCACGTCGCGGTAGGTGGCATCGAAATTGCCGGTGTACCAGGGATCGGCCACGTCGCCGGGGCGTCCGGTCCAATCGAGCAAGCGCGTAATCTTGCCGTCGGGGTCGTCGCCAAAGATGCGACGCAGGCCACGCGCGTTCTCAGCATCCATATAGACAATGTGGTCCCAGTTGCCATACTCTGCTCGACGCACCTGGCGGGCACGGTGCGCAACGACGGGAATCCCGACTTCGCGCAGCTTGGCGACCGTGCCATGATGCGGCGGGTTGCCGATCTCCTCAGTTGAGGTCGCTGCGGAATCGATGACAAACTCCGCCTCGCGCCCAGTGCGGCGCACGAGCTCGGTAAACACCGACTCAGCCATCGTCGAGCGGCAGATGTTCCCATGGCAGATAAACAGTACACGTTGCATATGCGGTTTCCTTTCGATCGCCATCATCGAGTTCGAGTATCGCATCTGCGCTTACGCCCTCGCCCGCTTGCGCTCCCAGCGAGCCAGCTTAATCGTCACCAGCGTAAGCGCCCAGGCCACAAGCGAGAACGCGGCACCAACCGCGCCAACGTAGGCAATGCCAACGCTGCTCACCACGGCGCCGCCCACTGCGGTGCCAAACGAGATGCCGACGTTAAACGCCATGGGCTCAACCGAACTTGCGAGTACCATCGACTTGGGATGGCGGCTGCGTGCCACGTCCATAAAGTGCGTGATGCACGACACCGAGAACAGGTACATGAGCAGCGCCAAGCTAAAGACAAAGACCAGCGCGAGCGGCATGGTGCCGCTCACAGCAAACAGCCCGAGTAACGCCGCAGCCTGCAACACAAACGTCACAAGCAGCGCCTTCATGCCAAAGCGTGCATCGATCCATCCGCCCAGGATGTTCGAGATCAGGCAGAACACGCCGTAGGCCATAAGCGTGGTGCTCGCCTGAACGGTGCCCATACCCAGCACCTGCTCAAGATAAGGCGTCACGTAGCCGTAGAACACATAGACCGAGCCTACGCCAAACAAAAAGATGAGCATGCCGGTGATGATGCTCGGCTCGCGCAGCAGACCCGCCTGCTCGCGAAAGGTGGCAGGCTCGTCGGTTTGCCCAGCGCGCGGCATAAACGCCACGAGCGCTCCGCAGATCAGAACGGCAAAGGTCAGCGTGCCGTACATGGCCACGTGCCAGTCGAGCGTGTCGGCCACGAACTTGCCAATCGAAGTGACAAAGACCATTGCCACGGAAAACGCACCATATACCACCGAGATGGCAAGCGAAGTTTGCTGCGGGGACAGCAGCTCGGGGATGTACGTCACGCCCACGGCGAGCAGTGCGCCCGAGACAGAGCCCAGGATAATGCGCGAGATAAACAGTACCTGGAAGTTGGGCGCCAACGCCATGACCAGGTTGCCGAGCACAAAGACAATGCTGTAGCACACGAGCAGCTGGTAGCGGCGGAACCGCCCCGTGCTGAGCGCGAGCACCGGCGTGGCGATGGCGTAGACCAGCGCGAACACGCTGATGAGCTGACCCGCGGTGGCAAGCGATATGCCGAGTTCCGTTGCCAAGTCGCTTTCGATACCGATGACCACGAACTCGGTGCAGCCGAGCGAGAATCCCAACAGCACGAGCAGCGCCAGGCAGAGCTTGGTGCGCGCGGGGGAGAGTGCGGCGGCGGTTGACTTACTTTTAGGCGTGGTTGCGGCGGTCAAGGTTGTCACTCCAATGTCGCATGAATAAGCGGGATTCAATCCCTGCAACTCTAACAGAATGTGTCAGGTGCCTGCCTCCTTTGTCGCAGGTTGCGCTTGCCTGTATAGTCGCAATACAGGTGAAGATGGTCTCAGGTACATCGCGGGCGACAGGAGATCCCATGGGTATGCACACGACAAAGGTTGCAGTGGGCGAGGGCAAGTTTACGCTCGAGGCCCAGCTGACGGTGACGCCGCGAGGCATGGCGGTCTACGCCTGCTCGCCGGAGTTCGCGCACCTGGGCGCCACGGCGCAGGCCATTCCTCGCCCCGAGCCCGGCCGTACGGCGACGGTGAGCATCCTGGCCGTTCCGTGCCATCGAGATGAGATCCCGGCGCACGATATCGCGGCGGCGCTGGCCACGCGCTTTGGCGTGCCGGTAGTTGCAAGCACGGGCTTTCATGTGGAGCATGCGACTGCGGACGATCTGCAGCGCGTGCTCGCTACCACCAAGGAGCTCATCGCCGCGCTCGAGGAGGCCGCCGCGCGCATCCTGCGCGCCGGCTGGGATGAGGGCGGTGCAGGCGCCGAGGTCGTGGCGGTCGATGCCGCGACCGGCGAGGCGCTTGGCCCTGTCGATCGCATCGAGGCACATGCCGGCGAGGGCATCCTGCATCAGGCATTTCTGACGCTTCTGGTCGAGGGCCAGGGCGAGGACGCGCGCCTGCTGCTCTGCCGCCGCAGTCCGCTCAAGCGCCTGTGGGGCGGGGTGCTGGCCGATAGCTGCGCCGGCCATCCGCTCCCCGGGGAAGACGTCGCGGCCGCCACGGCGCGTCGCATCAACGAAGAGCTTGGCATTGCGCGCGAGCCCGACCAGCTCAAGCACCTCGGTCACGTGGTGTATCGCGAGGATCACGGCGACGGCCGCTGCGAGTGCGAATGGTGCGAGGTGTTCGCAGCCCATGTTGAGCCGGGCGAGCTGCATATCAACCAAGAGGAGATCTCGGAGGTGCGTCGCGTGGCCCCGTCCGAGCTCAAAGGCTACCTGCAGGGTCACCCCGAGCAGCTGGCCCCCTGGCTCCGCGAGGCACTCAGCGACCCATCCATCCGTACGGCCCTCGCTATGTAACAAAGGTACAGTCCCTTTGCCATATCCAAACCGTCACAACATTCGATGAAAATCTTGAAATCGAGGAAAAGCGTCGAATGTTGTGACGGTTTTTGCCCAGAGGATCGCTTCTCATCCAAAAATCCCGCTTGACTGTATTGCCGCAACACAGCGCAACGTAAGGGGTGTCCGATAACGGGCGCCCCTTTTTAAGTGGCAACGTGGCTGCGAATCCGGAGCGCCCCCAACAAGAAAGGTGGGGAGATGGAAGCGGAAAAGAAGGCGTTTAAGATCACCAAGCGCGAAATTGGCTTTGTGCTGGGTATCGTTGTCTTTTTGCTAGTGAAGTTTCTTCCTTTGGCGGAGCTGAGCTCGACGGTCGAGCTTACGGTCGGCGGTCAGACCTGTCTGGCGTTGACGCTCGCCACGGTGGTGTTCTGGGCGTGTGGCGTGGCACAGCCGGGCTTTGTGGGCCTGCTCTATTGCGCGCTGCTCGTTCTGTTCAAGGTGTGCGTGGACGACACGGGCGCCGCGAGCATCTCGGCGACGGTCGCCTCCACGTTTAGCTCGTGGACCAAGGCCACCATGTGGCTCGTCATCGGCGCCTACCTCATCGCCAGCGCGGTCAAGGAGTCGGGCCTGGGCGAGCGCATCGCCTATGCGTTTATGCTCAAGTTCGTGCGCGACGCCAAGTCGCTCATCATCTCGATCTTCGCGCTCACCTTTGTGCTGTCGCTGCTGATCCCGCATCCGTTCCCCCGCGCCTTCCTCATCCTCGCCGTCGTCTCGGTTATCGCCGAGTCCGCCGGCTACGGTGACGACGACCGCGGCAAGCTCGGCTTCCTCGTGTTTGCCGCTGCCGCCCCGGGCTCCATGTTCTTCCTGACGGGCGACTCCACGCTCAACCCGCTCGTTGCGCAGTACAGCGCCGAGGCCGGCGGCATGAGCCCGTCCTTCGTCGACTGGTTCCTGTACATGAGCGTGCCCATGCTGGTCGCGCTGCTGTGCACCCTGTTCCTGGGCCTCTTCCTCTTTAAGCCCAGCAAGGAGCTCGTCTACGATCGCGAGCAGATCGTGGCCAAGCAGGCCGCGCTCGGCAAGCTCTCCGTCAAGGAGATCCGCACCATCGTGTGGCTTGTCATCGCCATTGCGCTGTGGCTCACCGTCTCGGGCGACTACATCGGCTGGGTCACCCTGGCCATCGGCGTCTGCCTCGCCATGCCCGTCATCGGCGAGGTCCTCACCCCCGCCAGCTGGAATGCTGTCGACATCAAGTCCCTCATGTTCCTGACGGCCGCCATGGCCGTAGGCTCTGTGGGCGGTGCCACCGGCATGAACGCCTGGATCGCCGACGTCGTGCTTCCCAGCTCCGTGCCCGAGAACATCTTCCTGTTCGCCCTGCTTGTCGCCGCGCTCTCCATGATCATCCACATGTTCATGGGCTCGGTCATGGCCGTACTCGGCGTGTGCGTGCCGGCGTTCATCAGCTTCGCGGCCGGCTCCAGCGTGAGCCCGCTCGCCGTGGCACTCATCGTCTTCACGTCCATCAACATCCACTACATCCTGCCGTTCCATAACCTGCCGATCCTTATCGGCGAGGGCAAGGACGCCGGCGGCTACACCTCCAAAGAAGCCATGCGCATGGGCATTCCCCTCACCGCGGTCGTCTTTATCGTCGTGCTGGTCGAGGCCGCCTGGTTCCATCTCTTTGGCCTGATGTAAGCGGCCGAGCGCTTGGGCTGTAAACAGCCGAGTGCTTGAACCGCGAGTTGCCAAGCGCTCCATCTATAAGCGCTGCGGTCCCATTACGTTACCCAGCCCGGCGGTACACCGCCGCTGGGCACTCTCCCGAAAGGAGCAACACCCATGTCCGTCAACGATGCTTCCCAGATTCACGATCTGCGTTCTGCACTCGACTTTTTGCGCGAGATGCCCGGCCAGCTGCTCGAGACCGACACCCAGGTCGATCCGGACGCCGAGGTCTCGGGCGTCTATCGCCACGTCGGTGCCGGCGGCACCGTTATGCGTCCGACCAAAGAGGGTCCGGCGATGGTCTTCAACAACGTCAAGGGCTTTGACGATGCCAAGGTCTGCATCGGCATGCTTGCCAGCCGCAAGCGCGTTGCCGCCCTGCTCGACCTGGACGAGGAGCACCTGGGCCTCGAAATCGGCAAGCGCTTCGAGAACCTGATCGCGCCCGAGCGGATCGCCGAGGGTGCGCACGTCGACTGCCAGGAGGTCGTGTACAAGGCGACCGACGAGGGCTTTGACCTGCGCAAGATCGTTCCCGCTCCTACCAACACGCCCGTCGACGGCGGCCCCTACATCACCATGGGCCTCGCCTACGGCACGAGCCCCGACGGCTCCCAGTCCGACGTGACCATCCACCGCTTCTCCTGCGTCGACAAGGACAAGCTCGCCATGTGGATCACCCCGGGCAGCCGTCACCTTGGCGCCTTCTTTGACGAGTACTGCCAGCGCGGCGAGGACATGCCCATTTCCATCTCCATCGGCCTGGACCCCGCTGTGTACATGTGCTGCGGCTTCGAGGCTCCCACCACGCCGCTCGGCTTCAACGAGCTGCAAATTGCCGGCGCCCTGCGCGGCCACGCTGTCGAGCTTGCCGACTGCGTCACCGTTCCGCAGAAGTGCATTGCCAATGCCGAGTATGTGCTCGAGGGCTACCTCATGCACGACGAGACCATCAACGAGGACGTCAACGGCCACGGCTACGCCATGCCCGAGTTCCCCGGCTACACCGGCGGCGCCAAGGTCTGCCCGGTGATCAAGATCACCGCCGTCACCACGCGCGTCAATCCCATCATGGAGAGCTGCATCGGCCCTTCGCACGAGCACGTGTCCATGGCCGGTATCCCCACCGAGGCTTCCATCTACAAGATGGTCGAGACCGCTATCCCGGGCCGCCTGCTCAACGTCCACGCTGCCCCCTGCGGCGGCGGCAAGTTCGTTGCCATCATGCAGTTTAAGAAGTCGAGCAAAAATGACGAGGGCCGTCAGCGCAACGCCGCCATGCTCGCCTTCTCGGCATTCTCCGAGCTCAAGCACGTCATCCTTGTTGACGAGGATGTCGATATCTTCGATATGAGCGACGTGATGTGGGCCATGACCACGCGCTTCCAGGCCGACGTGGACCTCATCACCATCCCCGGCTGCCACTGCCACGTGCTCGACCCGTCCAACGATCCCGCGTTCGACCCCACGATCCGCGAGCATGGCATCGCCTGCAAGGCCATCTTCGACTGCACGGTCCCGTTCGACCTCAAGAAGAACTTCATCCGCTCGCAGTTCATGGAGATCGACCGTGACAAGTGGGCCAAGGAGATTGCTTTCTAGTAAGTAACCCTACCGAGTAACTAAGTAAGGAGTTGTCATGCCTGAGTCTTCTGTCCGTCCCCGTCGCATTGTCGTTGGCGTATCTGGTGCCAGCGGCGCTGCGCTGGGCCTCGAGTGTCTCAAATGCCTGCGCCAGGCCGGCGCCGAATCGGCGCTTGTCGTCACGCGCGGGGGAGAGATCACCATCGAGCAGGAGCTCGGCATGACGCTCGACGAGTTTGCCACGCATGCCGATGTGGTCTACGACAACAAGAACATCGGCGCCGCCATTGCAAGCGGCACCTATCCGGTCGATGGCATGATCGTGGCGCCCTGCTCCATGAAGACGCTTGCCGGCATCGCGAGTGGTTACAGCGAAAACCTGTTGCTGCGTGCGGCCGACGTGCAGATGAAAGAGCAACGCCGCCTGGTACTCATGGTGCGCGAGACGCCCTTCAGTGCGATCCATGTCGACAACATGGCGCGCCTGGCGCGTGTGCCGGGTGTCATGCTCATGCCGCCCATGCTCACGTTTTACAACGGCCCCGCCACGCTCGACGATGCGGTGCATCACATCGCCGCCAAGGCGCTCGAGGCCGTCGGCGTGTCATGTGCAAACTATAAGCGCTGGTCATAGGCGCATTTAGGGTAGGATACGAGGAGTGTTTGAGCCCGCTGCCCCTGTGGGCGGCGGGCTTTTCGCGTCAAAGGATGTGTCGGGAGGACCTATGCAGACGGGTATGTATGCGATTAGCGAGATGGCGAGCTTGTTTAACGTTTCGCGTCAAACGCTCATCTACTACGACAAGATCGGCCTGTTTAAGCCCGCCGTGGTTAACGAAAAAGGCTACCGTTTCTATTCGCCCACGCAGATCCCGCTCATGCGTCTGATCTGCATGCTGCGCGACCTAGGGCTCGAACTCGACGAGATTGACCGCCTGACCTCGACGTTCGACATTGGCGAGATGACCGATCACCTGCGCTCGCGGGTTCAGGCGCTCGATGGGCAGATTGCCGGGCTCAAAGCCGAGCGTGCGAGCGTGCAGGAGCGACTGAGCTTTTACGACGAGGCGGTTTATTGGCGCGAGCGCGAGGGCAAACCGGAGCTCAAGCAGTTCGAGCGCCGCTTCGTGGTCTTTGAGGAGTTCCCGGCCGATATCGAGCGCGGCCGTTCGATGCTGCACCCCACGCTCATGCGCGCGATTCTGCGCATGCGTGCGCTCACGGGCACGCGCCCCATGCGCGGCTGGGGCGCCATGCTGCGTCGCGAGGCGCTGCATTCCGACGACCCCATCGCCGGTGCCGGCTCCTTTGCCGTGCTGCCGCGCGGTGCCGAGGAGCTGCTGCCGAGCGATCCTGCCGAGCTGGCAGAGATTGGCGTCGAGGTGTTGCCCGAGGGCACATACCTGTGCATGAGCCGCTGGGGCATGCCGTACGAACCCGAGGGCATTCGTGCCATCGTGGCCTGCATGGACGAGCACGCACTCCAGCCCATCGGCGATGCCTTCGATTTTTGCTACCTCGATACCACCAGCTACGACGAGTCCCACCAAGAGGACTTCTGCTGCATCCAAATCCCCGTAGCCCTCCAGATGTGACAAGAGGACAGTCCCTTTGTCACATTCGTGGTGTGGCTGCTGCCCAAACCGTCACAACATTCGATGAAAATCTCGAAAACGAGGAAAAGCGTCGACTGTTGTGACGCTTTTCCTGTCTGTGCCGGCGAGCTCCCGTGTCATCTGGGGGTATAAGGCTAGCAAGTGTTTATTTGCGAGGCCAAGGGGGCGCCCCGTATGGATATCGATAACTTTGAATGGTGGTATAGCGAGGGCGAGGCTCCGGACGAGGAGTGGGACGAGCCCGCGCCGCGTGGCGTGTCGAGCGACGAGGACGAGAGCGGCAACGATGTCGTCGAGACGGACGCCGCTTCCGACTCCGCCGAGCCCCTGACCTTTGAACAGGCTTGGGCCCAGGCCGAGGCCGACGAGGCAAAGGCCGATGCCACGGCCACGCTCGGTGAGCCGGCCGATATGTCCATCTCGCCGGCAAAGACCCCGCAACCTCGCCATAACATCGACCCCGACAGCACGGCATCCTTCAGCATTCTCGACGTGCCCTCGCAGGGTGCTCAGGCGCCCGCGCCCACGCGTCGCCCCAATCTGTCTCGCGAGGAAGATGCGGGACGTCGCTCGCCGCTCGGCCCCATTCTCATCGCCTTTATGGCCGGCGTCATCGCTTGCTCGGCGATCGGAAATGTCTGGAGTCACGTGGAGCAACAGCGCAAAGACGCCGCCAAGGTCGAGATGTCCGTCGAACAATCGCTCAGCCGCACGCGCTCGGTGCATGTGTCGGTCGAGGTTAAGGACGGCGCGACGTGGGATACCGCGCGCGGCGATAGCCAAATGCTCGTCCATATCGTGGGCCGCACACTCAAGGGACAAGCAATCGACGAGTATCAATACGTCAATTCCGAAGGTGACGGCATCGAGCTCAAGCCCGGCGACTACGAGCTCACGGTCGATGAGCCGCCCGTCGCCACCGACGGCACGCGTTACCGTGCCTCAAAGCGCATGGTTCCGGTGAGTTTTAATTCACAGGCGCCCGATACGGTCGATAGCACGCCGCAGGGCGGGTTTGACCTTTACGCTATTGCTCAATAACTGCACCTGTCGCTCAACCCCGCCGCCAAGAGTGGGACAATAGCCCTCGACACTGTTGTTTACTTTTGGAGGAAGTAGCATGTCCACCGTCACTACCATCAAGCGCGGCGGCCTCACCGCGGCCATCGATTCCATGGGTGCCCAGCTCACGAGCCTTGCCCTCAACGGCAACGAGTATCTGTGGCAGGGCGACCCCGCCTTTTGGGGCAAGCATGCGCCCATTCTGTTCCCCATTGTGGGCTCGCTGCGCAACAACACGGCGACGTCTGCGGCCGGCACCTGCGAGATGCCGCGCCACGGACTCGCGCGCATCGTCGAACACAAGCTGGTCGAGGTTTCGGAGGACGGCTCCTCGGTAACGTACGAGATCACCGACACGCCCGAGTCGCTCAAGGCGTTCCCGTTCCACTTTAAGCTCAGCATGACCTATGCCTTGACCGGCGACGCCACCCTCACGCAGACCTTTGCCGTCACCAACACCGGCGACGTGGACCTGCCGTTCTCGGTGGGCGGCCACCCCGCGTTTAACGTACCGGCTCCCGGTGCCGAGGACGAGGCGTTCGAGGATTACGAGCTGGCGTTTACCGAGGCTTGGACTAACGAGGCCCCCGTCATCACGCCCGACGGTCTTATGACGTTCGAGGGTAGTTACAAGGCTCCCGATAACTCGGACGTGCTGCCCATCGCGCACCGCAGTTTCGATAACGATGCCATCATGTTCACCGATACTCCGGGCTCTACGCTCACGCTGCGCGGTCGCAAGTCGGGCCACGGCGTCAAGATCGACTTTGAGGGCTTTAAGTACATCGGCGTGTGGTCTGCCGCCAACGACGCTCCGTTTGTGGCGCTCGAGCCCTGGACCGGCCACACCACCATGGACACCGAGGACGATGTCTTTGAGCACAAGGTCAATACCATTACGCTGGCGCCGGGCGAGACGGACGTCCGCAGCTTTAGCGTCACCTTGCTCTAGAGGTTCCGCCGTTCTGACGAACGGTGGACCGGTCGACGCTGCGCGCCACCCAGAGCGACAATTTGCCATTCAAAAGGCACGGCATGACCAGACGGTCTATGCCTTGCCTTTTTCATGCCAACTTGTTCGCTCTGGGCGGCGCTCGCTGGCATTGCCAAAACATCGACGTTCCCAATGACTACCGTGTGTCTATTAATTTTTCGAGCTTGTGCTGCGCTGCTGGTCGCTGGCGTATATCCTGTTAAGTCGTCAGCATACGATTCAACAGGGAAGGCAGATTATGCATTCTCCCCATCAACGCGACGCGCATCCACAGCTGGTGTGCAGCCGTCGCATCTTTTTGGGTAGCGCTCTCGCTGCGAGCGCTTCCGTCGTCGCCGGCGCGCTCGCCGGCTGTCAGCGTCCGTCCACGCTCAAGGTGGTTCAGCCCACGACGGGCGGCGGTCGCGACGACCTGTCCGATTCCGTTATCGGCAAGGACAAGATCCGCATCGGTATGGAGGCAGCCTACGCCCCGTACAACTGGCAGGTCTCCGAGGCCAGCGAGTACACCATCCCCATCGACAACGTGCGGGGCGCCTATGCCGACGGCTACGACGTGCAGATCGCCAAGATCGTCTGCAAGGCCCTCGGTGGCGAGCCCGTCGCCGTCAAGCAGAGCTTTTCGGGCCTTATCGATTCGCTTAACAACGGCCAGATCGACCTCATCATCGCCGGCATGAGCGCCACGCCCGAGCGCGAGGAGTCCGTCGGCTTTTCCAAGCCGTATTTTATCGGCTATTTTGGCCTGTTCGTAAAAGAGGGCTCGCCCTACCAAAACGCGACCAAGCTCAGCGACTTTAGCGGCGCCACGGTGCTCGGCCAAAAGGACACGATGCTCGACACCGTCATCGACGAGATTCCGGGCGTCGTCCACAAAAATCCGGTCGATTCGGTACCCACGGTGTTCTCGAACCTGCTGCAGGGCACTTGTGACGCCGTGACCTACAACACCGAAAACGAGAAGGGCTATATGGCCCAAAACCCGGGCATCGTGCCCATTCGCTTTGCGGAGGGCGAGGGCTTTAAGCAGGAGGTTACGACAAACGTCGGCTGCCGCAAGGGTTCGGACAAGCTGCTCAAACTTATCGATAAGACGCTCAAGGGCATCAGCCAGGAGGAGCGCGACCAGATGTGGGACGCGTGCCTCGACCGTCAGCCGGCATAGGGAGGCAGCATGAAAGCTATCAATCGTCTGGCCTCCTTTATCAAGGCCGACCACCGTTATGTGTATCTGGGCACGAGCGCTATCGCGGCGCTCGGTCTGGCGTTTAGCCAGCGCAACCCAACGCCGCTGAGCTTCTTGGCGCCCACGGGCGTGTTCCAGGATTGTCTCTGGGCGATTCTGTGGGCCTGGATCGTCGTATCGGTGGCAGCGCTCGTCACCAAGCTTATGCACTGGAACGACTATCGCGAAACGTCGCCGTTCGCATCCGAGCGTTGCCGTCGCGGCGCGCGCCTGGGCAGCTATGTCGTGGTTGCCATCGCGGCGATCTTCTTTATCGACCGCTGCGTCATGTCGTTTGTCGACCTGGTGCAGGTGAGCATTGTCTCGGACTCCAATCCCAGCGACTTTCTGTCGAGCTTGGTCTACATGACCTACAAGAGCGGCGACTTCTTTATCCGCGGTATCGAGATCACCATCGCGCTTGCCACCTTCGGCACCGTCATCGCCTTCTTCTTGGCGCTGCTCTTTGTGTTCTTGCGCACCCAGACCTTCGATCGCGTCGACAACGACCTGGTGCGCTTCTTTAAGAGCATTGGCCGAGGCTTTGCGACCGTCTATTCCACCGTCGTGCGCGGCACGCCCATGATGGTCCAGGGCCTGCTCATCTATTACGCGGGCTTTACCGTTCTGCGCGGCATGGGCTTCGAGACCGCCCAGGCCAACCAGATCTGGAGTACCTTCACCGCCGGCCTCGTCACCATCTCGCTCAACTCCACCGCCTACATGATGGAGGTCCTGCGCGGCGGCATCGAGTCCATCGATCCCGGCCAGGCCGAGGCAGCGCGCTCGCTGGGCCTGTCGCAGTGGCAGGCTATGCGCAAGGTCGTGTTCCCCCAGGGTATTAAAAACGCGATCCCGGCGCTCACCAACGAGCTCATCATCAACATCAAGGATTCGTCGGTGCTCTCGGTCATCGGCGTGTTCGACCTCATGTACGCTACTACCACGGTCGCCGGCGTGTACTACCGCCAGATGGAGGTCTACTGCGTGGCGCTCGTGGTCTACCTGATCCTGACGCTCGTGGCGAGCCGCCTGCTCGAGGCCTTTGGCAAAAAGCTCGGCGCCGAGGCTCCTGCCACGCTGCCCAGCTCTAACTAGGCTTAAGACGAGGAGAATCATCATGGCAGATACCGCCACTACCGGCACCGCGGCCGCCGCACAAACTAAAGAGTCACTCATCCGCGTCGAGGGCCTGCGCAAGAGCTTCGGCTCGCTCGAGGTGCTCAAGGGTATCGACTTGTCCGTCAATCCCGGCGAGGTCGTCACCATCATCGGTGCTTCGGGTTCGGGCAAATCGACCTTTCTGCGCTGCCTCAACCTGCTCGAGACCCCGGACGCGGGCCACATCTGGTTCCACGGCCAGGACCTTACGGCCGAGCGCTGCAATATCAATAAACTCCGCGAGGACATCGGCATGGTGTTCCAGGGCTTTAACCTGTTCAACAACATGGATGTGCTCGACAACTGCACGCTCGCGCCCGTCACGCTCAAAAAGATGAGCAAGGCCGAGGCCGAGAAGGTCGCGATGGAGCATCTGGCGAGCGTGGGACTCGAAAAGTTCGCGCACGCCGCCGTGGGTCGCCTGTCCGGTGGCCAAAAGCAGCGCGTGGCCATCGCTCGCGCCCTGTGCATGAGTCCGCAGATCATGCTGTTCGACGAGCCGACTTCGGCACTCGACCCCGAGATCGTGGGCGAGGTGCTCGAGGTCATGCGCAAGCTCGCGGCCGACGGCATGACCATGGTTGTCGTCACGCACGAGATGGCCTTTGCCCGCACGGTGTCCGACCGCGTGGTCTTTATGGACAAGGGCGTGGTGCTCGAGGACGCCGCGCCGGCCGAGCTCTTTGGCAACCCCAAACATCAGCGCACTCGCGAGTTCCTCTCTCGCTATCTCGAGGACAAATAACCGGCGCAAACGCCTACGTTGCAGGGCCGCTCCCGTGGGGCGGCCTTTGTCGTCACAATCGAAAGGATGTCATGGCCGAGGTTTGGCGCTTCTTTGCGCATGAGGACGATTTTGCCGATATAGACGAGGTCGGCGCGTGCGAGCGCTTGGGCCGCGTGCTGTCGTTTCCGACCATTTCGAGCATGGATGCCGAGGCGGTGGACTGGCAGCCCTTCGATGACCTGCGCGCCTATATGCAGCAGGCCTGGCCGCGCGTGTTCGCGGCGGGCGAGGTCGAGCTTGTCGACCATTCGCTGTTGGTGACGCTTGACGGTTCCGACCCCGCCCTCAAACCCGTCATGCTCATGGGCCACATGGACGTGGTCCCCGTGGTGCCGGGCACCGAGGCCGACTGGACGCATGCTCCCTTTAGTGGACAGGTGGACGACACCTACATTTGGGGTCGCGGCGCTATCGACATGAAAGACCAGGTCGCAGGTATTCTCGAGGCGGTTGAGTATGCGTTGGCGCACGGTTGGGGGCACAAGCGTTCGCTGCTGCTGGCTTTTGGCCAGGACGAGGAAACCACGCAGTACGGCGCTGGAGCTATCGGCCGCGTGCTCGAGGAGCGCGGTGTTGAGCTCGAGTTCCTGATCGACGAGGGTGACTACCGTATCGTTTCGGCTGCCGAGTACGGCGTGGGCGAGGGCTGGCTTATGCATGCCGACCTGGCCGAAAAGGGCTATGCCGATATCGTGCTCAAGACGAAGAGCGCGGGCGGGCATTCGTCTAACCCCTACGGCGGCACGTCGCTCGAGGTGCTCAGCCGTGCCATCGCCGCAATCTGCGATATCGAGTGGCCGACGCGCGTGACCGATCTGCTTGCCGCGCAGCTTGTCGAGCTGGGGCTCTACACGGCGGATGAGATTGCCGCCAACGGGGATGCCATCGTGCGCGAGTGCCTCGCCAGCAAAAAGCTCTATCCGCTGGTGACGACCACCTGCGCGCCCACGCAGATCGAGGGAGGCAGCGCCGGCGCCAACGTAATGCCGCAGGATATGTGGGCCAACATTAACTTCCGCATGCTCGAGGGCACGAGCGTGGCCGACGTTGTGGCGCGCTGCCGTGAGGCGGTTGCCGGGGCGGACCTTGCCGGTCGTGTCGAAGTGGAGCTGGGCCCCGGCAGCTCCGAGCCCTCGCCGTCCCCGCGCATCGGTGGTCCCGGCCTCGAGGCGGTTCGCTCCATCGCCGCCCGCTATTTCCGCGATCCAAAGAGGACGGAGGAAAACGGATCATCCGAGCCGTTGGCGATTGTCCCCTCGACCGTGATCGGCGCGACCGACGCTGCCAACTACCAGCACATTTGCTCCGAATGCATTCGTTTTTCGGCGTTTGTGGTCGACGATGACGAGTGCGACCGCGGCGTCCACGGCACCAACGAGCGCATCACCCGCCGCGCCTACCTCCAGGGCATCCGCTTCCTCGTCGCTCTACTCCAAACGCTCTAGTCAAAAAGCAAACTCTTGGTGCAACGGGGTCAGGTTTGTTTGCACCAATCCGTGCGGGTTATATGCAGGTTTGCCTGCGCACGCTATCATGTATGGGTTAGACCGCAACTATGTACCCCATACGCGAAGGGATGCGCATGTATCTGAAGATCGACATGTTCTAGCCGGGCTTACCCCCGCAGTGGCGCCGCGCGCCCCATCAACTCTGCCGATTTTCACCTTCACGCATATAAAGGAGTCCCGCCATGCGCGACAAGCTCGAAAAGATCATCAAGGCCTACGAGGAGCTCGAGAAGAAGCTCTCCGACCCGGCCGTCGCCTCCGATATTAAGGAGTTCACGCGTCTCAACAAGGAGTACGCGCACCAGTCCGACCTCATCGCCGCCTCGCGCGAGTACATCGGCGCACTCGATGACATCGAGGCCGCCAAGGAAATGCTGCACGATACCACCGATGCCGATGAGAAGGAGATGCTCCAGATGGACATCTCCGAAAACGAGGCCAAGCTCCCCCAACTCGAGGAAGACATCAAGTACATGCTCATCCCGAGCGACCCCAACGACGACAAGAACACCATCGTCGAGATCCGCTCCGCTGCCGGTGGCGACGAGGCGGCCATCTTCGCCGGCGACCTGTACAAGATGTATCAGCGCTTTTGCGAGTCGCGCGGCTGGAAGACCACCGTGCTCGATTCCAGCCCCAGCGAGGCCGGCGGCTTTAAGTCCATTGAGTTCAAGGTCGAGGGCGACCGCGTCTACTCCGTTATGAAGTACGAGTCCGGCGTGCACCGTGTCCAGCGCGTTCCCAAGACCGAGTCCCAGGGCCGCATCCAGACTTCAACGGCTACCGTCGCCGTGCTTCCCGAGGCCGAGGAAATCGACGTCCAGATCAACCAGTCCGACCTGCGCATCGACACCTACTGCGCCTCCGGCCCTGGCGGTCAGTGCGTTAACACCACCTACTCCGCCGTGCGCATCACCCACCTGCCCACCAACACCGTGGTGCAGTCGCAGGAGCAGCGTTCCCAGATCCAGAACCGCGAGGTCTGCATGCAGATGCTGCGTGCCCGTCTGTACGAGATGGAGCTCGAGAAGCAGCAGGCCGAGCTCGGTGCCGAGCGCCAGAGCCAGATCGGCCATGGCAACCGTTCCGAGAAGATCCGTACCTACAACCAGCCCCAGGACCGCGTGACCGATCACCGCATCGGCTTCAACTCCACCTACAACGGCGTCCTTCTGGGCGATCAGCTCGGTACCGTGATCGAGGCACTCGCCGCCGCCGAGCGAGCCGAGAAGCTGGCGCAGGCAGTTTAAGTTACGGCGTTTTACCAAACGCCGTAACGGCTCGACGCTGCAAACGCCCCTAAGCGGCAATCTGACGTTCAATCGTCGGTCGCGTACCAAAGTACGCTTCCCTCCTCTTTCACGTCACCTTGCTCGCTTAGGGGCGTTTTCGCTGACTTATGCTCAACCTGCGGCGGGGCACTCATTGGGGACAGACTTAAATGAGTGGTCGTTGGGGACGTTCTTAAATGACTAGTCAAATAAGAATGCCCCCAATGACTAGGTTGGGCACATTGCGTTGAGGTGTTATTCGATTGGTTTTTATGGCTATTAAGCCATCTACCTGCTCAAAGCAATTATCTGCATTCATTGTATACCGAAAATATTGCTTGAAAAATCGTCCAAGAAGTCGCGGGGCGATTTTTGACGCGTCGCGCGTCAAGCGATGTGGCAAGTTCTTGGTTAGATATTGGTCAGTTTTGGGTCAACCTTGCCAAAAGCTTGACGAATGCAAATCTAGACGTCGGCGAATGAACACTTTGAGCGAGCCCGGTGCAAAATTCTGGGCTGATTCTCGATAATTGCCTTCAATCGCCCCTTGCCAAGCGCTAGCCTCGCTTACAATCTGCTCCGACATTCGCGCGCCGCCCGGCGCTTAAGAGGGGAGGGCCCCATGGCAAACGAGATCTGGACCATCAAGCGTTGTCTCGAGTGGACCAAGGAGTACCTGGCCGAGCGCGGCGAGGAGCACCCCCGTCTTTCTGCCGAGTGGCTGCTCTGCGCTGCCACGGGTTTGGCACGCATCGACTTATATATGCGCATGGACGAGACGCTTAACGCGGCTCAGCTCGAGACCATGCACGCGGCCGTTGTTCGTCGCGCTAAAGGTGAACCGCTGCAGTACATCACCGGCAGCACGCAGTTTCGCATGATCGACGTCACGTGCGCCCCCGGCGTGCTCATTCCGCGTCCCGAGACCGAGATGCTCGTCGAGGAAGTCCTCAATTATCTGGATGCCGAGGTGCTGAGCCCCGAGGCTGCTGCCCGTCAGCGTGTTGAGCTGCCTTGGAACGATGAGGTCGAGGAGGCACGCAAGGCTGAGGCCGCGCTGGCAGACGAACGCGCGACCGCCGAGCGCCGTGCCGCCAACCTGACGGCCGCCGATGAGGCTGCGCTGGGTAGCGACGTGCTCGGCAGCCGTGCCTATGCCGAGGAGCTGGCCGACCGCGAGGCCGAGGAAGCCGCCGCGCAGGCAGCAGAAGCCGAAGTCGCGGAAGCCGCCGAGTCCGAGCTCGACGAATACGGCATCGCCATCGAGGGTGCCGACCAGGAGACGGCTTCAGCTCAGGATGCCGCTTCGCCTGCCCCAGCCGAGCCCCGCATCGCCCGCGTTCTCGAGGTCGGCTGCGGCACGGGCTGCATCTCGCTCTCCCTTGCCTGGGAGCGCCGCGGCCACGTTACCTGCACCGCCACCGATATCGAGCCGCGCGCTATCGATCTGGCCACCAAAAACCGCGACGCGCTCGGTCTCACATCCGATGAGGTCGCCTTTAGCCTCACCAACCTGGTGAGCTCCATTCCCCGTGAAGAGTGGGGCACCTTTGACGTACTCGTCTCCAACCCGCCCTACATCCCCACCGATGTCATGCGCTCGCTGCCGCACGAGGTCAAGGACTTTGAGCCCGATCTGGCGCTCGAGGGCGGTGCCGACGGCCTCGATATCTTCCGCCGCCTGCTCAACGCGGCGCCCTACATGTTGCGCGCCGGCGGCCTGTTTGCCTGCGAGCTCTACGAGGGCGCGCTCGACGCTGCGGCCGAGCTCTGCCGCCAAGCGGGTCTGTCGGACGTGCGCATCGTCCACGACCTCACCGATCGCCCCCGCATCGTCCGAGCCATCGTCACCGAGCCCAAACAGCGCCAGTAATATTTATTAACTGGTTAGCAAAAATTATAAATTAGTTTATAATTAGGACGGCTGAAAGAGGTCGGCCCATGCAACCTCCTACCTTTCGGGAAATCATTGCCCTACTCAAGCACGATGGATTCGTGAAGGTCGCGCAAGTCGGTAGTCATGCTAAGTATGTTTCTGGTGACCGTGTTGTCACCGTGAACGGCTCTGGTGGTGATCGACCAAAGAAGGGCACGTGGGCAAGTATTCGTCGCCAAGCTGGATGGTAGTTGGAGGCAAAATGAGGCAGCGATTTACCTATGACTGCGTTCTCATAAAAGAAGACGATGGTTACTGCGCTAGCTTCCCGCAGATTCCCGGCGCCTTTGCCGATGGCGATACGCGCGAAGAAGCGATTGCCCATGCCACCGAGGCACTGATGGCGTTTTTGGCCGACGACCTCAACAACGGTTTGACTCCGGCAGGGTACGAACGCTCGGCCGAGGTCGTGGCCCTTTCAGTCGAAATCGACCACGAGGACGCTCGGGAAGCGGCGTGCCGAACATTTAAAGACGCAGCGCTGGACCTCAAAGTCTCCGCTCCGCGGATTACCGCGCTGGTCAAAGCCGGAAAGCTCGATGTTGAACTCGTCGACGGCCGTCGGATGATAACGATAGACAGCATCGAGCGCTACGCCGCCCAAGAACGCCACGCCGGCAGGCCAAAGAAGTTCGTCGCAGTCCAATAACCCCCTCACTTTCACCGACTACTAGAGCCGCTCACCAAGCCAACATGCGCTCTGGGCAAATAGGTTGAACGTTTCGTGCGAGAATGCCCCACAGTAAACAAACTTGCACCAGAGCGTAAGGGGCTGGCATACACATGCAGACGGTCTATCGGGTATACGAGGGAACGCGCGAGCCGCATCGGCTTTGCGGCGAGCGCACCGCCCCGGGGCCCCGGCGCTCGGCATCA